>Ga0302157_10001698_pt1 | contig 26446 bp, 21 predicted proteins | sample I_Bog_N3_3_FD_193502 | JGI IMG/M metagenome (GOLD analysis project Ga0302157, IMG submission 193502) | Peat permafrost microbial communities from Stordalen Mire near Abisko, Sweden - I_Bog_N3_3 | ecosystem: Environmental > Terrestrial > Soil > Wetlands > Peat | place: Sweden: Abisko, Stordalen... | reverse complement strand
CCACGGCCGGGCCGGCGGCGCCGGCGATGGCCACCGCCGAGTAGCGGTCGGCCGGAAAGACCTTCTCCATGGAACGGTGGGCGATGGCATGGCCCTCGGTGGCCCGGCGGTCGCCGGCCATGACGATGCCGTCGGCGAACCGGAGCGCCACCACCGTGGTGCCGTGGCGGAACTCGGCGGCGGGGGCGCCGGTCCCACCCACGGCCCCGCCGGCGGCCGGCGCCATCATCGGAGGGAGCGGGACCCGCAGGCGCCGGATCAGTCCGGCGAAGTCGGGGCCCGGGTCTTCGGTTGTCGAAAAGAGCGGCAGGGTCACCGGGGCTACTCGCCACCCTTTTGGACGTAGTTGCGGACGAACTCCTCGGCGTTGTCCTCCAACACCTCGTCGATCTCGTCGAGCAGGTCGTCCAGCTCGGCCTTCAGCTTGTCGCCGGTGGCGGAGGCGCCGGGGACGTCCTCGACGACCTCCTCGGTGCGCTCGGTGGTGGTCTTCTTCTTCTGTTCGCGTTCAGCCATCGTGTTCAGCCATCCCTCTCCCTAGCTGCTCAACCTGTCCAGGAGCTCCGTCGGAGTCGCACAGGCGTCCAGGAGCTCCTCGACGTGATCGGCAGTGCCCTTCAAGGGGTCCATCATAGGGACGCGTCGCAGGGGGTCGGTGCCGAGGTCGAAAACCAGCGAGTCCCAGTTGGCCGTGACCACGGCGGCGGGCCACTTCTTCAGGCACTGGCCCCGGAACCAGGCCCGGGTGCCGCGGGGCGGCTCGGTCACCGCCGCCACCACCGAGGCCTCGTCGACCAGCGTCTCGGTGTTCATCCGGGCGAACAGGGAGCGCGACGGGCGCAGGTCGTGGTACTGCAGGTCGAGGGCGGCCAGCCGGTGGTCGCCCCAGTCGCAGCCGTGACGCTCCCGGTAGCCCTCGATCATCTGCAGCTTGGCCACCCAGTCCAGTTGGCGGTGGAGCGACATCGGATCGGTCTCCAGCCCGTTCAGCACCGCCTCCCACCGGCGGAGCACCTCCTCGCCGACCGCCTCGTCGCCCATGCAGGCCAGGCCGCGGTCGTCGGCGTACTTGCGGGCCTGGGAGAACAGCTCCCACTGGATGGCCAGCGCCGTGGCCGTCGAGCCGTCGGCCATGGGCAGCGGGGTGGTGAAGGTCAGGTCCAGGGCCACGTCGTGCATGGCGGTCACCGGGTCAGCCAGGACCAGGCTGCGGGAGCCCGAGACGTCGTCCTCGATCATGGCCAGTACCAGGGCGGTGGTGCCGACCTTCAAGAAGGTGGCCACCTCGGCCAGGTTGGCGTCGCCGACGATCACGTGGAGCCGGCGGTACCGGTGGGGGTCGGCGTGGGGCTCGTCGCGGGTGTTGACGATGGGCCGCTTGAGCGTCGTCTCCAGCCCCACCTGCTCCTCGAAGAACTCGGCCCGCTGCGAGAGCTGGAAGTCGACACGGCGGCCGTCGTGGATGGACGTCTCGGCGCCGACCTTGCCGGACCCGGCGAAGATCTGGCGGGTCACGAAGTGCGGGGTGATCTCGGCCACGATCCGGGTGAAGGGGGCCGAGCGGTCCATCAGGTAGTTCTCGTGGGCCCCGTAGGAGTTCCCCTTGCCGTCCGAGTTGTTCTTGTAGATGACCAGTCGCGACCCGTCGTGGACGGCCAGGTCGGCCGCCTCCATCGAGCGGATGAGGATCAGCTCGCCGGCCCGGTCGTAGCGCAGGCACTCCAGCGCGTCGCCGCACTCCGGCGTGGAGTACTCGGGGTGGGCGTGGTCGACGTAGTAGCGGGCGCCGTTGGTCAGGACGGTGTTGACCAGGTGGGTCTCGACCTGGGGCGGCATGGCGTCGTCACGGGCGAAGCCGCGGGCGTCGTTGCCGGGGGCCTCGTCCTCGAAGTCCCATCCGGTCTGCTGGCGCGCCACGTCATGGGCGTAGGCGTTGATGAGGACCGACGAGGCGGCGATGGGGTTGGGGTCGCCGTGCACCACCTGGATGCCGTATTCGGTCTCGATGCCACAGACCTTCTGGATGGCCATGCAGTCGACCCTACCGTGGCCGGTGCTCAGAGATACTGACCGGTGCCGACCCGCTCGATGGACCGGCCTCCGGTCGTCTCGTCCCGGTCACTGATCAGGGTCCGGATGTAGACGATGCGCTCGCCCTTCTTGCCCGAGATCTTCGCCCAGTCGTCCGGATTGGTGGTGTTGGGGAGGTCCTCGTTCTCCTTGTACTCCTGGCGGATCGACTCGAGGAGGTCGGACGTCCGGATGCCCCGGGTCTCCTCGGCGATGGCCCGCTTGATGGCCAGCTTCTTGGCCCGGCGGACGATGTTCTCGATCATGGCCCCCGAGGCGAAGTCCCGGTAGTAGAGGACCTCCTTGTCACCGTTCTGGTAGGTGACCTCGAGGAAGCGGTTCTCCTCGTCGTTCCGGTACATCTCGGCGACGGTGGTCTCGATCATGGCCTGGGTGGCCTTGGACGGGTCCCCGCCACCCAGTGTCCGCACCTCCTCGGCGTCGAGGGGCAGGTCGGCGGTGAGGTAGCGGGAGAAAATCTGCGCCGCGGCCACCTCGTTGGGCCGCTCGATGCGGATCTTCACGTCCAGCCGGCCGGGCCGGAGGATGGCCGGGTCGATCAGGTCCTCGCGGTTGGACGCCCCGATCACGATGACGTCCTTCAGGGTCTCCACCCCGTCGATCTCGGCCAGCAGCTGGGGAACGATGGTCGACTCCATGTCGGAGCTGATGCCGGTGCCCCGGGTCCGGAACAGGGAGTCCATCTCGTCGAAGAACACGATGACTGGGACGCCCTCTTCGGACTTCTCCCGGGCCCGCTGGAAGACGAGCCGGATCTGGCGCTCGGTCTCGCCCACGTACTTGTTGAGGAGCTCGGGGCCCTTGATGTTCAAGAAGTAGCTGCGGGCGTTGGTGTTCCCGGTGACCTCGGCCACCTTCTTGGCCAGGGAGTTGGCCACCGCCTTGGCGATCAGGGTCTTGCCGCACCCCGGAGGGCCGTACAACAGGATGCCCTTGGGTGCGGGGAGCTTGTGCTCGAGGTACAGCTCACGGTAGAGGTACGGGAGCTCGACGGCGTCGGTGATGGCCTCGATCTGGTCGTCCAGTCCCCCCACGTCGGAGTAGGTCACGTCGGGGACCTCCTCCAGCACCAGCTCCTCGACCTCGGGCCGGGCCAGCTTCTCGATGAGCAGGCCGGTCCGCGACTCCATGAGGACGGTGTCCCCCGCCCGCAGCTTCACGTCGAGGAGGCCGTCGGCCAGCTCGGCCACCCGCTCCTCGTCGGCACGGCCGAAGACCAGGGCCCGGCGGCCGTCGTCGAGGACCTCCTTCAGGACCACCACCTCGCCGGCGCCGTCGCCCTGACGGGCCAGGATGACGTTCAGCGACTCGTTGAGCACCACCTCGTTGCCCTGCTGGAGCTCGTCGGTCTCGATGTCGGGGTGCAGCGAGACCCGCATCTTGCGGCCCCCCGAGAAGACGTCGACCGTGCCGTCGTCGTTGGTGCCGAGGAAGGTGCCGTAGGCCGCCGGCGGCTGGGTGAGCTTCTCGACCTCCTCACGCAGGTTGGCCACGTGCTCCTTGGCCGTCTGGAGGGTGAAGGTCAGCTTCTCGTTCTGGGAGATGGCCTGGGCCAGCTGCCCCTTGGTCTCGAGCAGCTTCTCCTCGAGGGTCTGGACGCGGCGCGGGCTCTCCTGGAGGCGACGCCGGAGCACCGTGACCTCCTCCTCGGCCGCTGCCGCCCGCAGGCGCAGGGTCTCGAGGTCATCGCCCTCCATCGGCCCGGGGGACTGGCGGTCATCGCCCACGTCATCGAAGTCAACCGTTGGAATCACCTCGCTCGCTCTCGGCTCACCCTATGGGGCGACCCTACACCGGCACCCCCGGTGCCCACGCGCACGCTGGCCGCCTGCCTGTGGCCTGCCTGGCGCCGCGGGGGTCCCCGGCGCGGCCACGCGGGGGTCCACCACCCGTTCTGACGGACCGTCAGACACGGTGCGCGCACTTCCATATACGATGGTGGGCCGGATGCCCGTCCCCGCCCGAGCCACCGGAGGTCTCGGGGACGGCAGCCAGAGCCTGTGCCGGGTCCGGACGACGGTTGGCCACGCCGGTCGGCCGCGAGAGACGTAGGAGCGACGTAACTGATGAAGGTCTGGATCGACCAGGATCTCTGCACGGGGGACGGCCTCTGCGAGGAGATCGCGCCCGCCGTGTTCACGTTGCTCGACGACGGCTTGGCCTATGTCAAGGAAGGCTCGGACGTGAAGAGCGAGCCGGGCGGCTCGTCCGGCATGGCCGCCGTGCCCGCCGACCTCGAGGACGCCGTCGTCGAGGCGTCCGAGGAGTGCCCCGGCGAGTGCATCTTCATCGAGCAGAGCTGACCTGAGCTGAGCGCACCGGCCCACGTCGTGGCCGGGCTCAGGGCCCATCGGTTCCGGCCGGGGCCGGTTCGGACGCGGTGCCCCGGGGATCCTCGAAGGGCAGGAGCATCCGGGCCGTGGTCAGGAAGCCGGTGTGCCCCACCATCCGGTGGTCGGGACGGACCGAGCGGTCCTCGATGTGCCAGGTGCGGTGGAGCACCTCGAGGGTGGAGGCCAGGCCGAAGCCGTGCTCGTCGAGGGCGTTGCGCAGCTGGGCCGTCTGATTGATGGACGGAAGGTAGGCGCACAGGATCCCGCCCGGGCGCACGGCGCGGCGGGCGTGGGGCAGGACCCGCCACGGCTCGGGGAGGTCGAGGAGGATGCGGTCCAGCCCCACCTCGCCGATGCCGTCGTAGACGTCCCGGAGCTCGACCCGGTAGGACGCCTGCTCCCCCACCATGTCGGCCACGTTGCTGCGGGCCCGGTCGGCGAAGTCCTCGCGCAGCTCGTAGCCGACCACGTCGGCCCCGGCCCGCAGGAGGGCCATCGACAGCGCCCCCGAGCCCACTCCGGCCTCCAGGACCTGCACCCCGGGATGGATGTCGGCCTCCACCAGGATGGCGCCCAGGTCCTTCGGGTAGATGACCTGGGCCCCGCGGGGCATCTTGAGCACGGCGTCGGACAGCGTCGGCCGCACCACCAGGAACCGCCGGCCGGTACTGCCCAGCACGGTCGAGCCCTCACGGGTGCCGATCAGGTCGTCGTGGGCCACGATGCCCACGTGGGTGTGGAAGCTGGCACCCGTCCGCAGGGTGATGAGATAGCGCCGCTCCTTGGCGTCCACCAGCAGCACCCGTTCGCCGGCCCGGAGGACGCTGCGATCCTCGTTCGGACCCACGCCGGTCAGCGCTGGCGCTTCGAGGAGGGGGGCCGCATGGTCCTGACGATCAGCCGCTCGCCGGGCTTGAGCTCGGTGCGGTAGACCACGTCGTCCTCGTGCCGGACGCGGTTGAGCATCCACAGGGCCACGGCCACCACGATCCAGGCGCGGTGGCCGCTGATCCCCCGCCCGAAGGCGCGGACCTGGAGGTAGTGCAAGAGGGAGTCCACGCCGTCAGATCCTCCGGACCTCGACGACCGCCGACCGCCGCCGCCCGTTGCGCCGGCCGAGCAGGAATACCACCGCCACCACGGCCACGGCCACGGCCAGGCCCACCGTCACCACCTGGGACCGGGTGTCTTGGACCTCATCGTTCACCTCGCCGGTCAGCTCGCGGAATTTCGCCTCGATCTGGTCACGGGTGATCGGCTCGGCTCCCGGGGTCATCGGCTCTCCTTGTCGGTGTCGGCGGTCGGTGTCTGGGTCCGGCTGATCGCCTTCACGGCGATGGCGGCCACGCCCACCACGACCACGGTACAGATCAGGTAGGGCGCCCACGACCAGTTGCCGGAGAAGGTGGACCCCGTCTCGCCCTGGAGCAGCCGGAGGAAGGCCACCGACAGGATGACCAGCCCGATGGCCAGGGCCACCGATCCGGTCACCCCGAAGGCGATGTAGCGGCCCAGCCCCTTCAGCGGGGTCAGGGTCTCCTGCTTGACGTAGTCGATGACCAGTTGGACGGCCTCACCCCCGCTGGACTTCAGACCAGCCAGTCCTCTGCCTGTTCCGCTTCGACTCCGGGCCACGGTCCTCCTCGAATCCTGCGGCGGGTGCGGTGATGGCCGCCACCACCTGCACGTTGACCGGACAACTCTACCCAGCGCGTGCGGGTCGACCCACCTGCGGCACCCGGGCCGCCCCGGAGCAGGCTCCGGCCGGTCCCGGGGTCAGCCCCGGTCGGTGAACAGGTAGGTGGAGCTGGCCCGGGCCACCACGGTGCCGCGTTCGTCGACCACCTCGGCCTCGGCGAATGCCACCCGGCTGCCTCCCGACACCACGGTGGCGGTGCAGACCAGCGTGGCCCCGACCCGGACCGGGGCCAGGAAGCTGGTCTTCATCTCGACGTTGGAGGAGACCACGCGCCGGCCGGCGTCACGGGCATAGGTGATGGTGGCCGAGCCCATGGCCGAGTCGGCCATGGCGCCGACGAACCCCCCCTGGACGATGCCCGCCGGGTTGGCGAACCGCTCGTCGGCCCGCATCTGCCACACGGTGCGCCCGGGCACCGACTTGTCCAGGCAACGCATCCCGAGGGTCAGCTCACAGTTGGGGGGCACCTGGATGGGCTGATCGGGCACGCATGCGACGCTACTGCCCGGCGCGCGCCGATACTGGTGACGTGGACACGCGAGCGACGGGCCCGGCGCGACGGCGCGGGCCGGAACCGGCCTGAGGCCGGTGGCCTTCGCCAGCGCGCTGTCCGAGCACCCCGTCACCTCGCTGGCGACCGGTGAGGTGGCCGGTGCCGTCCTCGAGGCCGTCGGCGACCGGCCGGACCTGGTGATGGTCACCACCACCCGTCCCCACGCCGGGGCGCTGGAGGACATCGCCGCCACCCTGAGCGCCGTGCTCCACCCCTTGGCCGTCCTGGGCTGTGCGGCGGAGTCGGTGGTCGGCACCGGACGTGAGGTCGAGGAGACCCCGGCCATCAGCGTGTGGGCCGGACGGGTCGGGCCGCTCACCCCGGTGGCGCTGGACGCCACCCAGTTGGCCGACGGCAGCTGGCACTTCGACGGCTGGCCCGAGCCCACCGCCTTCACCCCCAGCGCCCTGGTCCTCATGGCCGATCCCTTCACCTTCCCGGCCGACGACTTCCTGGCCTGGCTGGGATCGCGCCACCCCGGCCTGCCCGTGGTCGGCGGCCAGGCGTCCGGAGGGCGGGGTCCCGGGGGGAGCCGGCTGGTGGTCGGCGACCGGGTGCGCTCGGCCGGGGCCGTGGGCGTGCTGCTGGGCCCCGGGGTCAGCGTCGACACCGTGCTGTCGCAGGGTGCCCGCGCCTACGGCGGTCCCCTCACAGTCACCAAGTCGGAGCGGAACGTGATCTACGAGGTCGCCGGGGTGCCGGCCATGGAGTGCATGGTGGACCAGATCCGCACCCACCTGTCCGCCGCCGAGGTGGTGGGCATCGAGTCCAACGGCCTGTTCGTCGGTCGGCTGATCGACGAGCGCGTGGACCGGCCGGGGCCGGGTGACTACCTGGTGCGCAGCGTGCTGGGTGCCGACCGGGCCACCGGGGCGGTGGCCGTCGACGACCAGGTGCCCCTGGGCAGCACCGTGCGCTTCCACGTGCGCGATGCCGAGACGGCCCACCTCGAGCTGGGCACCCTGCTGGCCGACCGGCGGGCCGAGGCGGCCCTGGTGTTCCCCTGCAACGGCCGCGGCACGCGCCTGTTCGACGACCCCCACCACGACGCCGGGCTCCTGCAGCGGGCGGTGGGCCCGGTGCCGGTGGGCGGGTTCTTCGCCGCCGGCGAGTTCGGACCGGTCGGGGGGCGCAACTTCGTCCACGGATTCACCGTGTCGATGGCCCTGCTCCGCCCCCGGTGAGCGACCCCCCTCCCCGAAGGACCGGGTCGTCGATCCCCATTAGGGTTGCCGTGATGACCGAACCTGCGACGCGCTCCATCGACCCGGCCGGCGGCGACCTCGAACAGCTGGGGATCAACGTCATACGGGGCCTGGCCATGGACGCGCCCCGGGCCGCCGACTCGGGCCACTCGGGAACGGCGATGGCGCTGGCGCCGCTGGCCCACGTGCTGTTCACCCGGGTCATGCGTCACGACCCCTCCGAGCCCGAATGGCCCGACCGCGACCGGTTCGTCCTGTCCAACGGCCACGCCTCCATCCTTCTGTACTCGATGCTGTACCTCACCGGCTACGGGCTCACCCTGGACGACCTGCGCGGCTTCCGGCGCTGGGGCAGCCGGACGCCCGGCCATCCCGAGCACAACCACACCCCGGGTGTCGAGGTGACCACGGGGCCCCTGGGCCAGGGGGTGGCCAACGGGGTGGGCATGGGCATCGCCGAGCGGTGGCTGCGGACGCACTTCTCCCCCGAGGTGTGCGACCACCACACCTACGTGATCGCCGGCGACGGCTGCTTCGAGGAGGGCATCTCCCACGAGGCGGCGTCCCTGGCCGGCCACCTCCAGCTGGGCCGGCTGGTCTACGTGTACGACGACAACCACATCACCATCGACGGGCCCACCGAGCTGTCCTACAGCGACAACGTGGCCGAGCGGTTCGCCGCCTACGGGTGGGGCGTCGACGACATCGGCGAGGTGGCCAACGACACCGACGCCATCGAGGCGGCCCTGCTGCGGGCCAAGGCCGACGAGGACCGTCCCTCCCTCATCATCCTGCGCAGTCACATCGGGTACCCGTCCCCCCACCTGATGGACACGGCCAAGGCCCACGGCGACCCCTTCCCGCCCGACGAGATCCGCCTGACCAAGGAGCTGCTCGGCCTGCCCCCTGACGAGACGTTCTGGGTCCCCGACGACGTCCTCGACCTCTACCGCCGGTGCGTCCCCCGCGGCGAGGCGTGGCGGCTCGAGTGGGAGCAGCGCTTCGAGGCCTGGGGCGGCGACACGGACCGCTGGGACGCGGCCCAGCGCGGCACGGGCCTGCCCGGATGGGAGGCCCACCTCCCCGCCTTCACCCCGGACCACGCCCCGATGGCCACACGTGAGGTGGTCAAGGCCTGCCTCGACGCCACCGCTCCCTACCTGCCCGGGATCTTCCCGGGCAGCGCCGACCTGACCGGCAACACCGGCATGGCCCTGGCCGACGCCGAGCCCCAGTCCGTCGACCACCCGGGCGGGGACCTCATCCACTTCGGCATCCGGGAGCACGGCATGGGCGGGGTCATGACCGGCATGGCGGCCCACCGCGGGGTGATCCCGGTGGGCGGGACGTTCTTCGTCTTCAGCGACTACATGCGGGGCGCGGTCCGCATCGCCGCCCTGTCCGACGTCCATGTCATCTACTCGTGGACCCACGACTCGGTCGGCCTGGGCCAGGACGGCCCGACCCACCAGCCCATCGAGCAGCTGGCCGCCATGCGGGCCATGCCCAACCTCCGGGTCATCCGTCCCGCCGACGCCAACGAGACGGTGCGGGCCTGGCAGCTCGCCGTGGACAGCGACGGCCCGACCGCCCTCATCCTGTCGCGCCAGAAGCTCCCGGTCCTGGAGGGCACGGCCGAGCGGGGTGCCGAGGGTGTGGCCCACGGGGCCTACGTCCTCCGTGAGCCCACCGACGGCCGGCCCCAGGTCGTGCTGATCGGGACGGGCAGCGAGGTGCAGGTGTGCCTGGGGGCGGCCGACCTGCTGGCCACCAGCGGTGTCCAGGCCCGGGTGGTGTCGTTCCCGTCGTGGGACCTCTTCGCCGCCCAGCCCGAGGAGTACCGCCACGGCGTCCTGCCTCGCGGCATCCCCCGCCTGGCCGTCGAGGCGGCCAGCTCCTTCGGCTGGGAGCGCTACGCCGATGCCACCGTTTGCATCGACCATTTCGGGGCATCGGCTCCCGGCGAGGTCAACCTCGAGGAGTTCGGATTCACGCCGGAGCACGTGGCCATCCGGGCCACGGCACTGGTGCAGGACGGCCCGGGGCACCCCGACGCCTGATCACATCCCGGAGGGACCGACCGCCGGGGCGGCACACAGACCGGAAAGGAACGCCATGACACGACTGCACGACCTCTACCAGAAGCAGGGACAGAGCCCCTGGCTGGACAACCTGCGGCGGGACTGGCTCCAGGACGGCACCCTGGCCGGGCTGGTCGACCAGGGCATCCGGGGCGTGACCTCCAACCCCACCATCTTCGCCAAGGCCATCGCCGGCCAGGACACCTACGACGACGAGTTCGGGGAGCTGATCAAGACCAAGTCCGTCGAGGACGCCTACTGGGACCTGGTGGTCGACGACATCCGGGGCGCCCTGGGCATCCTGCGCCCCACCTACGACTCGTCCGCCGGCGGCGACGGGTTCGTGTCGGTGGAGGTGGCCCCGGCCCTGGCCCATGACACCGAGGGGACCATCACCGCCGCCCGGGGCCTGCACCAGCGCATCGACCAGCCCAACGTGCTGGTCAAGATCCCCGCCACCCCCGAGTGCGTGCCGTCGATCCAGCAGATGATCAGCGAGGGGCGCAGCATCAACGTGACGCTGATCTTCAGCATCACCCGGTACGACGAGGTCATCGAGGCCTACCTGACCGGGCTGGAGACCCTGGCGGCGACCGGGGTCGACGACCTCTCGCACGTGGCCAGCGTGGCATCCTTCTTCATCAGCCGGGTCGACACCGAGGTCGACCGGCGCATCGAGGCTGCGGCGTCCGGCGCGGCCGACGGAGCCGCCCTGCTGGCGTTGCGGGGACAGGCGGCCGTGGCCCAGGCCCGACTGGCCTACCAGCTCTTCACCGAGCGCTTCAGCGGTGCCCGGTGGGAGGCGCTGGCGGCCAAGGGGGCCAAGGTCCAGCGCCCGCTGTGGGCGTCCACCTCCACCAAGAACCCGGACTACCCCGACCTCGCCTATGTCGACACGCTCATCGGGCCGGACACGGTCAACACCATGCCCGACGGCACCGTCGCCGACTTCCTCGACCACGGGACGGTGTCCCGGACGGTCGACACGGGCGTGGAGGAGGCCCGGGCGCTCATCGCCGATCTGGCCGCCGCCGGCATCGACATGGAGGATGTGGCCCGCACCCTCGAGTCCGAGGGGGTGGCCTCGTTCGCCAAGTCGTTCGACGAACTGGTGCAGTCCCTGACCGACAAGGCCAACGCGCTGAACGGCGCCTGACCGGGCGCCGCGCCACCGGCGCCGACCCGCACGACGCAGCCCGCACGACGCAGCCCGCACGACGCAGCCCGCACGACGCACGACGGAACCGACGGAATAGGAGCACAGCATGAAGATCGCCATGATCGGCCTGGGCAAGATGGGTGCCAACATGACCCAACGCCTCATCGAGCACGGGCACGAGGTCGTCGCCTTCGACCTCTCCGAGGAGGCCCGGTCCGCTGCCGCCGCCTTCGGGGCCGAGCCGGCCACCACACTGGAGGAGGTGGCCGCCAAGCTGTCGGCCCCCCGGGTGGCCTGGGTGATGGTGCCGGCCGGCGCCCCGACCAACTCGACCATCACCACCCTGGCCGGGCTGTTCGAGTCGGGCGACGTGATCATCGACGGGGGCAACTCGAATTACAAGGAGACGGCTCCCCTGGTCGAGGAGCTGGCCGGCCAGGGAATCGCCCTGGTGGACGCCGGGACGTCCGGGGGCATCTGGGGCCTGAAGGAGGGCTACTGCCTGATGGTCGGGGGCACCAAGGAGGCAGTGGCCATCGCCGAGCCGATCTTCGTGGACCTGGCGCCCGAGGGCGGCTACGCCCACGTCGGGCCGGCCGGGGCCGGCCACTTCGTCAAGATGGTCCACAACGGCATCGAGTACGGCCTCATGCAGGCCTACGCCGAGGGGTTCGAGATCATGTCGGAGGCGCCCGAGTTCGACCTCGACCTCCACCAGATCTCGGCCATCTGGCGGTACGGGTCGGTGGTGCGGAGCTGGCTGCTCGAACTGGCCGAGCGGTCCCTGCGTCCCGAGTCCGGCTTCGAGAACATCGAGGCGGTGGTGGTCGACTCCGGCGAGGGTCGGTGGACGGCCCAGGAGGCCATCGACCGCGGGGTGTCCGCTCCGGTCATCACCTCGGCGCTCTTTGCCCGCTTCGCCTCCCAGAAGAAGGACGCCTTCGGCCTCCGCCTGGTCTCCGCCCTGCGCAACCAGTTCGGCGGCCACGCCTTCACCACCGCCGACGGGAAGCAGGGCGGCGAGACGTTCACCCCCAAATGAGCGCCCCCTCCGACACCACGGCCGGCCGGGCGGCCGGCCAGAAGCGCTCGCTCCCCCCGGTCCTGTCCAAGGCCCCACCGGTGGCCATGGTCATCTTCGGCGCCTCGGGCGACCTCACCCACCGCAAGATCCTGCCGGCCCTGGCCCGTCTGGCCGACCGGGGGGTCCTCGACGACGGCTTCACCGTCATCGGCGTGGCCCGGACCGAGTGGAGCGACGAGGAGTTCCGGAACCAGGTGACCGAGGCCACCCCCGAGGGCGGGCCGAAGTGGAAGTCGCTGGTCGAGCGGTTCAAGTACGTCACCGGTGAGTACGACCATCCCGACACGTTCAGCCAGCTGAAGGACCACCTCGACGAGGCCGACCGCCTGGACGGCACGGACGGCAACCGCCTGTACTACCTGGCCACCATCCCCAGCGTGTTCGGGCTGGTGGCCGGGGCGCTGCGCGACCACGCCTGCACCCACCCGGGCGAAGGAGGCTCGTTCGTTCGGGTGGTGGTGGAGAAGCCGTTCGGCCGCGACCTCGCCTCGGCCAACGCCCTCAACGAGCAGATGCACTCGGCGTTCGACGAGAGCCAGATCTACCGGATCGACCACTACATGGGCAAAGAGACGGTCCAGAACGTCCTGGCCCTCCGGTTCGCCAACGCCATCTTCGAGCCGATCTGGAACCACCGGTACGTCGAGCAGGTCCAGGTCACCGTGGCCGAGAGCCTCGGGGTGGAGCACCGGGGGGGCTTCTACGAGACCGCCGGGGCCCTCCGGGACATCGTGCAGAACCACGTCATGCAGGTGTTGGCCCTGACGCTGATGGAGGCCCCCACCAGCACCGACGCCGACCGGATCCGGGACGAGAAGGTCAAGCTGCTCCAGGCCATCGACATCCCGACCCCGGACGAGGCGGTCGACAAGTCGGTGCGCGGGCAGTACACCGCCGGCACCATCGACGGTGAGCCGGTGATCGGGTACCGCGAGGAGGACGACGTGGCGCCGGACAGCCAGACCGAGACCTACCTGGCCCTGCGGCTGCGGGTGGAGAACTGGCGGTGGGCCGGCGTCCCCATCTACGTCCGCACCGGCAAGCGGCTGCCGGCCCGGGTGACCGAGGTGGCCCTCACCTTCCGGCAGGTGCCGTTCCTGCTCTTCGACCACCGGGCCAGCCGGGATCTGCGACCGAACACCCTCATCCTGCGGATCCAGCCCGACGAGGGGATCAGCCTGGAGTTCGGGGCCAAGATCCCCGGCGAGAAGTTCCACATCCGCTCGGTGGCCATGGACTTCTCGTATGCCGACGCCTTCGCCGGGAGCGAGGCGGCCGACGGCTACGAGCGGCTGATCCACGACGCCATGGTGGGCGATGCCACCCTGTTCATCCGATCCGACGAGGTCCAGCAGGCCTGGAAGATCGTCGACCCCTACCTGCAGGCCTGGTCCCAGCCCGGTGGCGCCATGCACACCTATGCCGCCGGGACCTGGGGCCCGCACATGGCCGACCTGCTGGTCGAGCGGTCCGGGGACGAGTGGCGGAACCCGGTGGTCGACCTCGAGTTGAGCGGTGGGCGGATCACCGACCTGCCCCAGTGACGACCACGACGACCGGCGGGGTGGGCCATGCACGGTGACGTCCGTTTGGTCGACTCGGTGCCCGAGGCCTTCGCCCAGCTGGTCCTGGCCCGACTGGCCGACGCCCCGGGGCCCTTCTCGCTCTTCCTGTCGGGCGGCTCGACCGCCGAGGAGTGCTACCGCCGGCTGGCCGAGCTGGGCACGGCGGCGGGGGCCCCGGCATGGGACGACGTCGATGTCTACCTCGGGGACGAGCGCTGCGTCCCTCCCGACGACCCCGACTCCAACCACCGGATGATCGCCGGCACCCTGCTCGACCCGGTCGGTCCGGTCCGCTCGGACAACCCCATGTACCGGTCGGGCCCACCCGACCGGGCGGCGGCCGACTACGAGCGCCTGATCGCCCCCCTCCCCCACTTCGACCTGGTCCACCTGGGCCTGGGCCCCGACGGACACACCGCCTCCCTGTTTCCGGGGTCGACTGCCCTCGACATCGACGATCCCGGGTTGCTGGTCGTGGCCAATCGCGATCCCCTCGCCCACAACCCCCACGACCGGGTGACCCTCACCCTGCCGGCCATCGCCCGCGCCCGCCTGGCCGTCTTCACGGTCTCGGGGAGCTCCAAGGCCGACGCCTTCGGCCGGATCGCCTCGGGTGGTGACCTCCCCGCCGCCCGGGTCACCGCCGACCAGGTGGTGTGGCTGGTCGACGCCGAGGCGGCCGGCGGTGCTGCCGGACCCGGTTCGCACTGATCGGGCCTCCCGGTCCCTTCGTTCCGATCGGTCGCCTCCTCGGACTCCTCCGGTAAGGTGTCGCCGATGCCCGTCGACCCCGGTCCACAACCGCTCGGCGTCGCGCCCGACCACGCCGCCCTGCTGGGGGAACCGACCGATCGGGCCCTCATGGACTCGTCGCTCGAGGACCTCCAGGCCGCGGCGGTGGCCGTCCGCCTTCGGGCCCACGGCCACCGGATCACGTTCTCGCCCAAGGTGTTCATCCCGCTCACCATGCTGTGCCGGGACCGCTGCGGCTACTGCACCTTCGCCAAGGCCCCGGCCCGGGTGGAGTCGCCCTTCCTGCCGCTCGACGAGGTCCTGGCCATCGCCCGCGCCGGCCGGGCCGCCGGCTGCCACGAAGCCCTGTTCACACTGGGTGAGGCCCCCGAGGACCGCTACCCCGACGCCCGACGGTGGCTGACCGAGCACGGCCATGCCTCCACTGTCGACTACCTGGTCGAGGCGTGCCGGGCCGTGCTCGACGAGACCGGGCTGCTGCCCCACGCCAACGCCGGGGCCCTCGAGTTCGACGACCTGGTCCGGCTGCGTGCGGTCACGGCCAGCCAGGGCATGATGCTCGAGTCGCTCAATCCCGACCTGGCCGCCCACCGCGCCGCTCCCGACAAGGTCCCGGCGCGGCGCCTGGCCACCCTGGAGTCGGCCGGTCGGGCCCAGATCCCCTTCACCACCGGGCTGCTGGTGGGCATCGGCGAGTCGCGGGCCGACCGCATCGCCGCGCTGCGCGCCATCGCCGCCAGCCACGCCCGCCACGGCCACGTCCAGGAGGTGATCGTCCAGAACTTCCTCCCCAAGCCGGGCACGGCCATGCACCGCTCCCCCGCCTGCCCGACCGACGAATTCCTGTGGACCATCGCCGTGGCCCGAGTGCTCCTCCCTGCGGACATCCACCTGCAGGCGCCACCCAACCTGTCGGACGACCTGGCCCCGCTGATGGCCTCGGGCATCGACGACTGGGGCGGGGTCTCGCCGGTGACGGCCGACCATGTGAACCCCGAGCGGGCCTGGCCGGCCCTGGGCATCCTGCGGAGCGCCACCGAGGCCGGCGGCTTCGCCCTGGCCCCGCGCCTGACCCTCTACCCGTCGTTCGCCCTCGACCCGGACCGCTGGCTCGACGACACCATGCGCTTCCCCGTACTCGACGCCTCGGACGCCGAGGGGCTCGGGCGCGACCACCCCTGGGTGTCCGGTGGCGACGTGCCGCCCCCGGTCCTGCTCGGGCCCGAGGTCGCCGTCCACCCGTCGGGCGCCACCCGGGGGCCGGGGCCCGTGCCGCCGCCGGTGGTGACGGTGCCGACGGCCCACAGCGCCGTGGGGGACGTCCTGGCCGGGGTGGCCGACGGCCAGGTGGTCGGCGAGGACGAGATCGTGACCCTCTTCGGGGCCCGGGGCCCCGACGTCCGGGCCGTGGCCGCGGTGGCCGACCAGATGCGCCTCGAGACGGTCGGCGACGAGGTCACCTACGTGGCCAACCGGAACATCAACTACACCAACGTGTGCACGTTCAAGTGCAAGTTCTGCGCCTTCTCCAAGGGGCCCCTGTCCCTCAACCTGCGGGGCAACCCCTACCTCTTGGACCTCAGCGAGATCTCCGACCGCGTGCGGGAGGCCGAGGCCCTCGGGGCCACGGAGGTCTGCCTGCAGGGGGGCATCCATCCCAACTTCGACGGCGAGTACTACCTCGACGTGATCACGGCGGTGCGCGAGGCCTCGGCCACCATCCACATCCACGGGTTCACCGCGCTCGAGGTCACCGAGGGGGCGCGACGGTCGGGACTTCCCCTGGCCGACTACCTGGTGCTGTTGCGCGATGCCGGGCTCAAGACGCTGCCGGGCACGGCGGCGGAGATCCTGGACGACCCGGTCCGGGCCGTCCTCTGCCCCGACAAGATCACCACCGAGGAGTGGCTGTTCGCCCACCGGACCGCCCACAGCGTCGGCCTGCGCTCCAACGTGACCATCATGTTCGGGGCGGTCGAGCAGCCCCGCTCGTGGGCCCGGCACCTGGTCAGGACCCGGGACCTCCAGAGGGAGACCGGGGGCTTCACCGAGTTCGTGCCGTTGCCCTTCGTGCACATGGCCACCCCGATCTACCTCCAGCGCAAGGCCCGGCGGGGTCCCACCTTCCGGGAGACCCTGCTGATGCACGCCGTGGGCCGGATCGCCTACCACGGTGCCATCGACAACATCCAGATCAGCTGGGTCAAGATGGGCGCCGACGGTGTCCGCCAGATCCTGCGCGCCGGCGTCAACGACCTCGGCGGGACGCTCATGGACGAGAACATCTCACGGGCCGCCGGGGCCAGCCACGGCCAGATGATGGACGCCGAGCAGTTCTCGGCAATCGTCACACCGCTGGGCCGGACCCTGGCCCAGCGCACCACCCTGTACGGACGGGTGGCCCGACGGGGTCCCGACAGCGAGATGCTGGCCGCCGTCAACTGATGGGTCCCGAGCCTGGCGGAGCGGGTGCGGCGCCATCCGACGCGGTGGCCCCGGCCCTGGAGGCCCTGGCCGAGGCCCTGGCCACGGACGGGACCTCGGGGGCCCAGCGCCGGCTGTACCGGTCGATGCTGGAGACGGTGGCCGGGCTGGCCGCCGAGGGGACCGAGGTCATCGATCTCAAGGTGGCCGACTCCGCCCTGTCCGAGATGGCCGAGGCCTTCCGGGTCTTCCGTCCCTTCCGTGACGAGCGCAAGGTGACCATCTTCGGCTCGGCCCGCACCCAGCCCGACCATCCGGCCTACCGCTGCACGCGTGACCTGGCCGCCTCCATGGCCGACGCCGACTGGATGGTCGTCACCGGGGCCGGCCCCGGCATCATGGCCGCCGGCATGGAGGGGGCCGGGCGGGAGAAGTCGATCGGGGTCAACATCCGGCTCCCTTTCGAGCAGGGGGCCAACACCTTCATTGCCCAGGACCCCAAGCTGGTGGAGATGCGGTACTTCTTCACGCGCAAGCTCATGCTCATCAAGGAGTCGGACGGCTACGTCGTCATGCCCGGTGGCTTCGGCACCCTCGATGAGGGGTACGAGATCCTGACACTGCTGCAGACGGGCAAGGCCGAACCGGCGCCGGTGGTGATGCTCGACGTCCCCGGCGGGACCTACTGGGACGGGTGGGACGAGTTCCTGCGCAGCAAGGTGGAGCCCCGGGACCTGATCTCCCCCGACGACCGCTCGCTGTTCCTGATCACCGACGACGTGAGTAAGGCCACCGCGGAGATCCTCGGCTTCTACCGGAACTACCACTCGTGCCGGTGGGTGGGCGACCTCCTGGTCATGCGGCTCCAGCGGGCGCCGTCACCGTCCGACCTGGCCGGGCTGAACCGGTCCTTCGCCGACATCGTGGCCAGCGGCTCCATGCGCCTGTCCAAGCCCCTGCCCCCGGAGCGGTCGGCCGGCCAGCACCTGGACCTGGCCCGGCTGGTGTTCCGCTTCGACAAGATCCACTACGGGCGCCTGCGCCAACTCATCGACGCCCTCAACCGGATCGCCGCCTGAGCCCGGCTCCCGTCGGTCGGGACGGATGCCCTGGTGGCGGGGGTGGGGCTCCTCGCCCGCACGTCACAATGGCGTCTCGCTGACCCGGGGTCAGCCACGGACCCCGGGTCAGCCCCCTGGAAAAGTGAATGCCCAGCCCGTGCCCCCAACGACCGGGCGGAACCAGCCCGGACCGCCTAGGGGCCGTCGTCCAGGCCGGCGCCACGGGCCGACGGACCGGACAGGAGTTGCACCGCCTTCTCCACCGAACGGCGGGCCCGGGTGATCCGCTTCTCCTCGCTGACCAGCGCCGGGTCCGGCGAGCCGCCCGAACGCACACCGTCGGCCGCCTCACGGAGCCGGTCCAGGGCCAGGTCGGCGAGCTCCTCGCCGATGGCCGACAGGCGTTCGGCGATGTCGTCGGGATCCGTGCCCATGGGCTCAGCGGGCCGCGGCGGTGTCGACCTCGACGACGGCGAATTCACCCTCGGCGTAGCGGGCCCGCAGGCCCTTCTTGTCGAACTTGCCCACGCTGGTCTTCGGGACCTCGTCGATGAACACCCACCGCTCGGGCAACCACCACCGGCTCACCCGCCCGGAGAGGAACCCGACCAGCTCGTCAGCGGTGACCGTCGACCCTGGCTCGGCCACCACCGCCACCATGGGTCGCTCACTCCAGCGCTCGTCGGGCACGGCAATGACGGCGGCCTCGGCCACGCCAGGGTGGGCCATCACCTCGTTCTCCAGTTCGACCGACGAGATCCATTCGCCGCCGGACTTGATCACGTCCTTGGTCCGGTCGCTGATCTGCATGTACCCGCGGCGGTCCAGTGAGCCGATGTCGCCGGTCCTCAGCCATCCGTCGTGGAAGCGCTCCGGGGTCGGCTCGCCGTAGTAGGACCCGGTGATCCACGGGCCCCGGACCTCGAACTCGCCCACCGACTCGCCGTCGTTGGGGAGAACGGTCCCGTCCTCGTGGACCACCCGGACCTCGACCCCGGCCACCACCCGTCCGGTCTTGGACCGCCACTCGATCTCCTCGTCGGCCGGTACGCCCTTGGGCGGGAGCGCCAGCGAGCAGATGGGGCTGGTCTCGGTCATGCCCCATCCCTGGACCAGCTGGAGGCCCAGCTCGTCACGGAACCCCTCGATGAGCTGCCGGGGGACGGCGGCCCCCCCGGCCGTGATCATCCGGAGGGAGCTGAGGTCGACCGGGGTGGTCCTCGAGTAGCGGAGCACGTCGTTCCAGATGGTCGGCACCCCGGCCGAGATGGTCGGCCGGTGCCGGGCGATGATGGCCGACAGGGGCGCCGCCTGCAGGAACTGCTGGGGCATGATCAGGTCGGCGCCGGTCATGAAGGCGGCATAGGGCGTCCCCCAGGCGTTGGCGTGGAACATGGGCACGATCGACAGCACGCTGTCGCGGTCGCTGATGCCGAGGGCCGCTCCTGACGTCACGGCAAAGGAATGCAGGTAGGTGGACCGGTGGCTGTAGACCACGCCCTTGGGGTTGCCGGTGGTCCCCGACGTGTAACACATGGCGGCGGCCTGGCGCTCGTCCAGCTCGGGCCACGCGTAGCCCGGCTCCTCGGCGGCCAGCAGCTCCTCGTAGGACAGGGTGTCCCCGAGCACGCTGGCATCGCCGTCGCCGGCCACCACGATGTGCTTCACGGTGGTCAGCTGGTCCCGCACCCGGGCCAGCAGGGGGACCAGCGAGCTGTCGACGATGATGACCTGGTCCTCGGCGTGGTTGATCACATAGGCCAGCTGCTCGGGGAACAGCCGGAGGTTGAGCGTGTGCAGGACGGCGCCCATCGACGGGATGGCCAGGTACGCCTCCTGGTGGGTCTGGTTGTTCCACAGGAAGGTCCCCACCCGGTCGCTGTCCCCCACCCCGAGCCGCTCCAGTGCCCGGGCCAGCCGCTCGGAGCGGACGGCCACCTCGGCGAACGACTCCTCGACCGACTCCCCCTCGGGCCCCACGATGGTGATGACCCTGCTGTCGCCGTAGACCTGCTGGCCGTGGCGGAGAATGCCGCTGATCAACAGCGGTGCGTCCTGCATGGTACTGAGCACGAGCGGTCCTCCCCTGTCCCCGTCCGGTGGTCCGGACAACCGAGCATACCGACACCGGATCGGATCGGGCTCCTGGGCCAGGGGGGTTGCCATCCCGGTGGCCCGATGGTGGACTGGTGGGGCACGGCCCCGCCGCAGTGCGGCGTCCCGGCCCCTCTGAGCTGATGCTCACGCTGTCCCCTACTCAGCTGGGAGGACCTCGCGATGGGCAGATGGCTCGCCGCCGCGCTGGCCGGTGCCATGGCGTCCGTGGTCGGCCTGATCCTGGTCGTCGCCGTGGCCGCAGGCTCGACGGGAGCGACGGGCCCGACCGACTCCGGCTCCCCGGCGACGAGCGGGTCGGCCGGCGGTTCGGGGCCGTCAGCCGCCCGCCAGTCGGCGCCGGCGGTCCCCACGGCCTGGGCCACGCTCTACCGGCAGGCGGCCTCGCGCTGTGCAGGGCTGGACTGGTCGGTGCTGGCCGCCATCGGCACGGTGGAGACCGGCAACGGCAGCTCCACCCTGCCCGGGGTGTGGTCAGGGGCCAACGCCGCCGGGGCCGAGGGCCCCATGCAGTTCGAGCCGGCCACGTTCGCCGCCTATGCCGTACTCGGCCCGGGTGGGGCCCGTCCCCCCTCCCCCTACGACCCGATCGATGCCGTCTACACCGCATCGGCCCTGCTCTGCGCGGACGGGGCCGGATCGCCGGCGGGGCTGCGGTCGGCCATCGGCAGCTACAACCACTCCGAGGTCTACGTCGACACCGTGCTCACCCTCTCCCTCGCCCTGCAGCAGGATCCCGACACCTCGGGCACGGTGGTGGCCGCCCTGTCCTTCGCTGCCGCCCAACTGGGCACGCCCTACCTGTGGGGCGGCACCGGAGTCGGGGGCTTCGACTGCTCGGGACTGGTCCAGGCGGCCTACCGGCACGCCGGGATCGAGCTGCCCCGGGTGGCCCAGGACCAGTTCGACGCCGGACCCCCGGTCGCCACCGGCCAGGCCCTCACCCCCGGCGACCTGGTCTTCTTCGGGTCGGGCCCCGGCGGTGTCGAGCACGTCGGCCTGTACGTGGGCGCCGGCGAGATGATCGACGCACCCCACACCGGTGCCCTGGTCCGCTTCGACGACGCCGACTGGCCCGATCGGGTGGGCGCCACCCGACCGGCCTGATTCCTATCGGAATCTCAGGGAACGTTGATGGGGCTCTTCAGGACCCTCCCTACCCTCGACAGAGGAGGCAAGCAGACCGAGACCACCCTGCTTGGAAGCCAATGACCTGGATCATCATGCTGCCGCTGCTGGCCGTCGCCTTCGCGTGCGCCGCCATCCCCACCCTCTACGACTCGGGCACGGGCCACGCCCGCCACGCCGACCGCTCGAACCACTGATCCGGGCCGCCGGCCCCTCAGCGGAGGGCGAGCTGGCCCGGGCGGATGGGCGCCGGAAGGGCGGTGTGGCCCATGAGGTGGCGGTCCACGGCGGCAGCGGCGGAACGACCCTCGGCGATGGCCCACACGATGAGGCTCTGGCCACGGGTCATGTCGCCGCAGACGAAGACCCCCTCCACGTTGGTCGACCAGGTGGGGTCGGCCACCACACTCCCCCGGGGACCCACCTCGACGCCCAGCTCCTCCACCACCCCGCCGCGCTCGGTCCCGAGGAACCCCATGGCCAGCAGCACCAGCTCGCAGGGGAGCTCGAACTCCGAGCCCGGCACGGCCTGGAAGTCGGGCCGGCCGTCCTCGTCGTAGGCCACCTCGACCTGCTCGCCGCGCAGGGCCCGCACCCCGCCCGACCCGTCGTCCAGGAACTCGACCGTGGTCACCGAGAACAGGCGCTCGCCACCCTCCTCCAGTGCCGACGAACTGCGCAGGACCAGGGGCCAGGTGGGCCACGGGTTGTCCTCCCCGCGCTGGCGGGGGGGCTCCGGCATGATCTCCAGCTGGTGGACGCTGAGCGCCCCCTGACGGTGGACGGTGCCCAGGCAGTCGGCACCGGTGTCACCACCGCCGATGATCACCACGTGCTTGCCGGCCGCCGTGATCGGCGGGGCCTCCAGGGCACCCTCTTGGACCAGGTTCGAGGGCCGCAGGTAGTCCATGGCGCGGTGGATCCCGTCCAGCTGGCGCCCGGCCACCGGCAGGTCACGCGGCAGGGTGGCGCCCCCGGCCAGAAGGACGCTGTCGAACTCCTCCACCAGGGAGTGGGCCTCCACCACGGTGGCGTCGGGGGCCAGCGCCGCGGCCACCTCGGGGTCGGGCCGGCCCACCGAGGTCCGGCACCGGAACTCCACGCCCTCGGCCACCATCTGGTCGATGCGACGGTCCAGCACGGCCTTTTCCATCTTGAACTCGGGGATGCCGTAGCGGAGCAGGCCGCCGGGCCGCTCGGCCCGCTCGAACACCACCACGTGGTGACCGGCCCGGGTCAGCTGCTGGGCGGCGGCCAGGCCGGCCGGACCGGAGCCGACCACGGCCACCCGCTTGCCGGTGGTGGTGCTGGCTCGCTGGGGAGCCACCCAGCCCTCGGACCAGGCCCGCTCGGCGATCTCGTACTCGATGCGCTCGATGGTGACCGGGTCGTCGTTGATCCCGAGGACGCAGGATCCCTCACACGGTGCCGGACAGAGGCGGCCGGTGAACTCGGGGAAGTTGTTGGTGGCGTGGAGGCGCTCGATGGCCTCGGACCACTCGTCCCGGTACACCAGGTCGTTCCACTCGGGGATCAGGTTCCCGAGGGGGCAGCCCTCGTGGCAGAACGGGATCCCGCAGTCCATGCAACGTGCGCCCTGGTGCCGGGCCTCCTCGGCCGGGAAGGGCTCGTAGACCTCCTTCCAGTCACGCAGCCGCACCGGGACCGGGCGGCGGTGCGGGAGCTGGCGCTCGTAGGTGAGGAAGCCGGTGATGTCACCCATGGGAGGCCTCCATGACGGCATCCTCCACCGAGCGCCCCTCGGCGATGGCCCGCTCCGTCGCCTCCAGGACCCGGCGGTAGTCACGGGGCATGACGGTGACGAACTGCTCGGCCGTGCTGATCCAGTCGGCCAGCACCCCCTCGGCCACGGTCGAGCCCGTCTCGGTGTGGTGCATGGTGATCCGGTCCTTCAACCACATGCGGTCCTCATCGGACAGCGGCAGGAGGTCCACCATCTCGCTGTTGTAGACGCCGTGCAGCAGCCCGTGGGGGTCGAAGACGTAGGCCACACCGCCGGACATGCCGGCGCCGAAGTTCCGACCGGTCGGACCCAGCACCACCACCCGGCCCCCCGTCATGTACTCACAGGCGTGGTCGCCCACTCCCTCCACCACGGCGATGGCACCCGAGTTGCGCACGCAGAACCGCTCGCCCACCTGGCCGCGCAGGAACACCTCGCCGGCGGTGGCCCCGTACAGGATCACGTTGCCGGCCACGATGTTGTCCTCGGCGGCGAAGGGCGAGTCCTCCGGCGGCCGGACGATGATCCGCCCGCCCGACAGGCCCTTGCCCAGGTAGTCGTTGGTGTCGCCCAGCAGGCGCATGGTCACGCCCTTGGGCACGAAGGCACCGAAGCTCTGGCCGGCCGACCCGTGGAAGGTCAGGTCGATGGTGCCCTCGGGCAGCCCGGCACCGCCGTGGCGCCGGGTGATCTCGTAGCCGAGCAGGGTGCCCACCGTGCGGTTGACGTTGGTCACCGCCACCTCGGCCCGCACCGGCGTGCCCTCCTCGAAGCCCGGCCGGCACTGCTCGAGGAACGAGTGGTCGAGGGCCCGGTCGAGCCCGTGGTCCTGCTGGTTGATGCAGTGGCGCACGGCGCCCTCGGGCAGGTCGGGCTGGACCAGGATGGGCGACAGGTCGAGGCCCGAGGCCTTCCAGTGGTCGACCGCCTCGGTGGCGTCGAGCAGGTCCACCCGGCCGATGGCCTCCTCGAGGGTGCGCAGGCCCAGGGCGGCCAGCTCCTCGCGGACCTCCTCGGCGATGTACCGGAAGAACGTCTCGACGAACTCGGGCTTCCCCGAGTACCGCTGGCGCAGGACCGGGTTCTGGGTGGCGATGCCCACCGGGCAGGTGTCGAGGTGGCAGACGCGCATCATGATGCACCCGGACACCACCAGGGGGGCGGTGGCGAAGCCGAACTCCTCGGCGCCGAGCAGGGCCCCCACGATCACGTCCCGGCCGGTCTTCATCTGGCCGTCCACCTGGACCACGATGCGGTCCCGGAGGTCGTTGGCCAGCAGGGTCTGCTGGGTCTCGGCCAGGCCCAGCTCCCAGGGGATGCCGGCGTGCTTCTGCGAGGTGAGGGGCGTGGCGCCGGTCCCCCCGTCGTGCCCCGAGATGAGGACCACGTCGGAGTGGGCCTTGGCCACGCCGGCCGCCACCGTCCCCACGCCGACCTCGGCCACCAGCTTCACGTGGATCCGGGCTGTGGGGTTGGCCGACTTGAGGTCGTGGATGAGCTGGGCGATGTCCTCGATGGAGTAGATGTCGTGGTGCGGCGGGGGCGAGATGAGGCCCACCCCGGGGGTCGAGTACCGGGTCCGGGCGATCCAGGGGTAGACCTTGTGGCCCGGGAGCTGGCCGCCCTCGCCGGGCTTGGCCCCCTGGGCGATCTTGATCTGGATGTCGTCGGAATTGACCAGGTACTCCGAGGTCACCCCGAACCGGCCCGACGCCACCTGCTTGATGGCGCTGCGGCGCTCGTCGCCGTTGGCGTCGGGGGTGAAGCGGTCGGGGTCCTCCCCGCCCTCGCCGGTGTTGGAGCGCCCGCCCAGCCGGTTCATGGCGATGGCCAGCGTCTCGTGGGCCTCGGCGGAGATGGAGCCGTAGGACATGGCTCCGGTGGAGAAGCGGGCCAGGATGGCCTCGATCGGCTCCACCTCGTCGATGGGAACCGGGGGCAGGGCCCCGTGCCGCAGGTGCATGAGGCCCCGGAGCGTGGCCAGCTCGGCCGACTGGTCGTTGACCGCCGTCGTGTACTCCTTGAACACCTCGTACCGCTTGGAACGGGTGGCGTGCTGCAGCTTGAACACCGTCTTGGGGTTGAACAGGTGGATCTCGCCCTCGCGCCGCCACTGGTACTCGCCCCCCACCTCGCGCTCCCGGTGGGCCAGCTCCGAGGGGCGGTCGAGGTGGGACATCCGGTGGCGGGACGCCACCTCCTCGGCCAGCACGTCGAGGCCGACCCCGCCGATGCGGGAGACGGTGCCCGTGAAGTACTCCTCGATGACGTCGGGGGCCAGGCCCACCGCCTCGAAGACCTGGGCGCCGGTGTAGGAGGCCACCGTGGAGATGCCCATCTTCGACATCACCTTGATGATGCCCTTGGACGCCGCCTTGATGTAGTTCTTCTGGGCCTGACGCGGGGTCACACCGGTCAGGATGCCCGAGGCGATCATGTCGTCGATGGTCTCGAAGGCCAGGTAGGGGTTGATGGCCGCGGCACCGAACCCCTTCAGCAGGGCCATGTGGTGGACCTCACGGGCGTCGCCCGACTCGACCACCAGTCCCACCCGGGTGCGGGTCTTCTCCCGGACCAGGTGGTGATGGACCGCCGCCACCATCAACAGGGAGGGGATGGGGGCGAGTGTGCCCGTCGAGTTCCGGTCGGACAGGACGATCACGTCGGCACCGTCGGCGATGGCCGCGCTCACCCGGTCCCGCACCTCCTCGATGGCCTGGTGCAGGGCCGGCCCGCCGCCGGCCACCTCGAAGAGCCCGTCGATGGCGAAGGCCCGGAAGCCCGGCGTGCTGCCGTCCTCGTTGACGTAGAGCAGCTTGGCCAGGTCGTCGTTGTCGATGACCGGCATGGGCAGGATGATCTGCCGGCACGACTCGGCCGTCGGCTCCAGCACGTTCGACTCGGGGCCGAGCGTGGAGAGCAGCGAGGTGACCAGCTCCTCGCGGATGGCGTCCAGCGGCGGATTGGTGACCTGGGCGAAGAGCTGGGTGAAGTAGTCGTAGAGCAGCCGCGGCCGGTCCGACAGCACGGCGATCGGGGTGTCGGTGCCCATGGAGCCGAGCGGCTCGATGCCCGACCGGGCCATGGGCTGGAGGATCAGGCGCAGCTCCTCGTTGGTGTACCCGAAGAGCCGCTGGCGCCCGATCACCGAGGCGTGCTGCGGGGTGAGCATGGTACGGGGCGGGAGGTCGTCGAGGTCGATCTGCCCGGCCTCCAGCCACTCGAGGTAGGGCTCCTCGGCCGCCAGCGCCGACTTGATCTCGTCGTCGTCGACGATCCGGCCCTGCTCGGTGTCGACGAGGAACATCCGGCCCGGCTGGAGCCGGCCCTTGCGCACCACCTTGCTCGGGGGCACGTCGACCACCCCGACCTCGCTGGCCAGGACCACGAGACCGTCGTCGGTGACCCAGTAGCGGGCCGGGCGCAGCCCGTTGCGGTCCAGCACGGCACC
>Ga0302157_10001692_pt1 | contig 26504 bp, 20 predicted proteins | sample I_Bog_N3_3_FD_193502 | JGI IMG/M metagenome (GOLD analysis project Ga0302157, IMG submission 193502) | Peat permafrost microbial communities from Stordalen Mire near Abisko, Sweden - I_Bog_N3_3 | ecosystem: Environmental > Terrestrial > Soil > Wetlands > Peat | place: Sweden: Abisko, Stordalen... | reverse complement strand
CCTCCTGCGTGTCGATGATGTATTCCTGCGGGAGGACGTGAAGGATCTTCTGGTCCGCGGGGATCGCGACGGCCTTCGCCGCATCGATCACGCGCTCCACGTCGCCCTGCACGACCTCCTTGTCCTTGATCGCGACGATGCCGTGCGAATTGAGGCTCCGCACGTGGCTGCCCGCGATGCCGGCGTAGACCGAGTGGATCTCGCAGCCGGCCATGAGTTCGGCCTCCTCGACGGCGCGCTGGATCGATTGAACCGTCGACTCGATGTTCACGACCACGCCCTTCTTCAGGCCGCGCGAGGGATGGCTGCCGATCCCGATGATCTCGAGCGCGCCATCGGCCTTGACCTCGCCCACGATGGCGACGACCTTGCTCGTGCCGATGTCGAGGCCGACGATGAGATTGCGGTCGGAGCGTTTAGCCATTGATTTCTTCGGTGTGTTTGTCGGGCGGCGACGCCGGCGTGGCGGCGGTGCGCCAGCCGATCGCGAAGCCGTTGGAATAGCGCATGTCGACGTAGGCGACCTCGCTCGCCCGGTGCGCGACGACCTGCGAGGCGGAGCGGATGAAGCGGTCGAGGCGCGCATCGACCTCGCGCCGCCCAAGGCGCACGGTGACGCCGCTGTCGAGGTCCATCTCCCAGGCGCCGCGCTCGTCGAGCCGCAGCGCCGCGATGCGCATGCCCGCCTCGAGCATGCGCGCCTCGGCCGCGAGGTACTCCTTCGCGACCTGGGATTCCGTGCCGGGCGGCCCGCTCAGGCGCGGCAATTCCGAGGGCACGTGGGCGGCCGCCCTGAGGAACACTTCCCCGCGCGTGTTGAGCAGGCCCGACTCGCCCCAGCGCGCGGCGGCCGTTTGCTCGAGGATGCTCACGTGCAGGCTGTCGGGCCAGCGCCGCTGGACCCGGGCATGATCGACCCACGGGAGGACTTCGATCGCGCGCTCGATCGCATCGAGATCCGCCGACATGAACCCGGCGGCGAGATACGGGGCGACGGCGCTTTCGATCTGACCCGGCGAGACGCGCTGAAAGTCGCCGTCCATCGAGATCGTGCGGATCGGCCGGTCGAGCGCGACGGACAGCGCCGCGAGCGCTCCGGCGAGGAGGCCGAGCACGGCGGCCTTGCGCAGATGCTTGCGCCAGTCGATGGCTCGCCACGCGACTCGCGGCTTCGGGTCGGGCGACCTGGGTTTGTTCTTGAATCGATTACGGCGCAGCAGCCACTTCGGAATCATGGATGGGACCTCGGCGTGAGCGCGGGCATCGTGCGTTCGCGCAGGAAACTCGTCTCCAGAATGCGCCAGACCAGGTCGGGGAAATCGATGCCGATCTGGTGCGCGGCCTTGGGCACGAGACTGTGGTCGGTCATGCCGGGCGTGGTGTTGATCTCGATGAAATAAAACTTTCCGCTCGCCGGATCGCGCATGAAATCGACGCGCCCCCAGCCGCAGGCATCGGTCACACGAAACGCCGCGAGCGCCGCTGCCGCCAGCTCGGCCTCTTCCGCAGCGCTGAGTCCGCTCGGGCAGTGGTACTGGGTGTCGTTGCGCGTGTATTTGGCCTCGTAGTCGTAGAACTCCGTCGCGGGCTCGATACGGATCGATGGCAGGGCCGCCTCCTGCAAGATGCCGACCGTGTATTCGGGCCCGCTGACGAAGCGCTCCGCGAAGACGATCGGATCGACCGCAACCGCGTGCCCGTAGGCGCGGGCGAGATCCACCGCCGCCGTGACCTTGGTGATGCCCACGGAGGAGCCCTGAGACGCGGGTTTGACCATCAGCGGCAGGCCCAGGCGCGCGAGCGCGGGAGCCAAGTCCTCGAGGCCGCTCAAGACCGCATACTCGGGCGCCAGCAGGCCCGCACCCACGACCACTCGCTTGGTCTTGAGCTTGTCCATCGTGAGCGCCGAGGCGAGCACGCCGGAGCCCGTGTAGGGCACGCCGATCCACTCGAGCGCCCCTTGCATCAGCCCGTCCTCGCCCCCCGGCCCATGCAGCGCGATCCACGCCCGGTCGAAACCCGCGATTTCGGCGATCGGCCGCGAGGCCGGATCGAATGCGTGGGCATCGACGCCGCGATCGATGAGCCCGGCGAGCACGGCGTTGCCGCTCAGGAGCGAGACCGCGCGTTCCGTCGAATCGCCGCCCAGCAGCACGGCGACCTTGCCGAATTCGGCGGCGTCGTGAATGCGGCGCACCGTACCGGTGTTCTCGAGCAGGCTCATACGGAGTACTCCATGGATCGTGTGCGCGTCATGCGGCCACCCCGACGATGCGCACTTCGGGTGTGAGGCGTATGCCGTAGAGCGCCTCGACCTCGTGCTGCACGTGCAGGATCACGGCCTCGATGTCGGCCGCGCGCGCGGCGCCGTGGTTGATGATGAAATTGGCATGCAGGGTCGACACCGACGCGCCGCCCACGCGAAAGCCCTTGAGTCCGGCCGCATCGATGAGACGCGCGGCATGATCGCCGGGCGGATTCGCGAACACCGAGCCGCAGCTCCACTCGCCGATCGGCTGGGTTTTGCGGCGCCGCTCGAGCAAGTCGCGGATCGCATCGGTATTCGCTCCGGGCCGGCGCTCGAACTCGAGCCGCGCAGCGAGGAACCCCTCGTCCGGCGGCCCCACGACGCTGCGGTAGCCCACGGCGTATTCGGCGGCAAGCCGCGTGCGCCGCTCGCCGCGGCGGTCGAGCACGTCGACCTCGACGACGTGGCGCCAGGTTTCCCCGCCCCAGGCACCGGCGTTCATCGCGAGGGCGCCGCCCAGGGTGCCCGGTATGCCGGCAAAGAATTCCGCGGGACCCAGGCCCCACTTGACGCACTGGCGGGCGATGCGCGCGCAGGGCACACCGGCTTCGGCGTGAACGCGCGTGACGCTGACCCGGTCGAGCCCGGAGAGGGCGCCGTGTGTGTGAATGACCACGCCCATGACGCCGCCGTCACGCACCAGCAAATTGCTGCCGAGGCCGACCCAGAGCAGCGGAATCCCCCGCGGCAGCTGGCGCAGAAAGGCCGCGAGGTCGGCCGCGTTGCGAGGCGCGAAGAACCACTGCGCCGCGCCTCCGGCATGCCAGGACGTGTGCTTGGCCATCGGCTCGTCGCGCAGGACGCGCGCGCTGAATTCGGGCGAGAGGGCCTGCGTGGTGGGCGCGTCGGTCATCGCGAGCCTCCGCCGGACAGCAAGGCAGCGGCGGTTGCCGCACCGGCGCCGGGCGCAAGCGCGGCCTCGAAGCGGACTTTCAAGTCCACGGCGACCGCACCCATGTTCCCGGCACCCATCGTGAGCAGCAAATCGCCGTCCTGGAGCACTCCCTTGAGCGACTCGGCCAGTTCTTCCACGTGTTCGACGAAGACCGGCTCGACCAGACCGCGGCTGCGCACGGCGCGGCAGATCGCGCGGCCATCCGCGCCGCTGATGGGCGCCTCGCCCGCTGCATAGACTTCGGAGACGAGCAGTGCGTCGGCGGTTGCGAGCACGCGCCCGAAATCGTCGAGCAGATCGCGGGTGCGCGTATAGCGGTGCGGCTGGAACGCGAGGACGATGCGCCGATCCGGCCAGCCCTGCCTCGCGGCGTCGAGCGTCGCGGCGATCTCGGTCGGATGGTGGCCGTAGTCGTCGACGAGCAGGGCCGTGCCGGCAGCCCAGCGAATCTCACCCAAGGGCTGCAGGCGCCGTTCGATGCCCTGAAAGCTCGCGAGTGCGCGCTGGATCGCGAGATCGCCGATGCCGATCTCGGTTGCGACCGCGACGGCCGCGAGGGAATTGAGAACGTTGTGCCGCCCCGGCAAATTGATCGTGATCGGCAGGATCGCAAGCCCTGCGCGCACGGCGGCGAAATGCGAGCGCAGGCCTTCGCGGCGCACGTCGACCGCGCGCACGTCGGCGCTCGCATCGAAGCCGTAGGTCACGTACGGCCGCGCCACGTCGGGCAAGATCGCGCGCACGTGTTCGTCGTCCGTGCACAGGACGGCGAGGCCGTAGAACGGCAGATTGTGGAGGAAATCGACGAAGCTCTGCTTGAGCCGGCCGAAGTCACCGTCGTGGGTCGCGAGGTGATCGTTGTCGATGTTGGTCACGATCGCGAGCATGGGCTGAAGGTGCATGAACGACGCGTCGCTTTCGTCGGCCTCGGCGACGAGATAGCGGCCGGCGCCGAGCCGCGCATTGCTGCCCGCGCTGTTGAGCCGCCCGCCGATCACGAACGTGGGATCGAGGCCCGCCTCGGCGAGAATGCTCGCCACGAGGCTCGTCGTCGTTGTCTTGCCGTGGGTCCCGGCGACCGCGATCGAATAGCGGAAGCGCATGAGCTCGCCCAGCATTTCGGCGCGCGCGACGACAGGAACGCGGCGGGCCAGCGCCGCCGCGACCTCCGGATTGGCGCGGTTGACCGCGCTCGATACGATGACGACGTCGGCGCTGCGGAGGTGTTCGGCCGCATGTCCGATGAAGATCGTCGCCCCGAGATCCGCGAGCCGCCGGGTCACGGCGTTCGCCTTGAGGTCCGAGCCCTGCACGGAATAGCCGAGATTGAGCAGCACCTCGGCAATACCGCCCATGCCGCTGCCGCCGACGCCGACGAAATGGATGCACTGAATACGGCGCATGCGGTCGTTCATGCGGCCTCCCCGGCGGCGATGCACAGGTCGGCGAGCCGGCCCGCGGCATCCGTGACCGCGGCGCCCCGCGCCGCTTCGGCCATCGCGAGCAACTGGGCGCGATCGCCCGTCAAGGCAGCGATCAAGCCGCCCAGCGATTCCGCCGTCAGATCGCGCTCCTGCACGATGCGGGCGGCGCCCCGGGCGACCAGCACGGCCGCGTTCTTGGTTTGATGATCGTCGACCGCGGCCGGGAAGGGCACGAGCACCGCGCCCAAACCCGCCGCCTCGAGTTCCGTAACCGTGAGTGCACCCGCGCGGCAAATCGCCAGGTCGGCCCAGGCATAGGCGCCGGCCATGTCGTCGATGAACGGCAAGAGTTCGGCCTCGATGCCGGCGGTCTGATAAGCGCTGCGCGCGGCGTCGATCCCGCGCGCACCGGTCTGGTGGCGCACTTCGGGCCGCGCCGGCGGCAGGATACCGACGAGTGCCGCAGGGACGATGAGATTGAGACGCTGCGCGCCCTGGCTGCCGCCGAGCACAAGGAGACGCGGGCGGCCGCGCCGCGCCGCGAATCGCAACCGGGGCGCCGGCAGCGCGGCGATGTCCTCGCGCACCGGATTGCCGATGCAGCTTGCGGCCACACCCGCGCCGAAACTGCCGGGGAACGCCTCGAGGACCTGGCCCGCGATGCGCGCAAGCCAGCGGTTCGTCATGCCGGCGACGGCGTTCTGCTCATGAATCAGCAAGGGAATGCCGAGCAGCCACGCAGCAATGCCCCCGGGACCGCTCACGAACCCGCCTGCACCGAGGACGGCACGCGGCCGCACCCGGGAGAGCACGCCGCGCGCCTCGAGCACCGCTTGGACGAGCTTGAAGGGCGCGCGCAGCCAGGTCCCGAGCCCCTTCCCGCGCACGCCCGCCACGCGCACCCACTCGATCGGAAAGCCATTCTCCGGCACGAGCCGCGACTCCATGCCGCCGGGCGTTCCCAACCACACGACCGGCACGCCGCGCGCGCGCAAGGCGTTCGCGACGCTGAGCGCCGGAAACACGTGGCCGCCGGTGCCGCCGGCCATGATCAGTACGGGTCTGCCGATCATCGGCCACCCGCCACGGCGCGCATGACGGCCGAACGCGAATTCAGCTTCGCCTCGTGATGGATGCGCATGAGCACGCCGATCCAGGCAAGGGTCACGAGCAGGCTGCTGCGGCCGTAACTCAACAGGGGCAGCGTCAGACCCTTGGTCGGCAGTACGCCCATGTTGACGCCGATGTTGACCGTCGCCTGCAGACCGATCCAGACGCCGAACGCGAGCGCGAGATAGGATTGGAACGCGAGGCCCGCCTGCGCGGCCATGCGCGAGATCTGAAACGATCGCCAGACGAGCGCCAGGAACAGGCCGATCACGCCGAGCACGCCCACGAGGCCGAGTTCTTCGGCGAGCACGGCGAACACGAAATCCGTGTGGGCTTCCGGCAGGTAGAAGAGCTTCTGCACGCTGCTGCCGAGCCCGACACCGAACCATTCGCCGCGGCCGATCGCGATCAAGGATTGTGTGAGCTGGAAGCCGCTGTTGAAGGGATCGGCCCAGGGGTCGAGGAAGCCCGTCATGCGCTTGAGCCGGTACGGCGAGACCACGGCGAGCAGCCCGAAGGCGACGACCGCGATGCAAAACAGGAGCGCGACGTCGCGCAGCCGCGCGCCCGCGACGAACAACACCGCAAAGCCGGTCGCGAACAACACGGTCGCGGCGCCGAAGTCGGGCTCGAGCACCAGGAACGCCGCGGCGACGGCCAGCAAGCCGACGGGCTTGACGAGTCCGGGCAGCGTTTGCTCGAGCTCGGCGCGCTTGCGCACGCTGTAGCTGCAGACCCAGTTGAGCACGAGTACGCGCGCGAGTTCCGACACCTGGAAGTTCAAGGGCCCGATGCGCACCCAGCGCTCGGCGCCGTTGACGGTCGCACCGATGCCGGGAATCTTCACGAGCAGCAGCAGGCTCAAACCGAACATCAGGAGCGGCAGACTGTAGCGGTCCCACAGCGCCGACGGGATGCGCGAGACGAACCACGCGAGCAGCACGCCGACGACCCCGTAGGTGAACTGGCGCTCCAGATAGTAGAACGGATCGTGGAGGCCGCGGGCGGCGATCGACATCGAGGCGGAGGTCACCATGATCAGTCCGATCAGCAGCAGCGCCGCGACGAGTCCCAGCGTGACGAGATCCCAGGCGAACGGCGCTCGCTCCCGGGAGCGCAGCCCGTGACTCATCGTGGCGGCGCTCATGGGGCCGCCCCTGCAAGGCCATGCACGGCGGCGGCGAACTCGGCGCCGCGATGCGCGTAGTCGCGAAACATGTCGAGGCTCGCGCAGGCGGGCGAGAGCAGGACGGCCTCGCCGGGCCGCGCGGCATGCGCCGCGAGCGCGACCGCCTCCGGCATCGTGGCCGCGCGCGAGACTACGCAGACACCATCGAGCACGCGCGCGATCGACGCCGCGTCTTTGCCGATCAAGACGGCCGTATGAACCTTGCCGCGCAGCCCGGCCGCGAGCGGCGTGAAATCCTGGCCCTTGCCCTCGCCGCCCGCGATCAGCACGATCGGGCGGTCCATGCCGGCCACGGCGGCAACGGTCGCGCCGACGTTCGTGCCCTTCGAGTCGTCGATGTAGCGCACGCCGCCCCGATCGGCGACCCACTCGCAGCGGTGCGGCAGTCCGGGAAAGGCGGCGAGCGCCTCGAGCATCGCGGGCAGCCGCAACCCGGCAGCCTCACCGAGCGCCAAGGCGGCAAGCGCATTGGCAGCGTTGTGGATCCCCGTGATCTTCAAGGCGGCGACCTCCAAGAGTCGCTCGCCGCGGCGCGCGAGATGCGTCTTGCCGCCGTCCTGCAGGAGTCCGAAATCCGCCGCGACGCCGCGCGCCGAGAATGTCAGCGCCCGCGCATCCGCCCGGCGCATCGCCGCGACCATCGGGTCATCGGCATTGACGATCTGCGTGGCCGCTCGCGCGTAGATGAGGCGCTTGGCCCGCGCATAGTCGGCGAGCGAGACATACCGGTCCATGTGATCGGCGCTCACGTTGAGGACCGCGGCGGCCTGGGGCGCGAGCGAGCGCGTCGTCTCGAGCTGAAAACTCGACAGCTCGAGCACATACAGATCGGGCGTTGCCTCATCGAGCAAATCGAGCGCGGGCCGGCCGAGATTGCCCCCCGCGAGCACGCGGCGTCCGTCGGTGGCCGCCATGCGCTCGACCAGCGTCGTCACCGTGCTCTTACCGTTCGTGCCGGTCACGGCGATGACCGGCGCGCGCGCGGCGCGCGCGAACAGCTCCACGTCCCCGACGATCTCGATGCCGCGCGCGCGCGCCTGGGCGGCGATCGGCTCGTCGAGCGAGACGCCCGGCGACATCAGGATCTGGCTCGCGCCCTCGAGCAAGGACAGATCGAATCCGCCGAGGCGCAGATCGAGGCGCGACGCGAGATCGCCCAACTCGCTCAACGCCGGCGGCGCGCGGCGCGAATCGGTCGCAACCACGCTCACGCCCCGCTTGGCGAGGTAGCGCAGGCACGAGGCGCCCGTCTTGCCCAAGCCGACGACGATCGTGTGCATCAGCGTATCTTCAAGGTCGCGAGACCCGCCAGGACGAGCATGAAACTGATGATCCAGAAGCGCACGATCACCTTCGGCTCGGCCCAGCCCTTGAGCTCGAAATGGTGATGGATCGGCGCCATGCGGAATATGCGCTTTCCGGTCAGCTTGAACGAGGCGACCTGCAGCATCACGGAGACGGTCTCGAGCACGAAGACGCCGCCCATGACGAAGAGCACGATCTCCTGGCGCACGATCACGCCGATCGTCCCGAGCGCGGCACCGATCGCGAGCGCGCCGACGTCGCCCATGAACACCTGCGCGGGGTAGGCGTTGAACCACAGGAAGCCCAAGCCGGCGCCGACCAGCGCCGCACAGACGATCAGCACCTCGCCGACGCCCGGGATGTATGGAATCTGCAGATAGGTCGCGAACTTGACGTTGCCGGTCGCGTAGGCGAACACGCCCAAGGCGGCGGCCACCATGACGGTCGGCATGATCGCGAGGCCGTCGAGACCGTCGGTGAGGTTCACGGCGTTGCTCGTCCCGACGATCACGAGATACGCGAACAGCACGAACACGCCGGCGCTCATGGGAATCGCGACGCTCTTGAAGAACGGCACATAGAGCGAGGTCTCCGCCGCGGATTGGTGCAGGCGATGCAGCGCGATCGCCGCCGCGAACCCGGCGACCGATTGCGCGAGATACTTGTAGCGCGCCGCCAAGCCCTTCGAATTGCCCACCACCAACTTGAGATAATCGTCGTAGAAGCCGATCGCACCGAAGGCGAGCGTCGTGAGCAGGAGGATCCAGACGAAGCGGCTCGCAAGATCCGCCCAGAGCAGCGTGCCGAGCGCGAGACCGACCAACATGAGTCCGCCGCCCATGGTCGGCGTTCCGGCCTTCGGCAGATGCGATTTCGGACCGTCGCTGCGCACGCGCTGGCCGATCTGGTATTGGCTCAGCAATTCGATCATGCGCGGGCCGACCGCGAGCACGATCGTGAGCGCGGTCATCGCCGCAAGAATGCCGCGCAGCGTCAAGTACTGGAACACGTGGAAACCGGAAAATCGCTTGGAGAGCAGTTCGCTCAAGTACAGGAGCATGGTTCAGTGCTGCCCTGACGGGTCCGTCGCGCCGGCGCCGGCTGCGGTGAGGCCGGCGACGACACGCTCGAGGCGGTTCACGCGCGAGCCCTTGACGAGCACGGTGACGCCGGCGGTGAGCAGCGGTGCGAGCCGGCGCAGCAGCGCGTCCGCGTCCGCGAACCATTCGCCGCCCGCCCCGAAGCTCGCGACCGTCCCCGGCGTCGAGCGGCCCAGGGCGAACACGCGTTCGATGCCGCGCGCGCGCGCGTAGGCGCCCACCTCGGTGTGGCTCGCCTCGGCGTGCGCGCCGAGTTCGCCCATGTCGCCGAACACGAGCCACTTCGAACCCGCGAGCGCTCCAAGCACGTCGAGGCCGGCACGCACCGAATCAGGATTCGCGTTGTAGGAATCATCGATGATCCAACTGCCCGCCGCGCCCGGCTTCAACTGCAAGCGGCCGCTCACCGCGCGAAACTCCGCAAGACCACACTGCATGTCGGCGAGCGTTGCGCCCGCCGCACCCGCCGCCGCCGCTGCCGCCAACGCATTGACGAGATTGTGCGTGCCGCCGGCGTGCAGCACGACGGGCGTGCTGCCCTCCGCCGTTCGCAGCGTGAAACGCGTGACGAAACCGCCGTCTTCGATCGACGCCGCGACGGTCTCGGCCGTGACGTCCGCTGGCACCCGCAAGCCGAAGGTGCGCACGGGCCGTGCCCCCGCCACCTGACGCCAGTAGTCGACATAAGGATCGTCGGCATTGAGTACGGCGATGCCGTCCGACCCCAAGCCCGCGATCGCCTCACCCTCGCCGCGCGCTACGCCGTCGAGATCGCCGAAGAACTCGAGATGTTCCGCGCCGGCGTTCGTAATGAGGGCAACGGCGGGGCGAACGAGCGGCATCAGAGCGGCGACGTCACCCGGCTGGTTCGTGCCCATTTCCACGACGGCGCTGCGGTGCCGAGGGTCGAGACGCAGCAGCGTCAAGGGCACGCCGATGTGATTGTTGAGATTGCCGCGCGTCGCGAGCACCGGGCCGCGGCACGCGAGGATCGCCGCCGTCATTTCCTTGGTCGTCGTTTTGCCGTTCGACCCGGCGACACCGACGATCGGGAGCGTGAAGCCGGCGCGCCAGACTTGCGCGAGGCGCTGCAACGCGAGCAAGGTATCGCTCACGAGAATCAACCCAGGCGGCGCCCCGGCCGACGACCCCGCCGGCGCCCGGGTCGATGCGCCAGGCGGCTCAGTCTGCGGCCTGGCGGGTGGGGGCACATGGTCGACGATCGCACCGACGGCGCCGGCGGCCGCGGCGGCCGCCAGAAACTCGTGGGCATCGAAGCGCGGTCCGCGCAGCGCCACGAACAGGGAGCCCGCGGCAATGGTGCGCGTGTCGGTCGACACGGCGCCGAACTCGGCATCGTCGCCCAGCAACCGGCCGCCGACCGCGAGCGCCGCGTCCGCGAGTCGCCGCTGCATGGGCTGCGCCTGGGTCAACATCGGGACGCGGCCTCGCGCTTCATGCGGCGACGCCGAGTTCGCGCATCGCCTCGAGGCGATCGCTGAACGCGCGGCGCTCGCTGCCGTAAATTTGGTAGTCCTCGTGGCCCTTGCCGGCGATCAACACGACGTCCGCGGGCGCGGCGGCGGCGAGCGCCATCCTGATCGCGGCGCCGCGATCGTGAATGACTTCGGCCCGATGCGCCGTGATGCCGCCCGCGATGCCGAGCGTGATCGCACCGGGGTCCTCACCGCGCGGATTGTCGTCGGTCACGATGATGCGGTCGGCCAGGTCGTCGGCAATGCGTCCCATGAGCGGGCGCTTGCCCGGATCCCGATCGCCGCCGCAGCCGAAGACGCACCAGAGCGTGCCCCGGCAATGTGCACGCAGCGCGGTGAGCGCCTTGGCGAGCGCATCCGGCGTATGCGCATAGTCGACCACCGCGAGCGGCTTGCCCGCATCGCGGGCCCTGATGACTTCCATACGTCCCGGCGCGGCCGTGCAGTGCCCGAGCGCCGCCACGGCCGCGGCGGCCGGCACGTCGAGCGCGAGCAAGCACCCGAGTACGATGGCCAGATTCTCGGCGTTGAACGCTCCCAGCAACGGGGATCGCAAGCGCAGCGGCGACGCAGGGGCGCGCGCTGCGGTCATCGCTTGCGAGTCCGGCGCAGCGCCGGTCTCGAGTGCGGCTCCGTGGTCCAGCGTCACGTCGAAATCGATCGTGAGACCGTCCGCATCCGCTCGGACCACCGTGGCCTGCAGGCGCCGGGGCGCCCGCATCACCGGCTGAGCGCCCATCGACACCGCCGTGAGCCGCGGGAGCGCCGCCGCGTCGGTCCGAGCAGTGAGACGCGCGGCGATCGCGGTCCCCTCGGTATCGCCGACGTTGACGATCGCCTGCTGCAACTTGGGCAGTTCGAACAGCCGCGCCTTCGCCGCAGCATAGGCGCCCATCGTGCCGTGATAATCGAGATGATCGCGCGTCAGGTTCGTGAACGCGGCCGCGAAGAACCGCACGGCGGCGATCCGATCCTGCGCGAGGGCATGCGAGGAGACTTCCATTGCAACCTCGGTGATGCCGGCGCCCCGCAGTTCGGCAAGCGCGCGGTGCACACTGACGACGTCCGGCGTCGTGTGCGTCGCCGGGGCGAGGGCGCCCACGCGGCCAATGCCGAGCGTCCCGATGTAGGCGCTCGCGGCTCCCAGGCGCTCGAGACATTGCGCGAGCAGGTAGGCACATGTCGTCTTGCCGTTCGTGCCCGTGACTCCACAAATACGCAGATGCTGGGACGGGTGCCCGAAGAAGCGATCGGCGATTCGGCCGAGCAATTGCGACAGGTGCGGTACCGCAGCTCCGAACACGTCGGCCGGCAGCATGGGTGGCATCGATGGCGTGGCCGTGACGGCGGCCGGACCCGCATCAGCGCCAGGACCCGCGGCGGGGGCCTCGTTCGCCGGATCCCACAGCACCGCGATCGCGCCGCGTGCGACCGCCTCGGCCGTGAAGCCGAGGCCGTGCCGGGCGTGGCCGGGCAGTGCCAGAAACAGACTCCCGGGGCGCACGCTGCGACTGTCGAGCGTGAGGTCTGCGATGCGCACGTCGAGGCCCGGCGACTGCTCGGGAGCGAGCGTGACGATGCCCTCCAGAAGTTCACCGAGCGTGAGCGGGGCCGTTTCGACGCGCTCGCTCACGGTGCGTTCGCCTGAACGAGCGTGGCCGCCGGCACGTTTTGCAGATCGTCGGGCGGGATGTCGAGCAGCCGCAAAGCCCCGGTGACGATGTTCGAGAACACGGGCGCCGCCACGTCGCCCGCCATGAACAGGTTGCCGCTCGGTTCGTCGATGACGACCACGGTCGCGAGCTTCGGGTGCGAGGCGGGCACGAGCCCGGCGAAGGTGGCCATGTATTTGTCGGTCGAGTAGCCGCCCGCGAAGGACTTCCACGCCGTGCCGGTCTTGCCGGCCACACGGTAACCGACCACCGCCGCGCGCTTGCCTGTGCCCCCGACGGCGACGACCCGTTCCATGAGCTCGATCATCGAGCGCGCGACCTTCGCGTCCATGACGCGTTCGCCCGTGACCGGCCCCGTGACCTTCTGCAGCGAGATCGGCCGGCGAATGCCGCCGGCGCCGATCGTGGCATAGGCGTGGGCGACTTGCAGGGGCGTCACCGAGATCGCATAGCCGTGCGACAGGGTCGCGATCCCGATCGGGCGCCAATGGGAATAATGACTCAGCAGGCCGGCCGATTCGAACGGGAAGTCGCTGCCGCTCAATTGCCCGAAACCGAGGCCGTAGAGGGTCTTCCAGATCTGCTCCGGCTTCAGCGACAAGGCGATCTTCGCCATGCCGACGTTGCTCGACTTGGCGAGAATGGTGGCGAGGTCGATCACGCCGAGATTGTGCTCGTCCTCCTCCATCTTGGTGCCGACCTTGAAGTATCCCGGCGCCGTGTCGACGACGCTGTCCGGACGATATTGTCCAGAGGCGAGCGCTGCGGCCATGATGAACGGCTTGATGGTCGAGCCCGGTTCGAAGATGTCGGTCGCCGCGCGATTGCGATACAACTCGAACTTGTGCTGGTCGCGATCGTTGGGGTTGAACGACGGCTGGTTGACCATCGCGAGCACCTCGCCCGTGTCGCAATCGATGACGATCGCCGAACCGGCGCGCGCCTGATACTCCTTCATCGCCGACTTCAGCTCACGATAGGCGAGGTATTGGATGCGCAGGTCGATGCTCGTGACGAGGTCGCGGCCGGGACGCGCCGCCCGGATGTCCTCGACATTTTGCACCGAATGACCGTAGAGGTCCTGCAGCACGCGCTTCGCGCCGTCCTCGCCGTTCAACAGTTCGTCGAAGCCGAGTTCCAGGCCCTCCTGGCCCTGGTCGTCGAGCGTCGTGAACCCGACGAGATGACCCGCGACCTCGCCCGCCGGGTAGTAGCGCTGATATTCGCGCAGCGAGAACACGCCGGGAATCCCGAGCGATTTCACGTAGGCGGCCCGCTCGGGCGGCAGGTGGCGTACCAGGTACAGGAACTCGCGATCGAGGTTGCTCGTGATGCGGCGCGCGAGCGCCTGATTGTCGAGCTGCAGCGCCTTCGCAAGCCGCGGCAACTGCGTGATGTTGTCGTCGATGTCCTGCGGGTTGACCCAGATGCTGTCGACCGGCGTGCTCATCGCGAGCGGCTCGCCGTTGCGGTCCGTGATCGCGCCGCGATGCGCGGCGATTTTGACCACGCGCATCGAACGCTCGTCGCCCTGTTTCGCGAGAAACCCGTGATCCACCAATTGCAGCTCCACGGCCCGGGCCGCGAGCAGCGCGCCGCCGAGCGCGACGCATGCGAACACCACGAGCGCCCGCCAGCGGTAGGTCTTGACCGAACCGTCCTGGTCGGCGAGGCGGAATTTCACGGACGCACGATTCGCACGTCGCGCGTCTGCGGCAGGTTCATCTGCATCTTCGCGTTCGCGACCCGTTCCACGAAGGCGTTCGAGGACCAGGCGCTCTGTTCGAGCTGCAGGCGGCCCCACTCCATGTCGAGTGCGTCGCGTTCGGCATCGAGTCTCTCGAGATGCACGAACAGGTCGCGCGCCTGATGGCGCGCATAGATCACGCCGACGGCGCTCGCGAGCGTGCCGAGCCAGAGCAGCGGCAGCAAGACGATGAGGATCCTCCGGTGAATCATGCGGATAACTCCTGCGTCGAGGCCCGGGGGGTGGCGGCAATGCGCTCGGCAATGCGCAGATGTGCGCTGCGCGCCCGCGGATTGCCCTGGATTTCCCGCTCGTCGGCGCTCACGGGCTTGCCGACCAGTCGCAAGGTCGGGCGTGCGTGCGCCGGTATGTCGGGAAGTCCCGCGTACATGGGATCCGCGAGTGCGTGCCGGCGCATGAAGCGCTTGACGATGCGGTCCTCGAGCGAATGGAAGCTGATCACGGCGAGACGCCCCCACGGCCGCAGGCGCGCGAGCGCCGCGTCGAGCGCCCGCTCGAGTTCGCCCAACTCGTCGTTGACGTGAATGCGCAGCGCCTGGAACACGCGGGTCGCCGGATGTTTGTGGCGCTCACGTGTCGGCGCGACGCGCGCGATCATCTCCGCGAGCTGCAGCGTGCGTTCGAACGGCGCGGCGCCGCGGTCCTTGAGGATGGCGCGTGCGATGCGCGGCGCATGGCGCTCCTCGCCGAATTCCCGGAATATCCGCACGAGATCGGACTCGGAGGCGCCGTTCACGACATCCGCGGCCGAAGGTCCGACGCCGCCGCTCATGCGCATGTCGAGCGGCCCGTCGCTCATGAAACTGAAGCCGCGCTCGGGATCGTCGAGCTGCGGGGAGGAGACGCCCAGGTCGAACAGCATGCCGTCGAAATCGAGGCCCGGCTCGACCCGGTCGGCACAGGCGGCGAGCGCGGAGAACGGCGCGAGAAAGATGCTGACGCGCGAATCCCCGCCGAAGCGCGCGCGCGCCGCGGCGACCGCCTCGGCGTCGCGATCGAGACAGACCAATCGACCATGCTCCATGAGTTCACTCAAGATCGCCCCTGCGTGTCCGCCACGCCCGAACGTCGCATCCAAGTAGACGCCGTCCGCCTTGATGTTCAATGCCGCCAGCGCCTGCGACAGCAGTACCGGCGCGTGTTCTGCCCCTTGCCCGTTGCTCACGAGCGCTTACAGCGACAGGGTTTGCAGTTCGGCGGGCAAATCGGCCGGAGAATCCTCGCTCGCGAGCCATTCGGCGCGCTGTTCGATCCACCGGGCTTCGTCCCACAGTTCGAAGCGCTGGCCTTGTCCGACCAACATCGCATCGCGCGTGATCTTGGCGAAGTCGCGCAAGTTCTGTGGCAACAAGATCCGCCCGTGGCTGTCGATGTCCAGTTCCGCGGCATGCCCGACCATGAGGCGCTGCAAACGACGCGAGTGCGGATTGAACGCCGGCAGTCCCATCAGCTTAGCCTCGATGACGTCCCATGCCGGCTTCGGGAAAATCTGCAAGCACTGATCCTTGTCGACCGTGACGACCAGGCGTCCGCCGCAATCCGCCTGCAAGCGCTCCCGATAACGGGTCGGCATGACCATCCGGCCCTTGGCATCGATCGTCACGTTGTTGGATCCGCTGAACATCGTCCGCATGGGTCGCGACAACCCATTTCCCCCCACTTTGACCCACGTTCTGCCACGTTTTGCCACTATAGGGTTCGAGGCGCTCAGGGTCAACGCTCTATGTCAAAAAAACTCTCGTATTCACAGAGACTTAGGTGACTTTTTGAAACCTCTGCGGGTTTCGCGGTGCGAGCTTGTTTCGAATCAAGCCGTTAGGAGGCTTTTGTGACGCAGACTGAGAACAAACTCTTGTCGCGAACGGTCGCGAACGTCGCCGAACCAGGCGACATCGCGAAAAGGGAGTCGGCCGTTAAGCCGGGTTCTGTCTTGGGCAGTCATTCCTCTGGGATGCACGTCGCCGTGCACCTCTAGCGACCTACCCGGAAGCCCATGTGGACCACATGTCGCGGCCACGGGCGCCGCTCGCTTCCCTATTTGGTCTTGCTCCAGGTGGGGTTTGCCGTGCCACGAGTGTTACCACCCGCGCGGTGCGCTCTTACCGCACCATTTCACCCTTACCGGCACCGCTTGCGCGGCACTTAGGCGGTATCTTTCTGTTGCACTTTCCGTGGGCTCACGCCCCCCAGGCGTTACCTGGCACCTTGCCCGATGGAGCCCGGACTTTCCTCCATGCGCCCGCGCGCACAGCGACTGCCTGGCCGACTCTTGGGACGGCACCATACGCAGGTATGCGCATTAAAGCGAATCGGCGTCCCGCTTGAGCTGCAGCGCCCGTTTGTAGGTCTCATTGTCGCGCCGTCCGAGAATTTTCGCGGTCAAAGCCGCGGCCTGCTTGAGCGGCAGTTCCGCGAGCAGCACACCGAGGACGCGCTCGAGCTCCGCATCCTCGGGTGCAGCGCGGCCCATCTCGGCGCCGGCGATGACGATGACGATCTCACCGCGCGCGAAATCGGCCTCGTTCCGGGCGCGTGCGGCGAGTTCCCCGAGGACGCCGCGATACACGGTTTCATGGAGTTTCGTGAGCTCGCGCGCGACGCTCGCGCGACGCTCCGGCCCGAAGGCGCGGGCGCAATCCTCGAGCGTTTCGACGATTCGGTGCGGCGACTCGTAGAACACGAGGGTGCGCATCTCCGCCGCGAGTTCATCGAGGCAAGCGCGCCGTGCGGCGCCGCGCGCCGGCAGAAATCCTTCGAAGCAAAAGCGACCCGTCGGCAGCGCCGCAATGCTGAGCGCCGCCACCGCGGCGCACGGGCCCGGGATCGTCAGCACATCGATGCCGGCCGCGACCGCGCCCACGACCAGCTCGTAGCCGGGGTCGCTGATCGCCGGCGTTCCCGCATCGCTCACGAGCGCTATGGATTGCCCCGCCGCGAGCCGCGCGATCAATTCCGGGGAGCGTTGCTGTTCGTTATGGTCGTGCAGCGAAACCAGCGGCGTCGGAATGCCGCAACGGCGCAGCAGCGTGCCGCTGTGGCGGGTGTCCTCGGCCGCGACGAGTGCGCAGCTGCGCAGGATTTCGCAGGCGCGAGGGCTCAAATCGCCCAGATTGCCGATCGGGGTCGCCACGACGTAGAGCCGCCCGCGGTCGGTGTTTGCCACTATAATCCGGCCCTCGCATCGGTCACAGGTACTAGAGGGTATGGTAGCGATCCGTCGTCGTCCATGGTTGGCGCGCTGCTGCGTACTCGCGCTCGCGGGCGTGCAGTTCGCCTGCAGCCTCGTCCAGCCGTCCGCGCCGCAGGCTGCGCCCCGTCCTCAGGTCGAGCGACTCGTGCGCGACGGCAAACACGCGGAGGCCGCCCGCGCTTACGCGGATCTTGCCGCGAACTCGCCGGCGGATCGCGACTACTTCGACCTGCAGAGCACCGACCAGTGGGTCGCGGCCGGCAACCTCGCCGAAGCGCGCAAAGCGCTCGCCTTGGTCTCGCCGGAGGCGCGCACGAAGCTGCCGATCTTGCGCGCGCTCGTCGCCGCCGAATTGGCCTACGCCGGAAACGACGGCGCACGCGCGATTCAAGAACTCGATCAGATCACCGTGCCGACGCAGCCGGATGAGGCGCAGACCTATTGGTGGATCCGCGGCAAGAGCTCCTTTCTGACCGGCCACCCGGTCGAAGGCACGCGCGCCTACGTGGAGCGCGAGCGCTGGCTCAGCGATCCGGCGGCCCTGCAGGCGAGCCGGCAGGAACTCTACCTGCGGATCCGCAACACGGCCGAGCGCGGCACGGCGATGAAGCCCCCGCCGAAGACCGAGCCCGTGATTGCGGGCTGGCTCGAACTCGGGCCCGTCGCGGCCGAACTCGAGCGCAATCCGATGCGCGCGAGCGCCGCGGTCGCGAACTGGCGGCAACGCTATCCCCAACATCCGGCGAACGAGAGCGTCCTCAACGCCGCCGATACGCAAATCGCCGCGGCAACCGCGTTTCCCGATCAGATTGCGCTGCTCTTGCCCCTGTCGGGACCCGCGGAACCGGTGGGAGTCGCCGTGCGCGACGGCTTCGTCGCCGCCTATCTCGAACAAAGCCCAAATTCGCGGCCGCACTTGCGCATCTATGACGTCGCGGCCCAATCGGTCGCGGGCGCGTACGCTCAGGCGATGAGCGACGGCGCCGGTTTCGTCGTGGGCCCGCTCACGAAAGAGGACGTCGCGGCGATCGCGCCGCTCGCCGCGGGCCGCACGCCCGTGCTCGCGCTGAACTTTCTCGGCGACGCGATCAAGGAGCCGAAGAATTTCTACCAGTTCGCCCTGTTGCCCGAGGACGAGGCGCGCATGGTTGCGCGCAAGGTCGTGGCCGACGGCAAACTGCAGGGCGTCGCGGTGTTTCCCGATGGCGAAATCGGCGACCGCATCGGCGCCGCGTTCTCCGACGAACTGTCGCGTCTGGGGGGCACCCTGCTCGCGAGCGGACGTTATGAGAATCAACGCGCCGATTTCTCGGACATCATCAAGCAGGTTCTACAAATCCACGGCGTCAAGGGTGAGCCGTCCACGCATCGTGCCGATGCGGCGTTCATTTTCATTGCGGGCACCCCCGGGGCGGCCCGCCAGATCATGCCGCAGCTCAAGTTTCATTACGCGGGCGACATTCCGGTCTACGCCACCTCGCAGAGCTTCGAGCCGAGCTCGAGCGCGAACAGCGACATCGAAGGCCTGTTGTTCCCCGACATGCCGTGGATGATCTCGAGCGATCCCGTCACGACCCAGATTCGCGACTCGGTGCGGACCGCGTGGCCGGCGCGCACGTCGCGCCGCGACCGTCTCTATGCGTTCGGCTTCGATGCCTTTCGGCTCGTGCCGGTGCTGCGCGGCGCCTCACCCCGCGACGAAGGCGGGGTTGCGGGTGTGACGGGACACCTGCACATCGACGAGCACAACCGCATCCGCCGCGAACTCGAGTGGGCGCAGATCAAGAACGGCGCGCCGGCAGCGTTCTGATCGCTCAGTGCCCGCGCGAGCTCGCGGCCTTTGCCGCCGGCATCTCTCGTGCCCCCGGCGCGGCTGCCGAGAACAGTTTGACCATCGCACGGTTGAATGCAGGAATGTCATCGGGCTTGCGGCTCGTCACCAGATTCTCATCGACTGCGACCTCCCGATCGACCCATTCCGCCCCGGCGTTCTGCAGGTCGGTCTTGAGCGACGGCCAGGAGGTCATGACGCGTCCCTGCACGGCTCCCGCCTCCACGAGCGTCCAGGGGCCGTGGCAGATCGCGGCGATCGGCTTGCCGCTGTCGAAAAAGGCCTTCACGAATTTCACCGCCTCGGGCAGGATGCGCAGCGAATCCGGATTCATCACCCCGCCCGGCAGCAGCAGCGCGTCGTAGTCCTTGGGGTCGGCCTCATCGAGCGGCTGATCGACGGCGACCTCGGCACCCCACTCCGTATGATTCCAGCCCTTCACCTTGAGATCTTTCGGCGACACGACTTCGGTTTCTGCGCCCGCGGCCTCGAGGGCGTCGCGGGGTTTCTCGAGTTCGATTTGTTCGAAGCCGTCGGTCACGAGGATCGCCACGGCAAAGCCGTCCAATGAATCTTTCGCCATAATCAGTGTCTCCGGAATCGATCGCCAAAATTAATAGTGGAGCCGCGAGCGGACTTGCGCACGTCGGCTGAACGCCGAGCCGGAAGTATTTTGCGCGACGATGCGCAGGGTCGCCATCGGCGCTCTCCGTCTCGAAAAAGCGGTGTCCGCCTACACGAACACGGTTCAGCGCAGGGTGCGCGCCAGGACGACCGTACCGCCGGCGTCACGCGCAACGCGGATGTCGTAATGCATGCCGCGCAGGGCGACGTTTACGAGCGTGAGCGAAGTCCAGTCGCGAGGCAGCACGGGCGCGTACGCGGCATCGAGGCCGTCGGCTTCGAGCCTCAAGCCCGTGAAGCCGAACACGAGATTCTGGATGAATCCCCCCGACGCGGTCAGAAAGTAGCCCGTATTGTTGCCGGGTGTTTCGGTGCGCACGTTGAACGGGGGCTTGATCATGCCGCTGGTGAAGTTGCCGCGGAACCAGGCGATCGCGGCCGCGGTCTCGCCGACCGCGGCGGCCGCGATGGAATTCGGCGCGAAGCCCATGCTGTTCCCGGGGGCTGAAGCATCGCGCGCGTCCTCCATCGCGTAACGATGGTCGTTGGCGCGCACGCGCGCGCTCATGGGGGCGTCGAGCGACGGCAGATTCAGCAGGGTCAGCGTACTGCCCGGGTCGGTTTCTTGTTCGGCGGGTGTCGGCGGATCGAAGTCCAGATGGTGTTGCCCTGCGGTGTCGAACGGCAGATAGAGGTGCTCCGCGATCTGGCGCCAGCGCGGGTCAGGCCGCTCGCCGATGACGTCCGCCGCGTCGGCGGCGATGCGCAGCGCCTTCGCCGCGGAGGCATTCGTGAACATGTCATTCGAGACGTCGCTGTACTCCTCGCGAACCGAAGTTACGTGCAGGATCTCGTAACGCCGGCGCTTCGCATCGTAGTGGACGCGACTCGTCCAGAAGCGGGCGACGGCGCGCAGCACCGGCCAGCCCGAGCGGCGCAGCCAGTCTCGATCGCCGGTCGCGAGATAATACTGCCACTGCGCGATGGCGACGTCGGCGTCGACGTGTATCTCGCGGTCGCCGAGGATGCCGGCGAAATGCGGCGTCTGTTCGGTCCCGTTCGAGGGATCGGCTTCCCAAGGATACATCCCACCCTCGAGATCGTGGGCCTTGGCGCGGACCTCGGCGGCGGGGAGCGTGGCACCGCGAAAACTGACGAGCGATTTCGCGCGCTCCGGGTGCAACAACAAGAGCGCCGGGAAAATCCACGAATCGCTGTCCCAGAATGCATGCCCCGTGTACCCGGGCGTCATCGCACAGGCGCCCATGGGCCACGACGTGTCGGCCGTCGAGTTGGCGAGCAGATAATACAAGTCCGAATGCACCAAGAGCTGCGCCGCCGCGTCGCCGTCGATCCGGATGTCGCTGCGCCATAGCGCCTTCCAAGCGGTCTCGTGCGCCTCGAGCAGCCGCTCGAAGCCGCCCTCGCGCGCAGCGCGGGCGAGTTCGCGGACGTCGACCGGATCGCCCCAGGCTTCGTGCGCGAACGCGACGAATTTCGCGAATCGGTAGCTCTTGCCCTTCTGGACCGGCATGCTCAAGTTGAGTGCGAGGCGAAAGCGGCTCTGGTAGGCGCGGATGTCCTCCGGCGAGATGCCTTCCGGCAGCTCGATTGCGGCCGACTCCGTCATCGACGGACCGCCCTCGGCGTGGCCGCGGATCATCAGTATGCGATCCCGCACGTCAGCATCGGCGCTATCGACGTTCGTCGTGCCCGCATACCAAATCGCCGCACGGTCCGGTGTCGCGGGCGGCGTCGCCGTGAGCGCAAGTCCGTTGGCGGCGACCTCTTCTTCCATTTGCGCACCGGTCAGGCGGCCAAGCGCAAATCGGGGTGCGTGTGGTGCCCACAAATCCTGGGCAAAAGAGAGTTCAATGACACCGTCGAACTCCGGCGTGAGCACGAGTTCGGTCGCGGCGAGATGCGGCGCCGCTTCGCTCACGAAGCTGCGGACTTCGATCACCGTCCGACGCGTCCCTTCCGTATAGCGGTAATGGGTGGTCAGCGTGGCGCGTGCGAGATCGAGCGTCTGACGATAGTCCGCGAACCGAGAAGCCGAGAGCGGCGCCTTGTTCAGCCAACTCTGGCCCGTCGGCGTGCGGCCCGTGCTGTAGTCGATCTGGAGCCAGCCGGGGATCGCGGCGGGCCGCGAGATGTCGCCTTGGGCATAGTCCATGAATCCGACCAGGTAGCCGGGCGTCCCTTCCGTGCCGCGCGGCGCCGTCAAGGTCGATACGTAGCCGTTGGCGAGCAGGCCCGGGAAATAGTCCGTCCAGTTCGACGCGTCCGCACTGAGCGCGAAGGCGGCGTCCGGCGCATCACGCCCCGGCACCTCGACGGCCGCGGCCGGTGCCGCAGACAAGGCCAGCGCAGCAGACGAGACGAGTGCCCATGCCGCAGCCATCGCCTGCCCCGCAGCCGTCACGAGGCTCGGCGCCGCCGCCTTCTTCGTGCCGCGGGCCTGCGATCTCATGGCTGCGGACAGCGCGCCGTCGAGGCATAGCTCGCATCCTCGGGAAAGAGTGCGAGAAGTTTGCGCGTGACGCCGTTCGTCCAGCCGAAGCCGTCCTGGGTGGGATACTCGCCGCCGCCGCCGCTCTTGCCGAGGTGCATGACGTCGTATTTCTCCACGAGCTTGCCCGTACGGCCGTAGACGTCGTTGACGTTGACGATCCAGCGGCAGGCGATGGCGGCGGCGAGCGCGTCCCTGCCATAGCGGCGCAGACCCGAAATCGCGATCCATTGCAGCGGCGCCCAGCCATTCGGGGCATCCCATTGCTGGCCGGTCTCGAGTAGAGTCGTGACGACACCGCCCGGTGCGAGGAGTTCTGCCGTCGTGACGTGCGCGACGGCGGCCGCCTGCGCCGGCGACGCGGCACCGAAGAACAGGGGATAGAGCGTCGCGGCCGTCAAGTTCGTCGCGCGCGCGGCCGCCGTCCAGTGGTAGTCGCGATACGCGCCGGCCGCCTCGTCCCAGAGATAGCGGTCGATTGCCGCGCGGCGCCTCGCTGAGTGCGCCGCGAACTCGCGCGCGCAGGCGCCGTCGCCGGTCTGTTTGCAACCGCTTTGAATCGCGCTCTCCAGCCCGAACAGCAGGCTGTTCAGATCGACGGGCACGATCTCCGTGGTGTCGATGGTCTTTTGGCTCTGCGGGTCGGCGAACCAGCGCGAGCTGAAATCCCAGCCGCTCTCGGCGGCCGCACGGATGTTCCGATACAACTCGGACGCGGTACGGGTGGGCACCGACGCGGCGAGCGCGCGATCGTCCCGGTAGGACTCGTCGCGCGGGGTCGCGAGATCGTCCCAATAGCGATTCAGGAGCGTGCCGTCAGGCATCGCGACGACGCGCCGGCGTGCAACCCCCGGACCGAGACCGCGAGCGCCCGCCATCCAGAACGCATACTCGCGCTTCAATTGCGGCAGGTAGCGCGCAAACGCCCGGCCGGGCTCGTCGGGCGACAGCAGCCCGACCATCGCAAAAAAGAACGGCGGCTGAGAACGGCTCAGGTAATACGTGCGCGTGCCGTTCGGGATGTGCCCGTAGGTATCGATCTGATGCGCAAAATCGCGAATCATATCCATGACCAGATCGCGACGGCCGCTCTCCTCGAGACCGAGCATCGTGAAGTAGGAATCCCAGTAGTACAGTTCGCGAAACCGGCCGCCGGGCACGACGTAGGGTTCCGGCAAGGGCAGCAGCGAGGAATTCGGCGGCGTTTGCGGCGTGCGGCGGGTCAGCGGATCCCAGAGGGCATCGATATGCGCGAGGAGCGACGGGCCGCCCGACACGGGGTTCGCGCCGGCGGCGGGTTGCGCGGTCGGCACCAAGGCCTCTCCAGGTAGCGTGAAATGGGCTGAGACGAAAGCCTTGAGTTCGGCCGCCGATTGCGGCGCCTCCCGATGGTAGTCGGCGAGGATGCTGTGGGGACTGCCATGCGGCAGCGCGTCGGGAAACGCCTTCTCGTCGTCGAACAGTGGCGCTGACTGCACGGCGACGAACAAGTCTTCGAACAACAGATCGGGCGGCCGTGGGGCATCCGCGGCCGCCGCGGCCCCGGCCAGGATCGCCGCGAGCATCGTCACGATCGACGCGACGAGGGGCCTCTGTGGACGCGTGTGATTGCTGCGGTGTGTATCGTCAGGCACTGCACCCTCCCCCAGATGCTGCTCGTGGCGCAGTGTATCGCGGGCCGCGCCCGGAGGCAGAAATTCCGAAGCCGGTCAGCGGGTGTCGGATGCGTAGCGCTTGACGACTTGGTAGAGAAACTCGCGACCGTCGAGCAGCGATCGAACCCGGATGCGCTCGTTGAGGCCGTGTGCATGGCTCCCCTCGGCATCGTGAAACATCCCGGACAAGCCATAAGTCGGCACGCCGCTCGCGTTCAGAAAGCGACCGTCGGTTGCGCCGGTCGACATGGTCGGCACGATCGGCACGCCGGGCCAGACCGCGTTCGCGACTTGCACGACCGGATCCATGATGCGCTCCGAGAGCGGCGGTGCTCGTGATTGGATGCCGGGGTCGCCGGTGGGCGCGACGCGGATCTTCTCGTCGCCGAGGACTTGCACGATCTCCCGCTGCACGTCCGGAATCGGCACACCCGGCAGAATGCGGCAATTCACGTTCGCGTGCGCATGCTGCGGCAGCGCATTCGCGGCGTGGCCACCCGTGATCTCCGTGACCACGCAGGTCGTTCGCAGCGAGCCATTCCAGCCCGCGTTGACGGCCCACAAGCGGCCGGCCGCGGCCGCGTCCGGGGGCGCCGCGAGCACGGCGTGCATGTCGGCGGCAATGTCCGGCGACACGAGCTTGGATTGCGCCTCGAAATAGGCCCGCGTCGTCGCATTGAGCGCGATCGGAAAATCATGCGCGCCGAGTTTCTCGAGTCCCGCGGCGAGGCGCGTGATCGGGTTGCTCTTCGTGGGCCTCGAGCTGTGGCCGCCGACATCCTCGGCATCGAGCGCGAAGTCCTGGTAGACCTTCTCCCCGGCCTGGATCTGCAGCGCCACGGGTTTGTCGTTCTTGTCGAGTTCGCCGCCCGCGCCTTCGTTCAAGGCAAACGCGGCGCTCAAGGCATCGGGATGGGTTGCGATCAGCCACTTGACGCTGTTGAAAGAGTCGGGCGTCTCCTCGCCGCAGGTGAGGGCGAGCTTGACGTCGCGGCGCGGCTTGAAGCCTTCTCGGCGATAGCGGATCAGCGTGTCGGTGAACACGGCGGCCATGGCCTTGTCATCGCTCGCGCCGCGCGCATAGAACCACCCTTTCTCCTCGACGAGCCGGAATGGATCGCGCTCCCAATCCTCGCGTTTGGCCTCGACGACGTCGATGTGGGCGAGCAGCAGCATCGGCTTTGCCAGCCGGTCGGTGCCGTGCAGGACGGCGATCAGTGCACCGTCCTTCGGCCGGTCGGGCGGCGCGAGAATTTGCATGTCGGCCGCGGCGATGCCTCCGGCCAGGAGGCGCGCCCGCATGGCCTCCGCCGCTCGGGTGCAACTGCCGACCGATCGCGTCGTATTGATCTCGACGAGTTCCTTGTACAGGGCGCGAAACGCGGCCTCGCCGGCGTCGGGCGCCGCGCCGCCGATTCCCGCCGACGCTGAGCAGCCGGCGCCGATGAGGGCGATTGCCACGCGTTTGCGCATCCTATTTCTCCTTAAACCCGGGGATGCCCTTGGCGAGCGGACCGTGGGCCAGTCGGCAGGCGGTCGCCACCGCCGCATGAAAGTTGGCGATCACATCTTCGATTGCGATGTTGCGCCGAAAAAAATCGGCCCAGACGAACTCGGCGAAGGCCGTATGCGTCTTGTCGTAGCCGCCGCCATCGCGCACGTAGCCGGCCAGGGAGCGATAGACGTCGTCGACGAGCGCGTCGATGGCGAGCGGGATCGCCGGGTAGTGATGGCGCACGCCGTGCTGGTCCAAGGGATGGACCCAGAGATTCTTGTCCATCTCCTTCCAGAAATCGTCGGGGTTGTGGTCGCTCAAATCCGCCTCGACGGTATAGAAGCCGTTGGTGACCCGGGCCTCGAGCGCGGCGCGCGCGAGATGGTGATGATCCGTGATAAAGAGCTTGGCGCCGGGTCCCAAGACCACGGGCATCGGATGAGCCGCCATGAAGTCCGCCTGATCCTTGGGCGCCAGCGCGGCGAGACGGGCCTTCTTGTCCGCGACTTCGATCATTCCGACCGTGAGCTGGGTCGGTCGCAGATCCTTGATCACCACTTGCTGCAGCTTCGCCATTCCCACCTTCTCTAGGTATATCCCGCCATTGTTCGTTGCGCCGGAACCCGTATCTTAAGGGCTTCCGAGAACAAACCTCGAGGGAATTAGCATGAAGGAATTCATCACCCGCCGAAAACTCATGAGCGGTGCGCTCTGTGCGGCGACCGTCCTGCCCACTCTGGCCGTCTGGAGTTCCAAAGCGCACGCGGACGGTCTCACGCCGCTCGATGGCAGCGACCCCGCGGCCAGGGCCTTGGGCTACACCGCCGACTCAGCCAAAGTCGACGCGGCGGCAAACCCGACGCACAACGCCACCCAAAGCTGCAGTACCTGCGCGCAGTTCGTCGGAGCGACGAGCGGCTGCAACGTAT
>Ga0302157_10001690_pt1 | contig 26508 bp, 22 predicted proteins | sample I_Bog_N3_3_FD_193502 | JGI IMG/M metagenome (GOLD analysis project Ga0302157, IMG submission 193502) | Peat permafrost microbial communities from Stordalen Mire near Abisko, Sweden - I_Bog_N3_3 | ecosystem: Environmental > Terrestrial > Soil > Wetlands > Peat | place: Sweden: Abisko, Stordalen... | reverse complement strand
GCGAGTCTCCGTTCGATCACTTCGATCAGCAGCCTTCGATCACCACCCTTCGAGCGCCGCGCACAATGTCGGCAACGCGCGGTTTGTCGTCGCGAATCCTTCGCCACTGAACCTTTTCGTCGCTGCTCGATCGATCCAGGCATCGCCGGCGTCTCAATTGCGGGTGGTCCTGGAAACGTCCCGGTGTCCGTGCCATTCAGGAAGGCGGCGGAGGCGTTCATGTTTGTCCGTTCCATTCGGGTCACCGGGGCGCTTGCTCTCGGGGCCGTGAGCTTCGCCGTCGCATGCGCGACGGGGACGGCAGGCTCCGTCACCTCCGGGCTGACGTCGGGCGACGACGCTGGCTTGGTCAATCAGCTCGATGATGCCGCGGGCGGCAGCGGCAGCGGGAGCTCCGGAAGCGGCAGCTCGGGGAGCGGCAGCTCGGGGAGCGGCAGCTCGGGGAGCGGCAGCTCCAGCAGCGGAAGCTCCAGCAGCGGCGGCAGCGACGACAGCGGGACGGCCGACGACACTGGAACCGGCGACGACAGCGGCAGCAGCAGTGGGAGCGGCAGCGGCAGCAGCAGTGGGAGCAGCAGCGGCAGCAGCAGTGGGAGCAGCAGTGGGAGCGGCAGCAGCAGCGGCTCCGCGTGCACCGTGAGCGGCGTGAGCCCCACGTACAAGGCGCCCACCGGCACGACGAGCAGCTGCACCTCGAATCAGGTCACCACCTTCTGGAACGATTGTTTCAGCTCGAGTGCGAGCGGTCTGTACGCCTGCGACTCGGTGGCCGATTCTCCCTCTTCGATCACGACGGCCTGCTTCAACTGCCTCGTCGCCGCCAGCCCGAACAACTCCACGTGGGGCGTGATGGTGCTCGACAGCAGCATCTGGGAGCTAAACCAGGGTGGCTGCTATGCGGCCGAGAACGCGTCCGAGCAAGGCTGCGCGCAGGCGGTCGAGTTTCAGCAGCAGTGCGAGAACACCGAGTGCGCGTCCAAGGCGAGCGGCTCGCTGTCGCCTTTCCAGTCCTGCGTCACTAGCGCCGATACGGGCGCGTGCTCCTGCTACGTGACGGCGGCGACGACGGCCTGCTCCGCGTACACGTCCTCGACGTGCAACTTCTCGAGCAGCACCACGCTCGAGACCGCGTTCAAGGCCGTCGCGCTGATCGAGTGCGAGTAGAGCGCTGCCCGAGATCCCCGACCTCACCGTCTACCTCGAGACGATCGGTGCCCGCGTCGTCGGCGAACCGCTCCTGCATGCGCGCGTCGCCAGCCCGTTCGTCGTGCGAACGGTCGACCCCCCGCTCCGTGCGTGCGAGGGGAAGCGCGTCCTCGCGCTGAGGCGCATCGGCAAGCGGATCGTGTTCGCCCTCGAGGATGAGCTCTTTCTCGCCGTGCACTTGATGATCGCCGGTCGCTTCAAGTGGCGTGATCGCGGCGCGCCGATACCAAAGAAGCTCGGCCTAGCCGCGTTCGACTTCCCGCGCGGCACGCTCCTCCTCACCGAGGCGAGCACGAAGAAGCGCGCGTCGGTGCACGTCGTCCACAGCGAGGCGGCTTTGCGCGCGCTCGACCCCGGAGGAATCGAGCCGATGGAGGCGACGCTCGCGCAGTTCGCCGAAGCGCTCCGGCGCGAGTCGCACACGCTCAAGCGCACGCTCACGGATCCTCGCCTGTTCGCGGGGATCGGAAACGCCTATTCGGACGAAATCCTTCACCGCGCACGCCTCTCCCCAACGCGCCTCACGCGCCAGCTGAGCGATGCAGAGGTCGCGCGCCTCCATGAGGCGACGCGGACGACGCTCGGGCTATGGATCGATCGCCTCCGCGCCGAAGCTGCGGGCGAGATCCCGGAGAAGGTCACCGCCTTTCACGAAGCGATGGCCGTGCATGGGCGCTACAGCAAGCCGTGTCCGGACTGTGGCGCAAAGGTTCAACGGATCGTTCATGCGAAGAACGAGTCGAACTACTGCGCGCGATGCCAGACCGGCGGAAAGCTACTGGCCGATCGCGCGCTGTCGCGGCTCTTGCGTGAAGACTGGCCGCGCTCCTTGGACGAGCTGGAGGCGAAAGAACGCGCCTAGCTGGAGCGGTCTGAGGATGAGGAAGGAAGAATGGAAGGGGCCATCGAAGAAGGGGGAGCTCCCCCTTCTCTGCGACCACGAGCGAACGCTCGCTAGCCGCCGTCACGGACCCCCGCATCGCGCGCGCGACGCTCAGTGGTGCGAGCTATGCGACTCCTCTTCGGGCGTCGCCTCGACCTCCGGCTTCGATTCACCCGCCTTCGCTTGCGCCGCCGCACGCTGGCGACGTCCGCGCGCCTGGCCGCCGATCCGACCGATTTCCGCCATGTGCTGGCGATCTCGGCTCACGGCTCCTCCGCCTTTGCGCCCCGCTTCGCGGGCCTCATCGGCGCTGAATTGATGGGCCGTCCCCTTCTCGTGCGCTGCACGTCCGCCCTTGCTGGCGATCTCGCGCTGCTTCGAGCGGTCCATGGATGCGAATCCGCGATTGCTCTTCTTCGTCGTCGGAGTCGCGAGCTCCGTCCGCGCTTGCCCTTGCGTGTCGTGGTTCGAGTTCAAATGATCGTGCGCCATTTTCGGCCTCCTTCTCTGACCAGAAAGTAACCACTCCCGGTCCACCTCCCGTTACGGGGGCGTGTTTCGTTCCCCTCATCGATGCGTCTGGCGTCTCTCCTTCGCAAGTGCTGGACCATCGCTCGGTGACCGTTTCGGTGAGCCCCTCTCCTTTCCGCTTACCGGCTCCTGGTGATCGACGCGCTCGGCGGCGCGGTCATTCCCAGTGAGACGCACGGAGTGAGCGCAAGATCTGCGGGCGGCGCGCGGAATGCGTTAGCAGAAGTGAATGAGCGCCTTTCAGGTCTGCGTTGCTTCTCGTCAGCGCAACCGGAGAGAATGGCCGCGTCTGCTGCTGACTGCGTGCGCGCGGAACGGCTAGAGTCCGACCCATGCCCGAGGAGAGCGAGATCGGCGAAGTGGGAGTCGACAAGGTCGGAGAGGAAGCGACCGAGCACGCACGCGCGCACGGCGCGACGAACCCGTGGATGCGCTGGCTCGGACTGTCGACGGCGATCTTCGCGGTCATCGCGGCGATCGCATCGCTGCGCGCCGGGCACTTCGCGAACGAAGCGCTCCTCCACGCGAACGAAGCGACGATGAGGCAGTCGCAGGCCTCGGACTCGTGGGCGTACTACCAGGCGAAGGGGAACAAGGCGGTCACGCGCGCGTCGGCAGCAGAGATGCTCGCGGCGCTGCACGCCGACGAAGCGGCGGTCGAGCGCGCGAAGACCGACGCCGAGAAGTACAAGAAGGAGCAGGACGAGATTCAGCTCCAGGCGAAGGATCTCGAAGCCGAGCGGACCAAGCTCCTCGCCGAGTCGGCGGAGGATCTCCATCGGCACCAGAGCTTCGCCTACGCGGTGACCTCGCTCCAGGTGGCGATCGGTCTGTCGGCCGTCGCAGCGCTCATCGCTCGCCGCGCGATGTGGCTCTTCGCATTGATCGTGGGGATCGCAGGCACGGGGCTCTTCGCTGCCGCGTCGTTGCTCTGAGCCGCGAAAACCCGTGGGGATTTCCCGTTCGCGCGCCCGGCCGCCGTGCGAGCAGTCTCGGGTTTACGCGCTGCGTCCGCGCCGCTTGTGAGTGCGCCTGACACTCATTTGCGGGGAAATGCGCTCCCAACCCCTGCCGAGGGGTACACTTCATCCTATGAAGTGGATGGTTTTTCCGGCGTTGTTCGTCGTGGCCTCCTCCGTCCTCGGATGCGAGGAAGGACTTCAACTCGGTGCAACGTCGCAAGGGACGCTGGCCTACCAAGCGCATCCCAATGCGCCGAGCGCGATGGAGCTCGCGGCCAAGCCGTGCAAGTACGGCGACGTCGCGCGCTGCATCGAGCAGTGCCAGGCGGGTGATCCGAAGGCGTGCAACTCGATGGGCGTCCAGTTCGAGTACGGGCACAGCACCTCGCCCGACAGCACGATCGCTTCCGGTTTCTACGCGCGCGCCTGCGACGCGAACTACGCGCAGGGGTGCACGAACCTCGCGTGGCTCTACTCGCTCGGTCGCGGCGTGCCCCACGATACGCAGCAAGCCATGCTCCTCTTCACGCGCGCATTCGATGCCTCGCGCCTCGCGTGTCGTCGCGGCGACGGGCACGGCTGCCTGATGGCCGGCGAGTTCATGCTCCGCGGCGACATCACGCCGAAGGACGAAGATGGCGCCGTCGCCATGTTCAAGCTCGCGTGCGACCAGGGCGATCCCCAAGGCTGCGAGTACGTCGAGACGCTTCGCTAGGGCCCCGAGTCGGAAGTTCGCAGACGGCCTTCCGACGCTGCTTCGCGGCGCCTGCGGCTCAGGGCACCAGCGCGGCGGACTCGTGACTTGGCGCACTCGCGCGCCGCCTCATCTCGCGAGCGTGTCGCTCGAGTAGCGCCCTTGCGCCGCGGCGCACCGGAACCCGGCGCTGCTCGCGAAGTCGTACTCGGCCTCGATCGGCATGCGCGCCCCGCGCGCAGCGCAGTAGTCCTCTGCGAGCTTCCGATCGACACAGGCGACCGATGACCGGTGGCTGCGGTTGGTGTTGTCTCGTGCGCTACACATGGGACCGAGCGCGCGCTTGTCGCTCGTGCCGGCGTCGCCGCTGATCCCCGCTCGCTTGCAGTCACCTCGGTCGCTGCACGCCCTGTAGTCGGCGATGGTCACCTCCCGAAGGTCCACGCACGCGTCGCCAGGGATCGCGCCCATCCCGTCGGGGCACGGCCGGCTCCGTTCCGCGAAGACGACGTGCGTGCGCTCGACCGCGGGGAATGCGACGCGGAGCGGCTCGCGATCGGCGGTCGCGTGCGATGCAACGGCGCGCATCGTCGCGACGAGCAGCACGAACCCGCCGACGAGCCCCATGGACGCGCCGAGCGTTCGGCGCCGTTCGAAGCTCAGTCGCCGCACGCGCGCGAGCACCTTGGCCTCGATGTCGGGCTCGAGGAGCGACGCCAGCGAGCGCCGCAGTCGCTTCGACAGGGGAGGTGCCGCGCGGGTGATGTTCTCGGAGGACACGCTCTCTCGAGGTGTCTCGCGATCCGCAGGGGGGAGCTCCGACGGGGCGACCGACGCGACGAACGGCGACGTCGACGGCGTGGCCGGCGTGTGGATTTCCGGTGCAGCAGGGAGCGAGCAGCTCTCGCAGTCGGCGATCGCTCGAGCGCGCCTGTCCAGCGAGTCGTGCGCCATGCGCTCGACCCATTCGCCGACTTCCGAGAGGGTCGCGAGCTTGCCGCACCCTTCGAGCGCGATCGCCATCTCGCGCGCGGTCGCGTACCGATCGTCGGGATCGCGCGCGAGACCACGAAGGACGATGGCATCGACCGCCTTTGGTACGTGATCGTTGATCCTGCTCGGCGCCGGTACGTGCGTCCGGAACAGCTTGTCGACGAGGAGCGCGTGCGGATTGCTCCGGTAGAAGAGGCGCCGCCCGGCCAGGAGCTCCCAGAGAATCACGGCCGCCGCGTAGACGTCCGCCTGCCTCGTCACGCCGGCACCGGCGAGCTGCTCGGGGGCCATGTACGAGATCTTCCCCTTCACCTTCTCGCCGGTCGTGACCTCCGTGTGGAGCGCGGCATGCGCGACCCCGAAGTCGAGCACGCGCGCGGCACCGTCGGTCCCCACGAGCACGTTCTGGGGCGAGACGTCGCGGTGAACGATCGCGAGCGGCTTGCCCGCCTCCGAGCGCGCCTCGTGCGCAGCGTGGAGACCGTGCAGCACGTGGGAGACGATCGTGATGGCGATCGGCGGGGGAACCCACACACGTCGGTCGTGCGCGGCCTTCATGAGGCGCCAGAGCGACTCCCCCTGGACGTACTCCATGACCATGAAGAGCTCGTCTTCCGAGGCCACGATGTCGAGCGTCGGTACGACGTTCTGGTGGCGTATGCGCGAGACGAGCCTCGCTTCGTCGATGAACATCGCCCGAAACTCGGGGTTCTTCGCGAATTGAGGATGGAGACACTTGATCGCGACCGGGCGACTGAAGCCGACCGCGCCCGCCAGTCTCCCAAGATGGACCGTGGCCATGCCGCCGGCGGCTATCTCGCCGTAAATGGCGTAGCGGCCGATCGTGCGCGTGACGTGCTTTCGCGCAATTCGCGGGGCGCGGACGGGCATTGGAAGGTGCGAGTCTCCTCTCCCGCCTGGCGGAGGGCGTCGTTTCAATCGAACGAAACAAACACGATTCTCGTCTGCCCGAACGGAGGCGCGGTCGATGGGCTCAATCGAGCCTCACGCGACGAATGAAAGCCGCGGCCGGTCGTCCGCTCCTCCCCAGAAACCGGACCGTTCAATTACTTTACTTTCGTGCGTCGTCTCGCGCAATCGGAGACGCCCGCGGGACCCTTCGATTTCTGCGTGGTTGTACGGGCGAGGGCGAGCTTGGTCAGCGCTGTGCGCGGTTGCGCGCCTGCTTCTCTGCCTCCGCCTGAGCCTCCAGGCGCTCCCATTCGTCGCGGTTGGGCGATCGCGCCACCTCGGGATCGATGCGCACCCGAGTCTTCGCGTCGAACCTGTAGACCACGGTGCCGTTCGCATCGACGTCGACGGCGATGCGCTCGAAGTCCTCGCGAGCGAGCGCGTCCAGGAGCGCCTCGGCGTCCGTGCGGGGAATCTCGAGCGACGAGGAGACGTCGAGCGCGGTAAGTGCGCCACCGCGGTTCGAGGCGAGGGCGTGGATGGCCTGGACGCGCGCGTCGCGCTCGGCAGACGTGCCGCTCCGGTGGAGCTTTGCGCCCCCGCGAACCAGCGCGACCCCGAGCACGAGGCTGGGGACGCCGATCAGCAGACCGAGGATCACTCCGACGAAGCCGTTCGGGAAGAGAAGCTGCGCGCCGACGCCGACGCCGATGGCCAGCAGCATTCCACCGAAGAGCACGAGCCATCCGAGGGCGCGCGCCAGGAGCCCGCCGACGCGCGACGGCTGGCCCACCATCTGGAGAGACTTCCCAGTGAGCGGCGGGCGCGGCGCGCCGCAAGCCGCGCACGTGGCCGTGACGCCGCGGTAGACGAGAGGGGCGTTCTGGCCGCAGCGAGGGCACATGCGCGCACAAGATGAGCACGCCGCGCGCGAGGGTCAAGGCGAGCGCGGCCAAGCCGGCCCGTCACCTCGGCAGGTTCATCAGCAAGAGGTACGCGACGCTCGCGACGTACAGCGACAGCCCGAGGACGAGGATGCCCAGTGAGCGCGAAAACGAGCGCGTCTTCGCGTCGCGCACGTCGAGCGCCGCGTGGATTGCTTCTTCGAGCGAGCAAGGGGCGATCGACGTCGTCCAGCGCACCGCGAGGATGCCGCGCATCGCCATGGACGCCGCGACCAGCACCAGGACGAGGCCGGTCACGAGCAGCACCGCGGCGGGACGACCCGAGCGCGCGATGCTCGCACCGCTGAAGCCGGTCACCGTGATGGTGATCCCGGCGAGGGAGAGGAGCGTCTGGGCGCGCGCCGAGAGAATGCTCAGCTGCCCGTCGATCCGGTCCATGATCTTCGCCGCGTCGCGAGCGTACAGATCGATGAGGTGGCGCGACTCGTCGTCGCGCGAGGCGCTTCGGTGCACGTCGGAGAGAGAGGCCTGACTCTTCACGATGCCGTGGAGCTACCACGCGCTTCGGAGGGGCGGGGAGACGAAGTTGCCGTGACGAGGCCCCGCGCACGCAGATATTCTTCTCACTTCGGAGGGGGCTCGCGTCGGGAGGGGGATGCGTGATGTCGCTGAAGACCGTTCGAGTACCGGGAACGATGGAGGCGCCGTTCCTCGAGGCCGAGCGCCACGTCTCGCGGTATTTCCGTGACCGCAAGGACGATCCCGAGCACGGCACCATCGAGATCTTCGGCGAGCGGTACATCCTCGTTCGCGCGGCGTCGCTCAGCGTCGACTTCCACGAGCTCGTCGAACGCATCTACGGCGCCGAGCGGCGCGACGAGGCCGACGAGTTCGCGCGGAGCATCCTTTTCGACCTCGCGCACGCGATCGGCAAGTCGGACGCGCGCGGCTTCCACGCGAAGATGGGGCTCGTCGATCCCATCGCCAAGCTCTCCGCGGGGCCGATTCACTTTGCGCACGCGGGCTGGGCGTTCGTCGACATTCTCCCCGAATCGCGCCCGTCGCCCGACGCGGAGTTCTTTCTCATCTACGACCATCCGTACTCGTTCGAGTCCGACGCCTGGGTGCGCGCGGGCACGAAGCGCGAGCTCCCGGCCTGCACGATGAGCGCCGGCTACTCCTCGGGCTGGTGCGAGGAGAGCTTCGGCGTGACGCTCGTGGCCAGCGAGGTCCTCTGCCGCGCCAAGGGCGATCCGGTGTGTCGCTTCCTGATGGCGCACCCAGACCGGATCGCGTCGCAGGTCGAGCGCTACCTCGCCCACAGCACGGCGCCTCGCGCGCCGGCGAGCGCCTACGCGATCCCGGATTTCTTCTCGCGCAAACGCATGGAGGAGGAGCTCCGCCGCGCGCAAGGCGAGCTCGAGGAGCGCGTGCGCGCACGCACCGAGGAGCTCCTGCGCGCGAACGCGCTGCTGAAGCACGAGATGGAGCAGCGTCGAAGGGCCGAGAGGCAGCTCATGCAGACGCAGAAGCTCGAGGCGATCGGGCGCCTCGCCGGCGGAGTCGCGCACGACTTCAACAACCTGATGGCCGTGGTGCTGGGCAGCGGAGGCCTGCTCGCGCGTCGCTTGCCGGAGGGCGATCCGCTGATGCCGCTCGTCGAGTCGGTCCTTCAGGCGGGCGAGCGGGCAGCGAAGCTCACGCAGCAGCTCCTCGCGTTCGGGCGCGCGCAACCGCTGGTGAACGAGCGTATCGACGTGAACGACGTCGTTCAGGGGGTCGCTCGCATCCTGGAGCGCATCCTCGGAGAGAGCGTTCGGCTGACGCTCTCGCTACAGCCGGGCGCTGGCGCCGTGCGGGCGGATCGGGGGCAGCTCGAGCAGGTCGTGATGAACCTGGTCGTCAACGCCCGTGACGCGATGCCCGCCGGGGGGACGGTGACGCTGACCACCACGCGCGAAGAGGTGAGCGACGCGCGGTCGCTGGAGCTCGACGGGATCGCCGCGGGTGACTATGCGCGTATCGAGGTCATCGACGATGGCGAGGGGATGGACGAAGCCACGCTCGAGCAGCTGTTCGAGCCGTTCTTCACGACGAAGGATGCCGGCAAGGGGACTGGCCTCGGGCTCGCGACCGTCTACGGCATCGTGAAGCAGCTCGGCGGGGCCATCTCGGTGACGAGCGCGGTCGGGAGCGGGTCTCGGTTCACGATTCACCTGCCGCGCCTCGACGCGCGTTCGATCGTGCCCGGCGCCGAGCACTTGGTCGACGCGCGCATGGCCCACGGCGAGACCGTCCTTCTCGTCGAGGACCAGGCAGCGCTTCGCCGCGTCGTGCGCGAGGTGCTCGAAGAGTTCGGGTATGTGGTCATCGAAGCCGGGGACGCGACCGCGGCGATGCATGCGGCCACCGGGCACGACTCCCCCATTCATCTCCTGCTCACCGACGTTCTCCTTCCCAACGCGAGCGGACCGGAGCTCGCCGAGCACGTCCTCACGTTGCGTCCGGAGGCGCGCGTCCTCTTCATGTCGGGCTACGCAGACGATGCGCTCCTCACGCGCGTCCGCGGCGCTTCAGGTTCGTTCCTCGCCAAGCCGTTCTCGCCGGACGCCCTCGCGCGCAAGATTCGCGAAGTTCTCGACGCCGGCTCGCCGAGCAAGATGAGCGCGCCGAAGTAGGGCGCGGCGAGCTACTTCGGGCTCCCCGCCTGACAGATGCCCCCCTGGCACGTGATGTTGCTACCAGCGCCGCAGCAGTCAGTCGTCGTCGTGCACGCCTCGCCTTCCTGGTGACAGCCCACCGGCTCGCCTGTGCAGACTGCCGCGCCGCCGTCGTCCTGTGCGCGGCAGAAGCCGGTGCAGCACTCGAAGCCCGCGTTGCACGTCGGTGGAGCGCCGCCGTCGGTCGGCTCCGGCTTGCACGGCGCGAGCGCCCAGTAGCCGAACATGTTCGCGCTCGTCGCGCTCTGCCCCGGCAGCCAGAACGCGGGATGACTGGGGTCGATGGTGCCGATGTTCGCATCGACCGCCGTGACCCAGAGCTGCTTGTGGTTCGAATACGTGGCATCGTTCGGCGCGGCCCCCTCGGGCGAGACCATGATGTTGCCGTAGTCGCGCGGGCTGGTGAACACGACCCAGATGTAGCCGCCGGCGGCGATCGGGTTCACCGTCGGCGCGTAGTTCAAGTGCAGGCTGTCCGCGGGGAGGACGCCAGCGCCGTTGGCGTTCGAGAGCGCTACTTGCGTCGCGCCGGCCTGCGCGGGGGCGACGTAGAGGTCGTCTACGCCGTGCTGGTTCGTCCCGTACTTCGCGCGGCTGTAGTTGCCGCGCTGGAAGAAGACGAACTTCGAGTCGGGCGAGAAGCTCGGGAACGCGATGGCGTCGCCCGCGCCGCTGCTCGTGAGCACGGTCTGCGGGTTCGTGAAGTACGGCGCCGTCGTCGCGCTGAAGGAATAGATCCCGAGATTGGCCGAATCGAACTCCACGGGGTAGCCCGCTCCTCCCGTGCAGCCCGCGGAGAGCGCGAAGAGAGTGCCGTCGGGGGAGAACGTGGGGTCGCAGAGGTTCGTCAGGCCGTCCAGCGCGCTCGCCACGGGCGCGCCGGTCGCCGTGTTCAGCAGCTGCATCGTCTCGCTCTCCATGTCGATGACGGAGAGGGCGCCGTTCGGCGTGAGCGCGTCGTACGTCCCGTTCTGCGTGTAGTCCGTGATCGTCTGGATGGACCCGCTCGCGAAGTTGTAGATGCCGAGCGGTCCCGTCGAGCCGGGGCTGCCGCGCGAGACGACGCTGGTGAGCGTCGAGCCGTCCTTCGAGACGGAGTGGCACGCGACGCACCGGTTGCCGCTCCCGTTGTCTTGCCACGGTGGGGCCGTTGGTGACCCGGAGTTGATCGGCGTCGGTGTGCCGAGTGTCGCGCTCGGTCCCGAGTCGAAGGCGGGGGTGACCGTGCCGGTCTGGAGGTTGATCTGCTCGATCTGCCCTTCGTTGATGGCCCAGTAGTAGATCGAGCCGTTGAGGTTGGCGTCGGCGATCGTCCACGTCTCCTGCGCGCTGGCGTACGCGGTCCCGTTGGCGAGGCGGTGGAGCGAGCACGTCGCGGGTCCTCCCGCAGCCGAGGCGGTGAGCGCGTTCCACGCGACCTGCGGGATCGTGAACTGGCTCGGAGGGTTGGCGGTCCCGAAGAGCCCGAGGTCGAACGACGGGCCGACGAGGTGAACGTAGTAGTCGTCCCCTGCGGCTCCGGCGTCCACCACCGTGCCACCGTTCCACATGAGGAGCGGCGCGATGAGGCCTCGCGGGAACACGGTCGCGTTGTACGGATAGGCGAAGCTCGTGACCGAGGGGTCGGGCGTCGATGCGCCGGCCAGCGTCGACTCTTGCGGCGGCGTGAGGCCTGCGGTGTCGATGATGGCCTTCAGGGTGACGTTGATCGTGGTCGATGCGCTGAGCCCGAGCGCGGTCGCCGTGACGGTGACGACACCGAACGTGCCGCCGCTCGGCGTCAGCGTGCCGCCGTTGGGATCGATGCTCGCGATGTCGAGGCGATTGATCGTCCAGGCGGCCTGCGCGGGGACGGAGGCGCCGCTGGCGAGCGTGGCGGTCGCCGTGAAGGCCTGCGGCGGGAAAGGGGCGGTGAGGCTCGTCACGATGAGCGTCGAGCCCGTCGGCGCGATGGACAGGCTCTGCGCCGGTCCGCCGTCTTCGCCACCGAGGTTGGGAGGGGCTCCCGTGTCGAAGAGGACGGTCGCGTCGCTCCCGCCGCCGTCGTTCGCTCCGCCGCCGCTTCCGTTGCTCCCGCTACTGCCGCAGGCCGCGGCGAGTGCGAGGAGCAGGACGGGGGGGGTGGAGATCGACGCGCGAGCCAGCCATCGAGAAACGCGCATGCATCGAGCATAGCGGGTGGTAGACCGGTTCGCATGAGCGACGTTCTGCAGTCGTTGGGGCTTCGGGCCGAGGAGTCGGGGTGCTTCGCGGGTGAGTGGCAAAGGGGGGCAGGGGAGGAGATGACGTCGATCGACCCGTCGACCGGAAGACCCCTCGCGCGCGTCCGCGGGGCGTCGCACGAGCAGTACGATGCGGCGGTCGCCGAGGCGGCACGGGCCTTCGCCCTCTGGCGCCTCGTCCCGGCGCCGCTTCGCGGCCAGGCCGTGCGTGCGATCGCCGAGGCGCTCCGTGCGGAGAAGCGGGCGCTCGGAGCGCTGATCGCGCGCGAGACCGGCAAGATCGTCCCCGAGGCCGAGGGCGAAGTGCAGGAGATGATCGACGTCGCCGACTACGCCGTGGGGCTGTCGCGTCAGCTCACGGGCGCGACGATGCCGTCGGAGCGTCCGTCGCATCGCATGATGGAGCAGTGGCATCCTCTCGGCGTCGTGGGGTGCATCACGGCGTTCAATTTCCCCGCGGCCGTGTGGGCGTGGAACGCGCTGCTCGCCGCAGTGTGCGGTGACGCGGTGGTCTGGAAGCCCTCGGAGGAGGCACCGCTGACCGCGATCGCCGTGACGCGGATCGCGAACGACGTGCTCCGTAGCCTGGGGCACCCTCCCATCTTCTCTTTGGTCTGCGGCGGGCGCGATCTCGGTGAGCGCATGGCCAGCGATCCGCGGATCCCGCTCGTCTCGGCCACCGGGAGCTGCGGGATGGGGAGGGCGGTGGGCGAAGCGGTGGCGCGGCGGCTCGGGCGCTCGCTGCTCGAGCTCGGAGGGAACAACGCGGTCGTCGTCCTCGACGACGCGGACCTGGAGCTGGCCACGCGCGCCGTCCTCTTCGGCGCCGTGGGCACCGCGGGGCAGAGGTGCACGACCACGCGCCGCCTTCTCGTGCAGCGTGGCGTCGCGGCCGACCTCACGCGCCGCCTCCTCGCCGCCTACGCGCGCGTGACCATCGGCGACCCGCTCGACGCGAGCACCCTCATGGGACCGCTCATCAACGTGCGCGCCGTCGCCTCGATGCAGGAGGCGCTCGCGACGGCGCGCGCTCAGGGGGCCGAAGTGCTGTGCGGGGGCACCCGCGTCGAGCGCGACGGCTTCTTCGTCACCCCGGCCATCGTTCGCGCGCCGCGCGGCCTCCCGATCGCTCACGAGGAGACGTTCGCCCCCATTCTGTACGTCTTCGAGATCGACTCGATCCAGGACGCCATCGCCATGAACAACGAAGTGCGACAGGGGCTCTCGTCGGCCGTCTTCACGCGATCGATCGCCGCTTCGGAGCGGTTCCTCTCCGCCGTGGGCTCCGACTGCGGCATCGCCAACGTGAATCTCGGCACCAGCGGCGCCGAGATCGGCGGCGCGTTCGGCGGTGAGAAGGACACCGGCGGCGGTCGCGAGAGCGGCTCGGATTCGTGGAAGGCGTACATGCGACGGCAGACGTGCACGATCAACTACGGCGACGCGCTGCCGCTCGCGCAGGGGATCAACTTCGGAGACGCCTGAGCGCGGAGGGGAGGCACCGTGAGCTCTTACGAGCGATCGACCCGGAGCGGCTTCGCGCTCGCGCTGCTCGCCGCCGCGAGCTTTGGCGTGACGACTCCGCTCGTGCAGCGGTTCGGTCGCGGGGTCGGCCCGTTCACGACCGCCGCGCTGCTCTACATCGGCGCGGTGATGGTCGCGCTCGTGACCCGAAGGCGCGCGAGCCAGGAGGCGCCGCTCCGCTGGTCCCACGCGCCGAGGCTCGTCGCGATGGCGCTCGCCGGAGCGACGGCCGCGCCGGCCGCACTCGCGTGGGGGCTCCAGCGGACCAGCGGGCTCAGTGCGAGCCTCGCGCTCAACTTCGAAGCGGTGTTCACCGCGGCGCTCGGGTGGCTTCTGTACCGCGAGCACGTCGGGCGCCGCGTCGCCTTCGCGCTCGGGTTGATGACGACGGGCGGCCTCCTCCTCGTCATCGGCAGGTCCGAGGAAGGGCACGCGCAGCTCGCCGGGCTCGTGGCGGTCGTGGCGGCGACGTTCGCCTGGGGCCTCGACAATGCGTTGTCGAACGCGCTCGCTTCGCTCGATCCGGCCAGGGTCGTCCTCGCGAAAGCGTCACTCGGTGCCCTGGCGTCGGTGTCGCTCGCTTTCGCCTTGCGCGAGCCGATCCCTGCACCTGCGGCGAGCGTCGGCCTCCTCGTCTGCGGAGCCACGGGGTACGGTCTCAGTCTGCGCCTGTACCTGCTCGCGCAGCGGCGCGTCGGTGCGGCGCGCACCGCGTCGCTCTTCGCGATCGCGCCGTTCGTCGCGGCGGCCGTGGCGGCGCTCTTCGGCGAGCCCCTGGGCGGATGGCCGACCGCCGCGGCGCTCGTACCGATGCTGGTCGGCCTCGTGCTCCACCTGACCGAGCGCCACGCCCACCCGCATCGTCATCAGCCGCTGACGCACGAGCACGCCCATCGCCACGACGACCCGCATCACGACCACGCGCACGATCCCCCCGCGACCGGCGAGCACTCGCACGAGCACACGCACACGCCGATCGAGCACGATCACGCGCACATGCCGGACGCACACCACGAGCACTGACGAGGCGCGCGTGCCCGAACCTCTGGGCTAAAGACTCCCCTCGAAGCCGCGCGCCCGCGCAGCGCGGATCACGTGCCGCAGCGGCTCGAAGTGCGCGTCGGAAGCGACCTTGAACGTGCGCACCTGGAACAGCTCGGCCAGCAGCTCGCGCGACTTCTCGTCCGGCGCGAGCAACCAGCGCGTCAGGCTCGAGCGCACTGCGGCCGGGACGCGCGAGGCGGCGACGAACGCGTCGTTCGGGATCGGTCCGATCGTGGCCACGACCTCCACGTTGCGGATGGTCGAGCCGTCGGCCGCCGTCCACCCCGCCGTCACGACGCGCTTGCTCAGGGGCTCCAGCGTGCAGAACGTCGCCCCCACGTCGGCCGCGCCCGAGACCACGGCGTCGACGACGCCGAGGTGGCTGTGCGTGAACGTCTCCTGCGCGAAGAACGTCTTCACGTCGAGCCCCAGCGACGCCAGGTGCAAGCGCGGCACGAGGTACCCGGCTGCGCTCTCGCGATCGACCCACGCTGCGCGCATCCCCTGGAGGTCGGCGATCGACTTGCCGCGCCCTTCGCGCGTGATGAGCGCCGCGTAGTACGACGAGCTGTCCTGGCGCGTCGGGAGCGCCAGCGCCGTCGCGGCCCCCTCCTCCTCCAGCTCGATGGCCGGAATCGGCGGCATCCACGCCACCCCCACGTCCCCGTCACGCATCGCAGCCGCGAGCTCCGCGTAGCTGTTCGCGTGGTGCGGCAGGAACGTCGTGTCCGTCACTTCCGAGACGAGCGCACACAGCTCCTTCAGCCGCGTCTGCACCGCGCCGATGGCGTGCGACCGCGCCATTCCGAAGCCCCACGTCTCTCGACCGCTCACGCAGGGGAGCGTAGCACTCGCCGTCGCACTCGCCGTCGCACTCGCCGCGCGAGGTTCCGCTCCCGCGCGAAACCTGCGAAGCTCCGACGCGCGAAAAGCGCACCGAGAGCCGGGCGCCGAGCGCACCAACGTCACAAGGAGACGACGCATGACCGCCGAGCTGCAGATCGTGGACATGAAGCCGGGGACGGGGGCGGAAGCCAAGAGCGGTACGACCGTGACCGTGCACTACGTGGGCACGCTCACCGACGGGACGAAGTTCGATAGCTCGCGCGATCGGGGCAAGGGGTTCACGTTCCGGCTCGGCGCGGGGCAGGTCATCAAGGGGTGGGACCAGGGGGTCGCGGGAATGAAGGTGGGGCAGCTTCGCAAGCTCACGATCCCGCCGCACATGGCCTACGGCGATCGCGGGTTTCCGCCGGTGATCCCCCCCGGCTCGACGCTCGTGTTCGAAGTCGAGCTCCTCGAGGTCAAGTAACGTCGAACGAGTTCTCCGCCCGCTCTATCGCGGAGGCGGGAGCGCGTCGTGCGGGGGGGCCGGGCTGCGCATCGCGAGCAGCCGGGTCGCCCCGAGCACGCCGACCGGGAGCAGGAAGAGATCGAGCACCGGCACGAGGAGCATCGCCTGCGCGGCGATCGCGAAGCCGACGACGAGCAGCGCGTTGTCTTTCATCCAGCGCAGCCGCGCGCCGGCACCGAGGCCCTGACGCGACATCGGGTGATCGAACAGATCCCACGCAAGGCCGAGCGCGGAGACGACGAACGCCAGCGGCTCGGTGAGGAAGCCCGCTTCCGGGGCGAGCGCAGTCAGAGCCTCGATGACGCCGATCGCCGGCAGCGTGACGCCGAGCGCGGTGACCGCGGTGCCCAGCGAAGCGAGCATGCTCGAGGAGGGGATCGTGGGCTCGCGGGCGCCGAGCGAGAGCGAGAGGCGCGAGGCGAGGCGATCGAGCGCCTTGCGGGAGAGCGGCTGCGTGACGGCGAGCGCCACGACCGTCGCGACGAAGAGGACCACGGTGCCGAGCGCCAGATCGAAGAGCGCTCGCCCCAGCGTCGCGAGCGCCCCCCCCGTCCCCACCACCGCAGCGCCGGCCGCGACGACCCCCCACAGGCCCACGGCGGCCAGTGTCCCGCCCACGCCCACGGCGATCGCTGCGGGGACGAGCGCCGTCTTCAGCGCCCCGTCGGTCTTCGCCACGAACGCCAGCCCGTCCACGATGGCGCGAGCCCCCTCGGACAGCTCGTTCAGCGCGCCGCGGCGGGGGAGACGCTCAAGGGGCGGCACGTCGTCCCCTGACATTGGCGTCGCGGAGTGCGTGTCCACGCTGCACAGTCCGGTCGCGCTTTCGCGTGTTTTCCACTACTTCGCGCGTCATCGGGCGAGGCACGCGTCTTGAGAAGAGAGCCCTGCAGGCGCTTGGCTTCCTTCGCTTCTCGCGTTCACCTTCACTTCACTTGCACCTCGGCGATGCCGGCGCCGACCTTGTAGTAGCTCCTCACCTCGATGCGGATGCGATCGCATTTCGTGTCGAGGGGGACGTCACTCCACTCGGCGTCGGCACCGGCGGGCTCGGGGAACGTCACGTCTTTCGTCTTCACGATCCGGTCGCTCAGGTACGCGGTCACGTGTGCGTCCTTCACGTCGCGATCGTTGTACGGCGGGTTGCCCGGAACGAGGTGCAGCTTGCCGACCGATCGCGCCTTGCCGAAGGAGAGATCGAGCCAGCCGTTCTGATGGTCGGGGAGTAGCCACGCCGTCTTCACGTCGTCGTCGACGGCGTTGTCGGCGGCGTACGATCCGGGGAGTGAGCCCGACGCGGTAGCGTGCACCACGAGCGGCGTGTGGAACCACCACCCGAGCACCGCGACGGTGACGGCGGCGAGCCCGATGACGGTGACCCGTCGCCCGCGGCGCGTGCCGGCGATGTCTCGAGGCGTGGCGAGCGCGAGCCCCGTCGCCCGCTCCACCTCGAGCGTCGCTTCGATCATCGCGCGGAACACCTCTTCGTCGTTCGCGCGCACGTCGGTCTCGAGCTCCGGCAGCTTCGTCGCTTCGGTGCGTGCGAGCGCCGCCTCCACCGCGGTTTGCGCGCGCGTCAGCCATGCCGGCTTGGCCTCGGTTCCGGCCGCGAGCGCCGCGAGCGCCGCCGCCGTGCCGTCGAGCGAAGCTTTGGCCAGAGCGAGCGCCTCGGCCGCGCAACCGCGGGGCCACAGCGTCTCTGCGGCTTCGCGCTTCTGGAAGGCGAGCGTGAGCGCGTGGGTCGTCATCGCGCGCGTCTCCTCGGGGAGCGCGCGCGATTCGCGCTCGGCGTCTCGCAGCGTGAAGAACTCGCGCAATCGGTGGGAGATGGCCGCCTGGTTCATCGCGCGGACGACGCTAGCACGGGCTGCATCGCCGGCGATTCGCGTTCACTTGGGCGTGGGGATCGCGCAGAAGCCGTCGATGCAGACGACGCCGTTGGTGGGCGTGCCGCAGCAGTCGCTGAGGCGCGCGCACTTCTCGTCGACGTTCGAGCAGGTCGGTGGCGGCGAGATGCACTCGAACGGCGCTCCACCGTCGTCCGAGGCATCCGCACCCGCGTCACCGGTCACCTGCCGACAGAACCCGGTGCAGCAGTCCGTGCCCGACTGGCAGCTCGCGCCGTTCGACGCGCAAGGGGGGAGCGTCCAGAACCCGCGCAGGTTACCGGCGCCCAGCTCCTGCCCCGGCAGGTAGAACGCAGGGTGGCTCGAATCGCCGGGCGGGTTGCCGTTGATGTCGAGCGCGGCGACCCAGAGCTTCTTGGGCTTCACGTTCGGCGGGGTGTTGTCCGGGTCCGAGTTGTCGATCGTGTTGCCGTAGGAGCGGCGGCTCGTGAAGACGACCCAGTAGTACCCACCGGCCGCGACGGGGAGCGCCGTGGGCTCGTAGTTCTTGAAGCCGTCCTGCGCCGCGGTCGTGCCGTCCGGGTTCAGTAGGTACGTGTCGAGCTCCTGGCCGCCGTCCGCGAACGTGACGACCTCTTGTCCCATGGCGGCGCGCAGGTGGCGCACGTCGTTCGTGGCCGGTACGTACTGGAACAGCTCGCCGTCGGCGTCTTCGAAGCTGACGGGCTGGAACGACGAGTACTGGTCGGTGTCGTCGCTCGTCTGGAAGAGGAACGACTGGCTGTCGGGGAGGAACGTCGGCCACGAGAGGTAGTAGCCGGGGTCGACGAAGACGTCGGTGAACGTGCCGAAGGTGGCCGTCGCCTCGTCGAACGACACGACCGCGAGCCGCTGGTCCTGCCCGGCCATGAAGCGGTTGAAGACGAGCTGGGTCCCGTCGGGGGAGAACGACGGCATGAGCGCCTTCTGGACGTTGGGGATCGATCCCACCACGCCGCCGTCGGCGGTCACGAAGAGCTGCGAGCTCAGCTCGTGCGTCATGGAGACGACGTTCGGGCCGTAGTCGCCGAGGCTCACCGGGCCGCCGTCGTCTGCGCCCGCGTCGAGCCCCGTGGAGCCGCACGAGAGGAGGTACTTCCCGTCGGGGGTGAGCGCGCCGAAGCTGTAGACGGTGTCGGGCTGCGTCGAGATGGGGCCGATGGGGGAGCTGGCGTCGGCCGTCACGCTGTAGATCGCGTCGCCGGCGTGCCCCGCGTTCACGGCCATCGTCGAGCCGTTCGCGCTCAGCGTATGGCAGACCGTGCAGCTCCCTTTGGCCGCGCCGCCGATGAACACCTCGGGCTGCGTGTCGCCGGGGCGGAGGCGCATCACGGCCCCCTGATCGTTCTGCGAGCCGGCGTCCCCCTGCGCGAGCGGTGAGTCGTAGCTGTTGTAGTAGACGACCCCCTTCAGCGTCCCCTGCGCGATCGTCCACGTCTCGGCGATGGGACCCGTGACGGCGCTCGCGATGTCGTACTTGGTGACCTGCACCGTGACCGGATCGTTCGCCCCCGCGCTGCCGGTGATCGCGGTCCATGCGTCGGCCGGTAGGTCGAGCTGCGGCGGCGCGTTCGACAGCTGATCGTTGTTCGTCGGCGCGAAGACCCCCGTGTAGTCGAGGTTCAGCGAGCTCGCGGTGACGAGCACCCACTGAATCTGAGTCCCCGCCCACTGGAAGCGCGGCGGCAAGAGGCCGCGTGGGAACACCGTGTGGTCGTAGGGATAGAGCCACACGAAGTGCGAGTCGGCCTGCCCGCCCGCCTGGAGCGCGCCGAGAATGCCGTTGTTGAGCCCGGGGGGGACGTCGCTGATGTGGACGCGCACGCGGAGGGTCGTCGAGCCGGTGGACTGGCCGTTCTGCGCGTAGATGTTCACAGTGCCGCCGACGGAGCCGGTGGGGGTGAAGAGGCCCGTCGCGCTGATCGCCCCGACGGCGGGTGTATCGGTGGACCACGTTGCGACGATCGGCGCCGTCGTCCCCGTGCCGAGGTAGGCGGTGAACTGGACCGACGTCGACGGCGGGACGTCGATGATCGGGTTGGCCGGCTGTATGTTCAGCCCTTCGGTGTTCACGTCGATCGGCGCCAGGCCGTCGAGGTTCAGGATCGGCGCGCCGTCATTGGTCGGGAGGACCGAGGAGTCCTGGGACTGGCCGGGGAACGCCGAGCCCGCGGTCCCCGTGTCTCCGCAGGCAACGGCCAGCAGCGCAGCCGCCGCGAGGCACCCGACGAGACCGAACAACCACGCCCTGCGTCCGCGCATGCGACCTCGGAAGCTAGAATGATCCACGTCCCTCCATGGATAGCGGACGAATGGGCGCTCGCGGAGATTCTTCGTGGGAAGCCGGGACCGGTGCTCGCCTCGGCGCTGCGAGAGCGGCTGAGCCACGGCGAGACGCCCTCGGCGCTCGGCGGGCCGAACCAGCTCAGCGGTTCGCGGTGCTGACCTCGATGTCGATGTTCTCGCGCTCGGCGACCTCCTGCATCGCCGTGCGCACCCGCGCGATGGTCACTCCGCGCGGCGCGTCGCACTGCGCCTCCATCCGGAAGAGGGGCGAGCCCGTGACGGGCGCTTCGTACGTGGTCGTGTCGAGCGACACGATGTTGAGCCCGAGCCCGTGCAGCGCGCGCGATACGGCGCGAACGATGCCAGGGTTGTCGATCGCGTCGCACTTCACGACGCACGGAATGCTCTGTGCGCGGCGGTGCTCCTCGGCGCTCTTGGTGTCGCGCGTCGTCACGTCGAGGCCCGACGCCGCCTTCAGCTGGGGCGCTTCGCGCGCGATCCGCGCGATCTCGTCGGCGGTCCCGGAGACGAGCATCATCACGCCGAACTCGCCCCCCAGGACGGCCATCCGGCTGTCTTCGATGTTGCCGCCGCGTTCGGTCACGTAGCTGGTGACCTCGGCGACGATGCCGGGACGATCGGGGCCGAGGGCGGAGAGGACGAGGTGGCGTTCCGTGCTCATGACCCGCATCGTAACGCACCCCGCGCCGCCTTTCGAACCCGCTGCCTTGAGCCCCGCCCCCGCGTCCCCTAGAAAGACAAACCGATGCGAACCTCCGATCCCGCCGCCACGTCCTTCCCCAAGGATGAGATCAAAGTCCTGCTCCTCGAGAACGTTCACGAGAGCGCCAGCGAGATCTTCAAGGGGGAGGGGTTCCGCATCGAGCGGGTGAAGCACGCCCTCAAGGAGGATGAGCTCGCGGCGAAGATCGCCGACGTCCACATCCTCGGCATCCGGAGCAAGACGCGGGTGACGGCGAAAGCGCTGGCCGAGGCGCGCAGGCTGCTGGCGCTCGGGTGCTTCTGCATCGGCACCAACCAGGTCGATCTCGACGCCGCCAACAAGCGCGGCGTGCCGGTGTTCAATGCGCCGTTCTCCAACACGCGCAGCGTGGCGGAGATGATCATCGCCGAGATCGTGATCCTCGCGCGGCAGATCGGCGATCGCTCGCGCGAGGTGCACGCCGGCGCGTGGAAGAAGGTCGCCGACGGCTGCTACGAGGTGCGCGGCAAGACGCTCGGCATCATCGGCTACGGACACATCGGGTCGCAGCTCGGCGTGCTCGCCGAGGCGTTCGGCATGCGCGTCCAGTTCTTCGACACCGCGACCAAGCTGCCGATGGGGAACAACCGCTCGGTGACGACGCTGAACGAGCTGCTCGGCGAGAGCGACTTCGTTTCGTTGCACGTGCCGGAGACGCCGCAGACGAAGAACATGATGAGCGCGGTGGAGCTACGAGCGATGAAGCGGGGCGCGTACCTGCTCAACGCCAGCCGCGGCACGGTGGTCGACATCGACGCGCTCGCCGACATGCTGAAGAGCGGTCACCTCTCGGGCGCCGCGGTCGACGTATTTCCCTGGGAGCCGGAGTCGAACGATCAGCCGTTCGTGAGCCCGCTGCTCGGCCTCCCCAACGTGCTCCTCACGCCGCACATCGGCGGCTCGACGAGCGAGGCGCAGGAGGCCATCGGTCGCGAGGTCTCGACGTCGCTGAACAAGTTCGTGAACACCGGGTCTTCCACGGGCTCGGTGAACTTCCCGCAGATCGAGCTGGCGCAGACGAAGGGGAAGCACCGCATCCTCAACGTGCACCGCAACGTGCCGGGCGTGCTTCGCGACATCAACCGGATCGTGTCGGAGCTGAACGCGAACATCCACGCGCAGATTCTCTCGACGGACACGAACATCGGCTACCTGATCATGGACCTCGACCAGGACGTCGCCGGCGACGTGCGGAAGGCGATCGCCGCGCTCGAGACGAACATCAAGACGCGCATTCTGTACTGAGTCGATGACGCAGCGCGCGCCCTTCCTCGGGCGAGCCTCGCGCGCCGTGTCGGGGTACAGTTCCGCCCGATGCGCTGGACTTCGTTCGCTCTTCCTCTGCTGTTCGTCATCGGTGGGACAGGCGCGTGCTCGAAGAGCGACGGCTCGGGGAGCACGCCGCCGACCCCGCCACCCGTGGTCGGCACCGACGTCGCCGTGATGAACCTGAGCGCCGGTCTCGAATCGAGCGCGCACTTCTTCGACTTCCCCTGGCCTTCCGATCTGCGCCTCACGCCCGCGGGGACGCCTGATCTCGCCGGCTTTCCGAACCCGCTGCACGGCGCGATCATCGAGGGGATTCGCCAGATCGCGGCGGAGGCGACGGGGTTCCCGGTCGCGCCGGTGGCCTGGTTCCAGTTCCAGGCGCCGCTCTCGACGCGCGACTCGTCGGTGATGGTGCCGGGCGAGGCATCGTCGCCGTTCCTGCTCATCGACGTGGACCCGACGTCGCCGACGCGTGGAGAGCTCACGCCGACCGTCGCGCAGACGCTCGATTCGGACGACAACTATGCGCCGCCCAACGTCGTGGCCGTCGGTCCGTTCCCCGGGTTCGTGCTCGCGCCGAAGCGGAAGTACGCCTTCGTCGTGATGACGGGCGCGAACGACGCGACGGGAACGCCGCTCGGCGTGGCGGCCGTGGTGGCCAAGGCCGTCGCTGATCCAGCGGCGACCGATCCGCTGACGCAGTCGCTGGCGCCGCTGTGGCCCGCGTTGAAGAAGGCCGGGGTGAACGCGAACGAAGTCGCCGCGGCCACCGTGTTCACGACGGGAGACGTCGTCGCCGACCTCGCCACGCTGTCCGAGAGCGTGCGTGGCGCCTACTCGACGTCGATCACCAACGCAGCCGTCGACCCCTCCGTCCTCGACTCGAACGATCGCTTCTGCGAGCTGCAGGCCGAGGTCTCCTTCCCGCAGTTCCAGAGCGGCGCGCCGCCCTACGACACAGGAGGGCTCTTCACGATCGGCAGCGACGGGCTCCCCGTGAAGCAGGGCGACCTCACCGTGCCGCTGACGATCACGCTCCCCAAGCAGCCGATGCCCGCCGGCGGGTACCCGCTCATCCTCTACTTCCACGGCACCGGTGGCGTGAGCACGGCCATCGCCGATCGCGGCACGTGGCGCGACGAGACCGACCCGATCAACTGCGCCGGCTTCGTGCTCGACTCGGAGACGTGGAACGGGAAGACCGGCTGCAACACGCCGGGGGAGGGGCCCGGGTGGGTGATGGCCGCGCGCGGCTTCGCCGAGATAGCCGCTGCGCTGCCGGTGAATCCGCAGCGCTGGCCGGCCGGGCAAGACAGCGTGTTTCCCGAGTATATCAACGTCAACAACATCGCCCCCACGCGCGACATCTTCCGCCAGGGGGTGATCGAGCAGCGGCTGTTCATCGACGCCATCGAGCGCCTGGCCATCGCGCCGACCCAGGTGCACGGGTGCAGCGGCCTGTCGCTCCCCGCCGGCGAGACGGCGTACCACTTCCGCACCGACAAGCTGATGGTCCACGGTCAGTCGATGGGCGCGATGTACGCGAACCTCATCAGCGCCGTCGAGCCGCGCATCCACGCCGTCGTCGCCACCGGCGCCGGCGGGTACTGGAGCTACTTCATCCTGGTGACGCAGACGATCCCGGGCATCAAGGGGGACCTGCAGCTGCTGCTCGATACGCCCCCCAACTACTCGCAGCTGCATCCGGTCATGCAGCTCGCCGAGATGGGGCTGGGGGCCATCGACCCGATGCTCTTCATGCCGCGCGTCGGGCACGACCCGCTCCCCGGCTTCGCGCCGCGCCCCGTGTACGAGCCGCACGGCCTCGGCGACTCGTACTTCCCGACGGTCGTGCAGAACGCCATGGCGCTCGCGTACCGGAATCAGGAGGCGGGCGACGTTCAGTGGCAGTCGATGCAGAACGTGCTGTCGCTCGCGGACGGCGGAGGCATCGCGCCGTACCCCGTCGCGAACAACAGGACGTCGCTCGATGGGACGTCGTACACGGGCGTCGTCGTGCAGTACCTGGGCGACGGGATCTACGACCCGCACGCGATCTACTCGCAGCTGGACGCGGTGAAGTACCAGTACGGGTGCTTCTTCGAGTCGATGTTCACGACGGGGACCGCGACGGTCGCGGCGCCGGCGCCGTACTCCACCCCCTGCGCGGGGGAGTGAGTCGCTCCCGCTGCGTCTGGGTCATCCTCCGAGGGGGGAAGACGTCGCCGTGATGTGCTGACTGAGGTGCGACAGCGACGCTACCTTCTGGTCCCTGATCGTGACCATGCTCGGCTGGAGACGACCGATCCAGCCTTCCGCTTGGGTCGGCATGTCCAACCGCTGCTCCCCTTGTGCCTCCCTCCGCTCACGGAGACACATCGGGCACAACCACCCCTCGCCTACATGAGAGGGGAGCGTCCACCCCGCGCTGCGGAGCTTGGCTAGGAAGTCATCGGACCCGACTCCGCATTGGCAGAGGACTTTCATGAGGAGAAGGAACGGCGCGAAAGGGGGGAGCTTGAACGGCGGTCGCCCTCGGCACGTCCGATTTTCCGCGCGCCGCTCGAGCGCAAAGCGCCCTCGACCGTGCGCGTGAAGACCTGTGATTTCAGCGCCCTCCGGTAAGTCCTGCACGCGTCGAGCGGGTGGAGGTGCCGACGCGCCTCGCGAAGTGCGCCGGGTCGTCGAGAACCAGCGACACCGCGGCCATGGAAGCCCGAGCGCGGGCGTATGGCACCGTGCGTGCTTGGCGCTGCCTGTCGTCGCGGCGCTACCCCGCGCGCACGTTCCCCACTCGAATCTGGAGGCAACCATGGGAGCTCTTGATGGAATCAAGTCGTTTGCGGGGTGGCTCGCGCCAGTCCTCTTCAGCCTGTCGATGGCGGCGTGCACCACGACGAGCGGGGGTGGCGAGACGAGCAACGACGGGGGAGCGACCAGCAATGATGCCAGCGTGAGTGACGCCGGGGCCGTGGACAGCGGGCCGGGTGACGCCGGGACGGTGGACAGCGGGCCGAGCGACGCGGGGGCCAGCGACGCCAGCGTCACCGGTACGGCCGCGCTCGATGTCAGCGATCTGCCCGATGGGTCGTTCAGCTACACGCAGGGGACGTACATCGAGAGCTTCGAGTTCAAGGCGAACAGCGCGATCAACGTCACGGCGCTCGGCTATTACGACTCCAACCTCACGGGTACGGCGCAGACGTTCACGGCGACCGACGTCGGGATGTACGACATGACCACGAACACCCTACTGGGCTCGGTCACGGTGCAACCTTCGGCGCCCGCGATCACGATCTTCCGCTATGCGCCGCTCGCGACTCCCCTCGCGTTGAACACGACGGACACGTACGCGGTCGTCGCGGTCACAGGGAGCGACTACTACGTGTCGGGATACAACTACGGCGGGCAGTTGAACGCCGCGCTCACCTGGATCGGATTCGCCGGGTATGGCTCGGACAATCTCAACAACACCAGCGTGCTCGTGGAGCCCGACTTTTTCTGGACGACGACGGGGAACATCGGGGCGAACTTCTTGTTCGAGACGAACTAAAGCGGTTCTCCATGGCTCGTGACGGAAGGCCCTTTTTGTCGGCTGCGAGACGTGTTAATCGCGTCGTTCATGTACCGTCCGTACTCGCTCGATCTGCGTGAGCGCGCCGTCGCGCTCCTGGACGAAGGGCTCAACAGCGTTGAAGTGGCCGAGATGCTCGGCGTGAGCGACAGCTGGGTGCGCAAGATGCGAATTCGTCTCGATACGCTCGGCCACTTGGTCCCCGGCTCGCCGCCGGGCCGGGAGCGTCTGCTCAGCGTCGAGCAGGAGGAGCAACTCTGCTTGCTCGTTCTCGAGCAGCCCGACGCGACGCTCGAAGAGATCGTCGTCCTCATGAAGAAGCACATGAAGGTGCGTGCGAGCATCCAGACGGTCTCGCGCCGCCTCATCGAGATGGGCATGTCGCGCAAAAAAAGTCGCTCCACGCCAGCGAAGCCGACAACCCCGAGATCCAACGCGAGCGCGAGAACTTCGTCCGACGCCGCGTCATCCGCGGCGCCGCACGCCTCGTCTTCCTCGACGAAACGGGCATCAACCTCTCCATGACGAGGGCCTATGCGCGTGCGCCCCTCGGCGAACGCGCGTGCGACTCGGTGCCCAAGAACTGGGGCGACAACATCACCGTGACCGCCGGCCTCACGCTCGACGGCATCGTCGCGCCGATGATGCTCCATGGCGCGATGAACGCGCGCGCCTTCGAAGCCTACGTCGAGCAGTGCCTTGGACCCGAGCTGCGTCCCGGCGACGTCGTCGTTCTCGACAAGCTCAGCGCCCACAAGCCGGCGCGCATTCGCGATCTCG
>Ga0302157_10001689_pt1 | contig 26511 bp, 24 predicted proteins | sample I_Bog_N3_3_FD_193502 | JGI IMG/M metagenome (GOLD analysis project Ga0302157, IMG submission 193502) | Peat permafrost microbial communities from Stordalen Mire near Abisko, Sweden - I_Bog_N3_3 | ecosystem: Environmental > Terrestrial > Soil > Wetlands > Peat | place: Sweden: Abisko, Stordalen... | reverse complement strand
GGCCGTTGCGGATTTGGGTGGCCGGTTGCAGTTCGGGCGAGGAGACCTATTCGCTCGCCATTTTGTTTCGCGAACACATCCTCGCCGTCCGCAGCGAGGTCAAACTGCAGATCTTCGCCAGCGACGTCGACGCCGACGCGGTGGCTTTTGCGCGGGAGGGAATTTACCCGCAAGTCATCGAAGCCAATGTCTCGGCCGAACGGCTGGCGAATTATTTCTCGCGCGAAGACCGGGCTTATCGGGTCTCGGCGGACCTGCGCACCTGCGTCGTCTTCACGGTGCAGGACCTGCTCGCCGATCCGCCCTTCGCGCGACTCGATTTCGTCTCGTGTCGCAATCTGCTGATCTATCTGCAACCCGAGGCGCAAGCGAAGGCGATCGCGATCTTTCATTTCGCCCTGCGCGAAGGCGGCCTGTTGCTGGTGGGCGCCGCCGAGACCGTGGGCGCGGCCGAAGGCCGGTTCGCGGTCGTTTCCAAGCCTGAACGCATCTATCGCCGAGTCGGCGGCAACCGTCCCAGCGAATTCCCCTTCGCGATTTCAGTCGGCGACGGCCGGCGCTTGCGCGCCCGACCCGGCCCCGCCTCCGTCCCCTCGCGGCAGACCTCACTCGCCGATTTGTGTCGACGCCTCGTCCTGGACAGCTACGGTCCGGCGGCGGTGTTGATCAACGCCAAGCTCGAATGCCTGCATTTTCAAGGCCCCACCGATCTCTATCTCAGGGTCGCGCCCGGGCGGCCGTCGCTGGACCTGATCGGCAAAGCGCGCGACGGCGTCCGCACCAAATTGCGGGCGGCCATTCAGGGCGCGCAGGAGACCCTCGCGCGCTATGTCGTCACCGGCGGACGCGTCGGCGAAAACGCCACGGCCCAGAATTTCAGCGTCGCGGTCGAGCCCGTGTTGCACGAAGACGAAACGCTCTGGCTGGTGTGCTTCATCGCCACGCCCGAACCGGTGCTTCTCGATGGCTCCGGCTTGCCCCTCGTCGATGTTCCTCGTGTCGCGGAACTCGAAAAGGAACTGCAAGCCGCCAAGATCGAACTTCAGGGCGCCATTCGCAATCTCGAAACCTCGAGCGAGGAGCAGATGGCGATCAACGAAGAGGCGCTTTCGGTCAACGAAGAATATCAGTCGACCAACGAGGAACTGCTCGCCTCGAAGGAAGAGTTGCAATCGCTGAACGAAGAACTCAACGCGCTCAACAGTCAGCTGCAGGAGACATTGGTGCGCCAGCGCACCACCGCCGACGATCTGCAGAACGTGCTCTACAGCACCGACGTGGCGACGATCTTCCTCGACACCAACTTCAACATCCGCTTCTTCACGCCGGCCACCAAGGCGCTGTTCAATGTGATTCCCGGCGATGTCGGCCGACCGCTGACCGACCTCAAGTCCTTGGCGATCGACGGCGAATTGTTGTCGGACGCGCGCGCGGTCCTGGCGAACCACGCGGCCGTGACGCGGGAAGTGGAAGGCCAGACCGGCGTCTGGTTCATCCGCCGCATTTTGCCTTATCGTACGCGCGACAAGAAGACCGAAGGCGTGGTCATCACGTTCGAGGACATCACGGAACGGCGGAACGCGGCCGAGGCGCTTTCGGCGGCCAAGCGCGAGGCGGAATCCGCCAATCTCGCCAAGTCGCGCTTTCTCGCCGCCGCGAGCCACGATCTGCGCCAGCCCTTGCAGACCCTGGCGCTGCTGCAGGGCCTGCTGGCGAAGAAGGTCGAAGGCGAGAAATCGCAAAAGTTGGTGGGGCGCATCGACGAAGCGCTCGGCGCCATGACCACGATGCTGAACACGCTGCTCGACATCAATCAGATCGAAGTCGGCGCGGTGAGGGCCGAGCCGGTCGATTTCCCGGTGAATGATCTGCTCGATCGCTTGGGCAAGGAACTGATTGTTCAGGCTCAGGCGGCGGGCCTGAGCCTGCGGGTCGTACCTTGTGGACTGTCGATTCGCAGCGATCCGCGGCTTCTCGAACAGATGATCCGCAATCTGCTGTCGAACGCCCTGAAATATACCCACAGCGGCCGCGTGTTGCTGGGCTGCCGGCGCCGCCAGGGGCGGGTGCGCATCGAAATCTGGGATACCGGTCTGGGCATTCCGGCGTCCGAGTTGAAGGCGATCTTCGAGGAATATCATCAAGTCGACAACCCGGCGCGGCAACGCAGCCGCGGGCTGGGCCTCGGACTTTCGATCGTCAAGAGCCTCGGCGATCTGCTCGGTCACAGCGTTCGCGTGCGCTCGCTGCCGGGCAAGGGTTCGGTGTTCTCCGTTGAAGTCGAGCGAACCGAGCGCCGCCTGGCGCCGCGCGTCAGCGTCATCGAGCCTGGTCCCGACAAACCGCCCCGACGCACGGGCGCCATTCTCGTGATCGAGGACGATCCGGAAGTGCGCGATCATCTCGGGCTGTTTCTGAAAGAAGAAGGGTTCAGCGCAACGACCGCCGCCGATGGTCCGGCCGCCCTCGCCTGGGTCGCAAGGTCGCCGACGAAGCCGGATCTGGTATTGGCCGACTACAATCTACCCAACGACATGAATGGCGTCGACATCGCGCAAAAGTTGAGGCTCGATCTGGATCGGCAAATCCCGTTCATCATTCTGACGGGGGACATAACGACCGAAGCTTTGCGCAATATCGCGCTCCATGATTGCGTGCAGTTCAACAAGCCGGTGAGACTCCGGGAGTTGACGCAGGCGATCGACAAATTGCTCGCTCAACCGATCCTGCCAGCGATCGTGCGACATCATGCTCAACCGATCGAGCCGCCGACCGACGTCGAGCGTGGCGTGATCTACGTCGTCGACGACGACGACCAGATTCGCGGCGCGACCCGCGTCGTATTGGAGGACGACTGCCGCATAGTGGAAACCTATCCGACTTCAGAGGCCTTTCTGGAAGCGTTTCGACCCGGCAAGGGCGCATGCCTACTGGTCGACGCCTATCTGCCCGGCATGAGCGGGCTGGAATTGCTGCAAAAGCTGCGCGCCGACGGACATGCGCTCCCCGCGATCATGATCACGGGAGACAGCGACGTCTCTATGGCGGTGCAGGCGATGAAAGCGGGCGCGTCGGACTTCATCGAAAAGCCGATCGGTCGCGACGAGTTGCTCGCGAGTATCGACCGGGCGCTGGAAATGTCGGGCGATTCCGCCAAACAGGAAGAATGGCGCGAGTCCGCTGTGTCCCACCTCGCCGGATTGACGGCGCGCCAACGCGAAGTGATGGAGCGGGTGCTTGCCGGCCATCCGAGCAAGAACATCGCCGCCGACCTCGGGATCAGTCAGCGCACCGTCGAGAACCATCGCGCCTCCATCATGAGGCGGACCGGATCGAAGTCGCTGCCTGCGTTGGCGCGGCTGGCGTTGGTCGCCGAGGGAGGCAACACCGCGCCGTCCCCGAGCTCAGGGGCGAAGGGGTGAATTCGGCGGGGCGGAGCGCGCGCAGTCAAGAACCGTCGCTCGCGCGCGCGACGTTCGAGGCTTCGGATCGGGTCTCCTGGATCGCCTCCATGACAGACCGCGGGTCGGCTGGGCGGGCCATGACAGCGGCCTGTTCGTCGACCCGGTCGCGGATCTGTGGACTGTCGCGGCGAAGCTCCTCGAGAAGCGCGACGATCTTGGCGGTCTTCTGCTCGCTCAGAATCGCCAATTCCAAGGTTAGCAATTCCCTGCGTCGGCTCAAGCCATCGTCGCGTCTCTGCGTCGTCAGAATCAGGACGACGAAATACAGCGAGGCCAACGAAACGGCCCCGGTCAACCCCGGGAACGGCGCCGGATCGATAGGTTTCCATCCCAGAAGCGCCGCGCCCTCGTTGCCTGCCATCCAAGCCGCGATCAGGCAAGTCAGACCGATGAGGAAGTGAGGCCGGCTCAAGGCGGCCGTAATGCGTTCGACGACGCGTTGATGAAGGGTGGCGTTCGCGTGATGTTCGGCATGCAACCGGGCAATGGCGGTGATTGTCTCCTCGATGTGGATTGGAGGAACCGCCGGCGACTCGGCCGCGTCGGTCACCGCCGGGGCCCCAGGCGTCCGCGGTCCTTTGCGTTCAACGACCGAGCAACCACAAGATGAGGACGACGATCAGCACCGTCCCAAGAACGCCCCCGAGGCCGGGCATGCCATAATTGCTGTGGGCGTAATAACCGCCGCCGCCGCCGAAGACCAAAATCAAGATAATGATGAGAATAATCAGGCCCATGTCGAACTCTCCCAATTGGCGGTCGAACCGCGCGTTGTCATGCTTTCGGCGCCTTGGCGGCGGCGCGCAATGCGTCGCTCACGCCGCCGATGGCGTTCTGGACCTTGCCGGCGGCTTTATCGATCTTTCCGTCGTTGACGAGTTTGGCGTCGCCCATGACCTTCCCGATCGCCGCTTCCGCGCTTCCTTTCACTTGCTTGATCGAGCCTTCGATTCTGTTCCTGTCCATCATCGTATTTTCCTTCATTCATTCGCTTGACGAATAAGGCCATTCGTCTCCGTGCAACAGCCTCGGAACCTACTCACGGGACGCGAACTCGTTAGTGCGCGAGCGCCAGCAACATGCGATGCGCGGGTCTGGGCTTTGCGATCACCACGCCGTGCGGCGCGTCGGCTTCGATCGCGTCGGGTCGGGCGACGCTCGGCGGAGCGGCGACCCGATCGTGAGCAATCGCTCTGACGTGAAGGATCGAGTCGGTTCTCGCCATCGCTTCGCTCGGCGGGGAGAGGGCGGGTGAACTGGCGAAGAACGCGCAAACAAGAAAACCCGCGATCACTGCGGCTGTCAAACTCAGGCGCAACAAGTCTCGCGTCACACTTTGCATGATCAGTTCCTCATTCGCCGCAAAGCTGCGGGTTTCATCAAAATCAGAATAGACGAAAGAATTGGATCAACGACAGCCTCGGACTGTACGCATGTCCAGGCGGGCCGATCGCGGCCAACGAGAACCTGAGTAGTTTCCGGCCCTTTCCCTACTCGGCCGCAGCCTGCATGCTTTTGCTAACGACCCCGGCTTCAGCCGTACGATCCGTAAAACTTCGGCGGGGTTCGCGCGTTGGCGCGCGCCGTACGTCCTAAGGAAGGCGCCAAAAGATGTTGCAAGTGATCTCCGCCCTCGAGGGTTTCGCGATCGAGGCCAGCGACGGCCGTTTGGGAACCGTCGTCGATTTCCTGTTCGACGACTCCCTGTGGCGCGTGCGTTGGCTGGTCGTAGAATGCGGCTCCTGGTTGAAGAAACGAAAGGTGTTGATCCACCCCTCCGCGCTTCTCTCGACCAAGTTCGAGGACCAACAATTGGTTGTAAAGCTCACGATGGCCGAGGTGGATGGCAGTCCGGATTGGAGCGAGGACCGGCCCGTCTCACAACAAATGGAGACGCGTATATTCGATCATTACGGCTGGGACCCACTATGGGGCGCCCCCAATTTCGAAGGTATTCCGGGCGCGATGGCCTCGCCGCTGATGGCTCCCGCGTATTTTGGCCTTCGCGAAAGCGATAGGATCGATCCCGATGTCGAGTTGGGCGACTCCCATCTCCGCAGTTTTGCGGAAATCGTCGGGTATCGCCTCCACACGGCGGACGGCGATATCGGCCACGTCGAAAACCTCATGATCGAGGATTCCGACTGGAGTCTGCGCTATTTCATCGTCGATACGAGCAATTGGTGGTTCGGGGCGCGCGTCCTGATTTCGCCGGCGGCCGTGTCGGCGATAGAATGGTCCGATCGCCATATCCAGCTCAATGTCACGCGCGAGCAAGTCAAGTCGAGCCCGCCTTGGGATCCGATGGTCGCTTTCAATAAAAACTACGCCAAGCGATTGCATCATCACTACGGCTGGCCGGGGTCTGAATCCTGAACCCGGGCTGCCGCCGCCAGTCAATGAATAAGTCCAAGCCCGATGACGCCTGACACGATCAGGAAGGCCGCGACGATGTAATTGAGCAGCCGGGGCATCACGAGGATGAGCACGCCGGCGATGAGCGAGACGATGGGCTGAAGATGTCCGATGCTGAGCGTCATGGGGCTTTCCTCGTCATGAAGATTTGGTTTTGCTTAGCGCCGGGGTTCGAGAAACGCATAGCCGACCCTCGCGAGCGACGCGACGGTCGGCTTTCAAGCACGCCAAACGCTGGTTCAGGAGCGATACGGAATCACAGGCGGTGCTTCGGTTTGAACTCTCGCATCAGGGGACCGAAGGCCAGTTTCTGCGCGTCCGTCAAGCCGTCGTAAAGCGGTTTACCTGCGTCGGCGACCTTGCGCAACTCCTCGGCGTTGCTTTGCAAGTGATCCGCCATCAGCGACAGGCGCTCGATGGGGGTGGGGCGCGCCGCCGCGCTCATGCGCTCTCGCGCTTGGGTCCATCTGTCGAAGCGGGCCTTCGCGGCGTCCCTAATGGCGGCCTCGAACGGCTCCCATGTCTTGGCCTGGTCATCGCTGAGTTTCAGTCCGGCTTTCATCGCGGCGAGATGCGCCTCCAGCAGGACGGATTGCCGTTGCTGAATCTTGGCGATTTCGGCGAGGCTCGGCACAGTCGTCTCGTAACTCGGCGCGGCGACGGCGCCCATCGTCGGGATCGTGCAAGCCAAGCCGGCGATCACAAGGGAGGCTAGGAATTGTCTTCTCATCTGGACACCCGGAGTTGCGGCGGTTCTAGAGTTGAGGGCGAACGGCCGCGCCGGCCTGGTTCAGGTCGAAACGGCCGAGACGTTCTTAAAGACCGTAGGGTCCGCACAAACCAAGCGTCAACTGGATCGGGCCGCAATAGCCGCCGTAGTAGCCGCCGTAACCTCCACCACCCCAGTTTGACCCGCCGTAGCCGCGACCGCCCCGAAATCCGCCGCCGGCATAGCGACCGCCGCCTCTACCGCCGAAGTGACCACCTCCGCCGCCGAAATGACCGCCGCCATGGGCGCCACCGCCGTGAACTCGCACCGCGGCGCTGGCGAGCGTCGGAAGCAAGAGGGAGCCAACAGCGACGGCTAGTATCAACGATTTGAGGAGCGGGCCGCGATGTTTCATTTGATCTCTCCAGCTTGCAAAGCGCATTTGCTCGTTCTCACTGGTAGCCGAGATGGGCGGGCGCGCCAGACTCGGAAACTACCCATGAGAACTCGCACATTCGCGGCGCTGGGGCCTCGATGCGCTCGTGTCGCCGACCGGCTCGACGCCGGGTTTGCATTCATCGAACCTATCGGGCGCCGCTACGGCTGATCTCAGGAATTGACGAAGATGTGGTTTTCGACAGCGGTCGCGCCCGGTGCGGACCAAGCGGTCGCTCCCGCGAGGTCGCGCGCGTTCCAGGTCGTGACTTCGCCCGTGAGTTTGATGTTGCCGCCCTGGGCGGTTACCTTGATGCTGTTGGGATCGTAGAACCAGGAGCGATGCAGCGCGTCTTCGATGTCCTGCCTGACGTTGACGGCGCTCACGGTCGGCTTGATCTCGATTTGATTGAAAACGTTGACGACTCCCAGAAGCCCGTGCACATACTCGCCGGCGGCGTCCTTTTGAAATTTCCAATCAACGGAGCCCGTCAGGGTGACCCAACCCTTCTCCACTCGTATCTTGATGGCGTTTTGTGGCAGAGACGAGTCCCAGGACAGCCGATCCACCGCCGCTTCGGCAATTGCCTCGTCGCTGCGCCGAACGTCGTAGGGCATTTTGACCTCGAGTTCTTCCGCCAGCGCCCTCACGCCCTTGACCCGCCATGCCGCCTTCTCGGCCGCGAGCTTCTGCGGGTAACTCTGAACGTGTCCAGTCAACGTCACGACCCCGGAATCCGCGGAAACCCCGATATGCGCGGAATCGATGCGGGGCTCCCAACCAAGTTCGTCGAGCACAGCGCGTTGCAGATCGCTATCTTTTGACATGGCGTTCTCCTGGGGTTGGCATGCGTCGCGTCGACTTTAGCGAGTGGCGAGCGAACGGGGTCAGCGTCGGAAAATACTCAACGTGAACAGCCCGATCGGCGCTCGCGTCCGCGAGAAGAAATCCAAATTCCCTCTCACGGAACTGTCGTCAAAGCCTCCTTGCCGTTTCAGCCCCCCGTTGAAGGGCGGGCATGTACGGGGCTCCGCCGCGCCCATTCGTTGCTCAACGCTCAGAGGCGTTCGGCCTGCATATCTTCGCAGGACTCGCCGAATAGCGAGATCGCCTCCTCGAGATAATCCGAAAGTAGCGGAACCGAGAGCAGCGACATCGTCGAGCGAGAATTGTGGTCGCTCGAAGTTTCAGAACGAAGAGCGTTCCAATCCGCGAGATCGCCGTCGCCTCGTCCCAGGCGCATGAGCGTCATGAGATCGATTTGCTCGTCGATGTCGAGATCGTGAATGAAGGTGACGAGTTCCTGATGCACGGGATCGTTGGCGTGATCCTCCAGGACGGCGCTTTCGCCGTCGTCCGTGGGATTGGAATCGGGGTCAGGCTCGGTGACGCCGTCCTTGGCGTCGAACTGCCGGGCCATGGAAAGGACGCAGCACACTTTTTCGAAGGCAATCGCGATCTCCGGAAATTCGGGCGTCGAACCGTCTCCAATGATTGTCGGCTTCATGATGGTGTCAGCTCCTCGCGGATCGTCCGCAACCGCGCTTCGCGAATGGCGGTCGTCTTGGAATAGTTCATGGCGGGCGTCTCGAACGTATCGAGACGATCAGGCGGGCGGTCGCGATGCGCCAGGCTCCGTCAGCGTCGGCGCATTGCCAAAGCTCAAATCGTCGCGTTCGCGAATGCGATACGCCTTGCTGCCGAGTTCCCTATCGATCCTTTCGACGGATCCCTCCACGTCGCACGCGCGACGTGGAATCGTGCGACCGCCTCGATATCTTCCAATGAATGTCGCGGTCCAAACAGAGTCGGAAACTACTCAGAGGCTTTTATGCGCCCGCAATTCGTGGCGTCGCGGGTCGCGCTTCCTCTGGAATTGGTTCCGCGAAACTGAGGGATTTCCGAGTCTATCGCCTGGATCCGGTTTCGTTAGTTTGGCTGTCATGGCGGCGCCTCGCTTCGACGAGCGCTCCGCCGATGCGAAAGCAAAGAAAGTCGATCTCATGTCGTGGTCCCGCAGATTCCCGACCTGCCTCCATTTGAATGACGGCCGCACGCTGTCGACCCTGGCTCAAGCGCGCGATCTCGTCCTCGATCTGCCGCAGCAGGATCAGGCCAATCCCCATTGGACGAGCGCGGGCGAGTTTCTGGTTCAGGGCGCCTATCGGAATCGACAGACCCCCATCTTCGACGTTCGTACTCAGTTTTCACGCGCTCTTCAGGCCGATGGCTTGATCTAGTCGAATCAACGGGCGAGCCGCGTTTCTGCCTTCGTCGTTGACCCCATCAAGCGTCACCTTCCCCCCTGAGTTGACGCTTGCGCCACGGCGGTCACAGGCCCCCCTCCTGTGACCGCCGAATTTTCTCATAGTCTCGCGGGCATTGCCACGGCCAATCGGCCTCGGGCAAAGCTTGGTTTGAAAGAGCGGCGGTCCGGCTTTCCTAGCGGGCCTCCAAGATGCCGCGCTCGACGGCATTGCCGGCGACAAGCACGATCAACTCGGCGCGTTTGGTCCATTTTCGCCGCGCGGCGTGCGCCGCTCGACACCATCGCGGCTCAGACATCCTCGAACTGTGGCAATTCGGACCACTCTTCACGCTATGGATTCGTGGTTTTCAGCTCCCGGCGCTAGCCGCCGCCGGGTCGAACGCGATGGGCAAAGCGGGTCTGCGGCCTCGGCTCCGTCCTACCGAAGCCGTGCGCACGGATGATCTGCGGCGAGAAACCAAAGCCAGGTAGGATCGTCTTCCGACTCTACGCAACGGCGACGTTGTGGTACAGGAGGTGAAATTCGTCCGAGCCGCGGTTCCCGGCCCGGTGGCGTTTCGCGTTTGCAGGTCGCTTGCGGTTTGCGCATCTGGCGACTGTTCTGGGGGCGGCTGGCTGGGATCCGGGCGCAGGTGTGGGACAAATTCATGATTTTCAGCTTCATCGGCATGACTCCCCAACAGGTCGCGGCGCTTTCGCCGGAGCGGTTCGCCACGGTTTCGGCGCGTCAGCTGTCCGAACTCGACAGGTTGCAGTCAGGCGTCCTTTCCGCCCCGCAGGTCAGCGCGATGGACGCCCGGGCCTACCGCGGTTTCAAGGCGGCGGCGATCGGCCGCCTTTCGACTTTGGGGTTCGATGCCGCGATCACGCCTGGTCTCGCTTGGTTGACCGCTTCGCAAGCCCCGGGTCTGTCGCTCGAACAGATCGCCTCGCTGACTTCAGCGCAAGCCGCGACCCTGCCGGCGGCCGTGATCGCCGCACTCTCTGGAATTCAATTCGACGCGCTGTCACCGGCGGCCATCGCCGCGCTTTCCGCGACGCAAGTCGTCGGCGTCCGGCGGGGGATGGTCAACGGACTATCGTCCGCGCAACTGCAAGCGCTAAATGTCGAAGGTCTTTCGATCCTGGCGATCACGGGCCTGAAGGCGGGCGCCCTGAACGCGTTCACGACGTCGCGGCTCTCGGAATTTTCGCGCGCGCAGGTCCGCGCGCTCACCACGGCGCAAATCACCAAGCTTTCGAGCGCGAATCTCGACGCGTTGAATCCGGTCTATTTCTGCGGCGCTCAAGTTGCCGGGGTGACAGCGGCTTATGTCGGCGCGCTCTCCGTGGCGACCTTCGACGCGTCGATGGCGACGCGGGTTGGGGCGCTGACATCGGCGGCGATCCGAGGTCTTTCCGTCGCGCAGATCGAGTCGATGAGCGTCGCCGAGAATGCCGAGATTTCGGTTTCGCAGTTCGAAGCGATGTCTTCGCCTCAACAGCAGGCCGTGCTCGAGGGCGGCGGGTTGATCGCCGAGGCAAAGTCCCTCGAAGTCAACGGCGTGCTCACCTATTTGGGTATGCTGCAGGTGCTGCAGTCCGCGGCCGTCGGCGGCATGAACTTGCTCAAGTTCGCCGAACTGAAGTTGTTGGCCTCGGATATCACCGGTTGTTGCGGGATCAAGACGTCAGCCTATGTCGAACAGATCGCCTTGGACGTCATCGACGGCAATACGGCCAACGCTTTTTGGAACGGGGGCTCTTCGACCACGCAATCGCTCGGGAATTTGACCGCGTCTTCTTCGCAATCCCATATGGAAAAACTCATTCGCAAGTGGTTCCTCGGCGCCGATCTTCCTTCGCTCTCTCTGCCGACCTGGATCGGTTATCCCGTACCGAGCGAATATCAGGCGATCAACTTGCCGCTATTCGGCCCCGGCGGGCCCTCGTATCTCGACGTGAACCAAGGCAACGTCGGAGACGGCTATTTCCTCGCGGCGCTCGCCGAGACCGCTGTCACGGACCCCACCCTCATCGAGAACATGATCCAGGAGAAGCCGAACGGCGCCTATAACGTTTGTTTTCAGGTCGACGGCAAGTCCGACTATGTCACGGTCAACAATGAACTGCCCGTCATGCTCGACGGCTATCGGGCGGCGAATGGGTCGACGTTGGAATTCGCAAACTCGCCCTACGCGTGGTCGCTGTTGATCGAAAAAGCCTACGTGCAACTGGTGGAACAAACAGCGGTGACGGCGGGCTCTTTGCTTGGCGTCAATGGCAATGCCTACGCGGACGTCGCAGGCGGCGGTGGCAATGGAATTTCCGTGATCACCGGCGACAGCACGGACTGGTTGGGGCTGACGGCGGGCGAGTCTGCGAACGACCTCGCCAATATCGCCGGCGCCTTACAGAATGATCTGGCGACTCATCTGGATGTTCTGTTCGCCAGTAGCTCGCTGCAGAACGGGATCGGCAACCTCGTCAGCGATCAGATGTTCGAGGTGCTGGCGGTGAACGCTTCCGAGCAGATGGTCCTGTTGCAAAATCCCTGGAACGGCTCGGGCATTGGCAGCGGCAAGCCGATGCAGTTCTGGGAGTCCCTCGCCGGACTCGCGATGGACAGCAACGGGGGCGCCGACCCCTCGGGATTCTATGTCGCGAAGAGGTAAATTAAGAGCCGGGACGGGGCGGAAGAGCCGCCGTCGGCGCGCTCGGCCGCTGGCGCGCGGCCTCGACGATTTCCACGGCCGCGGCGAACGCGGCGTCGACGCCGAGCGCCGTCGTGTCGAGCGTGACCGCGTCGGCGGCTGGGATCATGGGCGCCTCGGCCCGTTCGGCGTCCCGCGCGTCGCGCTTCAGGATGTCCCGCAAAACAACGGCGTAGTCGGCGCGCGCGCCGCGTTTGGCGAGTTCGAGGGCGCGTCGCTGGGCGCGCGTCCTGGGGCTGGCGGTGACGAATATCTTCACGTCGGCGGTCGGGCAGATCACCGTGCCGATGTCGCGTCCATCGAGAACCGCGCCTCCCGGCCGGGCGGCGAAGTCGCGTTGCAGTCGTATCAGACTGGCGCGCACGTCCGGCATGGCGGCGACGATTGAGGCGGCCTCGCCCATCTCTCGCCCCCTCAGCCGGTCTTCGTCGAATTCCACCAGGCTGAGCCCGCGCGCGGCGGCTACGGCGGCGTCCACATCGTGCAGTTCGCGGTCGTTTTGCATCAAGCTCGCCGCGGTCGCGCGATAGAGCAACCCCGTGTCGAGGTGGGGCAGGCCGTAATGTTCCGCCAACCGGCGGGCAAGGGTGCCTTTGCCCGAGGCGGCGGGGCCATCGATAGCAATGATCATTCGCTGCTCTGTCTCCGCTCGGGTTCCCTCTTTAACATCGGCGATAGGCCTGTCGACACTGTCGCGGCGTTTTTCGGCCGACGCGTTCCGACGGGGATCCCTGGTCGTCGAGGATTTAGCTCGACACGGCGACTACGCCGATCCCCCCGCCGGCGGGACCGTCATGCGCGAAGGATGAGGACTTCAGCGCCTGACAAGGCGAAATAACCGATGCCTAAGCCCAAATAGCGCAAAATGACCCCAAACATCCGCAAACAACCCCAAGCCCTCCGCGCCCGCCAAGCCGGACAACTTGACATCACGCGAACTGGAGGTGCTTCGTTTGCTCACGATCGGTCGCGGCAACGCCGATATCGCGCTCGCGTTGCGGATCGGTCAAGCGACGGTGGCGACGCACGTCCACGACATTCTCACCAAGACCGGTTGCTCGAACCGCACATAGGCGGCGGCCTACGCTGTGCGGCACGGATGGCGCGCCGACTGACGAGCCGCCTCAACAAAATTCAAATAACGGCGCTTGGCGCGCTCATTTTGGCCGTTGCGTTGGATCATCTTCGTTTGTCCTGTTTGATGTCCACATTGGAGAGTGGAAGGGACGTATTGCTCAATCGTCTTCTGCGTTCCCATCGCGTCGATCGTCACGATGGCGCCTTCGAGATTGGGCATGTCCAAAAGCGCCGGGATCGCGGTGACTTCGTTGGACTTGCTGTCGAACGCTTGCTGGGCCGGCACCAACCCGGCTTCGGTGGCGTAAACGGAAAGCAAATGCTGCGCTCCCGAACCGTCCTTCGACGCCTTAGAACCGCGCAACGCCTTGCCGTCGATCGCCACGACTTCCGGTCCGCTGGAGCGGGCCACGCCAGCGCAAGCGCGCCGACTGCGTCCAAGCCGAGAAACATTCGGCGAAAGCTTGCTTGTCGATGAGACGAAAAATCTTGCGAAACGTCTGCGCTTTCGGAATGCCGTGAACGAACGGAACAAAGCGCCGCAGCTATTCCAACGCCGCCTCGCCGATCGTCTCCACGCCCTCCCAATCGTGCGCTCAGCATACGACGCCCATAAGCGTCGCCAGCAAAATCTCGCCGAGCGGGTAGGTCGTCATGACCCACGATCCGATGATCCGGAACCTTCCGAGCCCAATCCAAAAAACCCAAGACCCATGGCGCGATCCTCCCCACGCCCCTCGAATCGATCTTGGCTAACAAATCGTTGACGATTTAGGATTCCGCCCTGGGCGCCTCGTCGAGCCCGCTTGCCATCCCCTCGGGGTCGTGCAAAATTTGGGGCAATTTGAAGTCTATCGAGGGCCGGCATGATTGATCGTCGTGCGTTCCTTTCCGGGGTCGCCTGCTGCTGCGCGGCGGAACAGGCTCTCGCGCTCACTCCGCAATCGAAAGTCGGCGCGCAACTCATCGCCTGCGCGGTCGAAGATCCGCCGGGTTGGATCGCCAACGAGGTCGACGAGCCGCAAGCGCATGAAATGGCTCAAAAATGGCGCCAGGGCGATCTCCCGACCGAACCGCCGAAGGATGCGTTCGTCAGCCTGCTGCGCTCCGGCGCGATTGACGATCGGACGTTTGCCAACCTGATGAGCGGGCGCCCCGCGGTCGGCAGCCCTTATCGGGTGAAGGGACATCCGGTCCTCGGCGGGTCCTATTACAAGGAGAACGTCTGGAGCCCCGTGCAAGGCGCCGCGCCGAACTCGGGCAAAGTGCTGCTGAAAGTACACTTTCTGAACGGGACGCCGCGGCAACGCCGGCTGGTCGCCGCCTCGGCGAGCGAATGGACGACGGGGCCGTTGGGCCGCAAACTCGGCACGCGCCTACAGTTCCAATTCTACGCCGAGGCCGCCGAGGCGCAGGTGCGCGTGAGCTTCGGCGGCGGTTCCGGGAACTGGTCGAAGGTCGGATCGGAACCCGTCACCCAGGGAATCCCGCTCGACAAGCCGACGATGAATCTCGACGACGTCAACGCCCCGACGATCAGACACGAATTCGGCCATGTGCTGGGCCTGCGCCACGAACATCAGAACAGCAAACGTAAGTTCCACTTTCTCCCCGACGTCGTCATCCGCAAGACGCGCGACGAGTACGGTTGGTCGAAGGCCAAGACGGTCGTCAACATCCTCGTGCAGAATCCGGGTAGTTCGTGTCCGGTCGGCGGCGGTTTCGACTATAATTCGGTCATGATGTACCCGTTTCCGGCCTCCTGGACCCGCGAGCACATTGCGACGCACAGCAACCCTTTCATCTCGCCGGTCGACCGCCAATGCGTGGAACTCGTTTACGGCGCGTCGAGCCACGCACAGGCGGCCGATTGATGAGCGCCCCGCGACCAACCCGAAGAGCGTGGCTCGCCGCCCTCGGCCCGGCCGCGCTAGCCTTGTTGACGCCCCGGATCGCGACGGCAGGCGTGCGCGTAAAAGGTCCGGACTTCGATCTCGTGCAGAATTATTCGCAAACGTCGGGTCTGGCGGATCTGTCCCAGACGCCCGAACAGGCCAGGGCGCATCGGCTTCTCCAGCGGGCGCCGGCGCGGCGCGGCCCGCTCGGCGTGATGCTCTATCTCGAAGCGCTGCGGGTGACGAACCGCGACGGCGAAGCTTTCAACGCCGGGTGGAGCGACCGCGCCAATCCGCTGATCCTGACCTTCTTCAGCGCTACAGACACCAAGCCTATCTATGGCGACGAGACGGCGTGGTGCGCGGCCTCGCTCAATTGGGCGCTCCAGCATTGCGGCTACAAGGGCGGCACGAACAACGCCGCCTCCTCGTCGTTCCGCGAGGCGCCCGGGATGACGGGATGGGCGCGGCCGGGCGACATCGTCGTGTTCCGCGACGTCGCCGCCGGCCAGGAGGATTTTGGCCATGTGTGCCTGTTCCTGGCCCAGACGCGGGAGCGGATCTTGGTGCTCGGCGGCAACCAGACCAATGCGCGGGGCCATGCCGCCGTTTGTCGCAAATGGCTGAACGTGAAAGACAGCGTGCGGGAGCTTCATTCTTTCCACGCGATCGAGGCCTTCCGCTAGGTCCTTCCGCTAGGTCCTTCCGCTGTGCGAGGCAAGCGATGACGTCCGAGTCGCATCCGAGCCGCGAAAATGTCCGCAGCGGCGTTCTCGCCTTCCTGTTCACCGACATCGAAGGCTCCATGCGCCGCTGGGAGACGTGGCCGCAAGCGATGCGCGTCGCGCTGGGGCGTCACGACAAGGCCTTGCGCGAGGCGATCGCGGCTCACGACGGGCAAGTGTTCAAGACGGTCGGCGACGCCTTCTGCGCCGCGTTCGGCTCGCCGGCGGAGGCGATACGCGCCGCGCTGGACGCGTTGCGCGCGCTGGCGGGCGAGGATTTCGAGGCCGTCGGCGGCCTGCCGGTGCGCATGGCGATTCATGCGGGGCCGGTCGAGACCCGCGACGGCGATTATTTCGGCCAAGGCGTCAATCGCGTCGCGCGCCTGCTGGCCGTCGCCCATGGCGGTCAAGCGCTGGTTTCGGAATCCGCCGCAGACATGTCGCAAGCCGAGTTGCGGGCCGAAGCGGAATTGATCGACCTCGGCGTCCACCGCCTGCGCGACGTCGCCGAGCCCAAGCGCATCTTCCAGCTTGCGGCGCCCGGGCTTCGCTTCAGCTTCCCGCCGCCGCGCGCCGAGGGCGCGAAGCCACACAACCTGCCACGGCAGATCACGTCCTTCGTGCGCCGCGATGTCGAGATCGAGGCGGTAAAATCACGGCTCGCGGCCGGGCGCCTCGTCACCCTGGTCGGATCGGGCGGGGCCGGCAAAACCCGCACGGCGATCGAGGTCGGCTGGGACCTGCTGGCCACGACCTATCAGAGCGTCTGGTTTCTGGAACTCGCGACGATTGAGGACGGCGCGCTGGTCGCCGAGGCGTTGTGCGCCGCGCTCGCGGCGCCCTCCGTCTCCAATGCCCCGGCGATCGAGCGCGCCGTCGCACATCTGAGAAACGCCAACGCGCTGCTCGTCATCGACAATTGCGAACATCTGATCGACGCAGTCGCCGGTCTGGCGGGGGACTTGCTCGGCCGCTGTCCGGCAATCGCGATTCTGTGCACGAGCCGGGAGGCGCTCGAAATTCCCGGCGAAAACGCCTATCGCGTCTCCAGCCTCGCCGCCCCGCCTTCGGAGCGGGCTTTGACGGCCGAGGCGGCGTCAGGTTTCGACGCCGTGCGGCTGTTCGTCGAACGCGCGGCCGCCGCCGTGCCGGGGTTCCGCCTCACCAATGCCAACGCCGCGGCGATCGCCAGCATTTGCCGCCGTCTCGACGGCATCCCGATGGCCATCGAACTCGTCGCGCCGCAATTGCGCATGCTGCAGCCCGCCGCGCTGGACGCGCGGTTGAAGGACAAATTTCTGCTGGCGATGCGCGGCGGCCGCGCCGGCTTGCCGCGCCATCAGACGCTGACGACCGTCTTCGACTGGAGCCACAACCTCTTGAGCGACATCGAGCGCGCGGTGTTCCGACGGCTCTCGGTATTCGCCGACGGCTGGACGTTCGACGCCGCCGTGGCGGTGGCGACCGGCGACGGCGTCGCGGCCGACGACGTGTTCGCTTGCCTTTCGGCGCTGGTCGCAAAATCGCTCGCGGTCGCCGACCTGAGCGGCGCCTCGAGCCGATACCGCTATCTGGAGACGACGCGCCAATATGCCGCCGAGCGTTTGCGCGAAAGCCGCGACACGGACCTGCCGAAGCGCTTCGCGCGCAGCATGATCGCCATTTTCGAGGCGTCGCACGAGGCGTGGCCGACCGTGCCGACGGAAAGCTGGCTGGAGACTTACGAACCGGAGCTCGACAACCTCAGGGCGGCGCTCGAATGGGCGTTCGGCGCGGAAGGCAACGCGGCGCTCGGCGTAGCGCTTACGAGCCAGTCGCTGCGCATTTTCGACGAACTGTCGCTGCTGGCCGAGCGCGAGCGCTGGTTCACGCTGGCGCAGCAGCGCATCGAACCCACGACGCCGCCTGCGGTACGGGCGCGGATCTGGCTTGGCCGCACGTCCAACAGCGCGCACGGCGACCGCACCAATTTCGAACTCGCCGAGCTTGCTGCGAAGGCGTTCGAACAGGCCGAGGACAGGATCGGCCTCGCCGAGGCGCTCGCCAAGGCGGGCGCCGCCCTCGAGACGCCGGATGCGCCCGAGCCGGGACTGCCCTACCTGCAGCGCGCCATCGCGACGCTGCGTCCGCTCGGCGCGACCAAGCTATTGGCGAGTTGCCTGCGCTCGCTCGCCGTCGCCCAGTATTTCCGCCGTGATTTCGGCGCCGCGCGCGCGCTCGTCGCCGAATCCGCGGCGACCGCCAGGCGCGTCGGCGACGGACGCGGAATCGTCCAGGCGGAGATCGCCGCAGCGGAACTCGAGTTCGCCACCGGCGCCGTCGAGGCCGCGATCGCCGTGGCGCGCGGAACGCTCGCGGGCAGTCAATATAACCGCCGCCAGTTGACCCTCACGCTCGGCAATCTCGCCGCTTATCTGCTGGCCGCCGACCGCATCGACGAGGCGCGCGCGGCGGCGCTCGAAAGCCTTGACGTGGCCCGCGCGCTGCGCTGGCGACCGGCGGTCGCCCGAGCCATCGAGCATCTGGCGCTGGTCGCTGCTCTCAGGGGTCGGCTGGAGCCGGCTGCTGTTCTCGCGGGGTTCGCGGTCGCCTTCTACGCGGAAGGCGCCGCGACGCGCGAATATTCGGAACTGTCGACCTTCGACCGCCTTAACGCCGCTCTCGACGCCGGCCTCGGCGCCGACGCCGCCGATTCGGCGCGCCGCCGTGGCGCTGATATGGACGAGGATGTGATCGCAGACCTCGCGGGGCAGGCGTAGTTTTAGCGGCTTGCCATGGCAGGGATCGCGGCCGATCATTACGATGTTTCGTCGAGCTATTTCGAGGGCCGTTGCTGCCCACTAGCCAAGCGCGGCTACAATCGCGACGGAAAGAAGGGCAAGGCGCAGATCGTCTATGGCCTGCTATGCGCCGCCGACGGTTGCCCGGTCGCGATCGAGGTATTTGAGGGCAATACCGGCGATCCCAAAACGGTGGCGAATCAGGTCGCCAAGCTGAAGAAGCGGTTCGCCCTCGACCATGTGGTGCTGGTTGGCGAAAAGCGGCATGGTCACACAAGCGCGCATCGACTTGGACTTGCGACCGGCAGGGCTTGATTGGATCACCGCCTTGCGCGCCCGCGCTGCAAGGCCTCGTCGGCGGCGGCTATTTGCAGATGTCGCTGTTCGACGACCGCGATCTGGCGGCGGTGACGTCGCCTGAGTTTCCCGGTGAGCGGTTGATTGTTTGTCGCAACGCCGATCTGGCGCGCGAGCGCGCCCGCAAGCGCGAGGACCTGCTCAAAGCCACCGAGCGCGATCTGGCCAGGATCGCCGCCGCGGTCGCGCGCAAAACCAAGCCCATACTTGGCGCGGCGGAGATTGGCATGTCCGTCGGCGCCGTGCTCGACAAACACAAGATGGCCAAGCATTTCGAACTCACGATATCTGACGCGCGTTTCGTGTATGTCCGAAAGACCAACCAAATCGCCGAGGAAGCCGCGCTCGATGGCCTCTACGCCCTGCGCACCAGCCTGCCCAAGGAGACGCTCGACGACCACGCGACCGTGCGCGCCTACAAATCCCTCTCGATGGTGGACATCGACCAGACATGGCGACTCTCAAGAATCGAGGGTTGGGGGGGTTGGGTTGACGCCGGGAAGCAAATCGCGACGGAATGGCAGAGCCGTCGCGCGGGCGGCTTTGAGTTTGGCGATTGTGGCCGCGTCCGCGGTGACAAGTTTGTTGGCGGTCCCGAGGACCTCGACCGAGCGGCTGCTCAGCCGCCCTTTCTGGACCCAGTAATAGATCGTGGCCGTGGGCGCGCCGATTTCGGCGGCCAGTTCGTTGATCGTCCATTCGTCCGGGCGACGGTGAGGGATGTTCCGCGAGCTGCTTCGCCTTAGCTCGATCTGGCCCGCGCCAATCAAGACGCGCCGGACCGTAGGGCCGTTGAAGGTGTCGCGGCGTTTGGGCGGTCGCCAGCCTTCGTCGTTGAGGATCGCGGCGATCTCGACAATATTGCGGCCTGCCTGATGAAGTTCACAGGTACGGGCGTCCCGTGCCCCAATGTTCTCTGTTTCGTCCGTTCCGGTGATCAGTTCGATCTAAAAATCATGAAAGAGTTCGGGTGAGTTCATTACTCAGGGACGCCCGCTCTGCGCAAACCTTCGGATCGGCGCTGGAGCGCGGCCAAATATTTGGGATTACCGCTCACGGTCGCCCACAACGCATGGGAGCGGCTTATGGTTACGGACGGATTGAGCGCGAGCCCGGCTCCGACGGCGGACCGTGCTTCGTCGAGCCGGTTGAGCCAAGCCAGAGCGGAGCCCAACACAAAGTACGGAACTGGATAGTTTCGATTGGTCTCTATCGACCTTCGGGACCACATGACGGCCTCCTCGTAGAGGTCGAGGTGCAGTTTCGCTAAGCCCGCGCCATTCATCCAAATGTAAGCGCTCGTATCGCGCGGGCTGAGACGCAGGGCCTCCACGACGTGAGCTTCCGTTTCTTCGGCGCGACCAAGGTAAACCTTGCCCAGTCCGATAAAGTAGTGGGCCGCGGCAAGGTTTCGGTCGAGCGCTAAAGCATGTTCACACTCCGCAATGCCTTCCGCCGCACGCTTAGTCAAAATATAGACACACCCGAGGTAACAATGGGCCAGCGCGTGGTTGGGGACCTCAGCCAAGGCCCGGGTCAATTTCGCTTCGGCCGCCATGAAGGCACCCATGGGATCGGTAACGAAAAGCGCAGCGCCCGACTGCAAATCCGCGCGCGCCGAGGCAACCAGTGCTTCGATATTACCGGGGTCGGCCGACAACGCGCGCTCCATAAAACCTCGCGCTCGCGACGTGCTGTCAGGCGTCACACCCGAGTTGAAAATAGCGGCACCTTGAAAATATAGATCCATAGAGTTCGGATTCGGGGCCTGCGCTGCCCGTCGCGCTTCTGCTGAGACAATTTGCGCATTGAGCGCGCTGGCAAGCCGCGCAACGATTTCATCTTGCATGTCGAAGAGGTCGCCGAGCGGTTTGTCGAACCGCTCGGCCCAGAGGTGACTGGCGGTCTCGGCGTCGATGAACTGGACGTTGACCCGCATACGCTGCCCGCCGCGTTGGACGCTGCCCTCCAAAACATAGCGCACGTTCAATTCGCGGCCGATTTGTTTCAGATCGACGGCCTTACCCTTGTATGTGAATGCGGTATTGCGGCCGATTACGAACGCGCCACGTATTCTTGAGACGTCGGTCGTAAGGCTCTCGGTGACACCGTCAACAAAATGATCCTGCTCTGCATCGCCACCGATATTGACAAACGGCAGAACCACAATTGAGAGGCGCGGCGCAGTCAACTTTTCGAGGGCTAAAGACGGGGGCTTTGCTTGATCGGTTTTTCCGACTGCGAGTGAATAGACGCGGATTGGCTCGGCGATGTTTTTCAGGGAGGTGGGTCCGAGGTCAGTTACCGCGATATCGAGCCTCCCCTTTACCTGGCGGTAGGCGTCCTCCGAGAGACAAATCGCGCCCGGCGCGGCGATGCCTTCCAATCGGGCGGCGATATTGACGCCGTCGCCCATCAAGTCGCCATCGCTCTCTTCGACGACGTCCCCCAGATGAATGCCAATACGAAAATCGATGCGCTGATCGGTGGGCATGCCCAAATTGCGCTCGATCATAGCATTCTGAATGGTGACGGCGCACCGCACCGCCTCGACCACGCTGCGGAACTCGACCAGCGCTCCGTCTCCGGTCCGTTTGAATACTCGACCGTTTTGGCTGGCGACGGTGGGGTCGATAAGTTCGGTACGGAGGGTCCTGAGCTGCGCAAGCGTGCGATCCTCGGCCGCATTCGCCAGGCGGCTAAAGCCGACGACGTCGGCTGCAAGGATCACCGCTATTTTTCGAGTCTCGGCCATCCCGCGCCCCAAACCTTGCGGAACTTAGCACAAGTCGATGCAACGTGAACGCCACCTGTTAGCGAGACGCGGCATAGATTGGTCTGAAGGAACCGACCTCCAAGGGGCCGTGTGGCAGAACCGTCACCGGTTATCGTTAGCCCCGCTCAAAGCCGCCGCGTCTTGTTTTTGGCCTCGCGCGACAATCCGTAGCGCATCGTCGTGGATCGGCCTTTGCAACACGAGGGCCTCTTTTGCCGGCGCGGTCATCCAAGTCTCGATTTCCTCGGGCGATGTCAAAATCACAGGCATCGCTTTAGGATGGATCGGCGCGACAATGGCGTTCGGCTCGGTCGTAAGAAACGCGAATATGTCGTTTTCGGTCTCGCCCTCCTTCACCTTACGAACGGACGTCCACCGCGTCCAAATGCCGGCAAAAAACGCGAGCGGGCGGCTTTCGTCAAGGGCGAACCAGACCGGCGGACGCGAACCATCGGATAAGACCTCGTTTTCGGAAAACGACGTGAACGGCACCACGCATCGGCTCTCGACGCCGAGCCAACGCCGCCAGTGGGGCGAGGAGACGTTGCGGACGTTCGTGACGCCGGGGTCGCTGTTCCGGCCCTTCAGCGCGAAGACGGGCGAGGGCATGCCCCAGCCAGCTGTAGACAGTTCCCGCGTGCCGTCCGGCGCGTTCCGTACAATCGGAGCGGCGTAGTCGGGGAAGATGCCAGGAAAGAGAGGCAAGTTGCCTGTGACGTCCCGCATGGCGCGCGTCATCTCGCGGATCGCCTGTTGGCCCTTCGTGAGCGAGTAGAGGTTGCACATGGGCTGAACGTAATCGTCGTGCGTAGGATTGTCGATTGTTCTTTTTTCGTTCTGATTCAAAATTGACCACATGTCGGTCGAGACCCTGAAGGATGCCCTGAGCGCGGGCTGGCGCGTCCACGCTAAATGCCTCGGTGGCAAGGTGGACAACGGGAAGTCGATGGCGAAGTGCGTAAATTCGCGCGAGCGCCCATTCGCCTACGCGATGGCGGCATTCCGGGACTGGTCAGGCGTAAGGCGACAACTGAACTCGACATTTGGCTAGGCAGCGCCGAGGGCGGCCTCCTCGCCGCGTTCGCGAACGGCACGACAAACGACAAGCCCGCTGTCACCGCCGCCATCGCATCGTTATGGTCAAACGGGCAGACCGAGGGACAAATTTGCAAACTCAAGCGCGTCAGGCGGCAAATGTAGGGGCGCGGCAAAATCGACCTACTGCAAGCCCGCGTCATCGGCCTCGAATGATTGCATTCACCGATTGTTCGTCAGAGCCAATTGTGGAAGCCGACAGGGGGTTAAACCGCGCCCTTATTCACACTAGCTCGCCGTCATCGCTTGCGCAGACCGTCCACGAAAATATCGGCGAGGCGCAGGGCGGTCTTCTGCCAATCCGGCGTATCGTAGACGTTATAAGACATGCCCACGAGGGCGCGCAGGAGGTCCTCGGGGGTGATGTCCATGCGAATCTCGCCGGCTGCCGCAGCGCGGTCTAGTAGCGAACCTACGGCCTTCGTGAGGCGGTTCACCGAGTAGGCGTGAAGCTCTGAAGGGCGATGGGCCGCGAGGTCTAAAGCCGCCACCATGCCCTTCTTCGTCGCCACGAGCCGCACGTTGGCGCGCACCCATTGCCGCAGCGCTTCGACAGGCGCGGCTTCGTGAGCGACCCGTTCCGCGAGATCGCCGAGTTGATCGACTTCATGCCGATAGACAGCCTCGAACAGAGCTTCGCGCGTCGGAAAATGGCGATAGAGCGTGCCGATCCCGACGCCGGCGCGCTTCGCCACGGCCTCAAAACTGGCCGTCGGGCCGCCGGCGCTGAATATGGCGGCCGCCGCCTCAAGCAGGCGCTCACGATTGCGGGCCGCGTCGGCGCGCGGTTTTCGCGAGGGGCCTTTCGAGCGACTTGGCATGACGATTGACTAGCCTCTTGCAAAACGGAGGTATCCTCCGTATAGTACCTCCCGAAGCTTAGACAAGCTTGCATAAGGACGGACGGCCCGTCGGCGTCGCGAAGGCGCCGTCGATTCCGCGTGGCAGCCGCTTCTAGCCGGCCGGAAGCTTCGATTTTTACAACAGCCTGACTGAACGGATTGGAGTCTCCATGACTTTCTCCATCAGCTTAACCGTAAACGGCGAGCGAAGGGAAATTTCGCTCGACGACCCGCGCGTAACGCTGCTCGACCTGCTGCGCGAACGCCTCGATTTGACCGGAGCCAAGAAGGGCTGTGACCGCGGGCAGTGCGGCGCTTGCACAGTGATGGTGAACGACAGGCGGATCAATTCATGCCTCGCGCTCGCGCTCAGCCTCGACGGCGCACATGTCGTCACCATCGAGGGGCTCGCCCAACGCGACGAACTTCATCCGATGCAAGCCGCCTTTATCGCGCATGATGGACTCCAATGCGGCTTCTGCACGCCGGGCCAGATCATGAGCGCCATCGGGCTGATCGGGGAGGGGCAGGCGGGCGACGACCCTGAGCGCGTGCGCGAGGGGATGAGCGGCAATATTTGCCGCTGCGGCGCCTACCGCGGCATCACCGAAGCGGTGCTGGAAGCGCAAGAGATTCTCGCAGAACAAGATCGCAGGAGCGCCGCATGAAGCCCTTTGACTATGTGAGAGCCGCCTCGGTCTCGCAGGCGGTCGCCGCGGCGGGCGACCCCGGCGCCGCCTATCTCGCCGGGGGCACCAATTTGCTCGACTTGATGAAGGGCGGCGCGCTGCGGCCGGACATGCTTGTCGACATTGCGCGCCTGCCGGGTCTCGACCGCATCGACCGGCTTGGCGATGGCGGTCTGCGTATCGGCGCGATGGTGCGCAATGCCGACCTCGCGCATGACGCGGACTTCGCCCGTTCCTATCCGGCCGTCGTCGAAGCGCTGCTGTCGGGCGCCTCGGCGCAGATCCGCAATGCGGCGACGGTCGGAGGCAACTTGTTGCAACGGACGCGTTGCAGCTACTTCTACGACGTCGCGAGCGCCTGCAACCGGCGTGAGCCGGGCTCGGGCTGCGACGCGCTGCACGGCGAAAACCGACTGCACGCGGTGTTGGGATGGAGCCCGAACTGCATCGCAACCCATCCGTCGGATTTTTGCGTACCACTCGTCGCGATGGACGCCGTCGTTGAGATCGAAGGCAAAGCGGGCCGGCGCGAGATTGCGCTCGAAGCGCTTCACCGCCTGCCGGGCGACACGCCGGCGCACGAAACGGCGCTTGAGCCGGGGGACCTGATCGTCGCGCTGCGTCTTCCCGCCGATGCCGCAAGCTTTGCGGCGCACGCGCGCTTTCTCAAAGTTCGCGAGCGTACGTCGTTCGCCTTCGCCGTCGCATCCGCCGCCGCGGCGCTCGACGTCGACGGGGGAACGATCCGCAGCGCCCGGATTGCCCTGGGCGGCGTCGCGGCGAAGCCTTGGCGCGCACGAACCGCCGAACAGGCGCTCGCCGGCGCTGATCTGACCGAGGCGGCCTTCCGCAAAGCGGCTGAAGCGGCGCTGGCCGAGGCGAAGCCCTCGGGCGACAACGCGTTCAAGATCGAACTCGCCAAACGCATCGTAGTGCGCGTGTTAAAGCTTGCCGCGGCCGGAACTCCCGAACGCCTTCCCGCCCTTCCGGCTTCTCCTTTCTCCTCCGTTCCGGGAGAGCGTCGCTATGCCTGAGACCATTTCGAACCTTCGCTACGGCTCGAACGCCGGCCAGCCCCTCACCCGCCGCGACGGAGTCCTCAAGGTCACCGGCCGCGCGACCTACGCTGCGGACAACCACCCCAGCGGTTTGCTCTACGCGGTGTGCGCCGTCAGCACGATCGCGCGCGGCCGGGTGACACATCTCGATATCGCGGCCGCCACGGCCCATCCGCATGTCGCGGAGGTGTTCACCCCCGCCAACCGGCCGCCGCTGGCCGGCGACCCCGACGGCAAGCAAGGCATGTTCGCGTTCCGCTTGGAGGCGCTGCAAAACGATGGCGTGCGGTACGCCAACCAGCCGATCGCGCTTGTCGTCGCCGAGACTCTGGAGGCGGCGACCGAAGGCGCGGCGCTGCTCAAACCCCGTTATGAGGTTGAGCCGGCCCGCGTCGGGCTCGACCTCGAGCGCTACGTTCCGCAAACGGTGGGGGTCGGCGCGCCCGCCAGCGTCGTGCACGGCGACGTCGAGGCGGCGTTGACGGCGGCGGCGCTGCGCGTCGACGCGACTTACGAGACGCCGCCGCAGTATCACAATGCGATGGAGCCGCACGCCATCGTCGCCTCTTGGGACGGCGACCGGCTGACGCTCGACACGCCCAACCAAGCGCCGCTTTTGTCCCGAGCGGCTTACGCCGGCTATTTCGGCATTCCGCCTGAGAACGTGCTGATCCGCACGCCGTTCATCGGCGGCGGCTTCGGATCGAAAGCCATCCTCGCGGGAGCGCATATTTTGTGCGCGCTGGCGGCGCGGGCGATGGGGAGGCCGGTGAAGTTGGCGCTGACGCGGTCGCAAATGTTCGGGCCGGTCGGCCATCGCGGTGAGACGCGTCAGCGCGTTCGGCTCGGCATGGCGAGCGACGGCCGGCTGACCGCGATTTCCCATCACGCGATTGCGGCGACGAGCAGCTTCGACGAATTCATCGAACCGTCGGCCCACGTCTCCGATACGCTCTATGCGAGCCCGGCCATCGCCGTTTTTCATCAGGCCGTACGCAACGACATCGGCACGCCGGGACCCATGCGCGCGCCAGGCCTCGCCTCGGGATCGGCGGCGCTGGAGGTCGCCATCGACGAAGCGGCGGAAGCGTGTGGCATGGACCCACTCGACTTCCGGCTCAAGAACTATGCCGAGGTCGAGCCGATCACGGGCAAGCCTTATTCGTCGAAGGCGTTGCGCGAATGCTACGAGGCGGCCGCGAAGTCCTTCGGCTGGTCGGACCGGCCGCGC
>Ga0302157_10001688_pt1 | contig 26514 bp, 22 predicted proteins | sample I_Bog_N3_3_FD_193502 | JGI IMG/M metagenome (GOLD analysis project Ga0302157, IMG submission 193502) | Peat permafrost microbial communities from Stordalen Mire near Abisko, Sweden - I_Bog_N3_3 | ecosystem: Environmental > Terrestrial > Soil > Wetlands > Peat | place: Sweden: Abisko, Stordalen... | reverse complement strand
CCTTCGGCGTCGATCAGCGTATAGGCGTACTCGCCCAGCGAGCGGTTCAGCAGCTCGGCGATGTTCAGGCGCGCGGCGGCAAGACAGGTGGAGATCTGGCCCACCATGTTGGGCACGTTGGCATTGGCGATCGCCAGCCGGATCGAGCCGGCGGCGCGCGGCAGCGCGGCGTCGGGAAAGTTGACGCAATGCCGGATGTGTCCCTGCTCCAGGAATTCGCGCAGCGTGTCGGCCACCATGATGGCGCAATTATCCTCCGCTTCCAGCGTCGACGCCCCCAGGTGCGGCAGCGTCACGGCGCGCGCATGGTTCTTGAGCGCGTTGCTGGGAAAGTCGCAGATGTAGGCACGCAGGTGGCCGCGATCGAGCTCGGCCGCGAGCTCCGCCTCGTTGACGATCGGCGCGCGCGCGAAGTTCAGCACCGCGCCGCCCGGTCGCATCAGCCGCAGTCGCGCGCCATTCACCAGGCCGCGGGTTTCCGGCAGCATCGGCACGTGCACGCTGACGATGTCGGAGCGCGCGAACAGGTCGTCGAGCGACAGCGCCTGCTGCACCGAGGAGGATAGCTGCCAGGCGCGCGTGACCGTGATCTGTGGGTCGTAGCCCAGCACCTGCATGCCCAGCGCCCGGGCGCTGTTGCAGACCTCCACGCCGATCGCGCCCAGCCCGATCACGCCCAGCGTGCGCCCCGGCAATTCGACGCCGACGTAGTTCTTCTTGCCCTGCTCCACCGCCGCGTCAATGGCGCGGTCATCGCCCTCGAGCGCGCGCGCATAATCCCACGCCTGGCAGATGTTGCGCGCCGCCAGGAACAGGGCCGCCAGCACCAGCTCCTTGACCGCGTTGGCGTTAGCGCCCGGGGCGTTGAACACCGGCACGCCGCGCTGGCTCAGCGCCGCCACCGGGATGTTGTTGGTGCCGGCGCCAGCGCGCGCCACCGCCAGCACCGACGCCGGGATGCTCATGGCGTGCATGTCGGCCGAGCGCAGCAGCACGGCGTGCGGACTGGCGCTGTCGGAGGCGAGCTCGTAGCGATCGCGCGGCAGGCGTTCCAGGCCGCGCACGCTGATCTGGTTCAGGGTCAGAATCCGGTATCCCATGACGCGTCGTCGTTTGTCAGCCGTAGCGGCGCATGAAGTCGAGCATGAAGGCGCTCAAAGCGCGTACCGCGTCGATCGGGGTCGCGTTATACAGGCTGGCGCGCATGCCGCCGACCGAGCGGTGGCCTTCGAGGTTCCGGAGCCCGGCGGCGTTCGCTTCGGTCAGGAATGTCTGGTCCAGCGCCGGCGCGGCGAGCATGAACGGGACATTCATCCAGGAACGGTACGCCGGATCCACCGGGTTGCGATAGAACCCGGACTGGTCGATGGTCGTGTACAGCAGCTCGGCCTTGGCGCGATTGCGTTCGCCCACCGCAGCCAGGCCGCCCTGCGCGCGCAGCCACTTGAACACCAGTCCGGCCAGGTACCAGGCGAATGTCGGCGGCGTGTTCAGCATCGAGCCGGCTGCAGCCACCGCCTGGTAGTCCCACACACCGGGCGTGCCGCGGCGTGCCTTGCCGAGCAGGTCGTCGCGCACGATCGCCACGCACAGGCCCGCCGGCCCGATGTTCTTCTGCGCGCCGGCGTAGATCAGGCCGAAGCGGCTGACATCGATCGGCCGCGACAGGATGGTGGAGGACATGTCGGCCACCAGCGGCGCGCTGACCTCGGGCACGAACCCGAATTCCACGCCGCCGATGGTCTCGTTCGGAGTGTAGTGAACATACGCCGCCGCCTGGCTGAGCTTCCAGTCGCTCACCGGCGGCACGCTGGTGTAATGCGAGTCGCGAGCGTCCGCGGCGACATTGACCTGGCAGTAGCGTGCCGCCTCGCTGATGGCCTTGGCCGACCAGGCGCCGGTGTTCAGGTAGTCGACGCGAGCGTCGGGCGGCGCCAGATTCATCGGGATGGCGGCGAACTGCGCTGTCGCCCCGCCCTGCAGGAACAGCACTTTGTAGTGTGCTGGAATATCCAGCAGCTCGCGCAGGTCGGCCTCGGCCTGCTGCGCCACGGCGATGAACGCCTTGCTGCGGTGACTGACTTCCATGACCGACATGCCGCTGCCGCGCCAGTCGGTCATCTCATCGCGAGCCTGCTCCAGCACTGCCAGCGGCAGCGCCGCCGGTCCGGCTGCAAAATTGAATACGCGCACTCAAGCCCTCATCGTCGAACCGGCGCTACAGCGGGCTGACTTCGTCGCTATCGCTGCCGCTGTCGCTGGCGTCGTCGCTGGTGCTATCGCCCAGAGCGACGCTGTCATCGCCGGGCTCGAGGCCTGCGACGCGCTCTACCCCGGTGAGGCGTTCAGCCTCGCCCAGCCGTATCAGCCGCACGCCCTGGGTATTGCGCCCGACCACCGATATGTCAGCCACCGGTGTGCGCACCAGCGTACCGGTGGAACTGATCAGCATCAGCTCGTCGCCCGGCTGCACCTGCAACGCCGCCACCGTGGCGCCGTTGCGGTAGGTGGTCTGCAGCGCGATCACGCCCTGGGCGCCGCGGCCGTGTCCGGGAAAATCCTCGAGCGGCGTGAGCTTGCCGTAGCCATTCTCCGAGGCCGTCAGCACGTAGCCCTCGCCCAGCACCAGCAGTGCGATCACGCGCTGGCCCTCGGCCAGCTTCACGCCGCGCACACCGGCCGCCTCGCGTCCCATTGGCCGCACCTCTTCCTCGTGGAATCGAATCGCCTTGCCGCCGCTGGTCACCAGCATGATCTCGCGCGTGGCGTCGGTCAGCGCCACGCCCACCAGGTGATCGTCGCCGCGCAGGTCGAGCGCGATGATGCCGCTCGGACGCGGCCGTGAGAACGCGCTCAGCGGAGTCTTCTTGACCGTGCCGGTGCTGGTGGCCATGAAGACGAAGTGCTGCTCGTCGAACTGCTTCACCGGCAGCAGTGCGCTGATCTTCTCGCCCTCCTCCAGCGGCAGCAGGTTGACGATCGGCTTGCCGCGCGAGCCGCGCCCGCCCTGCGGCAGTTCAAATACCCGCAACCAGTAGACCTTGCCACGATTGGAGAAGCACAGCAGCGTGTCGTGGGTGTGCGCGACGAAGAATTTCTCGATGAAGTCCTCATCCTTCACCGCGGTGGCGGACTTGCCGCGGCCACCGCGCCGCTGCGCCTGGTAGTCGGACACCGGCTGCGCCTTGGCATAGCCGGCGTGCGACATGGTCACCGCGACGTCCTGCGGCTCGATCAGGTCCTCGGTGCTCAGGTCGAGGTGGTCGCGGCTGATCTCGGTGCGGCGCACATCGCCGAAATTGTCGCGGATCTCGACGATCTCCGCGCGCACCACCTCGGTGAGTCGCGCCGGCAACGCCAGGATCGCCGACAGGTTGCCAATCTCGACCAGCAGGCCCTGGAACTCCTCGACGATCTTGCCCTGCTCGAGTCCCGTGAGCCGGTTCAGCCGCATGTCGAGAATCGCCTGCGCCTGCGCCTCGCTCAATCGATAGACCTCGCCGGCCAGGCCGAACTCCGTGGCCAGTCCATCCGGCCGGGTGGCGGCGGCGCCGCTGCGCTCCAGCATCTGCGCCACCGCACCCGGTGCCCAGCCGCGCGCCAGCATCGCGCTGCGCGCCTCGGCCGGAGTCGGCGAGGCCTTGATGAGTGCGATCACCTCGTCGATGTTGGCGAGCGCCACCGCCAGGCCCTCGAGGATATGGGCCCGCTCGCGCGCACGGCGCAGCTCGAAGATGGTGCGCCGCGTGACCACTTCGCGCCGGTGACGCAGGAAGGCATCGAGCATTTCCCGCAGCGACATCAGCTTCGGCTGGCCGTCGAGCAGCGCCACCATGTTGATGCCGAACACCGTCTCCATCGGCGTCTGCGCGTACAGGTTGTTGAGCACGATCTCGGCTACTTCGCCGCGCTTGAGCTCGATGACCACGCGCATGCCGTCCTTGTCGGACTCATCGCGCAGCTCCGAGATGCCGTCGATCTGCTTGTTGCGCACCAGCTCGGCGATGCGCTCGAGCAGCCGCGCCTTGTTGACCTGGTAGGGCAGCTCGGTAACGATGATCGCCTGGCCGCCGCGATCGTTGAAGTCCTCGAAATGCGCCCGCGCCCGCACCGACAGCCGGCCGCGACCGGTCTTGTAGGCGGTGACGATCTCCTGCGCGCCGTTGATGATGCCGGCGGTGGGAAAATCCGGGCCTGGCACGTGCTGCATCAGTGCGGCGAGCGTCAGTGAAGGATCGTCGATCAGCGCCAGCAGCGCGTTGGTGATCTCCACCAGGTTGTGCGGCGGGATGTTGGTCGCCATGCCGACCGCGATGCCGGAGGAGCCATTGACCAGCAGGTTCGGGATGCGCGTCGGCATGACCGACGGCTCGTGCTCGGATTCGTCGTAGTTGGGGACGAAGTCAACCGTCTCCTTGTCGATGTCGGCCAGCAGCTCGTGCGCCAGCTTCGACATGCGCACCTCGGTATAGCGCATCGCGGCTGGCGCATCGCCATCGACCGAGCCGAAGTTGCCCTGGCCGTCCACCAGCAGGTAGCGCATCGAAAACGGCTGCGCCATGCGCACGATGGTGTCGTAGACCGCGACATCGCCGTGCGGGTGATACTTGCCGATGACGTCGCCGACCACGCGCGCCGATTTCTTGTACGCCTTGTTATAGTCGTTGCCGAGCTCACGCATGGCGTGCAGCACGCGCCGGTGCACCGGCTTCAGGCCATCGCGCACGTCCGGCAGCGCGCGGCCAACGATGACGCTCATCGCATAGTCAAGATAGGACTTGCGCATCTCCTCTTCGAGGCTCACGGGCACGATTTCGCGGGCTATGTCGGTCACTCTTTTTCGTCTTCGCGTTGGTGTTCGCGCGTTGAATATTAAGCTTGAAATCATAGCATAAAAGGCCGCCCCTCCGGCAGCGGCCGGCGCGGCTATACTGCGCACCATGAACAGCACGCTGACGGCGCCGGCGATGGACGCGGAAGTACGCAAATTCGACTTGCTGGCGCATGAATTCTGGGATCCGCGCGGCGCCTTCAAGCCGCTGCACGCGCTCAATGCGCCGCGCGTCGCCTATGTAGCGCAGCGCTGCGCGCTGTCACAGCGGCGCGTGCTCGATATCGGTTGCGGCGGCGGCCTGCTCACCGAAGCGCTGGCGCGCCATGGCGCCCACGTCAGCGGCATCGACCTGGCGCCGGGGATGATCGAGGTGGCGCGACTGCACGCGCACGAGAGCCAGCTGCAGATCGACTATCAGCTGGGCTCGGCGCAGCAATTCCTCGCCCAGCAACAGGCGCGGGCCGGCGCCGCGTTCGATGTCATCACCTGCATGGAGCTGGTGGAGCACGTGCCGAGCCCGGCGGCGCTGCTGGCGGCGGCGGCCCGGCTGCTGCGGCCGGGCGGCGACCTGTTCATCTCGACCATCAACCGCAACCTGCGCTCATTCCTGGTGGCGATCGTGGGCGCCGAATACCTGCTGCGCCTGATACCGCGCGGTACGCACGAATACGCCCGCCTGCTGCGACCGGCGGAGCTGGCGCGCCTGGCGCGCGCCGAGCGGCTGACGCTGTGCGACGTGACTGGCCTGACCTACAACCCGTTCGACAACAGCGCCCGCCTGAGCGCCGATCCGGGGGTAAATTACCTGCTGCACTTGCGCAGCGAGGCCGAGCAGGCGTGATGGCCGCGGCGCCGCTGGCGCACGCGCCGCTCGCGGCCGCGCTGCTCGATCTGGACGGCACGCTGCTCGATACCGCGCCGGCGCTGGCACGTGCCCTGAATACGCTGCTGGTACAGGAGCAGATCGAGCCACTGCCGTTCAGCACCATTCGTCCGCAGGTCTCCCATGGCGCGCGCGCCATGCTGCGCCTGGCGCTGCCCGACACCGATGCGGCGCTGTTCGAGCCGTTGCTGGCGCGTTTCCTCGATCTGTATCACGGGCAGCTGGCGGTCGACACGCCGCTGTTTCCCGGCTTCGATGAGGTCCTGGCGCTGCTCGAGGCGCATGGCATACCGTGGGGCGTGGTCACCAACAAGCCGCGCTGGCTCACCGAGCCGCTGCTGCAGCAGCTCGGCCTGTACCAGCGCGCCGGCTGCGTGCTGTCGGGCGACAGCCTGCCGGTGCAAAAGCCCGACCCGTTGCCGCTGCTGACCGCCGCGCGCCAGCTCGATGTCGCGCCGGCGCGCTGCCTGTACCTGGGCGATGCGCTGCGCGATGCCGAGGCGGCGCGCGCGGCCAACATGGTCGCCCTGGGCGCGCGCTACGGCTACATCGGCGCGCACGACGACGTGGAACATTGGCCGGTTGCCGGCTGGATCGACGAGCCGCTCGAACTGCTGGCCTGGGTCGGGCTGGCGCGCGGCGCGGCGCGGCGCGCACCGCACATCGGAGCCTGAGCGCGCGGCGCGAACCATGTCCCCGACACAGCTGCTGTTGGCGGTGCTGGGTGGTGTGGCGCTGGGGCTGCTGCTGGCGCTGGCGGTGATGCGCCTGCTGTCGCGGCGCAGCGCGCGCGAGCTCGCCGATAGCGAGGCGCGGCTGCGCGCCAGCATGCAGCAGTTCGCATCCACGGCGTTGCGCGACAACGCCGAGGTATTCCTGACACTGGCGCGCGAGGCCTTCGGCCGCGAGCAGGCCACCATCGCCGGTACCTGGCGCGAGCGGGAACTGGCGTTTCAGGCGCTGGTGGATCCGATCCGCAGTGCACTGGAGAAGACCGAGTCGCAGGTCGCGGCGATGGAGCGCGAACGGCGCGAGGCTTTCACTGGGCTGCGCACGCAGATCGAGACGCTGGCGCAGGGCAACTCCGCGCTGCAGCGCGAGACCGGCAACCTGGTGACGGCGCTGCGTCGACCGGAAGTGCGCGGCCGCTGGGGCGAGCTGACGTTGCGGCGCGTGGTGGAACTGGCGGGACTGTCCGAGCACTGCGATTTCACCGAGCAGCCAAGCTCTGGCAGCGGCGGCAGCGACGGCGCCGCCATGCTGCGCCCGGACCTGGTGGTGAGCCTGCCCGAGGGCCGGCGGCTGGTGGTGGATGCCAAGACACCGCTGGAGGGCTACCTGGATGCGATCGATGCGCCGACCGAAGAGCTGCGCGCGCTGGCGCTGGCGCGCCACGCACAGCAGGTCGAAGCGCGGGTGCGGGAACTGGCCGCCAAGGCCTATTGGACACAGTTCCAGCCCAGCCCCGAGTTCGTAGTGCTGTTCCTGCCGGGCGATCAGTTCCTGAGTACAGCGCTCGCCGAGCGGCCCGAGTTGCTCGAGCGCGCGCTCGCCAGCGGCGTCATCGTCGCCACGCCCTCGACACTGATCGCGCTGCTCAAGGCGGTCGCCTACGGCTGGCGGCAGGCTGCGGTGGCCGAAAACGCCGCGGTGATCCGCGACCTGGGACAGGAACTGCACAAGCGGCTGTCGAGCTTCGTCGCCCACCTGGCACGCGCCGGTCGCTCCCTGGGCGCCGCGGTCGACGCCTACAACAGCGCACTGGGTTCGCTCGAGCGGCAGGTGTTGCCCGGAGCGCGGCGTTTCACCGAACTGGGGGCCGCGACCGGCGAGCCTATCGCAAGCCCGGAGCCGATCGAACGACTGGTGCGCGCAGCGCCGTCAGACAGCGGTGGCCCTGCATGAGCGCGCCCGCACCGAGTCCGCCGGCACACCAGCGCTACCAGGCGCCGCCGGACGCATTGGCCGGTCGCGTGATCGCCGTCACCGGCGCCGGCGACGGCATCGGACGGGCGGTGGCGCTGGCCGCGGCAGCGCACGGCGCCGAGCTGGTGCTGATCGGCCGGTCGGTGGCCAAGCTGGAAGCCGTGCATGCAAAGATCGCGGCCCTGAAGCGCGCCGAAGCCAGCATCGCGCCGCTGGATCTGGAGCGGGCGCTGGCGCGCGATTACGATGCGCTCGCCGACGCGCTGCTGAGCCGCTACGGCAGGCTCGACGGCCTGCTGCACAACGCCGGCATCCTGGGCGTACTGGCGCCGATCGAGCAGTACGACGTTGCCACCTGGTGCCGCGTGCTGCACATCAATCTGACGGCGGCGTTCGCGCTCACCCAGGTGCTGCTGCCGCTGCTGCGCGCCGCACCCGATGCCTCGATCGTCTTCACCAGCAGCGGCGTCGGCCGCGCAGCGCGCGCCTATTGGGGCGCCTACGCAGTATCGAAGTCCGGCGTCGAGGCGCTCAGCCGCATGCTGGCGGAGGAATACGAGCGCGCCGGTAACCCGCGCGTCAACGCGCTCAATCCCGGCGCGGTGCGTACCAGCATGCGGCGCCAGGCCTATCCGGCCGAGGATATCAGCCGCCTCGCGCAGCCCGAGGACATCGTGCAGCCATACCTCTGGCTGCTGGGCCCGGACAGTCGTGGCGTCAGCGGCCAGAGCCTCGATTGCCAAGCAAAGCGGTGACTTCCGCCCCTTCCAGTTCACGCCAGTGACTGCGGGCGAGCGTGCGCGGCAGTGCCAGGGTGCCGATGCGCGTGCGCAGCATGCGCACCAGCGTCGCCGCCTGGCGCTCGACCAGCTGCCTGATGTCGTTGCCGCTGGCGCCGGCCGCCAGCAGCCGATACCAGCGATTGCTGGCCTCCCCGCCGGTGGGCTCCAGTTCCAGCACCCGCAGCGCCGCGCCGCTGTCGAGCATGCCCTCGAGAATCCCCTGGCGCTGCTGCTCCGACAGCTCGCCGCGGATGCGCAGGCTGAATTCCATCTCCTGCGCGTGCACCGCGCGCTGCAGGCGCGTGGCCAGTGAGCCGTCGGCGGTCAGCAGTTCCAGCCCGCCATCCACGCTCGGCATCGGGCTGATGCTCATGAAGCGCCTGCCGGCACGTCGTGGCAGGCGTTCGGCGATGCTGGCACCACTTGGAGGGCTGCTGCCCAGAGGACCGCTGCCCAGAGGACCGCTGCCCACTGTGCCAGCGGCGGCGCCAGCAGGGTCCGCCGCGCCATCCATGGACGCCGCACGCGGCGGCAGCAGCGGCTCGCCGGGCGAGCGATGCACCAGGAACACCGGCACGTCGGCGCTGAGCTGGCGTCGGATCGTGCGACCATCGAGCTTGAGCTGATCGCTGCCCGCGACGCGCATGCCGAGCACCGCGGCCTTGCCGTTGACCGTCACACGGCCGGCGCGGATCCAGCCCTCGGCTTCGCGGCGCGAGCCAAGCCCGAGCTGCGACAGCACCTTCTGCAGGCGCTCGGCTGGGCTCGCGGCCGGCACGCTATCAATCCTGCCGGCCAGCCTTGCGGCTAGTGGCCATCTGGCGGTGCGGCCGAAAGGCCCCCGCTGGCCTTGGCGGCGGCATTGAATTCCTCCGCGTCAGCGGCATCGCCGTCGCCGTCGCTGCTGTCGGCAGCCTCCTCGCCTGTCGCCGCCGGCGCATGGCTCGACCCGGCTGCGCCGTCCGCAGCAGCGCCGTCGGCAGCAGCGCCGTCGGCAGCAGCGCCCTCGGCACCGGCGACCGACAGTTCGAGTTGCGGATCAAGCTCGCCCAGCGATTGCAGCGCGGTCAGCGGCGGCAGTTCATCCAGGCTGCGCAGTCCGAAGTACTCGAGGAAGTCGCGCGTCGTGCCGAGCAGCTCCGGATGCCCCGGCAGGTCGCGGTGACCCACGACCCGGATCCACTGCCGCTCGAGCAGCGTCTTGGTGATATTCGGGTTGACCGCAACGCCGCGCACCGACTCGATCTCGGCGCGCGTGATCGGCTGCCGGTAGGCGATCAGCGCCAGCGTCTCCAGCAGCGCGCGCGAATAGCGCTGCGGCCGCTCCGGCCACAGCCGCGCCACGGCGCTGGCGTAGGCGCGGCGCACCTGCACCCGCCAGCCGGCGCCGGTTTCCTTGATTTCGATCGGGCGCGCAGCGTAATCCTCGGCCAGCGACTCGAGCGCGGCGCGGATGGCGGCAGGCTCCGGACGATCGCGCTCGTCGAACAGCTGCGACAACTCGTTTAGTGTCAGCGATTTGCCCGCTGCCAGCAGCGCGGCTTCCACGATATTCCTGATGTCGGCTGTGCTCAAAGCAACACCCCGCTGTCCCCGCTGTCCCCGCCGTCGCGGTCATCGCCGTCGCGCACATCGGCGTCCGGCTCCTGCGGTGCCGCCGCGGCTGCTTGCGGCTGCGTATTGTCGGCGACCAGATGCAGTGTACGGTTTGCCGCCGCCGCGCGCACGTGCAGCGGCGCGTAGGCCTCGGTCTGCATGATTTCGATCAGCCCCTCGCGCATCAGCTCCAGGATTGCGATGAAGCTGACGGTGACGCCGGCGCGGCCCTCCTCGGGCGTGAACAGGCGACCGAACTCCAGGAAACTGCCCTGCTCGAGCGCCGCCAGGATGTTGCTCATGCGCTCGCGCACCGATAGCGGCTCGCGCCGCACATGGTGATGAGCGAACATCGCCGCGCGCGCGGCGACCTCCCTGAATGCCAGCAGCATTTCCTGCAGCGTCACGCGCGGCAGGCTGCGCGGCGCCGGCCGGTCGACCAGTTCCGCACTTGCCTGCCAGACATCGCGCTCCAGCCGGGGCAGCTCGTCGATATCGGCCGCGGCACGCTTGAAGCGCTCGTATTCCTGCAGCCTGCGCACCAGCTCGGCGCGCGGATCCTCCTCGCTCTGATCGCCCTGGCCCGGTGGCCGCGGCAGCAGCATGCGCGACTTGATCTCGGCCAGCGTCGCCGCCATCACCAGGTATTCGCCGGCCAATTCCAGCTGCAGCTCCTGCATCAGCTCGATGTACTGGATGTACTGGCGCGTGATCTCGGCGATCGGAATATTGAGGATGTCGACGTTCTGGCGCCGGATCAGGTACAGCAGCAGATCGAGCGGGCCCTCGAATGCCTCGAGGAAAATCTCCAGCGCCTGCGGCGGGATATAAAGGTCGCGCGGCAGTTGCGTCATGCGCTCACCGTTGACCATCGCGAATGGCATCTCCACCTGCTGCGGCAACGGCTGCTCCGGCGCGGCTGGCGGCGGGTTGGACACGACGATTTTCAGGTCAGGCTTTACCATAATCACCGGTTATAGATCATTGCGGCCGCAAATGCATCGCCCGGCGCACCTCGTCGATGGTGGCGCGCGCCGCGGTACGCGCCTTCTCTCCACCCTCGGTCAGGATGCTGGCGACCAGGTCAGGATTTTCCTGGAACTCCTGGGCGCGCTTGCGCATGCCGGTGACCTCCTCGACCACGCGCTCGATCAGCGGCTGCTTGCAGTCCAGGCAGCCGATGCTGGCGGTGCGGCAGCCATTATCGACCCACTGGCGCGTGCTCTCGTCCGAATATAGCTTGTGCAGGTCCCATACCGGGCATTTCTCCGGATCGCCGGGATCGTTGCGGCGCACCCGTGCCGGATCGGTCTGCATGGTCTTGAGCTTCGACGCCACCACCTCCGGATCCTCGCGCATCAGGATAGTGTTGCCGTAGGACTTGGACATCTTGCGCCCGTCCAGTCCGGGCACCCTGGGGCTGGCGGTCAGCAGCACCTGCGGCTCGGGCAGGATGCTGACGTACGAGCCCTCCAGGTAGCCGAGCAGCCGCTCACGATCGGCGATCGTGATGCGCGTATTGCCCTCCACCAGCGCGCGCGCGCGCTCGATCGCCGCCAGATCCCCGGATTCCTGGAAGCGCCGGCGCAGCTGCCGGTACAGCGTGATATTGCGTCCGCCGAGCTCCTTGATCGCGCGCTCGGCCTTCTGTTCGAAGTCCTGCTCGCGGCCGTACAGGTGATTGAAGCGGCGCGCGATCTCGCGCGTAATCTCCACGTGCGCGACCTGGTCCTCGCCCACCGGCACGAACGCCGGCCGGTACAGCAGGATATCGGCGCTCTGCAGCAGCGGGTAGCCCAGGAAACCATAGGTCGCCAGGTCCTTTTCCTTGAGCTGCTCCTGCTGGTCCTTGTACGTCGGTACCCGCTCCAGCCAGCTCAGCGGCGTGATCATCGACAGCAGCAGGTGCAGCTCGGCATGCTCGGGCACGTGCGATTGCACGAATAGCGTGGCGACCCCCGGATTGAGGCCGGCCGCCAGCCAGTCGATCAGCACCTCGTGCACCGCCAGCGGCAACCCGGTGGTGTCCTCGTAGCCGGTGGTCAGGGCGTGCCAGTCGGCAATAAAGAAGTAGCACTCGTACTGGTATTGCAGCTCGACCCAGTTGCGCAGTGCGCCGTGGTAATTACCCAGGTGCAGCGCTCCGGTGGGGCGCATGCCTGACAGCACGCGCTTGCCTTGTGGGACGGCACTCATCCTGGCGGTCGTTCCCCGCGCGATCGGCGGGCCTCTGGTGCAACAGGGCTCATTATACGGGGTTCGCCAGCACTTCCCAGCCGACCCCGGCAAGCTTGCCCTTGCCGGCCCGCACCAGCACCGGCGGCGACACCGCCAGGTCGACCACCGTGGTCGGCTCGATGCCGCAGTGGCCGCCATCGAGGATCGCGTCGAGCTGGCGCTCGAGCCGCGCGCGGATCTGGTCGCCATCGGTCAGCGGCAGCTCATCCCCTGGCAGCAGCAGCGTCGAGCTCATCAGCGGCTCGCCGAGCTCGGTCAGCAGCATCCGGGGCACGGCGTGGTCGGGCACGCGGATGCCGATGGTACGGCGCTTGGGATGCTGCAAACGCCGCGGTGTCTCGCGCGTGGCCGGCAACAGGAACGTGAATGGCCCGGGTGTCGCCGCCTTGAGCAGCCGGAACTGCCAGTTCTCGATGCGCGCGTAGTGCGCGATCTCGCTCAGGTCGCGGCATACCAGCGTGAAGTGATGATGGCGGTCGGCGCCGCGGATACGGCGCAGCCGCTCGAGCGCCGCGGCATCGCCGATGTGGCAGCCCAGCGCATAGCACGAGTCAGTCGGGTAGGCGATCACGCCACCGCCACGCACGATCTCGGCGGCGCGGCGGATCAGTCGCAATTGCGGATTCTGGCTGTGCAGCTCGAAGTATTGGGCCATGGCCTGCGCCGCGGAGGGTGAATCCGCTATCATAGCGGCCCTTCGTAACTGGCCTGTCTGGCAACCGAATTCACGGATGCAAGCGCTGATCGACGTTGCGCCATTGGCGGCGTTCCTGGTGGCCTACCTGTCGGGCGGCATCTACGTCGCGACCGCGGTGCTGATGCTGTCGATGCTGGCGCTGCTGCTGGTCGACTGGCTGCGGCTGAGGCGCCTGCCCCCGATGCACCTGCTGTCCGCGGTGCTGGTGCTGGTGCTCGGCGGCGCCACGCTGATCCTGCGCGACCCGCGCTTCCTGAAGTGGAAGCCGACCGTATTCCTGTGGCTGGTCGCACTCGCCAGCCTCGCCAGTCCGTGGATCGGACGCACGCCGCTGGCGCAGCGGCTGCTGGCGCCGATGATCAGCCACGGTGACAAGGTACCGCGCGCCACCTGGCTGCGGCTCAACTGGCTCTGGGTCGCATTCTTCGCGCTGCTCGGGGCGGCGAACCTGTGGGTGGCTGACCGGGCCAGCGAGAGCACCTGGGTGTATTTCAAGGTGATCGGGATCACCGTGGCGTTCGCCGTGTTCGCAACCGCCCAGGCACTGTGGCTGGCCGCACGCACCCCGACCGTGGCAGCCTAGCGAGTGGTGCAAGCCCCACCGAGCCCCGGCACTGGCCGGGGTCCCAGCCCGACGGCGGAGCGCATCCGCGCCCTGCTGCAGCAGCGCCTGCAGCCTGAGCACCTGGAGGTGCGAGACGACAGCGCCGCCCATGCCGGCCATGCCAGCGCCGGCGGCAAAGGGCACTTCCGGCTGCGGATCGTGTCCACATGCTTCGAAGGTTTGAAGTCACTGCAACGCCACCGTCTGGTCAACGACACCCTGGCGCCGCTGTTCGAGACCGAATTGCATGCGGTAGCGATGGAAACCCTGACACCGCATGAATTCAGAAAGTAATTAATTCAATAAGTAACTACCGTAACCTAATGAGATATCTGATGAAAATTCACCAAGCATTACCGTGCGCCGCGTTGGCGCTGCTGGCCGCCTGCTCCAAGGGTGGCCCGACGGCGGATACCACCAAGCCGGCCGACAAGCCGGTGGCCACGGTCAATGGCACGCCGATCAGCCGCGCCATGTTCGAGTACTACGCCAAGAACACCGCCGGCAAGCCGGCGTCGGAGCTCACTCCTGAACAGCGTGCGCAGCTGCTCGACAACCTGATCCGCGGCGAGATCATCGCCGAGGAAGCGGTCAAGGAGGGGCTGGACAAGACCACCGATACCGCCTCGCTGCTGCAGCTGTCGCGGCTGGAGATCCTGCAGCAGGCCGGCGCCACCCACTACCTGGATGACAAGAAGCCGACCGACGCGGAGCTGAAGGCCGAGTACGACGCCCAGGTGGCCGGCATGCCCAAGACGCAGTACCACGCGCGCCACATCCTGGTGGCGAGCCAGGATGCGGCCCAGAAGATCATCGATCAGCTGAAGAAAGGCGCCAAGTTCGAGGACCTGGCCAAGAAGGACTCGATCGACTCCTCCAAGGAGCAGGGTGGGGAGCTGGGATGGTTCACGCCCTCCAACATGGTCAAGCCATTCGCCGACGCTGTGGTAAGCCTGAAGAAGGGCGAGATCACGCCGGTGCCGGTACAGTCGCAGTACGGCTGGCACGTCATTCAGCTGGAGGACACGCGCGACACTCCGGTGCCGCCGCTCGAGCAGGTCAAGGATCGGGTCGCCCAGCTGGTCGAGGCGAAGAAATTCCGCGCCTACCAGGACGATCTGCTCAAGACCGCCAAGATAGACAAGGACCTCGACAGCGCGACCCCGAAACCGGCGGCCGCCACCACACCCTGAAGTCTCATCCCTGCCCTGGCGCCGAATCTGGCGCGCCGCCGGACGCGCGCGCCAGCAGCGCCTCGAGCCCGCGCTCGTCGAGCACCTCGACACCGAGTTGCTCGGCGCGCGCAAGCTTGCTGCCAGGTTCGGCGCCGGCGACCAGGTAGCTGGTCTTCTTCGACACCGAACTGCTGACCCTGGCCCCGAGCGCCGTCAGCCGCGCGCTGGCCTCGTCGCGGCTCAAGCCTGACAGCGTACCGGTCAACACCACCGTCAGGCCGGCCAGCGGCAGCGCCGGCTGCACGGCGGCGCCGGAGGCGCCGGAGGCGGCCGCAGGTTCACTCTCCGGCCAGTGCACGCCCAGCGATCGCAGCCGTGCCAGCTCGCTCTTGTGGCGCTCATCGGCCAGGAAGCTGTGCACGCTGGCGGCAATCACCGGCCCGACATCGGGCACCTGCAGCATCTGTTCCACCGAGGCGCGCTGCAGAGCGCCGAGCGAGCCGAAGTGGCGGGCCAGCGCCAGCGCAGTGCTCTCCCCGACCCCGGTGATGCCGAGTCCATGCAGCAGCCGCGGCAGCGTCGTCGACTTGCTGTGCTCGATTGCCACGATCAGGTTCGCGGCCGACTTCTCGCCCATGCGATCGAGTTGCGCCAGGCTTTCCGCCGCGAGGGTGTAGATGTCGCTCGGCGTGCGCAGCACATCCATGCCGACCAGCTGATCGATCAATTTGTCGCCCAGTCCTTCGATGTCCAGCGCCCGGCGGCTGGCGAAATGGCGCAGCGCCTCCTTGCGCTGTGCCGCGCAGTTGAAGCCGCCGCTGCAGCGCGCCGCGGCTTCGCCCGCAACCCGCACGACCTCCGAGTCGCAGATCGGGCAGCGCTCCGGGAGCATCGGACGGGCAGCGCCTGGCGGCCGACGCTCGGGCAGCACCCGCACGATTTCCGGTATGACATCGCCTGCGCGCCGCACCACCACGGTATCTCCGAGGTGCACGTCCTTGCGCTCGACCTCATCCATGTTGTGCAGCGTTGCGTTGCTGACCGTGACTCCGGCCAGCTGCACCGGTGTAAGCCGCGCCACCGGCGTCAGCACACCGGTACGCCCGACCTGGAACTCGATCTCGCGCAGCGTCGTGAGGGCCTCGTCGGCCGGAAACTTGTGTGCAATCGCCCAGCGCGGTGCGCGCGAGACATAGCCCAGCGCCTCCTGGTCGGCGCGCGCGTTGACCTTGTAGACCACGCCGTCGATCTGGTAAGGCAGCGACGCGCGTCGGGCTGCGATGGCGTGAAAGTACTCGAGGCACCCGGAAGGCCCGCTGACCGCACGCACCTCCGGATTGGTGCGCAGTCCCCAGTCGGCCAGCTGGCGCAGCAGTCCGGTCTGGGTATCCGGCACGGCTGGTGCACCCTGCCAGCGGCCGACCGCATAGAAAAAAGCCGCGAGCGGCCGCGCCGCGCTCACACGCGCATCGAGCTGGCGCAGGCTGCCGGCGGCGGCGTTGCGCGGATTGGCGAACACTTTCTCCCCGGCCTGCGCTGCGGCTGCATTCATCCGCTCGAACCCGGCCAGCGGCATGAACACCTCCCCGCGCACCTCGATATCCTCCGGCGCCGCCCCGCGCAGTGTCAGCGGTACGCTGCGCACGGTCCTGATATTGGCGGTGATGTCCTCGCCGCTGCTGCCGTCGCCGCGCGTGGCGGCGACCGCGAGCCGGCCGCCGCGATAGGTCAGCGACACCGCCAGACCATCGAGTTTCGGCTCGGCGCAGTAGTCGATCGGCTGATCCTCGCGCTGCAACCGCTCGCGCACGCGGCGATCGAAGGCGAGGATATCCGCGTCGCTGAACGCGTTGTCGAGCGACAGCATCGGCACGCTGTGCCGCACCTCGGCAAAGCCGGCGGCCACCTGGCCGCTGACGCGCTGCGTCGGGGAGTCGGGCGTCACCAGCTGCGGATGCTGCGCTTCCAGCTCGCGCAGCTGCAGCATCAGGCGATCGTATTCGGCATCCGGCACCGACGGATCGTCGAGCACGTAGTAGCGGTAGTCGTATTGTTGGATCAGCTCACGCAGCCCGGCGAGGCGCCGCCGCGTCGCCACACTCACGCCATCGGCTCCGCGCGTTCCGCCACGGTCAGATCCTGCACTGTGCGCCGCAGCGTATCGAGCTGGGTTGCGCCCAGCGTCAGCCCCTGTTCATCCTGCAGGCGTGCCCGCAGCCGTTCGGCCAGGTCCTGCGCGGTATCGAGCAGGTGATCGAGTGCCGCGGCCGGCGGCAGCGGTCCGGGCAGCACGGCGAACAGGCTCAGGCCCGAGAAGCGCTGGAAGTCCATGTTCTGCAGGTCGAAGATCCCGGGCTTGCTGAGGTTCGCGGCGCTGAGCAGCGCGCGGCCATCGGCACCGGGCTGATGGAAAATGCCGAAGCGGCCATGCTCGAAGCCACAGGCGCCCAGCGCCAGGCGTACCTGGCGGCCGGACATGCGCTCGTGGCTGAGCGAGGCGATGCGCACCGACAGGATGTGCCGCTCAGACTCCGGCGGCCACTCGACCACTGCCGGTCGCGGCGGATCGAGTGCAACCGGGGGGAGCGCGCCAGGGTCTGCCGGCACGGCACCCTCGCTCAGCGCTGTGCGTTCGGCCGGCGGCGCTCGCCCGACCAGGCTTAGCCCATCGGCCGGTTCGGCGCGTGCATAGACATAGTAGGGCTCGGCATCGTTCAGATCCGCGGCCGGCCCGGGCCCATGGGCGCTCATCGGCTCGTCGATGATGATCGACGATTTCGCCATGCGCTCGAGCGGCGGCAGATCGATGCCCGGCGGCAGATCGATGCGTGGCGGCAGCTCGGCACGCGTGCGCCCACCGCCTAAGGCCGCCCCGGTAAAGATACGCCCGGAGGATCCCGACGGCTCTTCGGCGGCGAGCGCGCCCGCGCCGCGCTGCCCGAGCTGGCCCATGGCGCCGATCTCCGGCTCGTGGCGCTCATTGCGCTCATTGCGCTCGGGCGGCCCGGGGGCATCGCTGCGAGCCTGGCGCGGCCGGCGCGATTCCCAGGCAGCCAGCGCCGCGAGGAACAGCAGGCCGCCCAGTAACAGAATCCAGCGTAATTCTCCCATGCCGGTTCCGGGATCAGACGGCCGCCAGCTTCATGGCCTCGTCGATGTCGACCGCCACCAGCCGCGAGACGCCCGGCTCGTTCATGGTGACGCCGATAAGCTGCTGGGCGAGCTCCATCGTGACCTTGTTGTGAGTAATGAAGATGAATTGCACCCGGCTCGACATCTCGCGCACGATTTCGCAGTAGCGCCCGACGTTATGCTCATCGAGCGGTGCGTCCACCTCATCGAGCAGGCAGAACGGCGCCGGATTCAGGTCGAAGATCGAGAACACCAGCGCCACCGCTGTCAGCGCCTTCTCCCCGCCCGACAGCTGCGCGATGGTGCTGTTGCGCTTGCCGGGCGGACGCGCCATGACCGCGACGCCGGCCACCAGCGGATCGTCACCGACCAGCTCGAGATACGCGTGGCCGCCCCCGAACAGTCGCGGAAACTTCTCCTGCAGCCCGACGTTGATACGGTTGAACGTGTCCTCGAAGCGGCTGCGCGTCTCGTGGTCCATCTTGCGCATCGCCTGATCGAGCGTCGTCAATGCCTCGCTGACGTCGGCGAACTGCCGGTCGAGATAGTTCTTGCGCTCGGTCTGCTCGGCCAGCTCATCGATCGCCGCCAGGTTGACCTGGCCGAGCTTGTCCAGATCCGCCCGCAGCCCGGTCAGGCGGCTCTCCCAGGCGTCCACCTCCGCTTCCGGACTCATGTTCCGCAGTACCGCGTCCAGTTCGCACTGCGTGGCCGCAAACTGCTCGAACAGCGACTCGCGCCGCAGTTGCGAGGCCTGCACCGCAAGCCTGGCCTGCTCCATCGAGGCGCGCGCCGCGTCCACGCGCTGCTCCGCGGACACGCGCCGCTGCGTCAGGTTACGCAGCTCGCCGTCGCAATCCTCGAGCTGCCGGCGACTGCTGGCGAGTTCGGTCTCCACTTCCAGACGCCGCGCCAGGTAGTCCTGCAGCCGCAGTTCAAGTTCGGCCACCGGCGCATCGCCGTCGGCCAGGGTGCGCTCGAGCGCCAGCGCCTGTGACTCGAGCGCGCCGCGCTGCTCCAGCAGGCGTGCCAGCGCCGCCGCCATCGAGCTCTGCGACGAGCGCCGGCTCTCGAGCCGTATCAGGCTGTCGTGCAGCTCGCGCTGCCCGGCCTGCGCGCGCTCGCGCGTGCGCGTGACGGCCTCGCGCTTGAGTTCGCGTTCTGCCTCGAGCTGCAGCCGCTGTTCATCGAGCCGCGCCAGCGCCTCGGTGGCCTCATCGTGCGCGGTGCGCGCTCGCGCCAGGCTGTCGTGCGCACGCGCCATGTCCTGCGCCACCTCCGCCTGTTCCGCCTCGATGCGGCCGCGGCGCAGCGCCGCCTCCTCCAGCCGCGCCTTGAGTGCCTCGAGCTGGCCGCGCAGCTCGGCGTGCTCGCGGTGCACGCTTTGGATGCGCGCCTGCGTGGCATCGCGCTGCTGCTCTGCGCTGACCACCTGCGCGCGCAGCGCCAGCACCTGCTGCGTCAGTCCCTGCACGCGCTCATCGGCCGCGGCACAACGCTCGCGCAGCACTTTCAATCGATGTTCACGCTCCAGCACGCCGGCGTGCACATCACCGCCGCGATTCACGCGCAGCCAGTCGCGGCCGACCCATTCCCCGGCGATCGTGATCAGCGACTCGCCGTCGGCCAGCCGCGGCCGCTCTCGCAATGCCGCCGCCAGCGACTCCGCCGTGCGCACCGGTTGCAGCAGCGCGCGCACCGCCTGCGGGCCGCGCACCCGCGCCGCGAGCGTGCCGGCAGGCCCGGCGAGCGTGTCGGCCGCCGCGGCAGTCGCCGCCCCGGCAGTCGCCGCCGAGTGCTCGAAAAACGTCACGCTGCCGCCGCTAAGGCCCGGCAGCGAGGCTTCGAGCGCATCGAGTGCTGTAACGCCCACGGCCTCGAGGTAATCCCCAAGCACCGTTTCGACTGCCCGCTCCCAGCCGGCCTCGACCTCGAGCGTCTCCGCCAGCCGCGGGTGCCAGCCATCGGCGTCGCTGGCGCCACCCGCCAGCGCGCTAAGCCATGCGCCGGCGTGCGCGTTCTTTTCGCGCAACGCCGCCTTCTGCAACGCTTCCAGCGACATCAGTTCGGCACGCGCCTGCTCGCGCTGCTGGCGCAGCGCCTCCAACTGCCCGTCGGTGCTGTGCTGCGCGCCCCGCAGTGCCTGCACCTGCGCCAGCGCGCCGGTGAGTTCGCGCGCCAGCGTGTCGGCAACTGCGCGCGCGGCCGCCTCGCGTTCGGTGAGGCCGTCGATCGGCGCGTCGGCCTGCTGCGAGGCCAGCGCTTCCAGCTCCAGGCTCAGGCGGTCGGCCTGCCCCTGCAGGCGATGGCGCTGGCTCTCCAGCTGCTCGATGCGCGCCGACTCGACCTGCGCGCTCTGGCCGGCGGCGCCCAGCTCACGGTTAAAGCCCTCCCAACGCTGCTGCCAGGCAGCAAGCTCGCCCTCGGCGTCGGCGAGTGCGCCGGCGGCAAGCTGCTCGCTCGCGCTCCGCGCCTGAACCTGTGGTTCGAGCTGTGCGACCTCGGCCCGCAGTACGGCGAGCTGTTCCTCGTCACGCACGATCTGCTGCCCGATCGACGCCAGGCCCGCCCGCACCTGGGCCAATTCGACCCGCGCACGCTCGCGCAGCTCGCGCGTATAGCGGATGTTCTCCTCGGTGCGCGTCACCTCGGCGCCGAGTTCATAGTAGCGGCCCTGCACCCTGGCGAGCGCATCGCTCGACTCGGACTGGAACTCGCGCTGCTTCTCGATCGCCGCCTCCGCGCTGCGCTGCTCGGCCAGCGCCTGCTGACTGTCGAGTTCACAGGCGCGCAGCGCGCGCTCCTGCAGCGTCGCGCCACTGTCGAGTTCGCGCAGCCGCAGCGCCAGCACTTCTGCGGTCAGGCTGCGCTCCTGCGCCTTGAGTTCCTGGTAGCGCCGCGCGGTGTTGGCCTGGCGTTGCAGGTGGCGGATCTGCTTGTCGATCTCGTCGCGTACGTCCTGCAGCCGCGCCAGGTTCTCGCGCGTATCGGCCATGCGCATTTCGGTCTCGCGGCGGCGCTCCTTGTAGAGCGACACGCCCGCGGCCTCCTCGATGAACAGCCGCATGTCGTCGGCCCGGGCCTCGATGACGCGCGAGATCATGCCCTGCTCGATGATGGCGTAGCTGCGCGAGCCAAGGCCAGTACCCAGGAACAGCTGCGTGATGTCCTTGCGGCGGCAGCGTCCGCCGTTGATGAAATAGCCCGAGCTGCCATCGCGCGCTACCGTGCGCTTGAGCGACACCTCGCTGTAGCTGGCGTAGGCGCCGCCGATCTTGCCGTCGCTGTTATCGAACACCAGCTCCACCGACGCGGTGCCCACCGGCTTGCGGGCGCTGGAGCCATTGAACACCACGTCGCTCATCGAATCGCCGCGCAGGTGCCTGGCCGACAGCTCGCCCATGACCCAGCGCACCGCGTCGATGATGTTGGACTTGCCGCAGCCGTTGGGGCCGACCACACCGATCAGGTTGCCCGGCAGCTGCACCGAGGTTGGATCAACAAAAGACTTGAAGCCGGCGAGCCTGACCTTGTTGAGCCGCATTAAAGTCCCGGTGTTGCCATGCAGTTGAGTGTGACTAATCGTCGCGAGCTGGCGCGTGCGCTAGTGTAAATTATCCGCGCGTCGCTTTCGACGCAGTTTATCGCGTAACAAAGACCTGCCCGATGCCAAGCGCACCAGCCACTGAGATCGAGAGCTTCCCCAATCCGGCTCCCGCTCAGGACTACACCATACGTATGACCATTCCGGAGTTCACCTGTCTGTGTCCGAAGACAGGTCAGCCGGACTTTGCGGCGCTCGAGCTCGAGTACGTACCCGATCGCCTGTGCATCGAGCTCAAGGCGCTGAAGCTGTACCTGTGGTCATTTCGTGACCGTGGTGGTTTCCACGAGGCCATCACCAACGAAATCGTCGATCTGCTGGCGCGCACCGTCGCACCGCGCTTCATGCGACTCACCGCGCGCTTCAACGTGCGCGGCGGCATCTACACCAGCGTGATCGCCGAGCGCCGCGCGCCGAACTACCGCCCGAGCCCGCCGGTCCAGCTACCCTGATACGCCCTGATCCACCCCGATCCACGTAACAGCCTGTCGCGGCAGCATTTTTTCCGGACTGTACAGCCTGCCCTGCGTCGGTATAATCGCGCGTTCTCAAATGACCGGTGTTCTTTAGGAGGCTGGGGATGCCCGGCAAGAAGCCCGCAGTTAAGACCAGTAAATTGAAGAAGGCGACGGCTGCGAAAGCCGCGCCGCGCCATCCTGCAGTGCGCCGACCCGAGGTGCGCAAGACCGTGGTCGCAACCCGCAAGGCGGCGCCTGCGACTGTTACAGCTCTCAAGCCGGAGTCCAAAATCGCGAAGAAAACCGACCGCGATCAGGAGCGTGTGACGCCGTCACGTCCCGCCCCGATCGCCAGCGCGCCCTCGAGCGAGCGGCCGCCCAGTGCCACCAGTGTCTCGATCACCGCGCGCACGCGCACCATGCCGACGCTGGTGCCACCGACCGAGGAGGCCGACGGCGACAGCGATGCTCCCGACAGCAGCAGCCTGCTGGCCGGCCCGCGCAACGTCAAGCCGTACGTGGCCAGGCGCGGCGAGCAGTACATGGGCAAGCAGCAGCTGTCGCACTTCCAGATGATCCTGCTGAGCTGGAAGCGCGACCTGATGGAAGAGGTCGACCGCACCGTCTCGCACATGAAAGATGAGGCCGCGAATTTCCCCGATCCCAACGACCGCGCCACGCAGGAAGAGGAATTCAGCCTGGAGCTGCGCACCCGCGATCGCGAACGCAAGCTCATTCGCAAGATCGATGAAGCCCTCAAGCGCATCGAGGACGGCACCTACGGCTACTGCCTGGAGACCGGCGAGGAGATCGGCATCAAGCGCCTGGAGGCACGCCCGGTGGCCACGCTGTCGATCGAGGCACAGGAGCGGCGTGAACGCCGCGAGCGCCAATACGGCGATCGCGACGACCGCTACCGCTAAGGCAACCGCGCACGCCCCCAGCTAAGATCTCGCCCGCTGATCAGGCCGGTTGGTCGGGCCCATTAGTCGGGGTAAGCGCGCCTGCGGCCACCTGGCTACGCCGCCAGGCGAAATAAGCCCGAAAATCTTCCCAAAGTGGCCCAAAAGTGGCCCAAAAGTGGAAAATAACCCCGATTTGGGTTCCCCCGCTGCGTGTACTATGGTATGCCATATGCAAGGCAAGAAAGGTCTACGGAAGGGTCTACAGCCTTAAGGGTCTACGCACTCTGAGAATACGGGGGCTTCCCTATGAGCGAGCTGCGTGTCATCAAGAAATATCCCAACCGCCGTCTGTACGACACGGTCCAGAGCCGATACATCACCCTGGATGACGTGCGCAGGCTGGTGCTGAACCGGGTAGCGTTCTGCGTCATCGACAAGAGGACGCAGCAGGACATCACGCGCCCGGTGCTGCTGCAGGTTATCGCCGATCAGGAGCAGCGCGACGGTACGATTCTGAGCCAGGACTTCCTGGCCGACCTGATCCGCAGCCACGATGTCGGCATGCTGTCGAGCTACCTGGAGCAGAACCTGCGCCTGTTCCTGAGCCAGGCGCCGCCGGCGGGGGATCCCGCCGTTGCCGCCAGCCGGCTGGCGATGCAGAACTATGAGCGCTGGCACGGCGCGCAGGAAGAGATCTTTCGCACCCTGATCAGGGCCGCCAGCGCCTCATCGCCTGGCGCCTCGCCCTCCGGCGCCTGAGAGACTCGCGCCGACAGGCTCAGGGCGCGCCGGTAGGCTAAAGACTCGCCGGCGCCTCAATACCCCCGCCGCCTCAGGCGGCGTCGACGTTGCGCATCGACAGGCGGATGCGCCCCTGGCGATCCACCTCCAGCACCTTGACGCGGATCTGGTCGCCTTCCTTTAGCTTGTCGGCAACGCGCTCGACGCGCTCGTCGGAGATCTGCGAGATATGTACCAGCCCGTCGCGGCCCGGCAGGATGGTCACGAAGGCGCCGAAGTCCATCAGCTTCACGACCTTGCCATCGTAGATCTGGCCGACCTCCACATCCGCCGTAATCAACTCGATCCGCCGCTGCGCTTCCCGTCCCGCGGTAGCGTGCACCGATGCGATCTTGACCGTGCCATCGTTCTCGATGTCGATCGTGGTGCCGGTCTCCTCGGTGATCTGGCGGATGACCGCGCCACCCTTGCCGATGACATCGCGGATCTTCTCCGGATCGATCTTCAGAGTGATGATCGAGGGCGCCCACTCGGACATCTTGGCGCGCGGTTCGCGGATGACCTTCGCCATCTCATCCAGGATGTGCAGCCGGCCGGTACGCGCCTGCGCCAGCGCCACCCGCATGATCTCAGGCGTAATGCCCTCGACCTTGATGTCCATCTGCAGCGCGGTGACACCGTCGCGGGTGCCGGCGACCTTGAAATCCATGTCGCCCAGGTGATCTTCATCGCCGAGGATATCGGTCAGCACCTGGAAGCGCTCGCCCTCGAGCACCAGGCCCATCGCCACCCCGGCCACCGGCGCCTTGATCGGTACGCCGGCGTCCATCAGCGACAGGCTGGTACCGCACACGCTGGCCATCGAACTCGAGCCGTTCGACTCCAGGATCTCCGATACCACGCGAATCACGTACGGGAACGTGGTCATGTCCGGCATCACGGCGCTGACACCGCGGCGTGCCAGGTTGCCATGGCCAATCTCACGTCGCTTGGGTGATCCCATCATGCCGGTCTCGCCGACCGAGAACGGCGGGAAATTGTAGTGCAGCATGAATGGTTCGCGCCGCTCGCCCTCGAGTGCGTCGATGATCTGCGCATCGCGCGTGGTGCCCAGGGTCGTGGTCACCAGCGCCTGGGTCTCGCCGCGGGTGAATAGCCCGGAGCCGTGGGTGCGCGACAGCACGCCGACCTTGACCGTGATCGGCCGCACCGCGCTGGTGTCGCGCCCGTCGATGCGCGGTTCACCGGCCAGGATGCGCTCACGCACGATCTGGCTCTCGAGCTTGAACAGCTCGATGCCGACCGCCTCGGCGGTCCATTTGATCTCGCCCGCGCCCAGCGCTTCGGTGAGTTCCTTCTTGATGTCGCTCAGCCGGGTGGAGCGCTGCTGCTTCTCGGTGATGCGATAGGCATCCGACAGCAGCGGCGTGGCGCGCTCGCGCACCTCCTCGACCAGCGCAGCGTGCGCCGGTGTCGGCTTCCAGTCCCAGCGCGGCTTGCCGGCCTCGGCGGTCAGCTCGCGAATCGCCTGGATCGCCACCTGCATCTGCTGGTGGCCGAATACCACGGCGCCGAGCATCTGGTCCTCGCTCAGGATCTTCGCCTCCGACTCGACCATCAGCACCGCAGGGCCGGTGCCTGCGACCACCAGGTCGAGCTGCGAGTTCGCCTGGTCGGGCCGGCTCGGATTGAGCAGGTACTCGCCGTCGCGATAGCCCACGCGCGCCGCGGCGATCGGGCCGTTGAACGGCACACCGGCAATCATCAACGCGGCCGAGGCGCCCAGCAGCGCCGGGATGTCGGCATCGATATCGGGGTTGAGCGAGATCACGGTGGCGACCACCTGCACCTCGTTGGCAAAGCCGTCCGGAAACAGCGGACGGATCGGCCGGTCGATCAGCCGCGAGGTCAGCGTCTCGCGTTCGGTGGGCCGGCCCTCGCGCTTGAAGAAGCCGCCCGGTATGCGCCCGGCGGCATAGGTCTTCTCGATGTAGTTGACGGTCAGCGGGAAGAAATCACGGCCCGGTACCGCGCTCTTGCGCGCGCAGGCGGTGACCAGCACCACGGTCTCGCCCATGCTGACCAGGACGGCACCGTCGGCCTGGCGCGCCATCTCGCCCGTCTCCAGGGTGACGCTGTGGGGCCCATAGGGAAAAGTCTTCTTGAAGACAGTCACGCTTCAGTCCTTGCGAAAATGGTTACTGCGGATGTGGGAACAGGTCGCGCACGGATTGGGATGGGCGCGGCCTTGCGGCGATCTAGCGGCGAAGTCCCAGGCGTTCGACCACTTCCTGGTACTTGGCTGCGTTGGTCGACTTCAGGTAGTCGAGCAGCTTGCGACGCTGATTGACCAGCTTCACCAGTCCGCGACGAGAAGAATGATCGCGCTTGTGGGCGGTGAAATGTCCGCCCAGCCCGTTGATGCGCTCTGACAGCAGCGCGATCTGCACCTCGGGTGAACCGGTATCCTTGGGATCGCGGCGATATTGCGCGACCACTCCGCTTTTCTGTTCAGTGGACAAAGCCATTGCGTGCAAAACCTCTGTGCCGACCTGGATCGTGTGCGTCATTTTGAAGGCCGCGCATTCTAACCGCAGACCCTCGCTGTCTCAAGCGGAACAGGGGCTTACCGCAGGCATGCGCTGCTGCACAGGCGGCGGACCCTCAAGGTGTGTGACGCGTCACTTTCGCCCAGGCCTACGAAGCGCCCGTCGCCCTGGTACAGGCGCCACAGCCCCTCACCTGACGCAAGCCCTGCGACCGTCTGGCCGCGCACCAGTGCCTGCAGCGCGGGCGCTGTGAGCTGCAGGGGCGGCAAATGTCCGAGCGCCCGGTCGGCCGGCAGCAGCGGCCAATCCGGGCCCGCCTGGCCGCCGACCTCGCCCAGCGCTTCGAGCTGCTCAAGACTGTACATCGGCTCGCCGTCGAACGGCTCTACG
>Ga0302157_10001687_pt1 | contig 26526 bp, 20 predicted proteins | sample I_Bog_N3_3_FD_193502 | JGI IMG/M metagenome (GOLD analysis project Ga0302157, IMG submission 193502) | Peat permafrost microbial communities from Stordalen Mire near Abisko, Sweden - I_Bog_N3_3 | ecosystem: Environmental > Terrestrial > Soil > Wetlands > Peat | place: Sweden: Abisko, Stordalen... | reverse complement strand
ACGCCATCGGCAACCACATCATTCACGTCGGTTTCCTGGTGCACAGCCGCGCCATTGAAGACACGTTTTACCGCGACCTGCTCGGCTTCCGCCCCTATTGGTTTGGCGGCATGGTCGAGGGCAGGCTCGATTGGGTAAGCCAGCAGTCCCCCGACAGCCACGACTGGATGGAGTACATGCTGAGCGCCGGCAAAGGTTCGCGCCCCGATGGCTCCGGCATTCCCGCCGAAATCAGCCAGCACGACCTGGGAGTGCTGGATCATCTCTCCGTCGGAGAGGTGTCTGTAACCGACGCCTACAAAAGGCTGGAAGAGGGCAACCGGTTGGGCGGGGTGCATGATGCGCACACGCAGATAGGCAAGGACGGCAAGGGTCAGTTCAACCTCTACGACCCGGACGGCATCCGCCTGGAGTTGATGAACTTCCACGCTACTGACAAGCCCTGCTGCTCGCCGTTCACGGCGGAAGACCCGGCGGAGTAAGCCGCGAACAGGACGTCTGCGATTCGTTGCTGGCTAGAGCGGCATGCTGCTCCCTGGCCAAGATGGTACTGAGCCAGCGCAGCACGGGTTTCGCGGGAAACCCGTGCTGGAGAGGGCTGTTTAGAGATCAGTAACTGACGGCTCAGCGGCAATTTGATCGGAACCATAAGATACAGCTGAGCCAGATCAGAAAACGTGCGTCGCGCTATTCCTATTGAACAGAGCATGAAAAGAGCCGATAGATATGCAGGCACCTGTTTGCGCGGGCTGTTCGGAGGGGAACAAATCAGATGGCGTTTCTTAACTGGAATAATGACATGAGTGTGGGCGTAAAAGCGTTGGATGACGACCACAAGAAACTGATAGATTTGCTGAACACCCTGTGTGAAGGGATGAAGAGCGGGCAGGGTAGGGAAGTAGTCGGAAAAGTCCTTGATGAGCTGGTCCGCTACACCAAATTCCATTTTGCTCGCGAAGAAGATTTCTTTGCAAAGACCGGATACCCCGCGGTTGAGCACAGAATAGAACACAAAGAGCTGGTGAAGCAGGCAGAGGGGTTGCAATCAAGATACAAGAGCGGCGAGTGTTCGCTGTCGATCGAGACCCTGGACTTCCTGAAGGACTGGCTTAGCGTCCACATTCAAGGCACTGACAAGAAGTACACGATCCATCTCAATGCGGCCGGAATTCGTTAGATGCGCACGTCTGGACGTGGCCGCCTATTGATCAATAATTGACGTATGGGCGAGTATCCGGATATCCTCCCAGGATTGCCGATGCATGAGGGCAGTGAGCGCGCAGGCGCTATGCTTCTGCACTCAGCCTTCAGCGATGAGCCGCGCCATAATACTTCCACTGGCGCCTCCCCGATCAGCGTCGGCCTTTGCTTGAGCCGGTCATGAAAAGATGACCAAAACTGGGCTGGCTATGCACTGCGCCGAAACCTAAAACTCAAACGCCACTCCCGCAGTTGGAATAATCGGCAATCCCTGCCCCGTGACCGCTGAGCCTGAGTTACTCGTGTAAAAGTAGCGCGGATTGTTGTGGTTCGTCGCATTGAGCAGCTCTCCGTAGGCCGCAAGCTTCCACTGCCGGAAGGCCCAATCTTTTTCCGCGCGGACATCGAGCCTTTGATAGTCGCCCAGCCGAATGGGGCTGTCTCCGCCGATGGGCGCCGGGTACCCGGAGCCGAAGAGAAACTTCCCGCCAAGGTTCAGCGTGGGGGTGAGACGGTAGTTGGCGAAGAGATTGAGCGTGTTTCGTTGGTCCGCCAGGGTCGAGTGGAAGGGCGACCAGGACGGAGGCAAACTCGGCGCTGCTCCCGAGGCGTTGAAGCTCTGACGCGCGTAGGCGAGCGTATAGCCGATCCAGCCCGAGAGGCGATTCGCGGTCCGGCTCTGCAGAACGATCTGCGCACCGCGCGAATAGTCGCGGCCTATTGTCTGGAAGCCATGAGTTCCGAAAGTGGACGGACAGCCGGCAGTTACCGACTGATTGGCAGATGAATCGTCGGTTCGGTTGAAGAGCAGGAGCTTCACCCGCGTGCTTTCTCCGACGCGTTGCTCAAGCGACGCGACGTAATGGTTGGCGGCCTGAAGCAACTCTGTACTTTGCGAGCAAGTGGCTGTAAAAGCTATTGGCGTATTCGGGGGGAAATCGAACTGGTGGTAACGTCCATAGCCGAGTTGCACCTGGGTAGCTGGGGTGGCTTGCCATGCGGCCGAAATCTGCGGCGACAGAGGATGGACCTCGAACAATGCGGCGGTATCCAGCCGCAAGCCGCCGACCAGATGGACGCGGTTGCCGAAGAAGGCCGACGACTGTTGCACATAGCCGTCGTTCTTCCAGCCCTCTCCAGTCTGCCCATTGGATTGCTGGGTCGTGCCCTGCGGGTTATAGGACGTCTGCTTATATCCGTCGCTTGCATGGCGCGCCATCCATCCGCCTTCGAGCATCTGGTCCTTGCGCCAACTCCAAACCATGCTGCCCGCAGCCACCCACTCCGCGTAGTGGGCGTCGTCGAGCGGTTGTCCGTCGAAATTGGACTCCTTGCTGGGCTGCTGAAAATGCGCTCCATGCGCTTCGACCAGCAAGCGCGGATCCACCGCCCAGCGCCAGCCGATCCGCCCCATCGTGAAGTCTTCCGTCACCTGGTCGATATCGTTCGGGCCGGGAGGCGTTGAAGGATGGACCACCCTATACGATGTAGGGCCGCCGATGCCGTAGAAGTCTACCCTCTGATTGGGCGCAATGTCATAGTTCAGCTTCAGATCTGCATCGTAAAACGATACGTCCTCCGATGTATCGTTCAATCTGCTGCGAAAGAGATAGCCGAGATAACTCTTGCGTCCAGAAGCAAGCCACGAGCCTCGTTTCCGCCTTCCCAGCGGCCCTTCTCCATCCACTTCCGAGTCCGCCAGTCCGGCCGAGATGCGATAAACAGGCGCAGTCCGGCTGCCGTCGCGAGTCTCGAGTTCGAGCGCCGCCCCCACGTCGTCGCCGTACTTCTCCGGATACGCGGCAGGCAGGAGCTTTATGTCCTCAAGCGTCTCGCTGGTAAAGATGCTCAGCGTTGCGCCTTGGGTGATGTCGAGACCGTGAAATGGTGAGGGAACGAGGATGCCGTCGATGTAAATGCCGACGTTCTGGGACTGAGCGCCCATCACCGAAGACTGCGCAAAGAAGTCGTTGTTACCCGCAGCGGAGACGCCGGGCAACGTCTGGATCGAGCGAAACGGGTCGTCGGCAAGCACCGTTGAGGTTTGGCGGATCTCCTCGGAGGTTATATTCGTCTTCAGGATCGCCGGGGAATCGGATCCCTGGAATATATCGCCCTTCACCTCAACTGTGTCCGTGCGCGTGAAGTTGTCCGGGGTCAGGGTTATCTCGAAATCCTTAATCTCCTCTAACGCCGCGAGAGAAAACTTGACGTTGATCAGCCGGTAGCCCACGGCGTTCGCTCGAAGCGTATAGTTCCCGGCAGCGAGGCCCGCAATCGCGAAGCTCCCGTCATCCCCAGTGATTGTCTGCCGCTGGGTCTCCGAGAGCGAAACCTGCACGCGGGCCAGAGGCTCACCGCGGACGCCGACAACCTTGCCGCGAACCTCCGCCGCAAATAAGGAGCTTGGCAAGCAAGAGTTCGCTGCGAAGAAGATCAGGAGGAGTGCAAGGACCGTGGGTCTTTCCCGCTTTCCGAGCGGGCGGGCAGGACCGTGAGCACAATCAAGCGACTTCTGCATGGCGAACACGCTCGGATTTTGTTTTTTTAAACAGTACAGACTTGGACGGCGACCCCGCCCGAAGGTAAGCCCGCTACCGAACCTGAAGTCCTGGATACCTCACCAGCTGGTAGTGGGTAATTGGCACCTTCCTGCGCACCCGGCACTGGAGCTGATCATCGCGACGGCTCTGCCTCCCTCCCGCGTTAAAATCAAAATCAAGATGCCCGCCGCCACGCTCTCTCCCGCAGTCCTGGCCAAGTACGAGCCCGTCATCGGACTCGAAGTCCACGTGCAACTGCTTACCACAACCAAGGCTTTTTGCGGTTGCGCCAATCACTTTGGCTCGGACCCCAACACCAATATCTGCCCGGTTTGCCTGGGCCTGCCTGGAGCCTTGCCGGTGCTCAACGCCAAAGCGGTGGAATTCGCCACGCTGGCTTCGCTGGCCATCAACTGCCAGGTGCGCGAGCGCTCAATCTTTGCCCGCAAAAACTACTTCTATCCCGACCTGCCCAAGGGCTACCAGATCTCGCAGTTTGACAAGCCCATCGCCGAGCACGGATTCATCGACGTGCCCACGGCGGACGGCAGTACGAAGCGCATCGGCATCACCCGGCTGCACATGGAAGAAGACGCCGGCAAGAGCATCCACGACGGCTTCAGCGACTCCGCCACGCGCACCTATCTTGACCTGAACCGCTGCGGCACGCCGCTGGCCGAGATCGTCAGCGAGCCGGACCTGCGCACCCCCGACGAGGCCTTCGAATACCTGACGCGTTTGAAAGAAATCCTGCTCTACACCGGCGTCTCCGATTGCAACATGGAGGAAGGCTCGCTGCGCTGTGATGCGAATGTCAGTGTGCGTCTTAGAGGCGCGGAGCGCTTTGGCACCAAGGTCGAAGTCAAAAATGTGAACAGCTTCCGCTTTGTCCGCCTGGCTCTTGAGTACGAGATCGAGCGCCAGATTGAAGTGATTGAATCCGGCGGCCGTATCACGCAGGAGAGCCGACTGTGGAACGCCGCCGAGGGACGCACCTACTCCATGCGCTCCAAGGAGCAGGCCCACGACTATCGCTACTTCCCCGAGCCGGACCTGCCGCCGCTGGTGCTGACCCGCGAATATATCGAACGCAAAAGAGCGGAGCTGCCTGAGCTGCCCGAGGCCCGCCGCGCGCGCATGGTCTCCGAATACGAAATCACCACAAAGGACGCCTTCACGCTGACCGCCGAGCGCGAGTTCGCGGACCGCTTCGAGGCTGCGGCGAAGACCGCTCGCAATCCACGCCGCGTAGCCAATGTGCTTCTCAACGAGGTGGGCGGACGGCTCAAGGCTCTCGGCCTCGAACAGGAGCAGTCTCCCGTCTCCATGGCCGGCATCGTGCTGGCTGCCGATCTCCTCGACGAGGGCAAGATCAGCTCAAAGCAGCTCAAGCAGCTCTTCGATGTGTGCTTTGAGAAGGGCGAAGACTTCGCTTCGGTTTATGAGCGCGAAAAGCCCCAGCAGATCACTGACACGTCCGCGATCGAAGCCATGATCGATGAGGTGATTGCCGCCAATCCCAAACAGGTGGAGCAGTATCGCGCCGGCAAGAAGACCATGGCCGGGTTCTTCGTCGGCCAAGTCATGAGAGCCAGCAAAGGCCAGGCCAACCCCGCGCTGCTCAATGAACTGGTCGCGAAAAAGCTGGAGGGGTAGAACGCTTTCATTGTTGCTGTAATGCGGGCATCCTGCCATCCCACCCTAGCCGCAAGAACAAAGACGCGGCAAGGGTGGTGCACCCAGCCTTTACGCTATCGGTGAAAAGGCTCTGGAACGGAAGAAACGGAAAAGGCAAGCGAGTCAACAACGCCACTCCCTGATTGGGAGTGGCGCCTTTGAAGTGCGGATTATGCGGTTTACTTGGTGGGTTCCGGCGCTTTCGCGGGCTTGGGGGCCGGGCGCTTGCGCTTGACTGAGGGGACCGCTGCAGCGGAACCGGAATGTTCCTCTTCTTCGCGGGGAGTAAAGAAGCGGACGCCCTCCAGGTTGCGCTCACCCATTACGTGCAGGCGCAGGAAGTTGGTGGAACCGGATTTGGTGCGCGTGCCGGCCACAATGGCGATGACCTCGCGGGGCTTCACGTAGCCGTTCTGCTCGAGCAGGTTCTCAGCGCACTCGACCAGGGCCTCCGTCGTGTTGACCTTGGGGCAGCGGATGGGCGTGGTGCCCCACAGCAGGTTGAGGCGGTTGATGGTGACCTCGACCGGACTGAGCGCGAAGATGGGCGCCGAGGGATGGTACTTCGAGAGCTGCCGGGCGGTATAGCCCGACTCGGTGAAGAGCGCGATGCCGCGCAGATCCAAGTCGTCGGCGGCGTGGGCTGTGGCCTCGCAAATTGTCTCCGCGATCGAGAGATGGGCCAGCCGCTCCCGTGGCTCGGAATAGTTGTCCTGCTTGATGTGGCGCTCGGCATCGGCCACGATCCGCGCCATCATGGCTACCGTCTCGACGGGATACTTGCCCACCGCCGACTCGCCCGAGAGCATCACTGCGTCAGTGCCGTCGTAAACCGCGTTGGCCACGTCGGAGACCTCTGCTCGCGTGGGACGCGGGTTCTCGATCATCGACTCCAGCATCTGCGTCGCGGTGATGACCGGCTTGCGATATTCGGCGGCACGCCGGATGATGTGCTTCTGGATGGAGGGAACCCGTTCCGGCGGCACCTCGACACCCAAATCGCCGCGCGCCACCATGATGGCGTCGGCCGCCTGCAAAATGCCGTCCAGTTGCTCGATGGCCTGGGGCTTCTCGAGCTTGGCAATGATCCAGGTTTCGCCGCCGTACGCAGCAACCCGGTTGCGCACCAGACGAACGTCCTCGGCAGTGCGGACAAAAGAGACGGCGATTGCATCCACGCCGTTTTTGAGCGCGAACTCCAGATCTTCGGTATCCTTGTCGGTCAGCGATGGAACGCGAACCGGAATGCCCGGCAGGTTGATTCCCTTGTTTTCACCCAACATGCCGCCATTGACGATCTCGCAGACGACGTCGTCGCCGAGCACCTCGTGAACGCGCAGTTCAATCAGTCCGTCGGAGAGCAGAATGCGCGAACCCTGTTCGACGTTCTCCGCCAATGTCTTGAAGGTGGTGCCCACCAGAGATGCCGTCCCTGGCACGTCGCGCGGCGTGATGGTCAGCCGCCCGCCGGCCTTGAGCAGCACCGCCTGGTGATCTTTGAGCTTCGAGGTGCGGATCTTGGGGCCCTGCAAATCTCCCAGGATGCACAGCGGCTTGCGCAACTCGCGGCTCACCTTGCGGATCATCTGGATCAACGCCAGCTTCTCCTCGTGCGTGCCGTGGGAAAAGTTGAGGCGGACCACATCGACGCCTGCGCGGACCAGATCGCGAAAGACGGGCTCCGTGTTGGATGCGGGACCGAGCGTGGCGACGATTTTCGCGCGGCGTTGAATTGGGGACTCGGTCAGGCTGAATTCGGCAAACGACATGGAAATGCTCCAAAAAGGGATAAGTTGGGGAAGAGGGCTAATTGGTGGGGACCCGCTTCATTGTACATGGAGGGCAGGAACGCAGACCCCCTCTTCCATCATGCATCGCGCAGGGGACAATGGTCGGTGAGAATTGTCACAGACTGAAAGAATCGCAATCGAATTGGCCGGAATCGGTAAGCTATCCTTGGCGTTCCCGATAAAGCGCGCCGTTCAGCTCCGCGCCGATCAGGACGCTGAAGGCGGTGATGTAAAGCCAAACCAGGGTAGCGATGCCAGCGCCAAACGAGCCGTAGAACATGGAATAGTCGGCAATCCGGGTGACATACCAGCCGAATGCCAGCGTCGCCGGGAACCAGAGCAGAGTGCCGGTGACCGCGCCGGGAGCAACCCACAACCAGTGTTCCTTGCGTCTGGTGCCAAAATGATAGAGGGCCGACAGAACCGCGACGCTTGTGACCACGGAGATGGACCAACGCACCATGCGCCAGAAGAACAACACCATGTGGCGCAGCTCGTGGACGGCATTATCGATCATCCACACCTCGATCTGATGGCCGAAGACAACCACCAGAGTGGCCAGCGACAGGGGAACCAGCGCGATGGGAACGAGCAGCAAGGCACGGAGCCTGCGCCCCCAAAAGTTCCAATCGTCGGATGGGAGCCGGTATGCGCGGCGAAAGCCCTCCATCAGCGACAGCATCATGCCCAGCCCCGCAAAGACACTGAGGCCGGTGGCGGATAGAATCACCTGCCCAGAGTGAATATGGCGGGCAAGAACATAAGACTGAAGCAGGTCCATGGTGTCGGCGGGCAGGAGCTGCTCGAAAGTGGCTCGTACCGCGCCCATGAGCGTATTGCCTTCGGGCACCTGGGCCAGCAAGGTGGTCATCACCAGCAGGGCGGGAAACATCATCAACATGCCGGAGTAAGCCACCGCCTTGGCCGTGTTGATCACGTCATCGGCCATGGCTTGGACCACTGCAACCCGGAGCTTGGAGAGAATCCCGATCATGCACCTCACTGGCAAGAGTAGAGCATTACAGCGGATCGCGGCGAGAGGCCGCTGCCGCGGGCGGCAAACCTCGGCCCTGGAGCGGCGCATCTAGCATCACACCAGCCACAAATCTCTCTACTGCCTCAACATATTCGCGCGGCCGAGTCAGGAAGCTCAAATGCCCGGTGGCCGCCGGGAGCGTCAAAGTCCGCGACTTTGGGTACAGGCTGCCCAGAAAAGCGATCTCCCGCTTTGTGAATCCCCGGTCGTCTTCCGCTGCGATGATTTGAACCGGAACGGACTTGACCCATGAAAGACCGGGACCAATGGGATTCTTGCGAAAAAAAGAGGAATACAGGGCCAGCAGGGCAACTTGATGTTTCAGCCGCGCTCCGGAACCGGGTTGACGCAGTTCCGCCTGATAGAAACGGAGCCAGAAGTCCGCCGCTTCCGCCGGCTTGAGAAGGCGACTCATCTGGGAACCTACCAGGCGCAGAAGCCACGCTTCGGGAAGTAGCGCCATCAGCTTTGCGGCGGCCGGCAGTAGGACCGAGCGCGCGCCCAAGTAAAAGCCCGTGCTGGAAAGCACGAGGCCGGCTACTCGTTCCGGATGCCGAACGGCGAAGGACTGCGCAACAATCCCGCCCAGCGAATGACCGAGAAAGATCGCCCGCCCGATGCCAAGCGAATCGAGTATCCCCAGAATGCCTGAAATCACCGCCTCGGGGGTCACGGCAGTGGTTGGAATGCCCAGCGAGATCACCCGGCAATTCGGCTCCAGGGCTGCGTTGATCGAGAACATCGACTCGGCCGTACTTCCGCCGCCTCCGACGATGACAACCGCGCATTCGCCACTGCCTCCGCTGATGCATTCCCATCGATCCGTCCCGAGTTGCAGGATTTGGACACGGTGGGTTTGGCGAAAGACGCGCAGTGTCTGCTCCAACAGAGCCGATGCATTCATGCGTTCCTCCGGTGTCGTTTGTGAGCGTCTCCAGCATATTCCAACTCAGGCCGGACTCGCACTGAATGCATGATTTTGCGAATGGTGCATGGCATGACGGCCACGGTAGCCGCGGATCTCTGACAGCCATTCCCTGAGCGGGTTATTCTGGTAGCGCCATGAAACCGTCTTTTGTACTTGCTGTCTCGATGCTTCTTGCCTTTCTGTTCATCGCCGCATTTGTCTCGCTACCGGCTTCAGCGCAGACCCGCCCGGTTCCCAACGCGCAACTGGCTTCAAAGGAATTGAATGCCCGTGTCGAAGCGCTCTTGAAAAAGATGACGCTCGATGAGAAGGTCGGGCAACTGGCTCAATACTCGGCGGGATATGCCACCGGGCCGGGCGCCTCGAATCTGAGGTATGACGAATTGGCTGCCAAGGGGCAGGTGGGGTCAATGTTGAACGTGGTGGGCGCGGATGCGACCAATCACTACCAGCACATCGCCATGGAAAAGTCGCGGCTGCACATTCCAATCCTATTCGGGCTGGACGTGATTCACGGTCACCGGACCACCTTCCCGGTGCCTTTGGCGCTGGCGGCAAGCTGGGATCCGGCGGCGGCTGAGGCGGTAGCGCACTATAGCGCTGTGGAAGCCCGCGCCGACGGCATCAGTTGGGTCTTTTCGCCGATGGTGGACATCGCGCGGGATCCGCGCTGGGGACGCATCGTCGAGTCCAGCGGCGAGGATCCCTACCTGGGTTCGGCGATTGCCCGTGCCTGGGTCAAGGGCTACCAGCAGGACGATCTCTCCAAGCCAGACTCAGTGGCCGTCAGCGTAAAGCACTTTGCCGCCTACGGCGCGCCCGTCGGCGGTCGCGACTACAACGCCGTGGATATGAGCGAAATCCTGTTGCGCCAGGTTTACCTGGAACCCTATCGCGCCGCGGTCGAGGCCGGCGCGGCCACGCTGATGAGTTCCTTCAACACGATTAACGGAGTTCCCGCCAGTGCCAACCCCTTCATCCTGACCCAGATTCTGCGGAAGGAGTGGGGATTCGACGGATTTGTGGTTTCCGACTGGGGAGCTGTTGCGGAACTCGTCAACCACTCGATTGGGGAAGGGGCGACGGTGGCCCGCAAAGCACTGGAAGCCGGTGTCGATATGGATATGGAGGGCAACCTCTACGCGACAACCATCGCGACGCAGGTGCGCGCGGGCAAGATTCCCGAGAGCGTGGTGGATGAGGCGGCTAGAAGGGTGCTGCGCGTCAAGTTTGCGCTTGGCCTCTTCGATCGCCCTTATACGGTGGCAGGGCCCGCTTACGACGCGACGCCGGAGCGCCGCGCCGCGGCCCGCAAGGTTGCCGAAGAGACCTTTGTCTTGCTCAAGAATGACCCTGTTGAAGGTGCGGGAATCCTTCTTCCCATCGCATCGAAGGCCAAGAAAGTAGCGCTCATCGGCCCCATGGCCGACAATCAGCGAGAGATGCTCGGCGCTTGGAACGTTACCGGCGACCCCAAGAATGTCGTGACGTTGAAGACGGCGCTTGCCGAGCGGCTAGGCGACCGGCTCTTGTATGCGGAGGGCTGCGGATTGCTCTCCGGCGAGGACGCGAACTTACTCAAGCAGATCAACTCCGGTGGTCCGGCTGCTGCTCTGGCAAGCCAGCCTGTCCCCGACGACGCCAAGACGATCGCCGAGGCGGTTGAGACGGCAAAACAGGCCGATGTGGTGATCCTGGCAGTGGGCGAGCCAACAGGCTGGATGGAGGGCGAGGCAGGGAGCCGGGTTCATCTAGGCCTGACCGGCGCACAGGTCAAGCTGGAGCAAGCGATTGCGGCGACAGGCAAACCGGTGATTCTGGTGGTGCTGGCCGGGCGTCCGCTTGAACTGAAATGGGAGGCCGGGCATATTCCAGCGATCCTTGAGGCGTGGAGCCCCGGCATCGAGGCAGGGCACGCGGTAGCGAATGTGCTGTTTGGCGATGTGAACCCATCGGGCAAGCTGCCCGTCAGCTTCCCCAGGGCCGTGGGCCAGGAACCCCTCTATTATGCCCAGCTCCCAACAGGGCGGCCGGCGCATGGGGATCTAAGCCACATGCCGGCGAATTCGGATGAGAAATACATGTCGCGGTATGTGGACGAGGACAACTCAGCCCTGTACCCCTTCGGCTGGGGACTGAGCTACACGCGGTTCAGTTACTCGCAACCCACCATCAGCCGCGCCGAGATTCCGGTGAAAGAGCTTATCGCATCGGGGCGCGAGGCGGTAACAAGGGTTGGCGTGGATGTGAAGAACACCGGCAGCGTTGCTGGAACTGAGGTGGTTCAGCTGTACATCCGCAACACGGCGGCCAGCGTTTCACAGCCCGTCCGCGAGCTGAAAGGCTTTGCCCGCGTCACCCTGGCCCCTGGAGAAGCAAAGCATCTGGAGTTCCCGCTTGGCTTCGATGAGCTGAACTTCTATAACGTCGAGATCAAGCGCACCGTGGAACCGACAACTTACAAGATCTGGGTCGGCGGCAGCTCTCTCGCTCCTGCTGAAGCGAGTCTAGCCGTGGTGGAGTAGGAATCGCAGCGCAGGCCACTTGCCTGGCGCCGTGGTTTGCGCCGATTGGGCACTCTAGTCGTCGTCATCCTGGCGAGACTTTTCCCTGCGCTCTTTCAGCATTGGGGGTACAGCCGCATCGCCCATGGCATCTTTCCACAGAATGACGTTCAGCTTCTGCGCGTCGGCATGGTCGGCGTGGCGGAAGTCCATCTTCATGCTCTCTTTTGCACCGGGGGCGGTCTTGGCGTTGGCCGTGAAGATCAGGCCATTGTCGCGGTTGGAAAAGTTCGCCGAAAATGCAGGCTGGTCGCCGTGACCGGTGAACAGCGTTGAGATCAGCGAACTGAACGCATCGTTGTTGTTCATCGGCGGCAGCCCGAGCAGCGTCTCCATGGTGCGGATTACGCTTACAGTCGAGTAGAACCGGCTGTCGACAAACGGCGCGCCATCGGCTGCGTGAGGGGCATATTTGCTGACCACCACCGCCAGGCTGCGGTGCGCGTCCACGTGATCGCCGCCATCCTGGGCATCGTCTTCGAGGATGAAGAATGCCGTATCGTCCCAGAACGGCGAGTTTGAGATTGCCTCAACCGCGCGGCCGACCGCCAGATCGTTGTCGGCCACCGAGGCCCTGGGCGTAGGTCCGCCTGGCCTTGTCCCCGCGGTGTGGTCGTTGGGCAGCCGCAGCAAGACAAAGTTGGGCATGGTGTCTTTGCCCTGCTTCTTCTCCGCGATCCAGTCTTTCAAATGCCGCAGGAAGATCTCGACCCGCACCTGATCGGGGACAGAGAGATTGAAGTCCGGCGATTCGGCGGCAAAGTGCCCAACCAGCTCGGGCTTCGTGGCGATGTTCGAGGCCATCAGCGGAATCGGCCAGGGCCACTTGCTCACACCGCCGCCCCACTCAGCGGGAATCGCCTCACCCGGTGCAATAGCCTTGCGCGCGCAGTTGTGGCCCGGAAGCATCGGTCCTTCCCGCGGATTCGGCAGCGGATTGCCAACCTTCACCTCGTCGCAGAAAACCGTCGAAATATACTCGCCGAAATGGTAATAACTCTTGCCGTGTGCAGCTAGATTGCCCCATAAGTAGCCGCTCGCCGGCTCGTTCACATCGGGAATCTTTTGCAGCAACGGATAGCCCTCGGCAACCACGCCTTCATAGTCGTAGGTTCTCTGCACGCCGCGATAATTCTGTTGCCATGTCTTTTCCAGATAGTCCGTGCCGATGGCCGCCGTAGACCACACATGCCCATCGCCCGACACTTCGCCCGAGTCGAAGAAGTTATCCAGCACGCCAAACTGCAAGGCCAGCTTGTGCAGGTTGGGAGTTATCGTCTCGCCATACATGGTCAGGCCTGGGTCGCCATTGCCCACCGGCTTGCCGTCCTTTTTCAAGTCGCCGAAGACCTGGTCGTAAGTCCGGTTCTCCTTGATGATGTAGATCACATGCTTGATCCGCTCTTGCGCTTCGCCGGCAAAAGCGATCTTCTCCGCGGCGGCCTTCATCCGGTTCGATTCGAGCACCACCTCGGTCCATCGCGGCAAATCCTTCTCGATCTCTTTTGCATCAAGCGCTGCCAGTGATCCATATAACAGGGTTGCTATGTATGTAGTCTTCCTCGGCGGTCTCTTGCTCTGCGCCGGCCCGGCATCGCGCTGCGGAAAGTTATTCGGCCCAGTCCCCTTCCCTTTTGCCGTGGCCACATAAAGCTTTCCGCCGGACGCAGCGGGAAGAAACGCCATCGACATCGGCATCCACTCGGTCGGCACAAACCCGATTGGTTCCACCATGCCCAGCTTCGATGCCCTCAGAGTCAGCTTCGTGGTATCGATCACCGCAACGGCATCGCTGGCCATATTCGCCGCATAAAGGCGGCTGCCATCGGCATTCACCGCAAGCACGTCAGGCTCAGCTCCAAAGTAGCTTTGCCCCGGCAGCCGGGTGTCAAAGTAGCCCTTCACGGCGAACTTCCCTTCGCCCACATTCACAGCCGCCACGGCATCGCGGTTGGCCAGTGCGACGTACAAGATCCGTTCGTCCGGCGAAAACTCGAGCGCGCAGGGGTGCGTGCCCGGCGCTATGGGACTGGGCGGTTTCAGCAAAGCCAGCTTCCGCCCCACCGTCCCCTTCGCAAGATCCAGTTCCACCACCTCCGACGCATTCCACAAGGCCACAAACGCCCGCGCGCCGTCTCTTGAAACCGTCAGAGCAACCGGATAGGTCGAAGGCACGGCATTGCTTTCCGCCAGGTCGAAGCGCTTCACGATCGCCCCGCTTGCCGCGTCCACCAGCAGCACATCGTCGGAAAGATTGCCGGCCACCAGCAGCTTCTCAGTACCCGCCGAGCCAATCACGGCAATTGCTGCCGGAAACGGTACGCCCTTATCGCCGTCTACGCCGCCAATCAGTTTGGTCTTGCGCCCCTCTGTCAGTGTTAATGGCGCAAGTGGAATCAAGCGCTCCGGCACAATCTTGCCAGCCGCAAAACTGTACACGACCACGCCGCTGCCGGTCTCGCCATCAGCCTCTCCCTTACCCTTTCCGAGCGGCTCGGGAAGAGATCCCATGCTTGAATACAGGTGCTTTCCGTCGCTGCTGAATGCCAGTCCGGAGTAAAGCGTCTGTTTGGCTCTTGCCGGTGTACGAGCGTCCGGAAAGTCCTCCAGCACGCCGGTGTGCGTATCCAAAACCGCCAGCGATTGCTCGTACAGCGACTCGTAAGTGCCGAACCCGGCGTTCACCGTGACCACGTAGCGCCCGTCAGGAGAGACAACCATCGAAATCGGCAGACTGTTCAACCGTTGCGGATGCCCCGGAATCTCGCCAATCAACTGCTTGCTCGATGGCAAATCGACCGTCTGCGCCGCAAGCGAGCCCGATCCATGGAGGAGTGCCGCACCAACAGCCGTCAACCAAACCGTCTTATACATGGAAAAACCTTAGCAAATCCGACGGCACTACCGCGTTACATATCCATTACAAGTGCGATTTGGACGCTAATTTGCCGTGGAATCTTAGGCATTACCAACGCATCGCCAACCGTAATCATGCGCTCTAAACGGTTTCCGCTTAGACTTTTCTCATGAACGATCCCCTTGCTTCCGTTGCCCGGCTGCTCTCAGACGTGATCTTGCCCAACCTCAAGTCTGTGCAGACGAGCCAGGCCGGTCAGATTGCCGCCAACGATCGGCTCGAACAAGCCCTTGAGGAGTTGCGCCTGCATCTCGAATCGCAGTTCGCCCACCTCAATGCCCAGCTCGCAGCTTGCCGCGCCGAACTCGCCGCTACGCAAGCGGTCCTGAAGGCGGCAAGGACACAAGGCGGTTTCAACACTCCGGAGCGGACGCTGCTGATCCATTGACGCACCGATTCGATGGTGAAACGGCTGATCCGAATCGCAATGACCGTGGAACGCCTGCAATAATCGTCGATATGCGCTCGGTGTTCACTGCGGAGAAACTCTGGAACGGGACCACGCTGGTAGATCATCCCGTGGTTGTGATCGAAGATGGCCGAATTGCCTCCATCGCAACCCGCACCGGCAGCGAAGCACCTGCCAATTACTCGGTCGTCGATTATCCCGGCGCGACCCTGGCACCTGCCTTTTTCGACGTGCACATCCACGGCGCAGCCGGCCACGACGTGATGGAAGCCACGCCCCAAGCCCTGGAAGCTATCGGCCGCTTCCTGGTCTCGCGCGGGACCGGCAGCTATCTGGCCACAACGGTGACCGCACCGCTGGATGCAACCCTGCGCGCGCTTTCAGGGCTCGCCAGGCTCATTGAACAGCCCGCCGGCGCGACAGAGGCACAGCCGATCGGGATTCATCTTGAGGGGCCATTTCTCTCGCATCTTAAGCGCGGCGTCCACCCGCCCGAATCCTTGCTCGCACCCGACATCGAAGTCTTCGACAGGCTTTGCGAGGCCGCCGAGGGGCACATCCGCCTGATGACGCTGGCTCCCGAACTGCCGGGGGCGGTCGAACTTGCTGCCCAGGCAACCGCGCGTGGCGTCCGCGTGTCCATGGGGCATTCAAACGCCACTGCTGCCGCCACCCGCGCCGCAATTGCAGCCGGCGCCGTAAGCGCGACGCATACATTCAACGCCATGCGTCCCCTGGACCATCGCGAACCTGGCATTCTGGGCGTCGTGCTGACAACAGATTCTTTGTTTGCCGAGCTGATCTGCGACGGCGTCCACGTAGCGCCAGAGTTGGTCAGGCTGTGGTGGAAGACCAAGGGGCCAAAGCGGGCGATTCTCGTCACCGACGCCATGAGCGCCACCGGCATGCCCGACGGCGAATACCAACTCGGCGGGGTGGAAGGCGGATTCTCGGTTCAAGTGGCGAACGGCAGGGCCACGGTCGCCGGAGTCCTGGCTGGCAGCGTGCTTACCCTCGACCGAGCCCTCGTCAACTTCATTGAGTTCACTGGCGCGCCATTGGACCAGGCGCTGCGGTTGCTCACCGCCAACCCCGCCGCAATGACTGGCCTTGGCGACCAGGCCGGCTCCTTAGCCGTTGGCCAGCCCGCGAACCTGGTTGCGGTGGATGCGGCCGGGGGGCTCGTAGCTTCAATTCGTTGCGGACAGCCTGTCGAAGTCTAATGCCGTTTGCGGCACGCTCGTCACGGCGATTAGGTCAGGCGGCGGCTATCCATGCCGGTAAGGCAAGTCACCGAATAGAGCCAGGAAAATTCTCCTGCGGATTGCCTCAACTTTCCCAAGGAACGCCAGTCTATATTGTTAGCGCGGTGATCGCAGAGGGCCGGGCCCTGGTTTACTACGTCCCGCAGAGCTTCGAGCGCGAAAAGCCACTGGAAGACTGCACGGAAGCATTCAGCCGAACAAATTGCCTTTCGTCACCGCGAGCCGAACGCGAGGGTGAGTCAACCTGAAGCACTCCTCGCACGCCAAGGAGGCGCATTATGCGGAAGGCTTTGTCCATCCTAGCGATCTTCGTCACAGCCAGCTTCGCGGCTTGGTTGTCTGGCTGCGGCTCGGCAGCCACTGGCACCAGCGTGGTTCAAACCCCGCCCGAAAGCACGGTTCCCGTCTCCCTCACCATGACGGATGATCCGCCGGCTGGCGTCTCGGTTCTCTTCTTCCAGGTAAGCCTGACGGCTGCTTCGCTACAGCCCGCGTCGGGTTCGCCGGTTTCCCTGCTCCCCAATGGCACGCCCATCCTGATAGACATCACCCAGCTACAGGCGCTCTCCGCGTTTCTGAGCACCGCCAATGTGCCGGCCGGGAGTTATTCGGGTTTGAGCCTCACCTTTGCCAACCCGCAACTGGTGATCCTCAATACCTCAGACCAGTCGATCGCCAGCACATGCGCGGTGGGCAGCGTGTGCCAACTGACCCCGACCATCGACAACTCCGCCACGGTCACTCTTTCGGCGAATCCATTTCCCGTTACCGTGGCCGCCAACACGCCGCTCGGCTTGCTGATCGACTACCACCTCAACACCATCATCCAGCCCGATCTCTCTGTGAATCTCAGCGCCGCCAATGGCGTCTCAGTCTCGCCGCTCGTGCCGCCATTGGCTCCCATTGGGCCGCCCATATTCGGCTCCGTCATCGGGTCTGTGGCCTCGGTCAATTCGAGCCTCGGACAATTCATGCTGACCACGCCTGACGGCCGCAGCTTCACCATCTCCACTTCCAGTTCTACAGCCTATGACGACTTCCCAACCTCGTCCTGTTCCGCGGCCAGTTTCTCCTGCATTGCTCAAGGCGAAATCGTTCAGGTCCAGGTTTCCAGCGTTCTGGCCTCCAGCGCGCAAACGGGCGGCATCCTCGCCGCCGCTCAGATCACGTATACCCAGGCGCCCAGCCAGCAGACCGTCGTGGGCACCATCGTTGCGATTCCTCCCTTGCCGCTGCCCGCAGGTGAGACCATCATCCAGATCATGCTCCACCAGAACCCCACCGCCAGCACCAGCTTGCCGCCCGGCGCCGTGGCCCTGGTTGCTGTGTGGTCGCCGCAATCGGGATCAAACACCCCCACTGCCTTTTCCATCGATGCCAACGGCTTCAACATTCCCTCCGGCTTGACTTTTGCTTCCCCCAATGATCTTGCCGTCGGCCAAACCGTTCAGGTTACGGTTGCGCTCGGAACGCTGCAACCTCCCAACGCCGTTCCACCGGCCACATTGCCCGGTTGGGGACCACCTCCCGAGCCCACGTTCACCGCCAGCAGTCTACAGTTGGAGCCCGGTCCGCTGACGGGAACCGTCTCGGCGGTCGGTTCATCGGGCTTTACGCTGGAGTTTACCTTCTCGCCATGCTCGACCGGGCCCGTGGTCTGCAATGTGGTGGGATTGGAGACGTTCAACGTGGAATCTACCTCGCAGACCACCTATCAGGGCTTTACTCCGGAAAGCTTCTCCGGCCTGGCTGACAAGGATCTGGTATCCGTCAGCGGCTGGCTCTTTCCACAAAACGGCATTCTCGACCCGGCTATTGGCCCGCCCATTGTCGTGGCGCAAACCATCACCCTTCATTCGAGTGGGGTTTATTGACAACCTGCGGGTGACCGGCGCAACCGCGATTTGCGCTCGCAGCATCCCGGAGATTTCTTCCGCGCGACCAGGTGGAAATGCGTGCCGCTTGGTCGCGCATGGACTCAATGCGCACTCGTCATAGGCAAGGCGGCACGCAGCTCGCCATGTCTTTGAGTTCCAGATCATGCTCAGGTTGGGCACGCCCGATCTCTGAGTGCGATACAGTGGTTGGGTGACGGATAAGCTCATTCTGATTACGCTGCTGGTCAAGCTGGGCGTGGTGGCCTCGGTGGCCAGCATCCTGGCGCGGGCCGGCAGTTTCAGGCGGCTGTTTTTTGCCGAGCGGCGCAGTCCCCGGCAAACCCTGGCCTTGCTGGCGTTTTTCCTGGTGCCGCTCACCCTTGGCGTATGGGTACGGCTAGCGGTTCCCAACTTTCTGGCGGCCGATATTTCGTTCGAGACAGTGATCCTGCTTGGCCTGCTGGTGGGGCCGGGCTGGGCCATGGTGGGCGGGGCTGTGCTCTCGGGACCGGCGGTTTACCACCATGAATATCTGGCACTGCCCTTCAATGCTGCACTGGGCCTGGGGGCAGGCCTTCTAGGGCGCTTTGTCGAGAAGGAGGAGATCTGGTCGTTCACACCCTTCATCGACTTGAGCCTCTACCGCTGGGTGCGCCGAAACCTGCGCCAGCCGAGCGTCGACCGCCAGTTCCTGATGCTGTTTCTCATCCTCGCGGCGGAAGTATGCCGGGACTGGATCGCCCACATCGATCCGCACCGCCTGTTTGCGTTGCTCGCAAGCCAGCCGTGGATTCAAGCGCTGGTGTGGCTGAGCGCGCCCATCGACGTAGGCATCGCCCTCAAAGTGTGGAACGCTCTGCGCATCGAGCTCAAGCTTGAAGAGCAAAAGCGATTGCTGCTCGAAGCACGGCTCGACGCCCTGCAAAGGCAGATCAACCCGCATTTTCTATTCAACACGCTCAACTCCATTGCTTCGCTGGTGCGGCTGAAGCCGGAGACGGCTCGGGAGATGGTGGTCAAGCTGGCCAACATCCTTCGCGCGCTGCTCAAGGACCACGATACCTACGTTCCGCTAATCGAGGAGCTGAGCTTCACCGACGATTATCTAGACATCGAGGTGGTGCGCTTTGGCGCAGACAAGCTGAGAGTGGAAAAAGAGATCGATCCTCGCACTCTGTCCGTCCTGGTACCCAGCATCCTGCTACAGCCACTGATTGAAAACAGCATCAAGCACGGGTTGGAGCCGCGCCTCAACGGAGGCACCGTGACCTTGCGGAGCCGCCTTGATGGGGATCGCGTGCTGATCGAGGTGGCCGACGACGGCGTGGGCATGGGCAACAAGCCGGCCTCGGCGTTGCGCCGCAGCGGCGCGGGCATCGGCATGAAGAACGTGCAAGAGCGACTGGAGGTGCTCTACGGCAACCAGGCACGGTTCACTGTCGTCAGCAATCCAGGGCGGGGCACGCTGATCTCGATTGAGATCCCTGCGAATCTGGCAGGTTCAATTTGAGCGCCTGAGGGCGTTGCTTGCGGCAGTTTCCACGATCAGTTCACCGGCGGCCCAGCGTCTCATTCTCAGGCGGCCAGGGTGGGAACGGCTTTCTAGCGATCGTTCCTCGGGGATTGCAGGCATACTCGACTCGATAGGCGGCCTCCGATTGGTTCCATTCTGTCCGGCCAGCATCCCCTCGGCGCTGATGCTCTGCTGATTTTGTGGGAATTGGGGCACTCCTGAAGCCGCGACGTTTCAAATCATCGAATTCACCCGAGTTCCTTCGGCAATCGAAAAAAGCATAAAAAAGACTTTCCACATCGTCTATTGAAGCGTTATGATCCCTCAATTCCGGAATCTGTCGGCCGGATGCGCCCGAAAGGAGCGTGCATCATGTTTAGTTTCTTTATCGTTCTCGCGTTCGTCGCCATGATCGCCGGCCCCGCCATCCTGTCTTCGATTCAAAGGGCCCGGTCCCGCGAACAGGACTTCTGAGACTCTTGCGCCCGCTCCGCGTCTCCATGGCCATGCATTCTGGCCCGCGCCAGCGCCGTCTCCACCCTTCTATGGTTGACCCCGGCACATTAGGCTCGTATCGTTAGAGGTTGACTATGAAGATTTCCCCTAACACCTTGCGGATTGGAATTGCGGCTGCAGTTGTCTTGAGCACTATCGGCTGGCTGGCCTGGTCGGGCTACGGCGCCAACAAGAGCTACTACGTCACCATCGCCGAACTTGGCGGAATGGGCGACAAGGCCTACCACAGCCAATTGCGTGTCGAGGGATTCGTGCAGCCCGGCTCCATTGAGCACAACGGCCCCCATGTCGAGTTCGTGCTCAACGAGTTTGAAAGCCACAATCCCAAGGCTGCTTCCGGCCGCCTGCTGAAAGTCTCCTACAAGGGATCCGAGCCGCCTCCGGACACCTTCAAGGACGACGCCCAGGCCCTGGCCGAAGGCTCCTATGGCCGCGACGGCGTCTTCCACGCCAACGTGCTTCAGGCCAAGTGCGCCAGCAAATACGCGCCCGCTGGGCCCAACCAGCCGGGCGTCAAGCCCGCGGCTGCGCCTGCCAAATCAGCTACCGCCGCGGCTCCTCAGTCTGTCAGTTCAACCGCCGCAGCCACGACCGTCGCAAACTGATCGAATGACCGTCCCCCCACCAGCCGAGGCCGCCACTTTCACCACCTGCGCCCGCCTGAACGGAGTCTCCAAGCTCTTTGGCTCCTTTGCCGCGCTGCGCCAGGTTACGGTGAACCTCGAGCCCGGCCGCTGCTACGTGCTCATCGGCGAAAACGGCGCGGGCAAGTCCACGCTGCTTCGCATCCTGGCCGGACTTCTCCGCCCCAGCCTGGGCATCGTCAAAGTCTTTGGCGACCAGGACCCGCACGAGGCCCGCGCCCGCATCGGGTACATGAGCCACTCGCCCATGCTCTACGACGAGCTCACCGCCCAGGAGAATCTGCGCTACTTTGCCAGCCTCTACCACGGCCGCCCCTGCCTCGAACCCGCCGAAGCTCTGCGCCAGGTGGGCCTCGACCCCGAGCTGACCCGCACCCTGGGCCAATACTCACAAGGCATGAGGCAGCGCACCTCGCTGGCCCGCGTCCTGCTACCCGCGCCCGAGCTGCTGCTGCTCGATGAGCCTTTTTCCAACATGGATGTCGAATCCGCCCGCCAGATGGTTGAGTTGCTGGCTGGGTTCCGGCATGGCAACCGGACGATTGTTTTGACGACCCACCAACGTGAACTAGCCGCCCCCATCGCCGACTGGGTGCTCACCCTGCACGCGGGCCGCGTAGCTTCGTTTGAAGAGGGAACCCCGGGAATTCCCGTTGGGCCTCCGACGCGCCGCGGGGTGCCAGAGCCGGCATATCCAACCTTGCCCAGCGGGTTTCCGATTCGCCGCTTGGGCGATCTGGGAAGGCCAAAGAAATGAAGACCAACGGCGCGCGCTTCCTTGAATCCCTCGGCATTCCCTTCGAAATCCGCGAGTATGAAGTCGATCCAGACGACCTCTCCGCCCTCACCGTCGCCAGGAAGATTGGCATGCCCCCCGAGCAGGTCTTCAAGACCCTGCTGGTCACCGGGGGGCCGAATATCTACCGCTTCGCCGTGATCCCCGGCGATGCCGAGCTCGACTTCAAGAAGATCGCGCGTGCTTCGGGCTTACGCAAGGTTGAAATGGCGCCTCTCAAGGACGTTCAGCCCCTCACCGGGTACATTCGCGGCGGCGTCACCCTCTTCGGTGTGAGAAAGCCTTATCCCGTTTACATCGACGAAACCGTCGTCCTTTTCGACCAGATCAGCGTCTCCGCCGGCGCGCGCGGAACTCAGCTCATCCTCTCGCCTGCCAACTACCTTCGCGCCGCCCATGCCCTCGGAGTCGAAGTCCAGACCGCCAACATCATCAAAGACATCCAAAAAAACAAAGCGGGTGCCCCAGGTCCCTCGCCTTTGGGGACCTGGGAAAACACGAACTCAGACCCGGAGGGCCAAGCTTGATGACCCGCGCCCTCTGGACCCACCTCGTCAAAGACCTGCGCATCGAGTGGCGCTCCCTCGACGCCATCATCTCCATGCTTTTCTTCTCCGGGCTGGTGGTTGTGCTCTTCTCCATTGCCTTCGACCCGCGCGGCGCTTTTTCTCAGCAGATCGCCGGCGGGGTCCTTTGCGTGGCCACCATGTTCGCCTCCGTAAGCGCGCTCAACCAAGCGTGGGCACGCGAAATCCGCCATCAGGTACTCGACGCCCAGCGCATGGTTCCTGCTCCCGGCGCGGAACTCTATCTCTCCAAGGTTCTGGCCAACTTCCTTTTTGTCACCATCGTCCAGGTGATTCTGGCCCCCATCTTTATCGTTTTCTATAACCTGCGCATCGAGGGGCAGGCCTGGCTGCTGGCGCTGGTGCTGCCGCTGGGCACATGGGCCCTGGTGGCCAACGGCATCTTCTTTGCCGCGCTGTCCATCCGCAGCCGCAACCGCGAGCTGCTGCTTTCGCTCATTCTCTTTCCCATCTTCATTCCGGCTTTGCTGGCCATGGTGCAGGCCACAACCGCCATCCTCACCGGCGAAAGCGACCCCACCCTCTGGATCAAGCTTCTGCTCGGCTACGACATCATCTTCACCACCGCCAGCCTGATGCTCTTCGACGTTGTGTTTCACGCGGAGTAGTCGTTTTGCGGATGCCTTTTGTTCACTCGATCCTACTCTGCTCCCAACTCGCGAACGATAGCTACCGATGCCGATGCGCCGATGCGGTTTGCGCCTGCCTCAAGCATGGCGCGCACGTCGGCGAGGGTGCGGACGCCGCCGGAGGCTTTGACGCCGGAGCGAGCGCCGGCAATGCCCCGGAGCAACGCAACGTCGGCGGGGGTGGCGCCGCCAGAGGCGAATCCCGTGGAGGTCTTGAGGAAATCGGCGCCGGCCTGGATGGCGATTTCGGAGGCACGGAGTTTTTCCGCTACGGTGAGCAGAGACGTTTCAAGAATCACCTTCAGCAGCGCGCCGTGATGATGGACGACCGTGGCAGCGCCTTGGACAGCGCGATACACCGCGTCGTGGTTGCCGCTCTTGAGCTGGCCGATGGGAATGACCATGTCCAACTCGCGAGCACCCAGGCGGATGAGCGCGGTCGCTTCTTGCCGTAGTGTCGAGACCAGCGATGCGCCAAGCGGAAATCCTATAACCACACCAACGGGAACGCCCGTTCCAGACAGAACGCGCACCGCGGTGGATGCCCAGACCGGGTTGACCATGGCGCAGGCAAAGCGGTAGCGGATGGCTTCGTCGCAGAGGTTCTCGACCTGTTTGCGAGTAGCGTCGGGCTTGAGCAGCGTGTGGTCGATGACTTCAGCCAACGACTGCCAACTGGAGAGCGCGCGGGTGGCGAAGGCGGCAGAATCGAAGCTGCCATTGTCGAATTCGAGATCGGTTTCCCGGATGGGCGCGATAGTAGCCATAGGTCTTGCTCCTTGCTTGAGAAACGCCGCAGGGCGGCACGGTTTGACGGGCAGCATACGGGAAATGAGTATAGAGCCTCGCGCGGCGCCGGACCAAATGGCCCCGGCGACCGGCAGGGATGACATGCCGGAACATCCTGGCCGCAACGGCTTGATCGTACGGACAAACCGTCGAATTCTCCGCGGCAGGGCCTCTCTCCGGCGGGACGAAAACCTGGCCTTTTCTCGGAAGCCGCAAGGTTGGTACCCTTCATTGCCAGTCTCAATCTGACTGCCTCTGACCTGTTTCAGCTTTTCCGTACCACAATGTACGCGTTATAGCGTACATTGTGGTACACTCCAAGCATGGAAGTCCCAATTACGCAGTTCCGCCGCGAAATCTTTTCGCTCGTTAACCAGGCGCTTGACGGCGGTGAGGTCTGGCTCACCCACAAGGGCCGCCGCCTCAGGATCGTTCCCGAAGGCCAGCCAGTGAGCCGCCTGAGCCGGATTACACCCATGGAGATTATGGTAGACCCAAGTTTCGACATGAATGACCCGGCTTTCAAGGCCGATTGGCTTGCCGAGATGGAGAAGGAGTGGGAGAAAGACTGGGCCGGCCTTTGATTGCCTACCTGGACACACACATTGTCCTATGGCTGGCCGCAGGCAAGGTGAATCGCCTGAGCTCCAAAGCAAGAGGGCTCCTGGACAGGGCTGAGCTGCTTGTGTCCGCGATGGCGTTTTTCGAACTCGAATACCTTCACGAGCTCGGACGAACGAAGATTCCCGCGCGGGGTCTACTCCAAAAAGTCGAGCACGAAACCAACCTGCGACTTTGTGATTTGCCGTTTGCAGTGGTTGCCAGCGCGGCTTTGGACGAGAAGTGGACCCGAGATCCCTTCGATCGTCTCATCGTCGCCAACGCCAAAGCCAACGGCTTCGCCTGGCTCATCTCCGCCGACGAAGAGATTGCCCGGCACTATCCGCGCACGGTCTGGTAGAGACCCATGGCTCGCATGGAACGCCGCTAGCCGATCCGCTGGATCCGTTCGCGATCCGCACTCTCTCTCGTCGCACCTCCGAACTTTCTCACCCGCGTGAGCGTAATGTCTGTTGTCAGGGGTTCAAACCCCTTGGCTAGTCTCTCGTTCTTTTCCTGAAAACAGCCGCAAAGGCGCGGAGAGATCCTTCATTGTCCTCCACGCAAGCTAGGAGATCGATGAAACACAGCATGTTAAGCAAGCTCGCATTCATAGCCCTTTCCACATTGGTTCTTTCGACGGCGTGCAACGCGCAATCGTCCCTTGCAGGGGATTGGCAGGGCGTTTTGAATGCAGGAGGCGCGCAATTCCGAATTGCCTGGCACGTCACCGCGGCAAAGGACGGCAGCCTCACCTCCACGCTCGACAACATCGACCAGGGCATCTTTGGAATCAAGGTCAAATCCCTCACTCTGGATGGCTCCCATCTCACCCTGACCGTGGACGACGAAATCGAAGTCAGCGGACAATCCATCAACGTCAAGGGCGTCTTTGACGGCACCATCGACAAGGATGTAACGGAGCTGAAAGGAACGTGGACGCAGACCGAGCCAGAGCAGGCCCCCGCGGAACTCGATCTCAAGCACACGCCCGCTCAGGCCGCGGCCAAACCGGCAGTTCCCTCGGATATCGACGGCATATGGCTGGGAACTCTCGATGCCGGCGCAACCAAACTTCGCCTTGTTTTGAAGATCGCCAATGGCCCCGACGGCTTGACCGCCAGCCTGCAAAGCCCCGACCAAAGCCAGCAGTGGCTGCCTGCCAACTCGGCTACGCGCAGCGGCGATTCGCTGAACTTCACCATAGAATCCTTAGGCGTAGTCTATGACGGCAAGATCGACGCTGGCCTGAACTCCATCGATGGCACTTTTACGCAAGGCGGCAGGCCCCTTCCACTCGCGCTGAAGCGTGTGAAGGATCAAGCCGAGTTGGAGACTCGCCATCCCCAGAATCCTGTCAAGCCCTATCCCTATCGAGAAGAGGAAGTTACCTACGCCAACAAGGCGGCAGGCAACGTGCTGGCCGGCACGCTGACCATTCCGCCCGGCAAAGGGCCGTTTCCTGCTGTCCTGCTCATCTCGGGCTCGGGACCGAACGATCGCGACGAAACCGTATTCGGCCACAAGCCGTTCCTGGTTCTCTCCGACTACCTCACCCGCAAGGGAATCGTGGTACTGCGGGTAGACAAGCGCGGCGTCGGCAAGTCGACGGGAGACCTCGCGCATGCCACCACTGCCGACTTTGCAACCGATGCGGAGGCGGGCGTCCAGTACCTCAAGACGCGCGCCGAGGCCGATCCCCGCCGCATCGGCCTCATCGGGCACAGCGAAGGCGGAACGGTTGCGCCGATGGTGGCTGCGGGCGATCCGGGCGTACGGTTCATCGTATTGATGGCGGGGCCGGGCGTGCCGGGAGACCAGATCATCGTGGAGCAGGGGCGGCTGATCGAGGAAGCCGCCGGAGCAACCAAGGAGAAGGCCGCTCAAGATGCCGACAAGCAGCGGGAGCTGTTCGCGCTCGTGGAAAAGGAAAAGGATGACGCGGTCCTTGGCAAGGAGCTTCGCGAGAAGCTGGCTGGACGGGTGCCCGATGCCCAGATCGACGTGGCGATTCAACAACTCACGTCGCCGTGGATGCGTTACACCCTCACCTACGATCCCGCGACGGCGCTGCGCAAGGTCGCCTGCCCGGTGCTGGCCCTCAACGGCGAAAAGGACTTGCAGGTTTCGGCGGCGCAGAACCTGCCCGCCATCAAGAAAGCCTTGGAGGAGGGTGGAAACAAGCAGATCGAGATCGACGAGATGCCGGGCCTGAACCACCTCTTCCAGACCGCGAAAACCGGCTC
>Ga0302157_10001685_pt1 | contig 26547 bp, 25 predicted proteins | sample I_Bog_N3_3_FD_193502 | JGI IMG/M metagenome (GOLD analysis project Ga0302157, IMG submission 193502) | Peat permafrost microbial communities from Stordalen Mire near Abisko, Sweden - I_Bog_N3_3 | ecosystem: Environmental > Terrestrial > Soil > Wetlands > Peat | place: Sweden: Abisko, Stordalen... | reverse complement strand
CTTGATCTCCTCGGTCATCCGCCGGAGGGCCTCGGCGAACCGGGACGGGTCGGGCTCGAGCGAGCCGATCCCCTCCTCGACCAGCGAGACGAAGTAGTCGCGCATCCACGGGATGGCGGTGAACTGGCAGCGGTGGGTGACCTCGTGGAGCGCCAGCCACAGCCGGAACTCCCGGGGCTCGAAGCCGTGGGCCTGCTCGAGGGCCACCACGTTCGGACCCACGAAGTACACGATGTCCTGGTCCTCGACGGCCTCCTCGGTGAGGAGCAGGTCGTACTGTCCCAGCACCCGGGTGGAGAGCCACCCCAGCACCAGGCCCATCTGGGTCCCGGTGGCGGCCCGGCCCGCCGCCGCCAGTGGACCCGCCAGGCGCTCGGTGACCCGGTTGGTGGCGGACAGGCGCCCCGGGTCCAGCTTGTCCAGGTGGGGCCCGACCAGCCGCTGGAAGCTGGCGACGTTGGCGTGGACCCACCCGGCCCGGTCGGTCACCCGGGCCCGTGCCGGCCCCGAGGACGAGCGCAGTCCGGTGGACTCGGCCACCAGCTCCTCGGCCTGGGCGGTGAGCTCCTCGAAGTCAGCCTCGAGGAGGTCCGGACGGTACGGGGCGGGCAGGTGACTCCGGCTCCCCACCCAGGAGGCCACCCGTTCGGCCGTGTCCCAGGCCACGGCTCCGGATCCCTGGGGCCGGGACCGCCCGGCGTCCGAGCCGGTGTCTGCCGCCGAGCCGGTGTCCGCCGCCGCGGCGGTGTCTGTCGGAGCGGCGGTGTCTGTTGGAGCGGCGGTGTCGACTTCGGAGGCGGGGTCGGTCACAGAGCCCAGTGTAGGGACCCGTGCCGCCGCCGTCCGCTCGGTGTGGCGGCCACCACCCGGCGCCCGCGGTCGGGCCCGGGGTCAGTTGCTCTGGCGGCTGTGCTCCTCACGCAGGGCGTCCGCCACCCGCGTGATCAACTCGTCGGGGACGTGGTCCTTGCAGCGGCTGGCGATCACCTTCCGCAGCTCGGCCTCGAAGCCGAAGATCCCGACACACGGGCCGCACAGGTCCAGGTGCCGCCGGATCTCGACGCGCCGCTCCTCGGTCAACTCCCCGTCGAGGTACGAGTAGAGGCGTTCGATGGTCTGGTCGCAGTCGAGGAACCCCGCCGGCACCTCATGACCCTTGGTCGGTACTGCCGGGTTGTCCGGCACGTCCTGCTCTCCCACTGGTACTGGTCTCCCTACCTGGCCTCGTCGGTCGCCCCGACGAGGCCCCGAGTGCTTCCACGATCGACCAACGCCTTCTGCAGCGCTTTTCTTCCGCGGTGGATCCTGCTCATGACGGTCCCGATGGGGACGTCGGTGATCTCGGCGATCTCCTTGTACGAGAACCCCTCGACGTCGGCCAGCAGGACCGCCATCCGGAACGTGTCGGGGAGCGACTCGATCGCCTCTTTCACATCGGTGTCGGTGAAGCGCTCGAGCGCCTCCTCCTCGGCGCTCCGGCCGAGTCCGGTGGCCTGGTCGCCGGACAGCCGCCGGTAGAGATAGAGGTCCTCGATGTCCTCGACGTCGGCGATCTCGGGCCGACGCTTCTTGGCCCGGTAGGTGTTGATGTAGGTGTTGGTGAGGATCCGGTACAGCCACGCCTTCAGGTTGGTGCCCAGCTCGAAGCTGGCAAAGGCCCGGTAGGCCTTGAGATAGGTCTCCTGCACCAGGTCCTCGGCGTCGGCCGGGTTGCGGGTCATCCGGAGCGCCGCGGTGTAGAGGGCGGGCATGTACTCCATCGCAAGATCGGAGAACACCGCCTGATCGGCCATGTATGCACCCTACACAGACGGGCGCGCCTTGCCGCCACTCGCCCCCCGGTCAGGGACGACGGTCCGCATCCGGGTCGGGCCGGCGGGTCCCCTGCCGAGGGTCCCGGACCGGGCATGATGGGCGCCGTGACCGAACGAGCGCCCACCCGCTCCCCCGGACCAACCCGCAGGTGCGGGGCGACCGGTCCCCCACCCGCCGCCGGCCGGTGTCACGACGTCGCCCGGCCCGTCGTCCTCGCCAGCGAGTGGCACGGCGGCGCCCGGGTCTCCCGGGTCCGCCGTCCGGACGGGTCGGTCTTCACCGTCACCGTGCCCGGCCTGGCCGTCTATGACCACACCGAACACCTGGCTCCCGCGCACCCGTGGATCTCGGACGACACCGGGCAACCGCAGCTGACCACCGTCGGGGCCCTCCGGTTGGTCGCCGCGCTGGACCCTTCGTCGGGGGGCAGGGAACTGCTGGTCGGCTGACCCGGGACCGGGGTCAGTCGTCGTCGATGGCGTCGTCGGTGTCGGCGTCCTTGCGGCTGGTGACCAGCATCCCCACCGCCGCCCCCACGCCGAGGGCCGCCGAGAACAGGGCGGTCCGGAGGCCACCGCGGCGCTTGCCCCGGGCGCCGTCCACCGAGTACTTGCCGGGGCCCAGGGCCGAGATGGCCGCGGCGGTGGCCCCGACCACGCCCACGTACTCCCAGCCGCCCTTGAAGATGAAGAAGCCCTTCCCCTTGTGATCGGTGGCGGCCGCCGCCGTCATGATGCCGATCACCCCGGCCGAGGCCAGTGGCGTGAGGGTGCCCAGGGTGAGCAGGGCACCGGTGCCGATCTCCGTGGTGGCGGCCACCCGGGCGTGGACGTGGGCCGGCTGCAGCCCGAGGGAGTCGAAGTACTTGGTGGTGCCCTCGAGGCCGCCCGGGCCCCGCACCTTGTTCATGCCGTGGACGATCATCATCGGTCCGACGGTCAGGCGGAGGATGAGGGCCGCCACGTCCGATCCCGAGTGGCCGGCGTCTGCATGGGGCATGGGGGCTCCTTGTGCTCTGGTGCTGGGTGGGTCTGGTGCTGGGTGGGTCTGCGTTGCCCCGGTCGACCGGCTGCCCCGGTGGATCGGTTGCCCGGTACCCGGCGCCACACCGGCGGTGGCGTGGGGGATCTTACGGTGCGTCCCCGGTCCGGACCAGTGGGCGACCGCCACCGACCCGGGCCGTCCACCTCGAGCGGGCCGGTGCCGGCTCAGTTGGTCCGGGACGGTGACGCGTTGTGGCGGACCTCGTCGAAGGGCCTGTCCTTGTCGGCGGCGTACTCGCGCGGCATGCCGAGGACGCGCTCACTGATGATGTTGCGCTGCATCTCGTTGCTGCCGCCCCCCAGGCTGCCGCCCTGGCGGCCCAGGTACTCGATGGCCTGCAGCCCCGCCGGGTCGCCTGCCGTCCAGGCGGCCGCCCGGGACCCTGCGATCTCCAGGCCGATGTCGGCCCGGCGCTCGGAGTTGGTGGCGGCGAAGAGCCGGGGCAGCGAGCCCGCCGGGCCCGGGAACGCCCCGGTGGTGATCCCCGTCGTCACCCGCTGGATGAGCTGGCCCGCCACCAGCTCGTTGACCCGGGCCTCGGCCAGCAGCTGACGCACCCTCGGGTCGTGGGCCCGGCCGGTGGCCAGAGCCAGCTCGACCAGGTCGTTGCGCCCCCCGCCCTGCCCGCCGCGTCCCCCGCTGCCGCTGCTGTAGGGGGATCCTCCGCCCACCGCATCGCGCTCGTGGAACAACAGGCGCGAGGCCACGGTCCACCCGTCGTTCACCTGGCCCACCACGTCGTCGACGGGGATGGCCACGTCGTCGAAGAACTCCTGGCAGAACTCGTCCGAGCCGTTGACCATCTTGATCTGGCGGACATCGATGCCGGGCTGATGGATCTTCACGATGAAGCAGGTGAGGCCCCGGTGCTTCGGCGCGTGCCAGTCCGTCCGGGCCAGGCACAGGGCGTAGTCGGCCCGGTGGGCCCCCGAGCTCCAGATCTTCGAGCCGTTGAGGACGAAGACGTCGCCGTCGCGGGTGGCCCGGGTGACCAGGCCGGCCAGGTCCGACCCCCCCGAGGGCTCCGACAGGAACTGCACCCACAGCTCCCGGCCCTCGAGGATGGCCGGGATGTGACGCTGCTTCTGCGCCTCGGTCCCGAAGTCGAGCAGGGTGGCGGCCAGGATCCCGAAGGTCGGGACGTTGAACAGGATCGGCATCTCGAAGGAGGCCGCCTCCTGGTTGAACACCAGCTGATGGGCCCGGGACAGGCCCTGGCCCCCGTAGGCCCGGGGGAAGCACAGCCCGGCGAATCCGCCGTCGAAGAGGATCTTCTGGAGGTGGCGGGCCCGGAGGCCGTCCTCGTCCTCACGCATGAGGTCGAAGTTGCTCCGGTCGGTGAGGCGGGGCATCGACGCGGCCAGGAAGTCGCGGGCCCGGAGCCGGAAGGCCTCGAGCTCGGCCGGATCGGCCGTGGCCGGCACGGAGGTGGTCCCGACGGTGGCGTCAGCCATCCCGGTCCTCCCGGTCGGAGTCGAGTCCCAGACCGTCGGCGATGCGGGCCCGGTGGTCGGCCGGGGTCCCGAACAGGACGGCGTCCTGGACCACCCGTCGGAGATAGAGGTGCAGGTCGTGGTCCCAGGTGACGCCGATGCCCCCCTGGAGCTGGACACAGTCCTGCAGGACGACCGGCGCGTGGTCGCCGACGTAGGACTTCGCCGCGCTGGCCAGCTCGGCCGCCCGCCCCGACGACCGGGCCACGGCAGACGCCGCGGACTGGGCCGTGGCCAGGCAGGCCTCGGTCCACAGCTTGAGGTCGGCGAAGCGGTGCTTGAGGGCCTGGTACGACGCCAGGGGCCGGCCGAACGAGTACCGGTCGAAGGCGTACTCGATGGTGACCCCGAGCATGTGGTCGGCGGCCCCGGCCATCTCTGCGCACTGGAGCACCACCGCCACCTGCACCAGCCGCTCGATCTCGGAGGCCGCCCCACCGACCTCACCCACCACCGCCGATGCCGGCACGGCCACCCGGTCGAACGTCACGGTGGCGAAGCGCCGGACCAGGTCGAGCGAGTCCAGGGGGGTGACGGTGACCCCGGGCAGGGTGGGGTCGACCAGGAACTGGGTAGGGGCGCCGTCCACCGACGCCACCACGAGCAGCCAGGCGGACTGGGCGGCCGCCTCGACGGGACCCTTCGACCCGTGGAGCACGAATCCCCCCGCCCCGTCCGGGGTCGCCTCCATCCGGACCTCGTCCCACGGCGAGGACGGTTCGGCCAGGCACCAGGTGGCGATGGTCTCCCCCGAGACGATGCCGGGCAGGACGGCCCGGCGCTGCCCGGGCGACCCCGAGGCGGCCAGGGCCGAGGCCACCAGGTTGGTGGGGAGCAACGGTCCGGGCGACACCCTCCGGCCCATCTCCTCGGCCACCAGGACCAGGTCGGAGAGACCGTGCTCCGAGACGCTCCCCCCGCCGTCGGCCTCGGTCACCAGGAGCGAGGTCCAGCCGAGCTCACTCCCCCGCCGCCACCACTCGAGGGGGAAGCCGGCCGGTTCCTTGTCCGCCCACTCGCGCACCGTCGACACCGGGCAGGAGGTGTCGAGGAAGCGCGCCGTGGTCTCGTCGAAGAGCACCTGGTCGTCACTGAGCTGGAGGTCCATGCAGCGTCCCGCAGCTCAGTGGGTGGGCCGGGCGGAGCCGTCGGCGGCGTTCACCGGGCGTTCTGCGCGCCGAACACGAGGGGCAGGCTGTCGATCTGGCGCAGGCCGATGCCGTAGACGAGCTCGGCCCCCGGCGCCAGCTCGTAGTCGGGGATCCGCTGGTGCCACTCGCGCAGGGTGGTCCGCAGCTCCAGCCGGGCCAGGTGGGACCCGAGGCACCGGTGCACGCCCCCGCCGAAGGCCAGGTGCCGGTTGGGCTGGCGGGTGAGGTCGACGGTGTCGGCGTCCGGGGTGGCCCGCTCATCGGTGTTGGCCGAGCCGATCATCACGCCCACGTGGTCACCCCGGTGCATCGGGCAGCCGGCCAGCTCGACGTCGCCGGCCACCACACGGGCCACGGTGGTCACCGGCGTCTCCCAGCGGAGCAGCTCCTCGACGGCCGACGGGATGATGGAGGGATCGTCCACGATGCGGCGGCGCTGCTCGGGGTGACGGGCCAGGTAGGCGTAGAAGCACTCGAGGGTGTCGGTGACGGTGTCCAGTCCGGCCAGGATGAACAGGAAGCAGATGCCGAGGATCTCCTCCTCGGTCAGGTGGGCGCCGTCGACCTCGGCGGCCAGGAACCGGCTCAACAGGTCCTCTTGCGGGCGCGTACGGCGCTCGGCCAGCGCGTCGGCGAAGTAGGCCTCGATGGAGGCGGCCGTCTCCCGCTGGGAGGCCTGCATGGCCTCGAGGTCGTCACCGGCCGGGCGCAGGATGCCGTTCTTCATGCCGAGGAACATGTCGAGGTCGGACAGGGGGAGGCCGAGCAGGCCGAGGAACACCGCCGAGGGAAGGGGCTCGGCCAGGTCGGTGGTGAACTCGCAGGAGCCCCGGTCCACCAGTGGATCGATGAGCTCGTTCACCCGTCGGGCGATGTCGGGCTCGATGGCGTTCATCTGCTTGGGGGCGAAGATGGGATCGAGCAGCTTGCGGTACTTCACGTGCTCGGGGGGGTCCACCTGGAGGGGGATGAGCGGCACGGTCTGCCCCAGGTCGACGGCCTCCATGGCCGACGAGAAGATCTCGGGGTGCTGGAGGGCGTAGTCAACCTCGGCGCGCCGCACCACCTGGTAGATGCCCATCGGTCCGTCGACCACCCCGCCGGCGTCCCGGACCCGGCGGTAGAAGGGCTGGGGATCGGCGGCCAGGTCGCTGTCGAAGAACGAGTCCGGGTCGATGACCGGTGCCTCGGCCCCGTTGTCCGGGGCCGTCACCGGGCCACCCCGGCGGCGCGGGGGCCCAGGCGGTCGAGCCTGTCGTCGATGTCCATCGGACCCCCTCCCGGTCGTGCCACCCGTGTCGGACGGCGGCGTCGACCACCGGTGCGTTCGCACGGTACTGAGTAGCGTCAAAGTAGCACGTCTGTTTTCCGGCTCGACAGGCTGGCGGCAGGGGAATCGGCGCCCGGCGGGCGGCGGCGGACCAGAGGGATCGGGGGGTCGGAAAATACCGGTTATCCTCGCCGCCGGAGCGACGCAGCCGTGCATGTGCCGCGGCACGGCGACCGGTGTGCCGCTCCGGCGCCGCTGCCCGCGTGGCGACCCCCGCCGGTCGAGAGGAGTGCAGGATGATGGCCGACGCACCGTTTCGGATACTGCCCGAGCTGACCGACTCGAACCGGCACTTCTGGCAGGGTGGACGGGACGGCAGGCTGGTCTTCCTCCGCTGCCAGCAGTGCGGGTACTACCTCCACCCGCCGACACCGGTGTGCCCGGTGGACCGCTCGAAGGACATCGCTCCCGAGGCGGTGAGCGGCCGGGCCACCGTGACCAGCTTCACCGTCAACCACCACCAGTGGATCCCGGGCTTCGACCCGCCCTACGTGATCGGCCTGGTGTCGATCATCGAGCAGCCCGAGGTGCGGCTGACCACCAACATCGTCCACTGCGAGCCCGACGAGGTCGTCATCGGCATGGACGTCCGGGTGGTGTTCGAGCACCACGAGGATCCCCACGGGGACATCTGGCTCCCGCTGTTCGAGCCCGCCGCCGCCCCCGGAGATACCCGTGCCTGATCGACCCCTCGAGCAGAACTGCGCCATCACCGGCATCGGCCAGTCCGCCATCGGCCGCCGCCTGGGCATCGATCCACTCGAGCTCACCCTGGACGCCTGCCTGGCCGCGGTGGACGATGCCGGGCTGGCCCTCAGCGACATCGACGGCGTCTCCACCTACCCGGGCATGATGTCCGCCCCACGGGGATTCTCCGGGGCCGGCGCCGTCGACGTGATCGACGCCCTGCGGATCACGGCGGACTGGCACGACAGCGGCGCCGAGACCTCGGGCCAGCTGGGCTCGGTGATCAAGGCGTGCCTGGCGGTGGGCGCGGGCCTGGCCGACCACGTCCTGTGCTTCCGGTCGGTCTGGGAGGGGACGGCTCAGGGCACCGCCGGACGGGCCAGCGTGGGCATGGGGGGCGGCGGGAGCGGCTTCTACGCGTCGGGGTTCATGCAGTGGACCCTGCCCTTCGGCGCTGCGTCGGCCTCCTGCTGGATCGCCCAGTACGCCCAGGCCCACATGCACCGCTACGGCACCACGCCCGAGCAGCTGGCCCAGATCGCCCTCAACGCCCGCCGCAACGCCGCCCTCAACCCCAACGCCATCTACCGCGACCCGATGACCATGGACGACTACTTCGCCTCGCGGATGATCACCACCCCGTTCCACCTGTTCGACTGCGACGCGCCCTGCGACGGAGCCACCGCGTTCATCGTGTCCCGCCGCGAGCTGGCCGCCGACCTCGGCGGCACGCCCGTGTTCGTCGAGGCGGTCGGGACGGCCATGCGCGACCGTCCGAGCTGGGACCAGATCCACGACCTCACCCGGACGGTGGGGGCCGACGCCGCCGACCAGATGTGGGGCCGGACCTCGCTGACACCGGCCGACGTCGACGTGGCCGAGCTCTACGACGGGTTCAGCTTCCTCACCATGCTGTGGCTGGAGGCACTGGGGCTGTGCCCGATGGGAGGGAGCGGTCCCTTCGTGGAAGGCGGCCACCGCATTGCCCGCGACGGGCCGTTGCCGCTCAACACGCACGGCGGCCAACTGTCGGGTGGCCGGCTGCACGGCTACGGATTCCTCCACGAGGCCTGCGTCCAGCTCCGGGGCGAGGGCGGGGAGCGGCAGGTCGACTCGCAGCCCCGGGTGGCGGCCGTGGCCGCCGGTGGTGGGAACACGTGCGGGTGCATGCTGGTCTCCACCCTGCAGTGACGCGGCTCGGGGCGCCGGGAGGGCCGGCGCCGGGTGGGCCGGCTCTAGGCGGACTGGCACAGTGTCCGTGAGACTGCGGGCGACCCTGCGACAGGCCGGGGCGGCCCGCTACCGGCAACCCGGCGGGGCGTGGGACGTCCCCACCCTGGACGGCCTGGCCCGCCTGTCCGCCGGCACGTCCCGACCCGGGACCACGATGCTGGCCGACTCCTCGACCCGGCTCGGGGGTGACGCCGTGGAGGCGGAGGTGAGCGGTCTGGCCGGTGGGCTCCGGGCCGCCGGCGTGCGGCGGGGGGACACGGTGGCCTGGCAGCTCCCCAACCGGGCCGAGGCGGTGCTGCTCTTCCGGGCCTGCTGGCGCGTCGGGGCCGTGGCGGTGCCTCTCCACCACCAGGTGGGTCCGGCCGAGGTGGCGGCCATGCTCGACGTGGTGGAACCGGGCCTGGTGCTGGCCGGACCGGGCTCCTGCCTCGAGGAGCGGCCGGGGACGATCCTGGTGGGTGCCGACGACGGGATCTGGGACGCGCTTCTCCGTGGCACCCCGGTGCGGGACCCGTTCGCCCGGTCGGCGGACGTGGCCGTGGCCCTGTTCACCTCCGGATCGACCGGCGAGCCCAAGGCGGTCCTCCATACCCACCGGGGCCTGGCCTACAAGGCCCGGACCATGGCGGCCGCCCACGGGCTGACGCCGGACGACGCCGTCTTGATGCCTGCGCCCCTGGCCCACATCTCGGGACTCCTCAGCGGGGTGCTCCTGCCCCTGGCCACCGGCATGCGCACGGTACTGATGGAGCGGTGGGACGCCGAGCGGGCCAACCTCCTCGTTCCCGACCACGGCATCACCTTCATGATCGGGCCGCCCGTGTACTTCGCCGCCATGGCCGGCGCGTCGAACTTCTCGACCCCGTCGATGGCCGGTCTGCGGCTCATCTCCTGTGGGTCCATGACCGTCGCCCCCGAGTTCGTGGACGCCACCCGGGCCGCCTTCGGGGCCGTGGTCAAGCGCACCTACGGCTCGACCGAGGCGCCGACCGTCACCACCTCGGCGTGGGACGACCCGCCCGAACGGGCCCGCGACACCGACGGCCACGTGGTGAGCCAGGCCGAGCTGCGGGTGGTCGACCCGGCCACCGGCCGGGTGGTCGGCCCGGGTGTGGCCGGCGAGCTCGAGCTGCGGGGCCCCGAGCTGTTCGCCGGGTACGCCGACCGGGACCAGACCCGGGCCGCCCTGCACGGCACCTGGTACCGCACCGGGGACCTGGCCACGGTGGACGGCGAGGGCTGGCTCACCATCGTCGGCCGGACCCGGGACGTCATCATCCGGGGTGGCGAGAACATCATCCCCGCCGAGGTCGAGCGGATGCTCGAGTCCCATCCGTCCGTCATCCAGGCCGTGGTGGTGGGCTACCGGGACGAGCGGCTGGGCGAGCGGGTCGGCGCCTGGGTGGTGGCCGACGGCCCCTTCGGCCTCGAGGACTGCCGGGCCTGGTGCTCCTCCCGGGGACTGGCCCGGTTCAAGACCCCCGAACGCGTGGAGCAGTCCGACCGGCTGCCCACCCTGTCGCTGGGCAAGCCCGACCGCGCCGCCCTCCGCCGCCGGATCGAGGGCGGGACGGGGCCCTCGAGCTAGCGGGCCCCCCGGAAGTCGGGGGTCCGGCGCTCGGCGAAGGCGGCCATGCCCTCGGCCATCTCCGGGGACACCGTGGCCATGGCCTGGGCCTGGGCCTCCCGGTCCAGCGACGCGGCCAGGCCCGTCTCGAAGGTGGCGTTGAGGAGCTGCTTGGACAGCCCCAGCGAGCGGGTGGGTCCGGCGGCCAGGCGGGCCGCCAGGGCCGAGGCCTCCTGGTCCATCCCCCCGGCGTCGGCCACGTGCCGGTAGGCGAGCCCGAGCGTGACGGCCTCCGCGCCGGTGGCACCCTCGCCCAGCATGACCATGGCCTTGGCCCGCGGCAGTCCGACCAGCCGGGGCAGCAGGTAGGCGCCGCCGGCGTCCACGACCAGTCCCCACTTGGCGAACGACCAGATGAAGCGGGTCTGGTCACAGACCAGGACGAAGTCGCAGGCCAGGGCCAGGTGCGCGCCGGGGCCCACCGCGGTGCCGTTCACCGCGGCCACCGTCGGCTTGTCCAGCTCCCAGAGCTCGCGGATGAAGGTCTGCACGCCGATCCGGAGGGCCTCGCTGGTGGCCCTGGGGTCGAACCCCTCGCCTCCGGCCCGCGACACCGTGGACGCCCGGAGGTCCATGCCGGCGCAGAAGGACTCACCCACGCCGGTCACCAGCAGCGCCCGCACCTCACGGTCGGCCCGCACCTCACGGACCCGCTGCACGATCTCGTCGCGCATCTCGATGCTCAGGGCGTTCTTGGCCTCGGGGCGGTCGAGCACCAGCCGGGCCACCCCGTCGTCTCCCACGCTGTATCGGATCATCGGCACAACGTAGGCGAACCGGTCGCCAGCCGGCAGTGGGCCCGGGACCGCCGCCACTAGATTCTCCCGGGCCGGACCGGGCGCGCTGCCCTCTGCGTCCGGCCTGCTGTCTCCCGGGGCCCCGGGAGCCCGATCGACGGAGGTGGGCTGATGCACGGTGACGACGCCGGACCCGTGCCCGCAGGGTTCTTCGAGGTGGTGCTGGGCCAGCGGGCGTGCCGCGCCTTCGCCGACCGGCCTGTCGACGACGCCCTGGTCGAGCGGTGCCTCGAGGCGGCCACCCACGCACCCAGCGCCGAGAACCTCCAACCGTGGGAGTTCGTCGTGGTCCGCGACGACACCCTGCGCGCCGCCATCGGCGACCTCACCCGCCGGGCCTGGCAGGGCGGGGGCCGGGCGCACTCCGAAGGGCGGCTGTCCCCGGCCCTCCTCCAGGACGTCCACCACGGCGCCGAGGGTGGCATCGCCTCGGCCCCGGTCATCGTGGTGGTGGGCGGCAACACGTCGGTGGCGCTCGAGGCCACGCTGCCGTCGTCGGTCTACCCCGCCGTGCAGAACCTCCTGCTGGCGGCGGCCGCCCTCGGTCTGGGCTCGGCCATGACCACCCTGGCCACCCTGTTCGACGACCAGCTCCGGGCCCTGGTGGGCCTGCCGGAGTCGGTCCGTCCCATGGCGGTGGTGCCGCTCGGATGGCCGGCCGCGCCGCTCGGACGGCCACGGCGGCTGCCGGTGAGCGAGCGGGCCCACCGGGACAGGTTCGGCTCGGCGTGGTGAGCACCGCTCACCGGTCAGCCCATCTTCCTGAGAGATGCCTGTGAACTCTTCGATTGGTTTGACTGATCCCGACAGGCGTGCCTACACTCCTCTTCGACCACAGGTTGCTGGAATCCCCCCTCCACACTTGATGTGTCAGTACGAAGGAACCGCCATTCCCCCCCGGTGGTTCCTTCGTCGCGTCAGGGCCCGGAACCGCTCAGCGGGGTAGGCCGAGGATGCGGTCGCCGATGATGGTCTTCTGGATCTCGCTGGTGCCGCCGGCGATGGTGGCCGCCTTCGACCACAGCCACTGACGCTGCCACTTCCCTGCCGCCGGGTTGCCGGTGGCCTCCCCCCACAGGGGCGACGACGGGCCCAGCACCAACAGGGCGGCCTCGGCCATGGACTGGGTCATGTCGGTCCAGCTCAGCTTCACCACGCTGGACTCCGGACCGGGCTCCTCGCCCCGGGTCAACCGGGTCAGGGTCCTCCAGTTGTGGAGTCGGAAGACCCGGAGCTTGACCGCCGCCTCGGCCAGGGCGTCCGCCACCTCGGGGTCGTCCAGGCGACCCTCGACGTCGGCCAGGGCGTAGAGCTGCTCGAGGAACACCTCGTGGACCACCTGCTCCTTGAACGGGAAGGAGGTCCCCCGCTCGTGGGCCAGCGTGGTGTTGGCCACCGCCCAGCCCTGGTTCAACCCGCCGACCAGGCAGTCGGACGGCACGAAGACGTCATCGAAGAAGACCTCGTTGAACTCGGCCTCGCCGGTGATGGTGACCAACGGCCTGATCTCGATGCCCGGGGCGGTCATGTCGACCACCAGGTAGGACAGCCCGCGGTGCTTGGGTGCGTCGGGGTCGGTCCGCACCAGGGCGATGCCCCAGCGGGCGAACTGGGCGTAGCTGGTCCAGACCTTCTGCCCCTGGAGCACCCAGCCGTCCTCCACCGGCACCGCCCGCGTGGTCAACGACGCCAGGTCGGAACCGGAACCCGGCTCGCTGAACAGCTGGCACCAGATCTCCGCAGCGTCGAGGATCCGCGGGAGCCATCGGGCCTTCTGCCCGTCGGTGCCGTGGGCCAGCAGGGTCGGCCCCACGTGGTTGATGCCGTTGCGGTTGACGGGCTGGGGCGCGCCGGACCGGGCGTACTCCATGTTGAAGATGGCCACCTGGAGCGGTGACGCCCCGCGCCCGCCGTAGGCCGAGGGCCAGTGGATCCCCACCCAGCGGTCGGCGGCCAGCCGCGCCTGCCAGGTCCTGCCCCACTCGAACTCCTCCTCCAGCGTGCGGAAGGCCGGGGGGGCGTCGCAGTTGGCCTCCAGCCACCGGCGGATCTCGTCACGGAACGCCTGCTCCTCGTCGGTCAGTGCCAGGTCCATCGCCCACTCCTCCTCGTCCTGCTCCGCATCCGCCCACGCGCCGCATCCGTCGACGGGGGCACCGCCGTCGGGGGCATCACGACGCCTCCCCGAGAGCGTCGGCCCGAGCCTTGAGGGCGGCCCGGTCGGGCTTGCCCGCGGGAAGCAGGGGCAGCTCGTCCAGCTGGACCACCACCTCGGGCGTCTTGAACCGCGCCATGCCGAACTCGGCGAACCACCGCAGGCACTCGGCCACGTCGATGGGCCGGCGGGCCACCACGAACGCCGCCACCCGTTCCCCGAGCCGGGCGTCGGGACAGCCGACGACCACGGCACGGGCGATGTCGGGATGGGCTTCGAGGGCCTGCTCCACCTCGGCGGCGGCGATGTTCTCGCCCCCGCGGATGATCAGGTCCTTCAGACGGCCGGTGATGGTCAGCCACCCGTCCGCGTCGATGAGACCCAGGTCCCCGCTCCGGAACCACCCGCGGTGCACGGCCGCCTCGGTCTGGGCGGGATCGGCGTACCCGGCGAACAGCTCCGGTCCCCTGATCCAGACCTCCCCCTGGCGACCCGCCGCCCGCTGCCGGTGGGAGATGGGATCGACGATGCGCAGCTCGGTCTGGCCCCGGGCCCGGCCGTCGGTGTCACGGCACCGCTCGGGTGGATCGTCGTTGGTGCAGGTGGAGACGGTCGGGGCCTCCGAGGATCCGTAGCTGCGCTTGACGATGGCCCCGAGGCCGGCGCTGGCCGCTTCGATGAACTCGGGTCGCACCCCCATCATCCCGCTGGAGATCACCCGCAGGCTGGCCACCGCACCGGGGCTGTACCCGGGATCCTCGAGGAGCGCGGTGAACAGCGACGGAGGGCCGATCATGAAGCTGATGCCCTCGTCCTCGATCAGCCGCAGCCCGGCCCCGACGTCCCAGCGCTCCATCAGTACGGTCCGCATGCCCGCGGCACCGGGGACCAGCACGGCGTTGAGCAGTCCCGAGATGTGGGCCAGGGGTGCGGGCATCAGCACGGCGTCGAGCCCGGACAGTCCGTGCACCGACGCCATGGCGCGTGCCTTGGAGGCCAGGCCCCGGTGGGTGTGGAGCACGGCCTTGGGGCTCCCGGTCGAGCCCGAGGTGAAGATGACGGCGGCGAGGTCCGAGGGCCGGCTGGGGCTGACCGTCACCGCCGGCCCGGACAGCAGCTCGGTGAACCCGTCCCCCCCGTCGCGCACCGGAACGGTGCCCGGGTGGGCGGCCAACGGCAGGCTGGGCGAGGCGAAGGCCAGCGCCGGCTCCAGCACCTCCACCATGGCGGCCACCTCGCTGGCGCCCACCTGGTGGTGGAGGGGAGCCGGGAGTGCGCCGCACCGCCAACAGGCGCGGTAGAGCACCAGGGCCTCCCACCAGTTGGGCAACTGCCAGGTGACGACCGCACCGCGTCCCACCCCACGACGCCGGAGGCTGCCGGCCAGCCCGGCCACCATCGACTCCAGGTGGACAGCGTCCAGTCGGACCGGTCCGTCGACCACCGCCGCGCCTCCGGCCACGGGCCGGGCGCTGAGCACGGCGTCGAGGGGGGGCACGTCCCAGGGACCGCCGGGCGCTCGGTAGCGGGTGGCGGCCGGCGGCCGGTAGGTGGGGCGGAGCCTCATCGGGATGCAGACTCTATCGGTGGGGCACCGGCGGGCCGGCACGGTCCGCCGGCCGGGGGCGGCACTGTCCGCCGGCCCGGGGCGGCTGCTAGCTTGCGCGGATCGAACCGCCCCCTCTGCAGCTGGGCATCACCACCCCCGTCGTCACGATGCTCCCGCACGCCCACGCCTCGTGGGAGGAGGACGGCACGATCGACGACGTGGCCGCCGTGGCCCGGACGGCCGAGCGACTGGGGTTCCACTTCCTGACCTGTGCCGAGCACGTGGTCGTCCCCGTCGACGTCGCCCCGGCGCGGGGGAGCCGCTACTGGGATCCCCTGGCCACTTTCGGCTACCTGGCCGCCGTCACCACCGAGATCCGGCTGGCCACCAACGTGGTGGTGCTCGGCTACCACCACCCCCTGGCCATCGCCAAGCGCTACGGCACCCTGGATCAGGTGTCCAGGGGTCGGCTCATCCTGGGCCTGGGCGTGGGCTCGCTGGAGGAGGAGTTCGACCTCCTCGGCGCCCCCTTCGCCGACCGCGGGGCCCGCGCCGACGACGCCATCGGCGCCCTCCGGGCGTCCCTGTCGTCCCCCCGGCCCGAGTACCACGGGGCCTTCTACCGGTATTCCGGCGTCGTACTGGATCCCTGCGCGCTCCAGCCGGAGGTTCCCCTGTGGATCGGCGGCCGGACCGGCCGCTCCCTCCGCCGGGCCGTCACCCTCGGCGACGGCTGGGCCCCGTTCGGGCTCCGGGCCACCGACATCGCGGCCATGCTGGCCGCGGCGGCCGACACACCGGCCTGGGCCACCCGCACCCGCCGCCTCGAGGTGGTGCTCCAGAACGGTCGGCCCGTCGACCCCGTGGACGACCCCGACCGGACGGTGCGGGCCATCGAGCGGCTGACCGGGGCCGGGGCCACCGCCCTGCAGCTGAACTTCGTCCACCACTCGCCGACGCACTACCTCGAGCAGTTGGAGGCGGTCGTTCCCCTGGTCGCCCGGGTGGCGCCGGTGGCCGGTCGCGACGACGCCGGCTGACCGTCGCCGCCGCTGCACCGGTCCTGCCCGCTCAGTGCCGGGGGAGACCCAGGCCCCGCTGGGCGATGATGGTCCGCTGGATCTCGCTGGTCCCCCCGTAGGTGGTGGCGCCCAACGCGAAGCGGTAGGCGTAGTCGGCGGCACCGCCCTCCACCGCCGTGTCGTCGCCGGCGCTCCGGATCCCGTCCGGCCCCAGCAGATCGACGAAGTCGGCGGACTGGCGGGTGAGGGCCTCGGAGGCGAAGAGCTTGGCCATGGAGCCTTCGACGCCGGGGAGCCCGCCGGAATCGTGGACCCAGGCGCTCCGCCGGGCCAGCAGGGTGCTGATCTCGTTCTCGGCGGCCGCCCGGCCCAGGCGGGCCAGGACGTCGGTGTCCTCGCCACGGGGACGGCCATCACCGTCCTCGGCCGACGCCGCCCACCGCTCCATGGCCCCGAGCAGCCGGATGGACTCGCCGCCCTGGGCCCCCGACCGCTCGAAGGTGAGGCCCACCGTCATCACGTCCCAGCCGCCGTCGACCTCACCGATGCGGAGGCCGTCGTCCACGCGGACGTCCGAGTAGAAGGTGAGGTTGGTCCGCTCGCCCGACAACGTATACACCGGCTGGATCTCCACGCCGGGCTGGCGGAGGGGGACGAGGAAGGTGGTGAGGCCCCGGTGCTTGGGCAGATCGGGGTTGGTGCGGGTGAGCATGAAGGCGTAGTCGGCCTCCTGGGCGTTGGTGGTGAACATCTTCTGCCCGTTGATCACCCACTCGTCACCGTCGCGCACCGCCCGGGTCTGGGCGGCGGCCACGTCGGAGCCGGCCTCGGGCTCGGTGAAGCCGAGGACGATGATGATCTCGCCGCCGAGGGCCCGGGGCAGGATCGACCGCTTCTGCTCGTCGGTGCCCAGATGGCGGATGATGTTGGCCACCATCAGCGTGGTGCCCACCGCGTAGGTGGGGGCCCCGGCCCGCTGGAACTCCTCGGCGAAGGCCAGCATCTCCATCGGGTCACGGCCCTGGCCGCCGAACTCCACCGGCCATCCGGGCGCCAGCCAGCCCCGCTCGACCTGGGCCCGGTGGAAGTCCCAGTTGTGGCGGACACCGGTGCGGTGCATCTCGGCCCGCATCTCGTCGGTGAACACCTCGTCGAGGAAGGCCCGCGCCTCGGCCCGGAAGGCGTCGCTGCGCTCACCCAGTGAGAAGTCCATGGTCATGCCTCCGTCGCGTTGCGGGCCAGACGGCGGGCCTCGGCCCGGGCGTAGGCCAGTCGGGGCTCGCCGTACTGGGCCGGCCACGCCTTGGCCCGCCGGAAGAACAGCTGGATGTCGTACTCGAGCATGAAGCCGTAGCCCCCGTGGTAGTGGAGGCTCCGATACGCCGCCTCGCGGGCCGACTCGGCGGTGAAGGCGAAGGCCAGCGCGGCCAGTTCCGGGGCCCGGCCGGGATCGGCCGCCACAGACCAGGCCGCCTCGCGGGACAAGAGCGTGCCGCCCTCCACGGCGGTGGCGGCGTCGGCCAGCCCGTGGGCCACGGCCTGGAACGACCCGATGGGTGCGCCGAAGGCCTTCCGCTCCTTCACGTACTCGACACCGATCTCGATGGCCCGCCCGCCCAGGCCGGACAGGGCCGAGGCCATCAGCACCATCCACTCGTCGAGGGCACGCTCGTACTCCTCGACCGCCCCCGCCCCCGCGGCCAGCTCGACCACGTCGTCCGACACGGGCAGGTCGGCCACGGGGAGTGCGCCCAGGGTGGCCACGGTGGCCCGCGGGGACCCCGGACGGAGGCAGCACAGACGGTCGCCGTCGAGGAAGAGGACGGCGTCGGCCACCGCCCCCGAGGGGACCAGGGCCAGGGCCCCACGACGCGGGGGGCGCAGCGCCAGTGTCACCAGGTCGACGCCCGACACCGCACGGCCGAGCGCGTCGGCGGCCGCCCCACCCCCGATCCGGTCCAGCAGCCGCACCGCCGCCTGGGCCTCGATCAGGGGATCCGATCCGAGGTGCCGTCCGTGCTGCTCGGCCACCAGGGCCAGGTCGACCATCGACGCGCCCCAGCCCCCGGACTCCTCGGGCAGGGCCATCTCCACCACGCCGACCTCGCGGAGCCGGTCCCACAGCGCCGGGTCATGGCCGGACTCCTCGGCGGTGCGGACCCGGTCGGTGGACGATTCCTTGGCGTACAGCGCGGAGAACGCCCCGACCAGTTGCTCCTGCTCCTCGGAGAGGTTGAGGTCCACGGCGTCACTCCTCTCGTCGTCGCGGTCGTCAATGGAGTACCACCCGACGTGCCGGTCGGGCAATTCAACCGGTCCGTCCACCGCTCCACACGGGTCCCGACGGGGTGGACCGGCTACCATGCCGTGCCGTACAGCAGCACCAGGAGGGCACCATGACGGAGATCCAGGTAGGCGGGGCGGCCGCCGAGTTCGACCCCTTCTCGGACGAGTACTTCATCGACCCCTACGACCTGTACCGCCGCATGCGGGACGAGTGCCCGGTCTACTTCAACGAGAAGTACGGGTTCTGGGCGCTGTTCCGCTACGACGACGTCTGCGCCGCCCACAAGGACTGGCAGACCTTCTCCAGTGGCCACGGGGTCGACCTGTCCACCCTCACCAGCGACCCCGACGCCATCCGGTCCTGGCGGCTCATCATCATGATGGATCCGCCCGAGCACGACCGCATGCGGGCCCTGGTGAGCCGGGTGTTCACGCCGCGGGCCATCAGCGCGCTCGAGCCGATGGTCCGCGAGGTCATCCAGTCGTACCTGGCACCCTTCGACGGCGCCGACACCTTCGACGCCGTGCAGGACTTCGGCGGGCCCTTCCCCGTGGAGATCATCTGCCGGATGCTCGGGGTCCCCGAGGGTGAGCGCCAGCAGATCCGGCACTGGCTGGACCTGATGCTCCACCGCGAGCCGGGCGAGATGGATCCGACCCCCGAGGGCTCCCAGGCCGCCCTGGAGGCGGGCATCTACTTCCTGGAATTGGCCCAGGAGCGTCGGCGGCGCCCGGCCGACGACATGATCAGCCGGCTCACCCAGGTCGAGGTGGACCGGGGGGACGGCCAAATGACCCAGCTCGACGACGCCGAGATCGCCGGGTTCTTGTCCCTGCTGGGCGGGGCCGGCGCGGAGACGGTGACCAAGCTGGTGGGCAACGCCGCCGTCCTCTTCCACCGGAACCCCGACCAGTACGCCCGGGTGGTCCAGGATCCGGGCCGGGCCCCCGCCGCGGTGGAGGAGATCCTGCGCTACTTCCCGCCCTCGCAGTACCAGGGCCGGTACTCGGTGCGGGACTCCGAGTGGAGCGGGGTCACCGTCCCGGCCGGGTACCCGACCATCCTCGTGACCGGGTCGGCACTACGGGACGAGCGCTTCTACGACCGGCCCGACGAGTTCGACATCGACCGGCCGGCCAGCCTGGCCCTCGGGTTCGGGTACGGGGTCCACAGCTGCCTCGGCGCCGCCCTGGCCCGCATGGAGAGTCGGATCGCCATCGAGGAGTTGACCCGCCGGTGGCCGCACTTCGAGGTGGACGAGGCCAACTGCGCCCGGGTCCAGATGTCCAACGTGGCCGGCTACTCCCACGTCCCGGTCCACCGAGCCGGCTGAGCCGGGCTCAGCGCGAGGGCACCGGGCCTTCCACCGCATCGGGCACGGCCAGCCGGATCGGCGTGGGGTGCTTCCAGTCGGCCACGCCGTCCTCGGGCACGGCCACCGGGTACTTGTTCTCGTGCATCTCGGCCCAGTGGGCGTGGTTGAGCTGGTGCAGGGTGAAGCACGACTGCAGTGAGTTGTAGAAGCCCATGTTGTCGACGGTCTGGTTGACCGACTCCTTGATCAGCAGCGCGGTCATGGTGGGCAGCTCGGCGATGCGCCGGGCGAAGGCCAGGGTCTCCTCGTCCAGGCGGTCGGTGGGGAAGATCTTGGAGACCATGCCGAGGCGGTGCGCCTCGTGGACGTCGATGGCGTCGCCGGTCAGCATCAGCTCTTTGGTCTTGCGGGGGCCGAACTCCCAGGGGTGACCGAAGTACTCGATGCCGCACATGCCGAGGCGGGTCCCGACCACATCGGCGAAGAGGACGTTGTCGGCCCCGACGATCAGGTCGCACGCCCACATGAGCATGAGCCCGGCGGCGTAGACGGTGCCCTGGACCTGGCACACGGTGATCTTGCGGAGGTTGCGCCACCGCAGCGTGTTCTGGAAGTAGTAGTGCCACTCCTGGAGCATGCGGGCCTCGGCGCCGGCACGGGTGCCGCCGTCGATGGTGACGGTGCGGTGGGTGGTCCGCTCCTCGGCGGCCTTGGCCGAGCCCATGTCGTGGCCCGACGAGAACAGCGGGCCGGTGCCCCCGAGGATGACCACCCGGACCTCGTCGTCCTCCTCCGCCCGTCGGAAGGCGTCGTCGAGCTCCACGAGCAGCCCACGGTTCTGGGCGTTGCGGGTGTCGGGGCGGTTGAGGAGGATCCGGACGATCCTGCCGTCGTCGAACGACTCGAACTGCAGGAACTCATAGTCGGGCATGGCGGTGGGCGTCTCCTCTGCGTCGTGGACGTGCGTGAGGGAGGCGGTGCAGACGGTGACACGGCTGCGCTGCGCACCCGCATCGGCGAACCCCCCAACGGCCCGCTCAGGGTATACCGGTCCCCGCCGTGCCCGCCATGCCGGGGCCGGCCGGCCCGGCCGGGGCTCAGCCCCCGGGACGCTCGCCCGTGGCAGCCGCTCCGGCGCCGGCGGCGTCACCGGATCCGTCGCGTTCGGCAGCCAGGGCACTCCGGCTGAGCTTCATGGCGTCGCTGCGGGGGATCAGCTCGACGAACTCGACCGACTTGGGCACCTTGTAGGGCGCCAGCCGGGCCTTGGCGAACGCCACCACGTCGTCGGCGTCGGGGCCCGGGACCCCGTCGGCGGGCTGGACGATGGCATGCACCCGACGACCCCACTCCGGATCCTGCAGGCCGATCACCACGACGTCGGCGATGCCCGGGTGCTCGCTGAGCGCCGCCTCCACCTCGGCGGGAAACACGTTGACCCCTCCGGTGACGATCATGTCGGAGCGGCGGTCGGCCATGTACACGAACCCGTCCTCGTCGATCCAGCCCAGGTCACCCACGGTGACGAACCCGTCGGGCGTCCGCGGCATGGGCGTGACGTTGTCCCCGACGTAGGAGGCGGCGGGCCCGGTGGGGGTGCGGAAGTACATACTGCCCACCTCGCCGGGCGCCACGTCCCGGCCCTCGTCGAGGATCTTGATCTCGGTGTCGGTGAAGCCGCGTCCGAGGGTCCCGGGGTGGGACAGCCACTCGTCACCGCGACAGGTGATCAGGCCCATCATCTCCGAGGCCCCGTAGCTCAGGTAGAAGTGCTCGGGTCCCACCAGCTCGCACCACCGCCGGCCCAGCCAGACCGGGAGCGCGGACGCCCCCTGCTGGACCCACTGCAGGGAGGAGAGGTCACGGTCGTCGATCCCGGGCACCTGGGCCAGGCGTTGCAGCATGGGGGTGGCGGCGATGAACCCGGTGATCCGGTGCTCTTCGATCAGGTCGAGGATCCGCTCGGCGTTGAACCGTTCGAGGAGCACGATCTGGTCGCCTCCCATGATGTTCCTCGTGGCCGTGAACCCGTTGCTGTGGTAGAGCGGGGCCGGCACCAGCACCCGCTGGGGCCGCTCCAGTGCGCCGTAGGCCTCGACCACCGCCGACGTCGGCGATCCGGGCACGTAGACCCCGGGGGTCTTCACCACGATGGCCTTGGGGGTGCCCGTCGACCCGGAGCTGCAGACACCCCACCCGCGGGGCGGGACCACCTCGTCGAGGCGATCGGTGGAGGCGGACAGGCTGTCGTCGAAGAGGTCGGCGTGGTCGGCGTCGACGACCAGGCGCGGGCCGATGGTGTCCAACACCCGGCCCCGCTCCCACTCCGGCAGGTCCCAGCGCATGGGGACCGGTACCGCGCCCACCTTCCATCCGGCGAAGCAGGCGATCAGGTGCTCGGGGGAGTTGCGGAGGCAGACGGCCAGGTAGTCGCCGACCCCGAGGCCCCGGTCGGCGAAGACCCGGGCCAGCTGGGTCGACCGCTCGTCGAGCTCCTTGTACCCGACCGCCCGCTGGCTCCCGTCCTCGGCGGCGAAGACGATGGCGGTCCGGTCGCCGAGCTGGTCGGCCACCCGCTGGATCATGGTCCCGTAGGGCACGCCGCCGTCGACTGCGAGCACAGACATCCGATACTCCCCCTTCTTCCTCGGCCCAGTGGGTGGTGCAGGTGGCCGGAGCCGGTGGTGGGGTCACCCCGGGGCCGCCCCGTGCACCCCGGGTGCCGGCCGGACGACCGCCGACCTAGTCGCTGATGGTGATGGCGGCCTTCGGACAGGATCGGGCGGCGGCCCTCACCTTCTCCCTCAGCTCCTCGGGCGGCTCTTCGTCGAGCACGTAGAGGAAATCGTCATCCCGTACCTCGAACACCTCGGGGGCGGCGGCCATGCACAAGGCGTTGGACTCGCACAGATCGAAGTCGACGCTCACCCGCATGCCGAGCAGTGTACCCAGACGCCGACGGACGGGTCATCGGGGGCGACCGCCCGCGCCCCCGGCCCCCAGGTCGGCCCGGTGGGATGGCCGGGAAAGAGGCGGGGGGACCGGCGGCCATGCCACGATGACTCGGTGGAGCCGGAACGGGTGGTGTTCGAGGGGTTCGAGGGGCTGGAGCTGGTGGCCGACGTCTGGGGTGACCCCGAGGCCTGGCCCGTGCTCCTCCTGCACGGCGGCGGCCAGACCCGCCACGCCTGGGGCTCCACCGCCGAGCGGGTGGCCGCCGAGGGTTGGCGCACTGTCGCACTGGACCTGCGGGGCCACGGTGACAGCCAGTGGGCCCCCAACGGGGACTACTCGTTCACGGCCTTCGGCGGCGACGTCGTCGCCGTGGTCGACCAACTGGGCCGGCCACCGGTCCTGGTCGGAGCGTCGCTGGGCGGCATGTCGGCGCTGCTGGCCGAGGGGACGAGCGACCGGACCGTCTCGTGCGGCCTGGTCCTGGTCGACATCACCCCCCGGACCAACACCGAGGGGATCCAGCGGATCAGGACGTTCATGGAGTCGGGACTGGGCGGCTTCGACACCCTGGAGGAGGCCGCCGACGTCATCGCCGCCTACACGCCGCAACGCACCCGCCGGGTCAACCCGGCCGGCCTGGCCAAGGTCCTGCGCCAGCGGGACGGCCGCTGGTACTGGCACTGGGATCCGGCCTTCATCGGCCATGGGCGCACCGAGGTGGTCCCCGACCGGCTGGCCGGCCTGCTCGATGTGGCGGTCAGCAACATCCACGTGCCCACGCTGCTGGTGCGGGGGCTGCTCAGCGATGTGGTCACCCAGGACGGTGTCGACCACTTCCGGGCGGCCATGCCGGAGGCCTCGGTGGTCGACGTGGCCGGGGCGTCGCACATGATCGCCGGCGACCGCAACGACGTGTTCTCCGATGCGGTGATCGCCTTCCTCCGGGATCAGATCCTGCCGACCATCGGCTAGCCGGGAGCCGACGCCACCACCAGGGGGACTCCGTGAACCGCACCAAGATCGCCTTCTTCTCCATCTCGCACCACTCGCCGACGGGGGACGACCGCCCGTACCTGGCCTGGCACCAGATGGACCACATGCCCGAGCAGTACCAACTACCGGGCCTGCTCCTCGGCCAGCGCTGGGTCTCGACCCCCCGCTGCCGCCAGGTGCGGGCGGCGACCGTGGGGGGCTGGGACCGGGTGGGCCATGTGGTGTGCTACCTCATGGGACACCCGGTCGACCCGACCCTCGACGAGTTCTTCACCCTCGGGAGGCACCTCGCCGAGTTGGGGCGGTTCCCGACGGCGCTGCCGTCCCAGTACCTCGGTGGCCTCCGGCTCCTCGAGGCCGTCGCCTCACCCCGGGCCCTGGTGTCGGCCGAGGTGGTGCCGTTCCGGCCCCACCAGGGGGTCTACGTGATCATCGACGAACCGGACCCCGCCACCCCCCAGGACGGTGCCCTCCAGCGGATCCACACCGAGATCCTGCCGACCCTGACCCAGGTGCCCGGTGTGGCCGGCGCCTGGAGCTACGCCACGTCCCCCACGATCCGGCGGCCCCTGTTCACCGAGGGGCACCTGCGCATCATCGTGTGCTACCTGGACGAGGACCCCGCCACTGTGGGCGAGCGACTGTCACCGGTGGTCGGGCGCCTGTGGTCGACGGCGTCGTCGCGGCTGGTGCTGGCCGCTCCGTTCGAGTCGGTGGTGACCGTCGACCTCGAGCGGTTCGGCCCGCCGGCCGACTGAGGACCGGGGCCCGGGCCCGGCGCGGTCCCCGGCGCGGTCCCGGTGCTACGAGCCCGGCTCGGCAGCCCGTCGGACGGCGAAGGTCAGGGTGGCCGTGGCCACGTGCAGGTCGTCGGCGCCCCGGTCGTGGACCTCGACCCGAACCACGGCACTGCGCCGGCCCCGGCGCAACACATGGGCGCGGGCCACCACCGGGCCCACCCGGGCACCGTCCAGGTAGCTGATCTGCAGCTCGCTGGTCGAGCCCCGCTCGTAGGGCGCCTCCCCCCGGAGGAGGGCCACGCCGGCCACCATGTCGACCAGGGTGGCCATGAGTCCGCCCTGGAGCACCCCCGAGCTGTTGACGACCCGGGGGGTGACGTCCATCTCCATGGCCCAGTCGGCCCCCTCGACCTCGACGACCCGCATGTCGAAGGCCTCGAAGGCATGGCCGGCCGGGAGGCCGGCGGCGGACCCGTCGCTCACGTCGGTCGGCACGTCCGTGCTCATGGCGTGCCGCGTGCCAGCCACTCGTCCCGCAGGCGACGCTTGAGCACCTTGCCGCTGGGCTCACGCGGCAGTTCGTCGACGAACTCGATCCGGCGGGGCAGCTTGTACCGGGCCAGGCGGCCGTCCAGGTGGGCCAGGACCGCCTCCTCGGACAGCCCCGAGGACGGGCGGGCCTCCACCAGGGCGAAGACCAGCTGGCCCATGCGATCGTCGGGCAGGCCGAAGACAGCGGAGTCGACCACGTCGGGGTGCTCGGCCAGGGCCTGTTCGATCTCGGCCGGATAGATGTTCACGCCCCCGCTGAGGATGAGGTCGACCCGCCGGTCGGCGATGAACAGGTAGCCGTCCTCATCCAGGTAGCCCATGTCCCCGACGGTGAAGAAGTCACCCTGCCAGGCCTCGGCCGTCTTCTCCTCGGCGTTGTGGTAGCGGAACCGGTGGGTGGGGAAGGACGAGACATAGATGGTCCCCACCTCGCCGGGCGGGAGCACCGACCCGTCCTCGCCGGCGATGCGGATGGTGAGGCCGGGAAACGGGCGGCCGACGCTGCCCGGCTTGGCCAGCCACTCGTCGGGGGAGATGGTGGTCCCGAACCCCTCACTCATGCCGAAGTACTCCCAGATCGAGCCGGGGGGGAACACCTCCATGATCCGCCGCTTGACCGCCACCGGACAGGGGGCGGCGGCGTGGAGGATCTTCCGCACGCTGGAGCGGTCGTAGGCGCCCCAGTCCGCCTCGAGGATCCGCACGAAGTTGGCCGGCACCATGTGCGAGGTCGTCACCCGCTCACGCTGGATCAGCGCCAGGCACTCGTCGGCGGTGAACCGCTCCATCACCACCACCGTGGCGCCCTCGTTCAGGTGCATCACGGCGTAGTTGCCCGGGGCCGTGTGGTAGGCGGGCCCGCACAGCAGGTGGACGTCGTCCCGGGTGAATCCCCAGTACTGCGTGAAGGGCTGGGGCGCCAGCTCCTGGGCCGGGACGGGGAGCGGCCGGGCGATCCCCTTCGGACGGCCGGTGGTGCCCGAGGTGTAGTACATGAACGCCGGGACCGTGCCCACGAAGTCGCGGTGGAGCCGGTTCGACGACGCCGCCTGCACGGCCGGGTCGTCCACCGCCACGGCCAACCGCAGCCCGCCCCGTCCCGCCGTGGCCCCGCCGACGATGGCCGGGTCCTCGTAGACGAAGGCCGCCGCATCGGAGTCCTCGAGCAGGTAGGCCACCTCGGCCGGGGTGAACCGGTAGCTGATGGGGACGACCATGGCGCCGACCCGGCCGGCGCCGAACCAGCAGGCGAAGACCTCGGGCCGGTTCCCGAGCATCACGCCGACCCGGTCTCCGTGGCCCACGCCCGCCTCGGCGAACGAGTTGGCCCAGCGGTTGGTGGCCTCCTCCAGCTCACCGAAGGTGAACCGGCGATCCCCCGCCACGAGGGCCAGGCGATCGGGTGTCTCGTCGGCGATGGCCGCAACACCGCGTGCACTCATGGCCGGCTGTTCCTCCCTCGCAGAGACCGGGGGTCCCGGTGTCGCTCCCCTGTCGGTCCGCAACCCTACTGTCGCACCTGATGGCCAGGGCCACCCGCCACCTCCCGGTGGTCGCCCGGCCATGGCGCGCACAGGCGTGCCGCGGCCGGTCAGGACAGGTGTGGTTCGTCCCGTCCGGTCCCCCGGCCGGCGTCGAGGACGTCGGAGCGGGGAGCCGGTGGGTCGGTGGGTGGGCTCAGGCGGCGGCCGAGTCGTCGAAGCCCATGAGCCGGTTCAGGTTGCCCCCCATGACCAGCTCCACGTCCCGCTCGGGCAGTCCCTTCAGCTCGTCGACGAAGCTGATGGGGTCGGCCAGTCCCT
>Ga0302157_10001683_pt1 | contig 26588 bp, 22 predicted proteins | sample I_Bog_N3_3_FD_193502 | JGI IMG/M metagenome (GOLD analysis project Ga0302157, IMG submission 193502) | Peat permafrost microbial communities from Stordalen Mire near Abisko, Sweden - I_Bog_N3_3 | ecosystem: Environmental > Terrestrial > Soil > Wetlands > Peat | place: Sweden: Abisko, Stordalen... | reverse complement strand
GGGCTCCACATCGACGCCGATCCTCAGCCCCGGCGGACCGACGGCGGCGGCGACCATGCCTCCGCCATGAGATAAGGATATGGCTGGCCCCAACGCCCCACGCTCGTCGCGAAGATATGGTTTCCCATTGTCATCCGCCGCCATCGTCCAGTCGCCTGATCCCGTCAGCCGGTGCAACAGCGCCCTGAGCAAGGCACGAGCCAAAAGTGAGACCGAGCCTTTGCTCCCCTTTTTCGCAACATAGTCGAAATCGCCATCCGTCGCCCAACGGGTCGTCAGGCCGTCTGCGGCAAGATCATCCGCATGCAAGGCGCAAACTGTCACTTTCATCTCAACAACCTGCATCCCATGTGCTAGCTTCCCGCGCACCAAATGCGGGATAGCCCGCCAACAATTCTTGGCCGCACAGAAGACTATGACAGCAATCCTTTTTTCTGTGAAATCCTGGGCGGCCTGGACCCCTGGCGATAATGACGGCGATTGCTGGCTTGGTCCGGCGGTCTCCGAGACAACGCCCCCCATGCTCCTGCGCCGACGCATCAGCCGGCTGGGGCAGCGCGCCCTGAAGACCGCCTGGAACCAGCCCGGAAAAGAGCATGCGCGTCTGATTTTTTCCTCCCGGCACGGCGAATTTGGCCGAACCCTGTCGATCATGGACAGCCTGACCCAAGGGACCGAGGTTTCTCCCGCCGACTTCACCTTATCCGTCCATCATGCCCTGGCCGGTCTGTTGTCCATCGCCACCGGCAACACCCAAGGCCATACCGCCGTCTCCGCCGGCATGGAAAGCCTGTTCTACGCCCTGCTGGAAGGCGCCGTCTGCCGTAGCGAGAGGCCGGAGACTCCGGTTTTGGTCGCCTATTACGACGAACCTCTGCCCAAGCCATACGCCGCATTCGGCCATGACGATGATGAAACCGTCGCTCTGACCCTCTGCCTCGACCAGGATGGCGAGGAATTCCATATGTCCTGGATTCCATCGGCAGAAGGAGTTTCGACCAGCCGGGCTCCGGGCGGGCAATTGCTTGATTTGCTGGATGGCTCCGCCCGCTCTGCGGTCATCGTCGGCGAACGCCTGACCTGGACCATCGAGAGAACTCATGCGGCGGCTTGATCATCTTTGGCGGGTCTGTGCCACCGGTGCGGCCTTCGCCTTCATCTTCTTCGGCGGCGGATTGCTGGCGGCGGCGGTCCTGCCCTTGCTTCTGGTGATGAAGAACCGTCAGCGCGAGCGGGTGCAACTGCTCATCCACACCATGTTCCGCTTCTATCTGCTCTGCCTGCCCAGGCTCGGCCTGCTGACCCTGGAGTTCCAAGACATCGAGCGCCTGCGCCAGCCCGGCGGGCGGCTGATCGTCGCCAATCATCCGTCCTTGCTCGACGTGGTGATGCTGATGGCGCTGATCCCCAACGCCCAATGCATCGTCAAGAACCAGTTATGGAACCACCGGCTGCTGGGGCCCTTGATGCGCCGCGCCGGCTATATCCGCAATGATCTGGAGCCCGAGGCGCTTCTGGCCGCCTGCCAGGAGTCTCTGGCCAAGGGTCAAAGCCTGATCATCTTCCCCGAGGGCACCCGCAGCGAGCCCGGACAGGCGCCAAAATTCCGGCGAGGTTTCGCCAATCTGGCCACCCTGACCGAGGCCTCGATCCAGCTGGTGCTCATCACCTGCGACCCACCGACCCTGATCAAGGGCGAGCCTTGGTGGCGCATCCCGCCGTCCAAGCCAATCATCCGTCTTTCAGTGGGGGAATGCCTGGACGCCCAAAGCTACCTCGGATACCCTCACCGCAGCTTGGCGGCCCGGAAACTCGTGCAATTTTTAGAGCGTTATTACGCGGAAAAGCTTGGATATGTCTGACCTGGAACTGGAACTCAAACAGCTGATCATCGACGCCCTGAAGCTTGAAGATATCACCGTAGGGGACATCGACAGTGAAGAGGCGCTGTTCGGTGACGGCCTTGGACTCGATTCCATCGACGCCTTGGAACTGGGCGTGGCCATCCGCCAACGCTTCGACATCAAGATCGAAGCCGTCAGCGAAGAGGTGCGGGCCCATTTCGCCAATGTCCGCAGTCTGGCCAGGTTCATCGAGTCTCAAAGGGGGGAATGAGAATGTTGGGGCGTCAGGAAATTTTCGAAAAGCTCAGCGACTTTCTCGAAGAGCTGTTCGAAATCCCGCGTGAGAAGATCACGCCCGAAGCCAAATTGTTCGAAGAGTTGGATCTGGACAGCATCGATGCCGTCGATCTGGTGGTCAAACTGCAAGAACTGACCGGGCGCCGCATCAAGCCCGAGAACTTCAAATCGGTCCGCACCGTCGGCGATATCGTCGATTGCGTCGAGGCTTTGCTGGCGACGGATGAAGCCGCCCAGGCCTGACCCCTGGCTGGTCCCGACCGTCGCCGGAAGTCTGGGCTATCCATTCCTCGTTTACTTCAGTCTGGGCTCCGTTCCCCCGACGGCTCTGGTCCTGACCGGGCTTGCCCTGATCTCCTTTCGGATGCTGGGAATGCGCCGCTTCGCCCAGGCCAGCCGCTGGCTGATTGCCTTTGCCCTAGCCGCAGCCGCGCTGGTTCTGCTGCTGGCCTGGAGGCCGGAGATGGCTGCCCGCGCCTATCCCATCGCCGTCAGTCTGGCGGTGGCCGCTGTGTTCGCCCTGTCGCTGCGTTTTCCTCCCAGCGTCATCGAACGCATCGCCCGCATCCATGAGCCAGACCTGCCGCCCAAGGGCGTCGCCTATACCCGCCGCGTCACCGTGGTCTGGGTGGTGTTCCTGCTGGTCAATGCTGGCATTTCAGCCGCTACCGCCCTGTGGGGATCGCTGGATGTCTGGACCCTGTGGAACGGCTTTCTCAGCTATATGGCCATGGGTCTGCTGTTCGCCGGGGAATATCTGGTCCGCCTGCAAATCCGGAGGACGGCATGAAAAACCGCCCGCTGTTTCATCTGCTGGACGGCAGCCGACCGCCCCAGGCCCTCATCGCCTTCGGTGGGGCCGAACTGACCTACGATGCCTTCCGCCGGCAAGTCTCGGGCCTATCGCGAAACATGCGGGGATGCTCCAGCGCCGCCCTGGCCTGCAAGGACAGCGCCGCCTTCGCCATCGGCCTGTTCGCCCTGCTTCATGCCGGGGCCGAGGTGATCTTGCCACCCAACTGCCAACCCGCCACCCTGGCTGGGCTGGACACGATCCTCGACGACGAAGCCATCTGGGCCGTAGCGCCGGATGACGCCGCCTTAAGCCCCATCGGGCCGGATGCCTCGGTCTGCTTCTTCACCTCAGGGTCCACCGGTGAGCCGAAGCGCATCCGCCGCAGCCTGGAAATGTTGGAGCGCGAGGCTGTCACCCTGGCACGGCAATGGGGTGATCTGCTGAAGGCCGCCCCGGTCCTGGCCATGGTCAGCCATCAACATCTGTTCGGCCTGACCTTCAAGATCCTGCTGCCCCTGGCCGCCGGACTGGCCTTCGACGCCCGCACCCATGAGGTCTGGGAAAGCCTGATCACCGCCTTGCCGGAAGGAGCCATCCTGGTCTCCAGCCCGGCCCATCTCAGCCGCCTGGGCGGCATTGCGGCCCAGCCCGCCAACAAGCATCCCGCCGCCATTTTCTCGGCCGGAGCCCCCTTGCCGCTGGAGGCATCGCAGGAGGCCGAGGTGATTCTCGGCTGCCGTCCCACCGAGATCTTCGGCAGCACCGAAACCGGCGCTATCGCCAGCCGCCAGCATGATCAGAACTGGAGCCTGCTGCCCGGCCACAAGCTGCTGGATCACCCCGAAGGCAAGCTACGGCTGCACTCGCCCTATGACCTCCAGACCGTCGAGACCGCCGATCTGATCGAGCCGCAGGACAACGGATTTCGTTTTCTGGGTCGGGCCGACCGCATTGCTAAGATCGCCGGCAAGCGCGTCGGCTTGGCCGAGGTGGAACGCTCCCTGGCCGCATTGGCCTGGGTCGAGGCGGCGGCTGTTGTGTTGACCGATGAGCGGCTGGGAGCCGCTGTTGTGCTTCGTCCTTCCGGCCAAACAATGCTGGCCGAGCTGGGAGCCTTCCGCTTCGGCCGCCATCTGCGCCGCGAGCTGGCATCATACCTGGACTCCGCCGCCATTCCCAAGCTGTGGCGCTTTGTGCTCCAGCTTCCCAGCCATCCCCTGGGCAAAACCCGAAGCGCCGACTTGCTGGCCCTTTTCGCCGAGGAGACTGCCCAATGACCGCTCCGCTGGTTCTCTCCGTCGCCCGTCCGTCCGCCGATGAAGCGTTCGTGACTTTGGACCTGCCGGCAGACCATCCCGCCTTCGCCGGACATTTCCCCGGCCAGCCGGTACTGCCCGGCGTGGTTCAGACCGACTGGGCGATCCGTTTGGGCGACGAGCTTCTCGGCACCGGCATCACCGCCGCCACCGACTTTCAGGTCAAATTCCGCCGGGTCATCCAGCCCGGCGATAGCCTGGAGCTGACCCTGCGCCATGACCGCGCCAAGCACAGCCTGTCCTTCGAATACCGACAAAAAGGCGAGACCGCCTCGACCGGGCGCATCAAGTTGGGAAGTCCCTCATGAAGCCCTGCTCCATCGTCCCCAGCCATAACCACTGGACCGCCCTGGGCGGCGTGGTCCAAGGGCTGCGTCAAGCCGGGCTGACGGTCTTCATCATCGACGACGGCAGTGCTGAACCGGCCCGCTCGGCCATCGCCTCGCTGCACGCCCCGGACAAGGGCGTTCATGTGACCCGCTTCGAGGTCAATCAGGGCAAGGGCGCCGCCGTCATCGAAGGCTTCCGTCTGGCCCGCGCCGCCGGCTTCACTCATGCCCTGCAGGTGGATGCCGACGGCCAGCACGATCTGGATGCCCTGGGCCCCATCCTGGCCATGGCCGCCCAATCTCCCGAGGCCTTGATCACCGGCCTGCCCCAGTATGATTCCAGCATCCCCATGGGCCGCAAGATCGGCCGCTGGATTACCCATGTCTGGGTCTGGGTGGAAACCCTCAGCCTGCAGATCAAGGACAGCATGTGCGGTTTCCGCGTCTATCCGTTGGAGGCCACCACCGCCCTGCTCGCCACCCAAAGCGTCGGGTTACGCATGGATTTCGACACCGAGATCATGGTCCGTCTGTTCTGGCGCGGGGTGCCGGTGCTGGGGCTGCCGGTCAAGGTGATCTATCCTCCCGGCAACAGCTCGAACTTCGATCTGTGGCGCGACAATCTGCGCATCAGTTGGATGCACGCCCGACTGGTCTGCCAGATGCTGCTGGGTCTGATCACGCCGAAGAAGACCCAGGACTCAGCCCATTGGGCCGATCTGCGGGAACGCGGAGCCTTGTGGGGCCTGAGCTTCTGCGCCCTGGCCTACCGCCTGCTGGGACGGCGGGGCTGCAGGCTGGTGATGGCCCCCATCGTCGGCTGGTTCTTCCTGGCCGGGACGGAGCAGCGTACAGCCTCGCGCCAGTTCCTCGGCCGCGTCTTCAACCGCCCGCCCAACCTGTGGGAATGCTTCCGCCATTTCCTGGAGTTCTCAGGCCGCGCCCTGGACACCTTCATCGGCTGGACCGGAGGCATTCCCAATGGAGCCGTGGTCGCGGCCACCCCCGACAGCCTGCAAGCCGCCGTCGATGATCCCCGTGGGGCTTTGATCGTCGTCTCTCATCTGGGCAATGTGGACATCGCCCGCGCCTTGCTGGACGACAAGACCCGCCAGCGTATGACCATCCTTGTCCATACCCGCCATGCCCAGAACTACAACCGCATCCTGAAGCGCTTCCGCCCCGAGGCAGCCCTAAACCTGCTGGAGGTCAGCGAGATCGGCCCCGACACCGCCATCGCCCTGAAAGAACGCATCGAGCGCGGCGACTGGGTGGTGATCGCTGGAGATCGCATTCCAGTCGGCAGCCAGGGCCGGGTCAGCGATGCGCCGTTCTTGGGCGAGGCTGCGCTGTTCTCGCAAGGACCATGGATTTTGGGCGCACTGCTGGGTTGCCCGGTGCATCTGCTGTTCTGCCTGAAGGAGGGCGAGCGCTGGACCCTCAGCCTGGAGCCCTTCAGTGAGCGCATCGAGCTGCCCCGGCGCGAGCGAGACGCTGCCTTGCGCGGTCATGTGGCGGCCTATGCCGCCCGACTGGAAGATTACGCCCGCCAAGCCCCCTTCCAGTGGTTCAATTTCTTCGACTTCTGGGCTCATTGAGGATCGCCATGCATTCCGCCGAAACCGTCATCAAGGCCCAATTTTACGACCTGGACCCCATGAATGTGGTCTGGCACGGCAATTACGCCCGCTTCCTGGAACAGGCCCGCTGCGAATTGCTGGATTCCATCGGCTACAACTACGTCGAAATGAAGGACTCCGGCTTCGCCTGGCCCATCGTTGATATGCGGATCAAATATGTCCGGCCCGTCCTATTCGGCCAGGATATCACGGTCACCGCCACCATCATCGAGATCCAGAACCGCCTGAAGATCGACTACCGCATCCGTGACCGCGCCAGCGGCGAGGTGCTGACCAAGGCCACCACCGTGCAAGTCGCGGTCAATATGGCCACCGGCGAGATGCAGTTGGAAAGCCCCGCCGCCCTGACCGACAAGATCAAGGACCTGGCATAATGCTGCGAAAATTCGCCGTCCTGCTGCTCTGCCTGCTGCCCCTGTCGGCCCAGGCCGCTGGGCCTGAAGGTGGGCTTCAAGCCGGACAGGTGCTGCGCGGTCGTTTCGTTCAGGAACGCCATCTGCAGGGCTTCAACGCCCCCTTGCGCAGCGAAGGCCGCTTCGTTCTGGCCGTCGGCAAGGGGCTGATCTGGCGGGCCGAGAAACCCTTCGCCGTCACCACCGCCATCTCGCCCGCCGGTTTGGCCCAGGAAGTCAGCGGCAATGAGACCATGCGCCTGCCCGCGTCGCGGCTGCCGTTCCTGTCCCGGCTTTACGACATGTTGGGCGGTGCCCTGGGCGGCAACTGGCTGGCCCTGGAACATGATTTTACCGTCGTAAAATCCGGCGAGGCCAAATCCTGGCGGGTGGTGCTGACGCCCCGCAACGGTCCCGACCCCATGTCCATGCCCTTCGCCTCCATCACCGCCAAGGGTAGCCGCTTTGTCGATGGCGTGCGCATCAGCAAGCCCGATGGCGATTACGACGAACTGAGCTTTCTGGATCAAACCCTCAGCAATGATCCGATGTCGCCCGAGGAAAGTGCGAGCCTGCAATGAGACGCCTGTTTGCCCTGCTCTGGCTGCTGGTGGTGGTGCTGGCCGCCGGCTATCTGGGTTGGCGGACCCTGCATGGCTTGGCCTTTCGCACCGACCTGATGGCTCTGCTGCCGCGCGAAGAACAGAACCCCGCCCTGCAAAAGGCCAATGACACTGTCGCCCGCGCCCTGTCGCAGAAGCTGGTCTTTCTGGTCGGCCATCCCGACCGCGCCCAGGCTCGCGCCGCCGCCGCCGAGGTCAGCCGCCGTTTGAGCCAATCCAGCCTTGCAGAGGTCACTACCGGCGGCTTCGGCAAGGATCAGATGCGCCAGATGGGGGCTGCCTATTTCCCCTATCGCCAGGGCCTGCTGTCCGATGGCGACCGTCAGCGATTATTGGACGGCAAGGCCGAGGAAGTAGGCATGCGCGCTCTGTCGCAAGTCTTCGGCTTCGTCGGCACCACTGACGCCCGGCTGCTGCGCAGCGATCCCTTCCTGCTGCTGCCCTCTTTCTTCACCAATCTGCCGCTGCCCCTGTCACGCCTCAACCTCGACGAGGGCATGCTGTCCCTGAGCGAGAACGGCGTGACCTGGGTGATGATCTCGGCCCGACTGACCGGCGAGCCCTATGCCCTGGACGTGCAAAAGCGCCTGATCGCCAAGCTGGACCTGGAGGGTTTGAGCAAGGCCACGCCCCAGCTTCAGGTGCTGAAACTGGGGGCGGTGTTCTTCGCCGAAGCCGGAGCCCGCCAAGCCTTGGACGAAAGCTCGTTGATCAGCCTGCTGTCCATTCTGGGCACCATCCTCGTCGTGCTGGCGGCTTACCGCGCCTTGTCGCCTCTGTGGCTCAGTCTGCTGGTCATCGGCACCGGAGTCGGCACCGCCCTGGCCGCCAGCCTGTGGCTGTTCGGCGAATTGCATGTGGGAGCCCTGCTGTTCGGCGTCAGCCTGATCGGCGTGGCGGTGGATTATTCTTTGCAATATTGCACGGAAATCTTTGCCGCCCCGGCCAGCCCCGCAGACCGCCTGCGCCGGGTCTTCGCCGGCATCGGCATCGGCACCACCACCACCGTCATCGGCTATCTAACCCTGTTCCTGGCCCCCTTTCCCGGCCTGCATCAGATCGCCGCTTTCTCCGCCGTCGGGCTGGTGGCTTCGTGGCTGACCGTGGTGCTGTGGCTGCCCGCCCTTGATCGCGCCCGCCGCCCCAAACATGGCGCTTCTATGCTGGCCTGGGCCGCTGGGTTCATGGACTTCTGGCAGGGCAAACGCCGGGTCGCTTTGCTCATCGTCTTGGCCCTGCTAGGACTGGCCGGAGCCTTCCGCCTGCATGCCGATGACGATGTGCGGCGCATGCAGTCCCTGTCGCCGCCGCTGGTGGCCGAGCAAGAGAATATCCAGCGGCTGATCGGTTCCACCGGCGGCAGTCAGTTCTTCCTGGTCGATGGCCCCGACGACGAAACCGCCCTGCGCCGCGAGGAAGCCCTGGTGGAACGCCTGCGCCCGCTGGTCGCCGCCAAGGCTCTGGGCGGCCTCCAGGCCCCGGCCCAATATGTCCCCTCGGCAGCGCGACAGGCCGAGAACCGCAAGTTGGTGAGGGAACGCCTTGCTCCCCTGATGGCCGGGCAGATGCAGCAACTTGGACTGACCGACATCCCGCCGCAACCGGACCCCGATCAGCCGCCGCTGACCCTTGACAAAGCCCTGCAGCCCGACGGGCCGATGGGTTTCTTATCGGTTCTGGTGCTGGAGCCGGGGCTGCATGTGGTCAGTCTGGACGCCGTCGCCCGCCCCGCCGAAGTCACCGCCGCCGCCGATGGGTTGGAGGGCGTGCGCTTCGTCGATCCTGCCGGACAGTTCAGCGCCCTGCTGGGCAAATACCGGCAAAGAGCCCTGGCCCTGCTGGCGGTGTCGGCTCTGCTGATGGCCCCGATCCTGATCTGGCGTTATGGCCTGAGGAGTGGCGGGCAAGTCCTGCTGCCGCCGCTGCTGGCGGTGCTGCTGGCTCCGGCGCTGCGGGCGCTGGTCGGAAGTGCTTTCAGCTTCTTCGACGCCATGGCCCTGGTGCTGGTGCTGTCCATCGGCGTCGATTACGCCGTCTTCTGTGCGGAAACCACGAAAGACCGCAAGGCCGTCACCATGCTGGCGGTGGTGCTTGCCGCCGGGACCGCCCTGCTGTCCTTCGGCCTCTTGGCCTTAAGCGGCGTGCATGCGGTGCAATCCTTTGGCGCGACCATGCTGCTAGGCATCTTTCTGGCCTTTCTTTTGGCGCCCATGGCGCGGCGATAAGGAATAAAGGTCGCTCCATTTCCTGGGGAAAAGATGCTATATCCTCGGCTCTGGGGACCTAAGGGGCGTTTGGGGAATTGAAACTTCGTCATGTCATTGCGTTAAGCTGCGGGCTTGCCCTATCGGCTTGCGCCGGCTCAACCGTACCGCAAGCTCCCGCCGGAACGGTGCGGGTAGCGCCTGACCTGTTTCTGACCCTGCCCAAGCCTTCGTCCCTTGGCCGCAGCCTGGAAGCCAGCCAATTGGTCACCGCCCATTACGGCGACCAGACCTATGTCTTCGAAGGCCACCTGAGCGCCACCCCCGACCGGCTGCTGCTGCTGGGCCTGGACTCCATGGGGCGCAAGGCCATGATCATCAGCTGGAGCAACGACGGCCTCCACGCTGAAACCGCGCCCTGGCTGCCCGAACAGCTGCATCCCGAAAATATGCTGGCCGACATCGTCATGATCTATTGGCCCGCCGATCAGGTGAACGCCGCCCTCAAGGCCTCAGGCGGGCATGTGACGACATCGGCCCATGGCCGCTCCATCGCCAATGCCAAGGGCGAAGTGATCCAGGCCGATTATTCCGGTGATGACCCCTGGAACGGCGCGTTGCATTACCGCAATCTGGCCTGGGGCTATGCCCTGGATGTGCAGTCGGTCGAGGTGCGGCCATGAGGCTGTTCCTCAACCACTGCGGCGTGATCTGCCCCCTGGGCACGGACAAAGCCAGCATAGTGCGCGGCCTCGATTCCGCCCACCCGGCTTTCGTTTTCCGGGACGGCCTGATCATTGGACGCAGCGTCGAGGTTGGCGCGGTGGAGGCCATCCCCGATCTGCCCTTCGGCCAGAACTGCCGCAACAATCGTCTGATGCAAACCGCCCTGGAGCAGATCGCCCCCGCCATCGAGGACGCCGCCCAACGCTATGGCCGCCATCGGGTCGCCGTGGTTCTTGGCACCAGCACCTCGGGCATCGCCGAGGGCGAGCGGGCCATGGCCGAACAGCGCCGCAACGGCCAATGGCCGGCGGGCTTCGATTATTCCCAGCAGGAAACCGGCAGCCTGAGCGATTTTACCGCCCGCCATCTGGGACTGACCGGCCCGGCCTATACCATCGCCACCGCCTGCTCCTCCAGCGCCAAGGTCTTTGCCTCGGCCCGGCGGCTGATCCGCTGCGGGCTAGCCGATGCCGCCGTGGTGGGCGGAGCCGACACCCTCTGCCGCATGACCCTGAATGGCTTCGGCTCGTTGGAGGCCCTGTCGAAATCCCGCTGCAATCCCTTCAGCCGCAACCGCGACGGCATCACCATCGGCGAAGGCGCTGCCGCCTTTCTGCTGTCGCGGGACCATGGCCCGGTGGAACTGCTGGGGGTCGGCGAAAGCTCCGACGCCCATCATGCCACCGCTCCGCACCCGGAAGGCCTTGGAGCTAACGCCGCCATGGCCCAAGCCCTGGCCGATGCCGCTCTAAAGCCCACAGACATCGCCTATATCAACCTGCATGGCACGGCGACGTCGCTCAACGACGCCATGGAAAGCAAGGCCGTGGCCGCCTTGTTCCCGGCTTCAACGCTCTGCAGCTCCACCAAGGGCATGACCGGCCATATGCTGGGCGGCACCGGCGGAGTCGAGGCGGCCTTTCTGTGGCTGTGCCTCAATCCCGCCACCAGCTCCGGCCTGCTGCCACCGCATCTGTGGGATGGCGAGGCGGACCCTGAGTTGCCACGCCTATCCCTGGTATCGCCGGGCACGCCCATTCCAGACCTGCCGCGTCTGACCATGTTGAGCAATTCCTTCGGCTTCGGCGGCAGCAATGTTTCGCTGATCCTGGGGCGGGCGTCATGACTTACTGCCCCGAAGAGCTGCTGCCCCACGCCTCGCCCATGGTCTTGCTGGACCGGGTGCTGGAGTGGGACGACGAGAGCATCTTGGCGGAACTGACCATCAGCCCTGCAACGCCGTTCCTCGATCCTGGCCGAGGTGTGCCCGCTCATGTGGGATTGGAATGGATGGCCCAGACCTGCGGCCTGTTCGCCGGTCTTGAATCCAAGGCCAAGGCCGAGCCGGTGCGGCTGGGATTCCTGCTGGGCACCCGGCGCTATCAGGCTTGCCGGAGCTATTTCGCGGAAGGCGAAAGCCTGAAGGTCTCCGCCCGGCTGGTGCTGCGCGAAGGCGGCATGGCGGTCTTCGACTGCCGCATCCTGGCCGCCGAAGGTGCTGAACAAGCCGCCGCCCAACTGACTCTTTACCAACCCGAGGACGCCAGCGGCATTCTCTCCAACCAATCCATAGGCTCATGATCTTGGACAGAACCATCCTGGTGACAGGTGCCAGCAAGGGCATCGGCCGCGCCATCGCCCTCCGCCTCGCCCGCGACGGCTTTCGCATTGTCGTGCATTACCATTCCGACGAAGCCGGAGGTCAGGCCGCCCTGGAGGATGTCCGCCATGCCGGGTCCATTGGTCGGCTGATCCGCTTCGACATCTCCGACCGCGACGGCTGCCGCACGGCTCTGGAAGCCGATATGGCCGCCCACGGCACTTATTATGGCGTGGTGCTGAACGCCGGCATCACCCGCGATAACGCCTTTCCCGCCATGGAAGATGCCGAGTGGGATGACGTGCTGGGCACCAATCTGGACGGCTTCTACAACGTCTTGCGCCCGGTGGTCATGCCCATGGTTTCGGCTCGCAAAGGCGGACGCATCGTCACTTTGTCGTCGGTATCGGGCATCACCGGCAATCGCGGGCAGGTCAATTACAGCGCCGCCAAGGCCGGCATCATCGGCGCCACCAAGGCCCTGTCCATCGAGCTGGCCAAGCGGGCCATCACCGTTAATTGCGTCGCCCCCGGCATCATCGAGACTCAGATGGTTGCCGGCTTGCCTCTGGAGGAAATGACCAGGCTGGTGCCCCTGCGCCGCCTGGGCCGCCCCGAGGAAGTGGCTGGAACCGTGGCTTTCCTTTGCTCGGACGAGGCCGGCTACATCACCCGCCAGGTGATCTCGGTCAATGGAGGCATGGTCTGATGCGCCGCCGCGTCGTCGTCACCGGCATGGCCGGCCTGACCGCCCTGGGCGAGGACTGGGCATCCGTCCGCCAAGCCTTCGCCGAAGGCCGCACCGGCATCCGTTTCATGGAAGACTGGGACCGCTTCACCGGCATCAACACCCGTCTGGCCGCTCCCATACAGGGCTTCTCCATCCAGCAACGCTATCCCCGCAAGAAGACCCGCACCATGGGCCGGGTGTCGCAGATGGCGGTCTATGTCACGGAAAAGGCCCTGGCCGACGCCGGGCTGTTGGATGATCCGGTGGTGCGGGGTGGTCGGACCGGCGTCGCCTATGGCTCGTCCTTCGGCAGCCCTGACGCAGTGCTGGGCTTCTATGAGTTAAAGAAGGAAGGCTCGTCCCGCCATCTCAACGCCACCAGCTATATCCAGATGATGAGCCATTCGGCCCTGGTCAATATCGGCCTGTTCTTCGGCGTCACCGGGCGGATGATCCCCACCTCCAGCGCCTGCACCTCGGGCAGTCAGGGCATCGGCTTCGCTTATGAGGCCATTCGCCTGGGCCGCGCCGACGTGATGATTGCCGGCGGCGCGGAAGAGCTGGACATCACCGATACCGCCGTCTTCGACACCCTTTACGCCACCAGCACCAAGAACGACGCCGCCCATACCACGCCTCGCCCCTATGACAAGGACCGCGACGGATTGGTCATCGGCGAAGGCGCCGGCACCTTGATCCTGGAGGACTACGACCATGCCCGCGCCCGCGGCGCCCGCATCCTGGCCGAAATCGTCGGCTTCGGCTGCAATTCCGACGGCAACCACGTCACCCAGCCCCAGGCGGCGACCATGGCCGGAGCCCTGCGCCTGTCCCTGGAGGATGCCGGCCTGCCGCCCGAGGCTGTCGGCATGGTCTCGGGCCATGGCACCGCCACCGAATGGGGCGACATCGCCGAGACCCAGGCCACCAGCGAAGTGTTAGGCCCCCGCGCGCCCATCCATTCCCTAAAGGGCCATTTCGGCCACAGCCTGGGGGCCTGCGGCGCCGTCGAGGCCTGGCTGGGCATCGAGATGATGCGCGAAGGCTGGTTCTGCCCCACAGCCAATCTCTCCAGCGTCGATGAGCGCTGCGGCGCATTGGATTACCTGATCGGTCAGCCCCGGCGGTTGGAGGTGGAGCATCTGATGTCCAACAACTTCGCCTTTGGCGGCATCAACACCTCGCTGATTTTCAAGCGGCTGTAAGAAGAAAGGGCTGACCACACAAGTGATCTTGCCTCAGTCTGGCGGACACCTCAATCCCATCGAGATGGCATTTTCAAAACTGAAGGCCCATCTCCGCAGAATCGGCGCTTGGTGCCCAGAAATAGCAAGACTGGAATGGCGGCTTGGGGGCAGAACATGCCATTCGCCCGCCTTCGACACCGAATTCCCCCTCGCCCCAATATTGATCGCATGACAATTCGCAATTGATTGCATACAATTTTATTGCCAGCCGATCAGGGCGGGTCTATAGCACCGGCAGGAACCGATAAAGCCCTGGTGCATCATGTCCGAACAGCCGAAAAAGCCTGAAACGCATATCGAATATCTCTATGTCGACACGCCCACCATTCACCCTCGCGTCGTCAAGGGCCTGCATCGTTCGCTGAAGACCTGGCTGGGGATTATCCTGCTGGGGCTGACGGCTCTGATGCCTTGGATTCGTTGGGATCGTGGGCCAGATATGCCGAACCAGGCCATCATGTTCAGCTTCGCCGACATGCGCGCCTATATCTTCGACACTGTGATCTGGGCCCAGCAGTTTTATCTGCTGACCGGCGTTTTGATCCTGGCCTGTCTGGTGCTGTTTCTGGCCACTGCGGTTTATGGCCGCGTCTGGTGCGGCATGGCTTGCCCGCAGACGGTTTGGACCGATCTGTTCGTCCGCATCGAGCGTCTGGCCGAAGGCGACCGCAATGCCCGCCTGAAGCTGGAGAAAGACCCCTGGACCGCCAACAAGATCGCCCGCAAGGTCTATAAGCATGCTCTGTGGCTGGTGGTTTCAGCCATCACCGGCATCATCTTCCTGGGCTTCTTCACCGACATCGTCCAGGTGGTCAAGACCTTGCCCACCGGCGAGGCTTCGGCCACGGTTTACGGCTTCTTCGGCCTGTTCGCCGGCGGCACCTATGTGATGGCCGGCTGGGTGCGCGAGCAGATGTGCATCTATATGTGCCCCTGGCCGCGCATTCAGGGCGGCATGCTGGATGAATTCACCCTCAACGTCGCCTATGACCAGACCCGCGGCGAGCCCCGCGCCCATGCCAAGCGCGGCATCGGTTTCGAGAATCGCGGCCATTGCGTGGATTGCAACATGTGTGTCCAGGCCTGCCCCACCGGCATCGACATCCGCGAAGGCGCCCAGATGGCCTGCATCAATTGCGGCCTGTGCATCGACGCCTGCGATGCGGTGATGACCCGCTTCAACCTGCCCACCAAGCTGATCGGCTGGCGGACCTTAAGCCAGGGCGACACCCAGCTTCAGCCCAAGCTGCTGCGCCCCCGCACCCTGATCTATATCGGCCTGATCGCCGTGGTCAGCTTAGGGATTCTGGTCGCCACCGACATGCGCCGCGAGGTCGATCTTAGCGTTCTGGCCGACCGTTCGCCCAGTTCTGTGCATCTGGGCGATGGCTCGGTACGCGACGGCTTCACCGTCAAAATGGTCAACCGCCGCCACGAGACCATCACCGGCAAACTGACCGTCACCGGCATTCCCGGCATCCATCTGTCTCAGTTGAGCGGCGAGCAGAACGTGGACGTCCTGCATGTCACCGCCGACCCGGATACCGTGACCACCATCCGCGTCTTCGTCCACCAGGATGCCGAGGCACCCAAGACCGACCACGCCTCGATCCTGTTCTCCTTCAACGACGGCGTGGCCTCGGCCAAGAGCGTCTTCCAGGTGGACCAAGTGCAATAGTAATACCGTCAGGCCTTCGGGCCTGACGTAAGTCCCTCAGCCTAAGCGCGGCATCCGCCGCTTGACCGCCACCTCAATGGTGGCTGGAAAGAAGCGGTGAGACACGATGATAGTGGGAGACACCGGCCATGGGCGCGGCCCTGGAACAGACGGAAGGTGATTGGTGGGTTCCGGCCATCGGCCAGAGCGGGCGACCTCTTTATCTGGAGATCGCCGACGCCATCGCCGAGGACCGCCGCCAGGGCCGCCTCAAAGGGCTGGAGCGCTTGCCGCCCCAGCGTTGGCTGGCCCAAAGGCTGGGCCTGAATTTCAGCACCATCTCGCGGGCCTACGGCGAGGCCCAGCGGCGGGGACTGATCGATTCCCATGTGGGCCAGGGCAGCTTCGTGCGGCCAGCCGGAGCCGAAGCGGCCGAGGCTCAGACCGCCCCCGGCGATCTCAGCATGAACCTGCCGCCCGAGCCCTCGGACCCGGCCCTGCTGGAGCGCATGCGCCAGAGCTTCGTGCAGTTGGGCTGGAACGCCGATCCCCGCAGCCTGCTGCGCTATGGCGATTTCGCCGGCCGCATCGAAGACCGCAAAGCCGGAGCCCTCTGGCTGGCCCCGCGCCAGCCCAAGCTGGACCCGTCCAACATCCTGATCACCGCAGGAGCCCAGCCGGCCTTGCTGGCCATTCTCTCGGTGCTGGCCAGGCCGGGCGACGCCATCTGCTGCGACATGCTGACCTATCCCGGCTTGCGGGCCCTGGCCGCCCATCTGGGGATCAGACTTTACGGCCTGCCCTCGGACGACGAAGGCCCCGACCCCTCGTCTCTGGCCTATGCCTGCCGCGAGGTCAGCCCAAAGGCCATCTATCTCAACCCCACCCTGCATAACCCCACCACCCGGACCATCTCGGCCCGGCGCAGGATGCAGTTGGCCGAGATCGCCCGGACCCATCTGGTGCCGATCCTGGAAGACGACGCCTATGGCGCCCTGCCCTATGAGGCGCCAGCTCCCTTTGCCGCCATTGCCCCCGATATCACCTTCCATGTCTCGGGGCTGGCGAAATGCTTAGGAGGCGGCTTGCGGCTGGCCTATGTCACCGCGCCGTCTTCGGCCTGGCTATCGCGCCTGACCGCCTCGACCCGCGCCACCAGCCTGATGGCCTCGCCCATTGCCGCCGCCTTGACCTCGCAATGGATCATCGACGGGTTGGCCATCGATATCCTCCAGGCCATCCGCGACGAGAGCCAAGCCCGCCAGAGCATCGCCGCCGCCATCCTGCCCAGGAACGGCTTCTTCGCCCATGACCAGGGCTTCCATCTGTGGCTGCCGCTGCCTCAACCCTGGAACCGCGCCGATTTCCTGGCGTCTTTGCGCAGCAAGGGCATCGGCGTGATGGGCAGCGACGCCTTTATCGCCCAAGGTTCCACCGCGCCTGAGGCCGTACGCCTGTGCCTGGGCGGCTCCATCAGCCGCGAGATGCTGGCCGCGACCCTGCTCTCCATCGCCGCCACCCTGGCCCAGCCGCCGGGGATGATGCCTGCTGTCATTTAGGCGAGGGACATACTGACGGTATTACACTGTCACGACGACAGAGTTTGCCGGGTGCCAGACCAGATAGACCTCGTCTTCCCAGGTCAGGCGCTGCTCGCCCGTATGGCGCAGGTTGGCCAGGGAGACCTGGAGCTTGCGGCCCGAGGTCAATTCCACGTGATAGATGGAGATGTCGCCCAGATAGGCGATGTCGCTGACCTTGCCGAAGACCCAGTTCAGTTCGTCCGCCGGCTTCATGGTGCTGACGGTCATCTTTTCCGGGCGGACCATCACCGTCACCGGCTGGCCCACCGGCAGCTTGCCGACGTGGGAGGCCACAAGGTCGCGCTCCAGCTCGGGGCAATGAACCACCATCTGGGCCGGATCTTCGCCGGCCACCACGCCGTCGAACATATTGGCGATGCCGATGAAATCGGCGACGAAGGAGGTGGTGGGGAACTCATAGATCTCGACCGGAGTGCCCAACTGCTCCATCTGGCCGGCGTTCATCACGGCGATGCGGCACGACATGGTCATGGCCTCTTCCTGGTCGTGGGTGACCATGACGAAGGTGATGCCGACCCGGTCCTGGATGTTCACCAGCTCCAACTGGGTACGTTCGCGCAGCTTCTTGTCCAAGGCCGCCAGGGGCTCGTCCAGCAGCAGCACCTTGGGCTCTTTGGCGATGCAGCGGGCCAGGGCGACGCGCTGCTTCTGTCCGCCCGACAACTGATGGGGCTTGCGGTCGATGAAGGGGGTCATCTGCACCAGATCGAGCACATATTTGACCCGCTCGGTGATGCGGGCCCTGGCCCAGCCGTCCTGCCTCAGGCCAAAAGCGATGTTCTGGGCCACGGTCATATGGGGGAACAGGGCGTAGGACTGGAACATCATGTTCACCGGCCGCTCATAGGGCGGGGTGTTTGAAACATCGATGCCGTCGATGAGAATGCGGCCTTCGGTAGGCTGCTCGAAGCCGGCCAGCATACGCAACAGGGTCGTCTTGCCGCAGCCAGAAGCTCCCAGCAGCGAAAAGAACTCGCCCTGATAGATGGAAAGATCGACCTTGCTGACCGCCGTGAAATCGCCAAAAGTCTTGGTGACATTCTCGAACTGGATCAGCGGCTTGGCCTTGGGGTCATTCCAAGGAGCGAAGCTGTTCTGCGGCTTGACGACCAAGGCCATGACTTAAAGTCCCTTCCAATAAACAGAAGGGAAGTGTTGAGGACCAGCCTCCGGCTGTCAACCGCCGGGGGCTGTCGTCATCAAACCGCCATCAAATCTCGATCTGATTTCCCAGCTCGACCACGCGGTTCACCGGCAGGGAGAAATACTCCATGGCCGAAGCGGCGCTGCGCGACATCCAGGCGAACAGCTTTTCGCGCAAAGGTCCCATGCCCGGCTTGGGCGAAGGAATAATGGTCTCACGGCTGAGGAAATAGCTGATCTTCATAGGCTCGTAGAAGAAGCCCAGCTTCTGTTCCGTGGCATTGGCCAAGGTGCGCGGCACGTTGGTATGGTCCATATAGCCATAGCGCAGAAACACCCGATGAATGCCGTCGCCCAGATGCCTGCTCTCGATGCAGTCCTCTTCGGCCACATGAGGAATGTCCTGGACCTCGATGGTCAGCAGGACGGTGTTCTCGTGCAGCACCGAATTATGCTTCAGGTTATGCAGCAGCGCCGGCGGAATGGCGTCGCGCACGCTGGTCAGGAAGATGGCCGTGCCCTTGGGGCGCGAGATGTTCGGGCTGTTCAGCACCGAGCGCAGGAAGTCCTCGACCGGGATCGAGCCATCCTCGCGGCAATCGGACACCAGCTCGCGGCCACGCTTCCAGGTCATCAAAAGACCGAAGACGATGGCGCCCATGGCCAGCGGGAACCAGCCGCCGCTGACGATCTTGGTGGCATTGGCCAGAAAGAACGACAGATCGATCACCAGGAAAACCCCCAGCATGCCGTAGGCCCAGCGGCTTTTCCATTTCCAGATAAAGGCGGCCACCATGCCCACCATAATGGTGGTGATGCCCATGGTGCCGGTCACGGCGATGCCGTAAGCCGCCGCCAGATTGGACGAGGATTTGAAGCCGATCACCAGGGCGAAGACCAGCACCGCCAGCATGGAGTTCAGGAAGGGGATGAAAATCTGCCCCTTCTCATGAGCCGAGGTATGCATGACCCGCATGCGCGGCAGATAGCCCAATTGCATGGCCTGGGCCGTCACCGAGAAAGCGCCCGAGATCACCGCCTGACTGGCGATGACGGTGGCCACGGCGGACAGCAGCACCAGCGGCATCAGCGCCCAATGAGGCGCCATCAGAAAGAAGGGATTCTCCAGCGCCGCCGGATCGGTCAGCAGCAAAGCGCCCTGGCCGAAATAATTCAGCACCAAAGCCGGCAGGACCAGCATATACCAGGCCATGGCGATGGGGGTGCGGCCGAAATGGCCCATATCGGCATAAAGCGCTTCGCCGCCGGTTACCGACAGCACCACCGCCGCCAGGGCCAGAAAGCCCAACAGGCCATGATGGACCATGAACAAAAAGGCGTAATGGGGACTGATGGCGGCCAGCACCAGCGGAGCATGGGCGATATTCTTGATGCCCATAATGGCCAGAACGCCGAACCAGATGATCATTACCGGTCCGAACATCTTGCCGACCAGGGCGGTGCCGTGACGCTGGATGGCGAACAGCAGCAGCAGAATGGCCAGGGTAATGGGAATGACGTAATCGGTCAGACCGGGGGCGGCGATCTCCAGGCCTTCGATGGCAGACAGCACCGACACCGCCGGGGTAATGGTGGAATCGCCATAGAACAGAGCCGCCGCGGCGATGCCCAAGGTCGAGACCAAAGGCGTCAGCCAGGGCTTGCCGCCCACATGATGCAGCATGGCCAAAAGCGCCAGCGAGCCGCCCTCGCCCCGATTGCTGGCCTTCATGGTGACGATCACATATTTGATCGAAACGATCATCATGATCGACCAGAAGATCAGCGACAGGATGCCCAGCACATTGCCGCGATCCACATCCAATGGATGTTCGCCCGCGAAGCATTCATGCAAGGTGTAGAGAGGGCTGGTGCCGATGTCACCATAGACAACACCGAGCGCACCGACAAACAGGGCGCCCAGCGAGGATTTGCCGGTATCGGCAGACGTATTTTGCTCGCTCATGCGGCGCACCATAATGCAATCGCCATCCCGAAGGAAGGGACTCTTGAATGCCGTCACATTTCCCCCACATTCTCATGCTCTTGCCAAGCACAGCCGCCAATGGGATGCTCTTGCCTGGCGACCCCCGGCGTCTGGGCCGGAACGCCGGTTGACCCTGTGAAAGCGATTTCCATGCCCCGCCCAGACCTGACTCAAGCCATCACTGCCTATAACCAGGGCCGTTTCCAAGATACGGAAGCCCTCTGCCGCCAACTGCCGGAGCAGGGTCCGACCCTGCAACTGCTCGGCCTGTCCCTGGCCGCCCAGATGCGGGACGAGGACGCCCTGGAGGCCCTGACCAAGGCCAAAAGCCTGTCGCCCGAAGATGCCGCCCTGCGGCTTGATCTATCGTCCGTCCTGGCCGGGCTTGGCCGCACCGAAGAAGCCCTGGACGAATTGGCCCAGGCCCATGACCTTGCCCCCAAGGCCGGGGTCATCCTGGCCAATATGGCCACGCTGCGCCAAAGCCTGGGGCAATGGGACGAGGCCATGGAGCTGTCGCGCCGAGCCATCATTCTTGACCCTCAGGACGCCGTGGCCCATGGCAATCTGGGCGCCTGCCTGCTGGGGCTTGGCCGCTGGGAAGAAGGCTTCGCCGAATATGAATGGCGTCTGAAGCAGCCGCAAATCCGCCAATCCGCCTCGGCACTGCCGGTCTGGCAAGGTGAGCCCTTGACGGGCAAGCGCCTGCTGGTGACCGCTGAACAAGGCTATGGCGACATGATCCAGTACGCCCGCTTCCTGCCGGCCTTGGCCGGATTGGAAGCCGCCGAGGTTATTCTGGAATGTCATCCGGGGCTGGAAGGTCTGCTGGGATCGATCCCCGGCGTGACCCGCACCATCACCCTGGGCAAGAGCCACCCCAAGGCCGATCTTCAGGTACCACTGCTCAGCCTGGGTCATCGCTTAGGAATGAGCTCCGCCGCCAACCTGCCCTATCTGCCCAGCCCGCCCCCCGAAGCCCCCGGAGCCCCCGGAGCCATAGATGAAGCCATAGATAAGGTGGGCATCGTCTGGACCGGACGGACGATCCAAGGCTCGGCCTTCCAGCGCCGCCAGCATGGCTTGCGCCATTGCCCGGTAGCCCTGCTGGAGCCTCTGACCAGCCTTCCCGGGGTCGAACTGGTCAGCCTGCAGCAGGCCTGGACTTCGGCGGAACTGGAGGCCAGCGGCCTGCCCATCCAAGACATCGCCCACCGCCTGACCGACTTCAAGGCCACCGCCAAGATCATTGCCAGGCTGGGTCTGGTCATCACCATCGACAGCGCCGTCGCCCATCTGGCCGGAGCCATGGGCAAAGATGTCTGGGTGCTGCTGGGGCCGGGGCAGCGGGATTACCGCTGGGAAACCTCCTGGTATCCCCAGGCCCGGCTGTTCCGCTGTGGTGCCGATGGTTGGGCCGGCTGCATCGACCAAGTGACGCAAGCCCTGGCCTTCAACCGCGCCCTGGCCCGCCATAAAAGCGGCGATGAAGTGGGAGCTGAGGCTTTGTACCAGCACCTGCTGACACTCCGCCCCGACCAGCCCCAAAGCCTGTGCAACCTCGGGCAAATCCGCGCCGGTCAAGGACAGCAGGAGGAAGCCGAGCGGCTCTACCGCGACGCCCTGGCCGCTCGCTCCGACTTCCCCGAAGCCTGGAACAATCTTGGCTCCCTGCTCAAAGACCAGCACCGCCTTGAGGAAGCGACCGAGGCCTTCCGCCAAGCCGTGACCTATCGCCCCGGCTTCACCACCGCCTGGAACGGCTTGGGCAATGCTCTGAAGCTACAGCTCCGTTTCGCCGAGGCGATGGAGGCCTATGACCAAACCATCGCCCAGGATCCCACCTTCGCCGAGCCGCTGATCAATCGCGCCGGCTGTCATCTGGTCCTGAGGCAGCTGGAGCAGGCCGTCCGCGACACCATCGCCGCCCTGACCCTGCGCCCCGATTACCCCCAGGCCGAGGGCACCCTGAAACTGGTGCTGATGGAACTGGGCGTCGCCCTGTTGGACCGGCGCATGATGGAACCGGCGGAGCAAATCTGCCGTCTGGCCGTGGCCCGCTATCCCGACGATGCCGAATGCCGCTTCCGTCTTGGAAACGTTTTTCTCCGGGCCCGACGCTTTGACGAAGCTGAGAAGACTTACTTCGAAGTGCTTGAAATAAAGCCAGATTTCGCCCCGGCTCACAATAACCTCTGCTCGCTTTACCTGGAGCGGGACGATGCCGCCAAAGCCCTCGAACAAGGCCGGCTGGCCGTGGCTTTGGACCCATCCCTGGCCGATATTCACAACAATCTGGGCAACGCCTTACGGGCCACCGGCCACCCCGAGGAGGCCATGGCCGCCTATGGTCAGGCCCTGACCCTGCGCAGCGATTTCCCCGAGGCCTTCAATAATCTGGGCGTCCTGATGGGCGAAATGGGCATGATCGAAGCCTCGCTGGCCTCCTTCGGCCAAGCCATTGCCTTACGCCCCGAATATGCCGAGGCCTATAGCAACATGGGCAATGTCCTAAAGAGCCGCCGCAGGGGGCTGGAAGCCATCGCCGCCTATCGCCAGGCCCTGGAGGTCCGCCCGGATTACCACGGCGCCCGCCTCAATCTGGCCATCGGCCTGTTGCAGCAGGGACAATGGCGGGAAGGCTGGGCGGAATATCACTCCCGCTGGCTGACCGGCCCCCTGGCCCGCCAGCGCGTGGCCTTCTTCCAGCCGGAATGGAACGGCGAACCGTTGGAGAACAAGACCATCCTGCTCTATGGCGAGCAGGGCTATGGCGACGTCCTGCAGTTCATCCGCTATGCCCCCATGCTGGCGGCGCGGGGGGCGAGGGTAATCGTCTTAGTGCATAAGGGTCTGGTGCGATTGTGCCAATCCATCCAGGGCGTGACCCAGGTGCGCTCCTTCGACGATGCGCCCGTCGAGTTCGACTATCATCTGGCCATGATGAGTGCTTTGAAGGTCTTCGACACCACGCCCGCGTCCATCCCCAGCAACACCCCCTATCTGGCCGCCGCCCCTGCCGAGGTCGAGGTCTGGCGGCAAAGGCTGGCCCATCTGCCGGGCAAGAAGATCGGACTGGTCTGGTCGGGCGATCCCCGGCCCCATGATCTGGCCGCCAACATGCTGGACCGGCAACGCAGTATTTCCCTGCAAGCCTTTGCTTTTATGGGAAATATCCCCGGAATCTCGGTGATCTCTTTGCAAAAAGGCGGCCCTGCCGGTCAGGCCAAGGACTCACCTTTCCCGCTGCTGGACCTGATGGACGAGGCCAAGGACTTCGCCGATACCGCCGCCCTGGTGGAGGCCCTTGATCTGGTGATCAGCGTCGATACCTCGATGGTGCATCTGACCGGAGCCATCGGCAAGCCGGTGTGGATTCTGTCCCGCTATGACGGCTGCTGGCGCTGGCTGCTGGACCGGGAGACCACCGACTGGTATCCCTCGGCCAAGCTGTTCCTACAGACCGCCCCCAACGACTGGAGCGCCGCCCTGGCCAAGCTGGAGGCCGAATTGAGAGCCTACGCCGCACCATGATCCGCCTGCCGCCCAACGCCAGTACCGAAGAGCTGTTCTCCCAGGCCGTCACCCTGCATGGGGCCGGGCAGTTCGAAGCCGCCGAGCAACTCTACCGCGCCCTGATGGAGCGAGCCCCGGAGCAGCCGGGCATTCCCTTTAACCTGGGGGCTTTGCTGCATCGGCTGGGGCGCAGCGAGGAAGCGGTCGAGTCCTTCAAAAAATCCATATCTATCAGGCCGTTATACGCCGATGCTCACAACAATCTGGGCGTTGCTTTGCAAGCCTTGGGACGGGACGAGGAAGCCGCCGCCGCCTTCCGCCAATCCATTGCCCTCAAGCCCGACAGCCCCGAGGCCCAGCGCAACCTGGGCATCGGCCTGCGCCGCCAGGGCAAGCTGGAAGAAGCCGAAGAGGCCTTCCGCCAAGCCACTGCCTTACGCCCCCAGCATGCCGAGAGCTGGGCCGAGCTGGGCCGCACCCTGCACGAGTTGGAGCGCCCGGAAGAGGCCATCCAGGCCTATGGCAAAGCCCAGGCCCTGAAGCCCGGCTGGGCTGAACTGCACAGCGACCTGGGGGCCGCCCTGGAGATGTGCGGGCGTTCACAAGAAGCCATCGCCGAATTCCGCGCCGCCATCGCCCTAAATCCTAATTTTGCCCATCCATACAATAACTTAGGAAAATCTCTTGAGGCGTTGAGCGATCTTGACGGTGCCGAGCAGGCCTTCCTCAAAGCCCTTAGCCTCAACCCGCAAGTCGCTGAATATCATGGGAACTTTGGCAATGTTCAGATGTCGCGGCGAAAGATTGATGACGGCATCGCCTGCTACCGCCAAGCCATTGCCTTACGCCCTGATTTCTTCGAGGCCCATGTCTCCCTGGGCATGGCCCTGCTGACCCAAGGGCACATCAAGGAAGGCTGGGCCGAGTGGGAATGGCGTTGGTACAAGCGCAACTGGCTGACCCCCTCGCTGCTGTTCCAACGCCCCCTGAAGCCGGACGAGCGACTGGACGGCAAGTCCGTGCTGCTGTTCGCCGAACAGGGCTTCGGCGACGTCCTGCAGTTCTGCCGCTATGCCGATCTGCTGGAAGAGCGTGGGGCGAAGGTGGTGCTGAAGGTCTATCGCCCCCTCAAGCGCCTGATGCAAAGCCTGTCCAGCGCCGCCGCCGTCATCGACGAAGACGAGGCCGAGCCCCATACCGACCTGCGCCTGCCGATGATGAGCGCACCCTTTGTCTTCTCGGGCGTCATCCCTACTCGCAGCCCCTATCTGTCCGCCGACCCGTCTCAGACCGATGTTTGGCGCCAGCGACTGGCCTCCTTACCGGGGCGGAAAGTCGGACTGGTCTGGGCCGGCGACCCTCGGCCCCACGATCCCGGCGCCAACCGCATCGACCGCCGCCGCAGCGCCCGGCTGGAACTGTTCGCGCCACTGGGGACGCTCCCCGGTCTGTCCTTCGTCTCGCTGCAAAAAGGCGTCCCTGCCGTTCAGGCCAAGGATGCCCCCTTCCCGCTGCTGGACGTGATGGAAGAGATTGGCGACTTCGCCGATACCGCCGCCCTGGTCAGCGCCCTGGATCTGGTGATCAGCGTCGATACCTCGATAGTGCATCTGGCCGGGGCTTTGGGCGTGCCTTGTTGGATGCTGTCACGCTTCGACGGCTGCTGGCGCTGGGGCGAGGACGGCGAGGCCAGCCCCTGGTATCCAACCCAGACCACCCTTCGCCAAACCACCCCCGGCAACTGGCGCCAAGTGATTGGCACCCTTTCAGAAAGGCTGTTTATTACAAAGTGACACCATAGGCCAGTATCCGCGATACGACGCCGGCAGGTCACCGATTTCCTGGCGACGTTAAGAAAAGCCCCCGGCGGACCCACCAGTCCGCCGGGGGCTTTTTACATTAAACCCTACTTCTCGCCCCGCGCCGTGAACTCGCGCTCTTTCTTGGTCAGGTCCTCGGGGCTGGGTTCGACGAGGCTGGTCAGGGCGCCGCCTGCGCCGCAGACCGCCACCGACTGCTGCACCGGCTTCTTATAGATAGTGGTCTCAAGCTGCATGCAGACGCCGTAAGTGTCCTGGGTCCACTGGGTGGTGCAGGCCTGCTGGGTGGTGTTGGGGTCCAGGGTCGGGTCCTTGCCCATATTGGCCTGCCAACAGGCAGCGATCAGATCCTGGCGCATCACCGACATCCCGCCGCTGAAATTCTCGGCGCTGCCGTTATAAGCCGCGTACCAGATCAGGCTGGGATGGTTGGAGGCGATCACCGGCACGGTGACGCCGTTGGTCAGCTTGCCCACGCCCACTTGATCCACCGCCAGGGTCAGGCCCATATAGGTCTTCACCCAATCGCGCACCGGTGCGCCAAAGGCCACCAGCGGCTTGCCCACCCCCTTGGAATTGACCGCCCAAGAACTGAGCAGCGAACCGGAATAGGGATAGTAATCACCATAGACATTGGCATTGGTAATCGGCGTGCCGGCGTTGGAGGGCGCTGCGATAGGGGCGATGTCGATGATGGCCTGATAGGCGTTGGTCGCCGTTGAATCCACACCATTGACCACCAAAAGGTTCGCCCAGCGGTCGGTGGTGGCCGAGTTCAGATAATCCTGACTGGTCAAGGAATAATCCGGCGGGAAATGCAGCAGCTCCATGGTCGGATTCTGGGTCATGGCCAGCCCCCAGGGAAGGAAGAAGCGCCAATCCGGCTGCCAGCGGCCCGACTTCTGAATGGCCAGGGTGGCGAGATAGGCCTTGTCGCCGTCGGTCAGGAAGTTATCCAAAGCGCTGGGATAGAGCGTCGCCGCCGTTCCGGCGAAGCTGGCGATGACATGATTGCCCTTCTGGCTGACCGTCACCGTCGAATCCGTCAGGCCGTCGCGCGCCAGGCTCTGGTTCAGGTAATGGCTGACCGTCTGGATCAAGGTCTGGGGATATTGCG
>Ga0302157_10001681_pt1 | contig 26604 bp, 21 predicted proteins | sample I_Bog_N3_3_FD_193502 | JGI IMG/M metagenome (GOLD analysis project Ga0302157, IMG submission 193502) | Peat permafrost microbial communities from Stordalen Mire near Abisko, Sweden - I_Bog_N3_3 | ecosystem: Environmental > Terrestrial > Soil > Wetlands > Peat | place: Sweden: Abisko, Stordalen... | reverse complement strand
CGCTGGCCAAGACCGATGCGCCTGACGTCGCATATATCTACAAGGCCGGCCTCAAGGGTTTCCCCATCCAAGGCGATACGAAAGTGGTCTGGCGCGACACATCGCAGGTGTGGCAGGAGTATGACTTCGGCGGCGAGGCCAATCAGGAGCCGGTGAACGTAAGAGCACGCAACCGCCTCGAGATTCTGGATGTGGGCGCTGGCTCGCTGGCGATATTTCCACCGCCGCACAAATTCTTTTTTGCGCGCGAAAACGAGGTGAATCTCGGCTACGTTTACTACCGCAAGGATAATGACAGTTCGTTTTCTCTTGGCGTCATGCAGCCGGAGCGAGGCGAGGGTTACGCTCCGTGGGGCGTGTCGGACGAGGTATGGAAGAGGCGTGTCAGCGTGGCGCGCGAACAGGTGGAGAATTATGCGCTCTACAACGCGCCTCCCGGCAGCATGCAGCGCATGGCCGTGTACTACTACCTAAGCGCCAAGGGCGATCATGCGACCCAGCAGGCGGTCATGGCTTACACGCACGACGATGTTTACAAGCAGGTGCCCGGCTTCAAGACAGTAACTGGTCATTTTCATCTTGAGTTAAATGAGATGATTCGCGACCGTGGAACTTCGGATTACATGCCCACGTGGGCGCCTGTATTTCGCGGGTTGGGAATCAACATTGTTTATCTCGGAGACTTTCACGACGACTCCGATTTTGCCGACCCCGGACCAAAGCGCTTCATGGAGCAGAAACTCTATTTCGAGGGGGCGCGACGGCTCTCCGACAAAAATTTCCTTGTGATTCCCGCCGAAGAAGCAAACTCGTATCTTGGCGGCCACTGGTACCTGATGACGCCGAAGCCGATTTACTTCAGCCATGCTGAGCCGCGCCCCGATGGACAGACCTTCGAGGAGAACGATCCTGTCTACGGCCATGTGTATCATCTGGGTTCGGCAGTCGATGCGATGAAGATGGTCAACACCGAGCAAGGCATCCTGTGGACCGCTCACCCGCGCACCAAGAGTTCGGCGATGTATCCCGATATGTACAAGGACAAGGATTACTTTCTCAGCGACCGGTTCATTGGCGAGTCATGGGAGTCGCTGCCTGTGGATCTCTCGCAGCAGCGCATGTGCGAGGTTCGCTGTTTCGGGGTGAACGATGACATGAGCAACTGGGCGCCCAAGCCGAAGTTCATGCTTGCCGAGGGCGACACGTACATGAAGGTTCCGGGCGATGAGACTTATCCGATGCTAGCCATCAATTACCTGAAGCTCGACAAAGTGCCGTCTTACAACGAGAGTTGGGCTCCGGTTGTCGAGGGAATTCGCGAGGGGAATTTCTTTGGCACCTCCGGAGAAATTCTCTTCCACAACTGGGGAATCGAGGGCTCCGGCGCAAAGAGTTACTACACAGCGAGCATTGAGTACACGTTCCCGCTCGAATTTGCAGAGCTTGTATGGAGCGATGGTTCCAAGGTCGAGCGCCAGATCGTGAATCTGACCAGCACGGAACCGTTCGGGACGAAGACGTTCAGGATTCCCTTCGATGCGCACGGCAAGAAGTGGATTCGGTTCGATGTTTGGGATTCGGCGGGAGACGGCGCGTGGCTGCAGCCGGTTGCGCCAAGGTAACAGTCGTCGACCGGCAACGCCGACCCGCGACGAATGAACCCGCCGGCGTTTCTCTCCCGGAGGGAGTGTTGATATTAGCCCAGGACAAGCGCAGCGCAGTCCTGGGACAGTGTCAAACAAGAGACCCGCAGTCCCGTAGGGACGCCCGAAATCCGCCTCGAATAGTTTTCTGGTGGAATCAATGACCTGCACCATTCACGGAATGCGGTTTCTTTTTAGAGCGCGCCGGTGGAGATTCCGTCGAAGAGAAATCTTGGTTATGGGAGAGAAGCATGATAGTGCGCCACAGAAGAGTCGGGTTCGCTTGGCTGGCGGGACTAGCAATGATCGCGGCCTCCGCACATGCGCAGACGGCAGCCGTGCCGAAGCAGACAGAAAGTGGCGCGGCAGGCGCATCTGATTCTGAAGTGTGGAGGTTCGACCAGACCAGCGTTCTTGGCGGGCATCCGGTGACCGTGCTTGGCCATCCGCGGGTGATTGAATCGCCCTACGGCAAAGCTGTTGAGTTCAACGGCGTGGACGATGCGCTCTATGTGGATGTTCATCCACTGGCCGGCGTCTCCGCGTTCACATGGGAAGTCATCTTCCGGCCCGATGCGGATGGCGCGCCAGAGCAGCGCTTCTTTCACCTTCAGGAGCAGGACCCGCAGACCGGCAAGGACACGCCTAATCGGATGCTCTTCGAGATACGGATCGTGGACGGGCAATGGTGCCTTGACAGCTTAGCGATGACTGGGGCGCAGAGATTGACGCTGCTGAACTGCAAGCTGCTGCACCCGCTCGGTAAGTGGTATCGCGTCACGGCTGTCTATGATGGCAAGGAATTAAGGAATTATTTAGGTGACGAGCTTGAAGACGAAGGCGAATTGATGATGGGCCCGCAACTCGCCGGGCATTCGTCGGTTGGAGTTCGAATCGACAAAAGGGATTATTTCAAGGGCGCCATTCTCATGGCCCGGATGACGCGGCGCGCTCTTCCTATGGAGCAGTTTCTAAAGATGCCGCCACTGGAAGCAAGTTTGCCCCGCAGGTGAGCGCGCGCAACTTCAATTCGAGTTCCCGTCTTACCGGCCCAGCCAGCCGCCATCGACTGCCAGAACGTGCCCGTTGATGTAATTGCTGGCTGAAGACGCGAGAAAGACCGCCGCTCCGGCCACGTCCTGGGGCGAGCCCCAGCGGCCAGCCGGAATGCGATCTAGAATCTGCCGCGAGCGGGCGGGGTCGTCGCGCAGGGCCTCGGTATTGTCGGTTTCCATGTAACCCGGCGCGATGGCGTTGACCTGCACGCCCTTTGCCGCCCATTCGTTGGCCAGAGCTTTGGTCAGTTGCGCCACACCGCCCTTGGAAGCGGCGTAGGAAGGCACCGTGACGCCGCCTTGAAAGCTGAGCAGGGAGGCGATGTTGACGATCTTCCCAGAGCCTTGCGCCAGCATGTGGCGGCCCGCGCATTGGCACAGGCGGAAGACGCTGGTGAGATTGGCTGCCAGCACATCATCCCAGTCAGCCACGGTGAAGTCGATCGCCGGTGCGCGGCGAATCAAGCCCGCATTATTGACCAGGATGTCGATGGAGCCGAGCGCGGCGACGGTTTGGGCAATCAGCTCCGGGCAACGGTCGGGATGGCGCAGATCGGCGGCAAGCGACGCATGCCGCACGCCTGTAGCGGCAACAAGATCAACTACCGCGGGCGGTACGGATTGCGAACCGTGCAGCGCCACATTGGCGCCGGCTTCGGCAAGGGCCACGGCGATTGCGGCGCCCAGCCCGCGCGAGGAACCGGTGACCAGCGCATTCTTGCCGGTGAGTCGAAACGAGTCGAGGATCAGGGGAGTCTCCTTGGCTTTTGTGTCTCTTTGCCCGCTTACAAAAGTTCTGTAATGCGCAGGGCGTCCATGTCGGAGTAGACCTGGTTTTCTCCGCCCATGCCCCAGCAGAAGGAGTAGCTGGCCGTGCCCACGCCGGCATGAATCGACCAGCCTGGAGAGATGGCCACCTGCTTGTTTGCTACCAGAAGGTGGCGCGTTTCGGTGGCCGGGCCCATGAGATGGACGACGCGATGTTCGGCGGGAATGTCGAAGTAGAGATAGACCTCGGAGCGGCGCATATGCGTGTGGGGCGGCATGGTGTTCCAGACGCTGCCTTCCGCGAGTTCGGTGAACCCCATCACGAGCTGGCAACTCCGCGCTCCTTCCAGGTGGATGAGCTTGTTGATGGTGCGGTGGTTCGCCGTCGCGGCCGAGCCGAGGGTCACCGGCGACCGGCCGGCGGCGCCCGCGATCGCGGTGGGGTAAACGGCGTGGGCCGGATAACTCAACAGGTAGAACTCGGCGGGCTTGGCGGCATCCACGCTCGAAAACGAGACGCTGTGTTCGCCTTTGCCGACGTATAGAGCATCGCGATTGCCAAGCGCATGTATCTTTCCATCCACCTCGACAGCCCCATCGCCGCCGATGTTGAAGACGCCAAGCTCCCGCCTTTCATTAAAAGTGGCTGCGCGCAATTCACTGGGACAAGGCAGCGGCAACGCTTCGCCCAGCGGAACAGCCGAGCCTATCACCGTGCGGTCCAGATCGACATAGACCAGTTGGACCTGGCCCGGCGAAAAGAGGTCGTCTACCAGAAACGTGGCGCGCAGTTCCGCCGTGGACATGTGGGGATAGCGAACCGCGTCCGCCATTTGCATCAATTTCATAAGGTCACCTTCCGTACCGTCCAGAACAAGTGTAAGCGAATCTTCACGCGCCCAGAAAGACTGGAACAATGTGGCGCGCGTACAGGTTCTCGGTTACGTTCTTCGCAATTACGGCCTCATTGGCTTCGAGCAAATCGAGATAGCGGCGGCCCATCTTAGCCGCAACTTTGAATCCGACATGCAGCAACTGGCGAAGGCTGGGGTTGTATGCGGGCGAGCTCTGGTTGTGGCGCAAAGCCGAGGTGAATTGCTCGCTCGACCACCTATCCACGACTGCGGGTGCGGGCAGTTTGGCCGGGTCGATGTCAATCACAGTGGCGTAGGGCGCGCAAAGCTCGGCGGAGTGGGCGAAGGCCTCGGCGTAAATCTCCTTGGCCAGCGCCAAACCGTCGCCTCCAGCTTCGGCAAGACCGATTATCTCTTCAAGCCAGGTGGTGCCGGCGGTCTTCAGGTGCACGCCTGTCGAGAACTCCTTCATCGATGCGTGAATGGCAGGATAGATGGAGAACTTGTCGCTGCCGGAGTGGACACTGAGCTTGAGGTTGGGGGGCAATCCGTAGGCTGCAACTGCGTGGCGGATGGCAGCCATATCGAGGGCCATTTCACGGGCAAACTGACCGGGATCGCCAACGTAGTCAACGCCCTTGTTGAAGCGGCCGCTGAATTTGGGGGCAATGGTCTGAACGGGAATGCCTTCGTCGGCAATGGCGGCCAGGATGATGAGCAGCTCTGCCGGCGATTGCGCGGCGTCAGTCTCGTCCATTGAAACCTCTGCAATGAAGGCGCCCTCGCCCTTTGCCGCTTCGATTCTGCGATAGATTTTGCCGGCCTCCTGGACAGCGAAAAGGAACTTTGCGGCGGTCTGACCAAGCAAGTCCGGCGTGATCTGGATGGTTTGGCCTGCGCCCTCCATTTTAATCGTCCCGAGCAGCTCCGCATGATGCTTGACGAAGGCATCGATCGAATACGGGTCGGCCGGTTTCCCAATATAGTCGGCCACGTCGAGAGTGTAGAAGTCGCAAGCGGGGAGGAAGCGCTCGACCGTAGATAGGTTGATGTGGTCGGCGTCGCAGAAGTAAGGCAGCTTCCAGCCGAGTTCCCTGACGGCTGCATCGGCCGCGGCTCGGGCCGAAGCAGGTTCGGAGCCGATGATAGTGTGCTCGCGGTTGGACTTGTTCCACACCGGGATCACGTCAACGCCCGCTTTGGATGCCAGAATGCAGGCTTCGAGCTGAGCTTTGGACTGATGGGAGAATCGATCGCCCACTCCGATTGAGAATTTGCCGAGTATCGCCATGATCTTGTTCAAAACCTTTCATTGCCAGCCCGGGAAGCCAGGCCGCTCTTCGTGATGCGGAGCCAGAATTGAACTCATTGTCCTCTCGTTGGACCCGCCGGGAAAGGCAGTCCAGTTGCGTCAAAGAGGTCTGACCACAAGGATACACCTTCTTCGTCCATCCAGCCCAGTTTCCGTACGAATTTGCGCGACAGAAACGCTTGGCCGGTGCTAACCTCATTGTGCGGGATGGCGCCGCATATTGGAAGTGATGGATTTGGTCGCAATGCAAGGAAATAAGGCACAGGTTCTCGACGCTCAACTCACCACGCAGGTGGTCAATTATATTCGGGCAAAAATCGAGGATGGTTCTCTCAAGCCCGGCGACAGGATTCCGCCGGAGCGCGAACTGGCCAAGGAACTCAAGATCAGCCGTGCCAGCCTGCGCATGGGAATCGGCTATTTAGCCGCCATGGGCGTGATGAAGGTGCGCCATGGCGTGGGCACCTTTGTGGCAGACGGACCAGCGGAGTTTGGAAAGTCGTCGCTTGGACTGCTCGGCGCCCTGCATGGATTCAAGTCCTGGCAAATGTTCGAAGTGCGCAACCTGCTCGAAACCACTTTGGCTGCTCTGGCCGCCGAGCGCGGAAGCGAGGAACACTTCACGCTGCTCGCTGAAGAAGTGGCCGAAATGTACGCCACCATCGACGATCCGGCCGAATACCTGATCCACGACGTGCGCTTCCACCGGACCATCGCTCAGGCCTCGGGCAACCCCATTCTGGCTGCGCTGATGGAGACGGTTTCAACAGCCCTCTACGAAGATCGCCGCAAGACCGCGGAACGAGCGAAAGACCGCAAGAGTTCCCTGGATGCGCACCGCGAGATCTATCGCGCCATTCGCACGGCAAACCCCGTTGAAGCACGAAAGGCAATGGAGCGCCATCTGCAATCTGCCGAGAATGAGCTGGCGATTGAGCAGGCTGGACGTGTGCGTAGAAAAAAGCAGGAACAGCGAGCGAAGCCAGTAGTTGCCTGAGCGCCGTCAATCCACCCGTAAAACGATCGCGCATCGCAAATAATTCAGATGACGGAATCGGGCGCGCCCCGCCCAGAATGCATTCATTTTGCGATCTGCCTTTGCGCGCGGCAATTGATGCCCCTCTCAATCGAGATGAAAGACTTCTTCGAGAGGAATCATATGGTCGTCCGCGGCGCCCGCTGCGATTGACTCAAAGAACGGTGACATTTCCAACTGCCATCGCGAATTCACCGGGTGGTCTTTCATGGCAGCAGTGCACTTCTCGAAGTCCTCTGCATCGAGGTAGCCGACAAGCATGCCGTCCGGCCTGAGAAACAGCGAATAATTGCGCCAGCCAGTCTCACGCAGGGCGTCCTGCATCTCTGGCCACACCTCGGCATGGCGTGCTTTGTACTCTTCCACCTTCTCTGGACGGACCTTCAGTAGAAAACAGATGCGCATCGGCTTCCCTTTAGTTTTCGACCTTCACCCAGAACATCCGGCTCCTGGGCCAGCCAACCATATCCCGACGCATCAGGTTACCGGCGCGTCTTGTTTCTGGATAGAAGTACATTTCCTATCGAAACTATTGTAATCTGGAAGGCCCTTGCGGAGCCTGTTTTCTGAATTCTTTTTTATCGCCTCTGGATTTTCTCAGCGCCGAGGTCCCTATTCGGCCCTGACCAGCCTCTTCGGCCTGAAGGTTCGCATGTAGACATAAACCAAAACCTGTAGCGTGATGGCGCCTGTGCAGTCCAGCAGAACGTCCCACGGAGAGCCGGTCCGGTTGGGCAAAAAGGTCTGGTGGAACTCGTCCGCGCTGGCCACCAGCGCTGTGCCCAGCAGAGCGAGAAAGGCATCGTGCAAGAATCGGGAATGGGGCAGTGTCATCCACCAGGCGCGCAGCCACGCCAACCCGATGAACCCATAGCCGAGAAAGTGGCCCGACTTGCGGATGAGGCCATGCAGGATTGCCCAGCGGGCGTCGGGGACATGGCCGAAGATCGCCTCGAAGACGATGCGAAGCGGCCGGCTTGTGTGATCGGCGCCCAACATCTCCGTCGACTCCACCAGAATCACGCAGATGCCAATGGCGACTGGAAGCCAGGCGCTGATCCAGTGCTTGAGTCCGGGTCTTTTACTCGACATGATAGTTGGGCGCCTCTCGTGTGATGATCACGTCGTGGACGTGACTCTCGCGCAAGCCGGCGCCGGAGATGCGCACGAACTGAGCTTTCTCCTGCAACTCCGCGATGGTGGCGCACCCCAGGTAGCCCATGCCCGAGCGCAGCCCGCCAACGAGCTGAAAGACCATCGACTCCAGCGGCCCTCGGTAGGGTACGCGTCCTTCAATGCCCTCGGGGACGAATTTGGCCAGGCGGTTCTGGCTGGCGCGCTCGCGCTGCACGACACCTTCGCTGCCCAATTCGGCACTGGCCAGGTCGGAAGTGCTCTGAAAATAACGTTCGCCGGAACCTTGGCTCATGGCGGAGAGTGAACCCATGCCGCGATAGCTCTTGAAGCTGCGGCCCTGGTAGAGGATGGTTTCGCCGGGGCTCTCATCCACGCCGGCAAAGAGCGAGCCGATCATGATCGAGCTGGCGCCAGCCGCGATAGCCTTGGTGATTTCGCCCGAATACTTGATGCCGCCATCGGCGATGATGGGTATGCCATGTTCGCGCCCCGCGCGCGCCGCTTCTGAGATTGCGGAGATCTGCGGCATTCCCGCGCCGGTAACCATGCGCGTGGTGCAGATGGAGCCGGGACCGATGCCCACCTTGATAGCGTCGGCGCCAGCCTCGATCAGCGCCAAAGCCCCCTCGTAAGTGGCTACATTGCCAGCCAGCAGGCCCACATGCGGGAAATGCTTCTTGACTTCACGGACCGCCTCCAGTACCCGCGAAGAGTGGCCATGCGCCGAGTCGATGGCCAGCACATCCACACGCGCGCGCACCAGTTCGGCCGCCCGCTCAAGGTAGTCGCCCGTGGCCCCGATGGCGCCGCCCACGCGCAACCGGCCCTGGTCATCCTTGCTGGCGCTGGGGTATTTGAGCTTCTTCTGGATATCCTTGACCGTGATCAGACCCTTCAGATTGAACTGATCGTCCACCACGAGCAGCTTTTCCACGCGATGCTTGTGCAGGATCAGCTCAGCCTCTTCCAGCGTTGTCCCCACCGGAACGGTAATCAGGTTCTCCCTGGTCATTACGTCGCCGATGGGAATATCGGTGCGGGTCTCAAAGCGCAGATCGCGATTGGTGAGAATGCCAACCAGCTTCTTGCCCTCCGTGACCGGCACACCGGAGATCTTGTAGCGGCGCATCACCTCAAGGGCGTCGCCGATCATCTGGTGGGGTCCGATGGTCACCGGGTCCACGATCATGCCGCTCTCGGAGCGCTTCACCTTGTCGATCTCGCCGGCCTGGTCGGTAATGGTCAAATTGCGATGCACAATGCCGATGCCGCCCTGCTGGGCCATGGCAATCGCCATGCGCGACTCCGTCACTGTGTCCATAGCGGAGGAAAGCAGCGGGGTGTTGAGCGTGATTTCGCGGGTCAACTGGGTCTGCGTGCTGACCTGAACGGGCACCACGTCGCTGTACGCGGGAATCAGCAAGACATCGTCGAAGGTAAGGGCTTCTGGCAGGTTTTTGGCAAGCATAATGATCCGATGCGCCTGGCGGGCCAGGAATCCAGTCCCCGGCGCGGCAGGCGCTTCTTTGTATTGTAGCGGAGGGGATAAGGGGCGGCGGCAGGGGGCCCCAGCTTCCAGTACACTCGCCTGCGACTTCTGTCCTATTTCCCGGTGACGCAAGTTGCCTCCGTTTGTCGCAGTCTTCAATGAGGGCGATTTTGCTCCCGGAAAGGTCAGGTTCCTGTTCAAATGCTCACGTTCAGGCGATTTTCCGCATTCCTTTCGTTGTCATTCCTCGCTATCTGCGCCTGCAAGGCGCAAACGCAAACGCCAGACCCGATCACACACATCGATGCGCCGCAAGGCGGCAAGATTGCTTATGGCTCTTTGGATGGAGCGACCACTCAGCCGGCGGCCCTGGCCAATCTGCTCAATGGCATGCAAGGCAAGTGCGGCGAGAAGCCGCGGATTGGCCGAGTCTTTCAATTCCGTGGAACGAATTCGGTTGGTGTGTTCTTTACTGTGACGGACCATCGGAAAGGGACCAAGGTAGCCGGCCTGGCGATTGCCATGGCAACCGGGCCCAATCGGGTGGAGGCGGCGCTGCTCACCAACGATGCGTCGCGCTTTGGCCAAACCGTGAACCCCATGCTGGAACAACTGTTCGGAGTCTGGCATCCGGGCGGGCGAGCGGCAGCTTCCGGCTCCTCGGCAGCCGCGCAATCGGCTCCGGCCGGCAGTGGGCATTCTGCTTCGTCCGTAAGGCTGCACACAGTTACAGCGTCAGACAACTCGATTAGCATCGGCATTGCCGACGGCTGGCAGCTCGATCCGAACAGCGCCAGCGGTACGATGAGTATGATCGGGCCGAATGGCGAACAGGCTGTCTACAGTGCAATGAAGTCAGCGGTGGACCCTTACAATCCGCAGCAGGTAAGTGCGGTGCAGTACGGAATCTACAAGGGGACGGGAACGATGCTGTACCCCTACCATCCGGATCTGGGGAAGGCCTATCCGGAGCTGGTGCAGGCTTGGCGGCGCGCCAACAATATGCCCCCAGCAAAGATTCAGGTGGACAAGATTGAGCCGATACAAGGGGCGAGCCACTGCGTCCTTGTTACGGGGCACATCGACGGAAATGGGCAGGGCATGAAGAAGCTGATCGACGATATATGCCAATGGCCGCCGTCTCAATGGGGAGCTTACACAGTCACACGCACCTTCAACATCATGACCGATGACCAGTCCGAGCGGGAGCAAAGCACGGTGATGGCGATGTTCCTGAGCGCCAAGGTAAACCAGCAAGTGATCAACCAGCAGATGCAGCAGAAGATGGCGCAGAAGCAGCAGTCTGACCAGCAATGGCGGGCCTGGGGACAGCAGACATCCGACCGGATTCGCGCGCAGGGCGAGGCGGCGCAGAAGAGCTTTGCCGACCGCCAGGCCGTCAACGACGCCCAGCACGCTGGCTATTGGGACCAGCAAAACAGAAATGCCGCCCAGCACGCCGACTGGAACGAGGGTCAGGTCAACAATGCCCGAAACGGCCAAGGCTTCGATAACTACATCCTCGACCAGTCGGTCGTCCAGGCCAACTTCGACGATGGCACCGTCGGTCACGGAACGGTCTATAACTCGTTCGCCGATGCTCTGGTCAAGGCCGATCCGAAACGTTTTGAAATTGTGGATGTTCCCAATTACTGGCAGGGCACGGATTTCCACCCGTGAGCCTCTGTGCGGGATCGGTCCATAACGCATTTCGCGGACGCATCTACTCGAGATTGAATTGAGGGCACGGACTTCCAATATTCAACTAGCCTGCCGTGTGCAAGCCCAGCCTAGGCACGAAAACAAGAAGGCGCTGCCCAGCGGGTGCCCAGGTGGGGCACCCGCTTTGGGGATTTCAACAAGCTGTCAGATACCTAGTTTCTGCTGCGCGTCTTGGAAAGCAGTCTCAGAATCTCGAGATACAGCCAGACCAGCGTAACCATGATTCCGAAGGCGCCATACCACTCCATATACTTGGGAGCGCCGCACTGTACGCCGCGTTCAATGAAGTCGAAATCGAGCACCAGGTTCAAAGCGGCGATGGCTACCACGATCAGGCTGAATCCGATCCCGATCACCCCTGAGCCATTGATGGCAACAAAGCGGAAGCCAAAGAAGCTAAGCAGCATTTCAAGAAGATAGAAGACTGCTATCCCGCCAGTAGCGGCGACAATTCCCAGGCGGAACTTCTGTGTAACCTTGATAAGTCCCGAGCTATAAGCCAAGAGCAGCACAAAGAGCGTGCCGAAGGTCAGGCCAACCGCCTCGATTCCGATGCCCGGATAGCGCAGATCGAACGCCGCCGAGATGCCGCCCAGCGCAAGGCCTTCCAAAAGCGCATAGATCGGCGCGGTCACCGGAGACCACTCCTTCTTGAAGATGGTGACCATGGCGACGATGAATCCACCTAGGAGACCGCCAATCATCAACGGCGCAATATCGGCAAAATCGCGCGACTCAAGGAACAGATGCCAGGTCCATCCGGCAGTTGCGATGGCGCAGATGAGCAGAATGCCGGTCTTGTTCACAGTGCCGCTCAGCGACATACGGCTGGCCGCGTCGATCGCCCCGCCATACTGGCTGTCGGAAAGGCCGTTGAACGTCTTGTCGCTCAGCGCCGGATTAGATGTCTTGAACAATGCCATAGTGTTCTCTCCCTATTGCAATTCTAGGCGGTCTGCGAGGCGCAGGCCGCCAACTCCCGCCGATCTATTGAGACTCGCGCTCAAGCAGGCAGACGTAGAATCCGTCGGTAGCGAATGCGCCGGGCAGCAGGCGAAGCGCGCCGTTAGGGTCCAAACAGTGGCGGAGGCGGTCTGCGCCGGAATTGCCGAGGAGGCCCTGGCTGAGGAGCGTCTCTATGCCGGATTCCAAGGAAATCTGACTGACTTCCGGGGTGTGGGCGAGCGCAGCAGCGACAACCTGCTCATTTTCTTCGGGTTCGAGGGAGCAGGTGGAGTAAACGACGCGGCCGCCGGGCCTGACAGCGCGCAGGGCGGCCAGCAACAGCGCAAGCTGGCGTTCGGTCTGGCGGGCGAGGTCTTCAAGGCGCAGCCGGTGGCGGATCTCAGGGTTGCGGCCCAGTGTGCCTGTGCCGCTGCAAGGCACGTCGGCAAGGACAAGATCGAATGCGGAGTCTTCGGCGAGGGTGGTTGCGTCGGCGAGCCGGCACTCGACCCTGTCGCCAAAAGAGGTGAGACGCTCGCGCAGCGCCTCAAATCGCTGGGGGCTGGATTCGCAGGCCAGGATGCGTGCCGAGGGGTTGCGCTCGGCGAGGATGAGGGTCTTGTTGCCGGGGGCCGCGCAGGAATCGAGAATCCTTTGGGCGGGGTTGGCGGCAGCCAGTTCTGCGATCAACTGGGAACCTTCGTCCTGGAGGCGCAAGCGTCCCCCGCGAAAGGCCGCGCTGCCAGTCACGTCGCCGGAGACGACGGCGCGGGCGCAGGCAAGCAGTTCTCCGGGCTGAAGTTGAATGCCGGCGGCGGCGAGTTCTTCGGCGACAGAAGGGTCTTTGAGGCGGACAGTGAGCGACGGCTGGCTCTGGCCGTGGTGGCAAAGAGCGCGAGCGGCTTCCAGGCCGTAGACGGCGGCCCAGCGCTCGACCATCCATGCGGGGTGGGCCTGGGCGAGAGCAAGATCGGCGGGGGATTCCTCGGGAAGGCTTCCCTCAGGGGCTAAACAGGCTGCGAAAAAACTCGGCGTTTTGGATGAAATTCGCGGGAAACTTCCCTCCGCGGCTAAAGCCGGCGTTGATTCTGTGGGCTTTATGCGGGGGTTGAAACCCCCGCCTCCCTCCTGATCGAGTTTTTCCGCAGCCTGTGAAGCCCCGTCACCATAGGTTCTTTCCGCGGCACGGCTGAAGCCGTGCCCTTTCAAAGCACTTACCGCTTCCGCTGGCTGCGCTCGACTGGCAAGTTTGCGCAGAACGGCGTTGACCATGCCGGATGCGAAGCGGTGACCGGCCTGCTTGGCCAGTTCAACGCTTTCGTCGATAGCGGCGCGGGCGGGAATGCGGTCCATGTGCAGAATCTGAAAGGCACCGAGGCGCAGAGTGATCTGAATCTCCGGGTCGAGCTTGGCGTTGGGGTGTTTGAGCAGGGCCTGGATTTGGTGGTCGAGGCGAATCTGCCAGCGGAGCACGCCGAGAACCAGGGCTGTGGCCAGGTTGCGGTCGGGGGCGGAGAGCGAATCGACAGTCTTGCCGCGGAGCAGATCGTCGGAGTGCGACTGGCCGCGCTCGACAGCGAGAAGGACGTTGAAGGCGGCCTTGCGCGCCTGAGAGATAGCCTCGGGACGATTCCTGGGAGCGGACTTGCCGGAGCCGGATTGCCGCGGAGCATTCATCAAACGGAATCCCCGAGCCGCACGTCCTGGGCGAGATGGTTGCCCCGCAGGAATTCCGCTGCGGGCAGGCGCTTTTTGCCTTCGAGCTGCAACTCGAGCAGCTCGAGCCAGGTGTTTCCGGCGCAGCCAACGAACAGGCGTTGGCTCTCGACGCGAAGCTGGCCGGGTTCCGCCAGAGGCAGATTCGATGTGTTCGCGGCAGCCGCGACCTGCATGTGGTGAACGATCAGCTTTTTGCCGTCGAGGGTGGTGAATGCGCCGGGCCAGGGCTGAAAGCCGCGCCAGCGATTGAAGGTCTCATGCGCGGTCCTGGCGGCAAAGTCCATGCGGCCGGCTTCGCGATCAAGCATCGGGGCAAAGGTCGCGAAACTGTGGTTTTGGGGATGCGGCAAAAGGGTTCCCGCTGCCAGGCCTGCCAACGTCTCAATCACCAGCGGCGCGCCGGCTTTGGCGAGGATGTCGAACAGGTCCACCGCGGTTTGGCCGGGGGCGATTTCGACGGTCTGCTGCAAGAGAATGGGGCCGGTGTCGAGACCCTCTTCAAGCAGCATGGTGGTATTGCCGGTGAAGGCGTCGCCATTGGCTACAGCCCATTGGATGGGCGCAGCGCCGCGGTACTTGGGCAAAAGCGAGCCGTGCAGGTTGATGCAGCCCAGCCTCGGCAGCGCCAGCATCCAAGGCGGAATCATGCGGCCGTAAGCGACCACGACGATGGCTTCGGGGGCGACGGCTTCGAGCTGGGAGCGAAACTCGGGGTTGTTGCGAATCTTCTCAGGCTGGGTGACGGGCAGTCCGGCGGCCAGAGCGGCCTGCTTGACCGGCGGCGCGGTCATCTGCTGGCTGCGGCCTACGGGGCGATCGGGCTGAGAGACAACCAGCCCCACTTCATGGCCCGCCGCAAGCAAAGCTTCGAGGGTGGGGACAGCGAAGCTGGGGGTGCCGCAGAAGACGAGTTTCATGGAGTCACTCGTGTGGGTGCAGCTAGATCCCAGGTCCCAGAAGCGGGACCTGGGGCACCCAGACACAGGGATGGATACACCTGCTCTACCATTCGCCGTCGCGCTGCATCTTGCGGATCTTACGCAGGTTGAGGTCGCGCTTGAGGGCGCTCATGCGGAAGATGAACAACATGCCGTCCACGTGGTCGATCTCATGCTGAAAGCAGCGCGAGAGCAGGTCTTCGCCGTCCCTTTCGAACCACTTGCCGAACTCGTCCTGGGCGCGAATGCGGACCTTGGCGGCGCGGACGACCTTTTCGCGGATGTCGGGGAAGCTGAGGCAGCCCTCCTCCTCGTAGATCTTGCCGTCGCGGAAGATGATCTCGGGATTGACGAGAACCAGCTTGTCCTTGGGGTTCTTGCCCATGCTCAGGTCGATGGTGGTGAGGCGCTTCGACACGCCCACCTGTGGCGCGGCCAGGCCCACGCCTTGATTGGCATAGGTGGTCTCAAACATGTCGGCGACCAGCTTGCGCAGCTCATCGTTGAAGTCGGTCACGGGTTCGCCGGGTCGTGAGAGCACCGGCTCGGGATATTTGACAATCTTGAGAATCATTTCAGTGTTTCAAAAGCTCCGTATCTGTTCGATGTAACCGTCGAAATTTCGTTTCATTTCTGTAACCGAGTCGCCGCCAAACTTCCGCTGGGCCAGATCGGCTATCGTAAGGGCCACCATGGATTCGGCGGCCACGCCGGCGGCGGGGACCACGCAAATGTCGCTGCGCTCGTAGCTTGCGCTGGTAGTCTCGCGCGTGTCAAAGCGCACCGATTCCAACGGGCGGCGCAGGGTTGAGATGGGCTTCAGGTAGCCGCGAACCACAATGTCTTCGCCGTTGGAGACGCCGCCCTCGATACCGCCGGCGTTGTTCTGGGGGCGGGTGAAGCGGGTGGGGCTGCCGTTGGGTTCCGCGGCGTATTGGATGGGGTCGTGGACGACGGAGCCGAAAGACTCGGCAGCCGTGACGCCGCGTCCAATTTCGACGGCTTTCACGGCTTGCAGGCTCATCACTGACCAGGCCAGCAGGCCGTCGAGCCGCTCGTCCCAGTTGGCATAGGTGCCCAGGCCGGCGGGCGCGCCGTGAACGACGACTTCAAAAACGCCGCCGACGGTGTCGCCAGTGCGCGAGACATGCTCGACCTCTTCCTTCATGCGGGCTTCAGTGTCGGCATCGACGCAACCGAGCAGGATTTCGTCCTTTGCGGCGACGGCGGCGATCTCGTCCCACCGGGCGGCGCGGTCGAGCTCAACTTTACCCACGCGGATGACGTGGCTGGCGATCTCGATGCCCAGAGTTCGCAGAAACAGCTTGGCCAGAGCGCCGGCGGCAACGCGCCCGGTGGACTCACGCGCCGAGGCGCGCTCCAGCACGTAACGGGCGTCGGGGAAGTTGTATTTGAGCGCGCCGGCCAGGTCGGCGTGGCCTGGGCGGGGCGAGGCGACGGCCTGGTGCTTGGCCGGGTCGCCGGCTTCCACTGGCAGCTTCTCTTCCCAGTTCTTCCAGTCGCGGTTGACGATTTCAATGGCGATGGGCGAGCCGATGGTCTTGCCGTGGCGCACTCCGCTGAGGATGTGCGCCTTGTCGGTTTCAATCTTCATGCGCCCGCCGCGGCCGTAGCCCTGCTGGCGCCGCCATAGCTCGCGGTTGACGAATTCGAGATCGACAGGGACGCCTGCCGGCAGCCCGGAGATGAGGGCGATGAGAGCTTCCCCGTGGGACTCGCCGGCGGTTGAGAATCGGATCATAGCTTCTTGATTGTAACGGAGGAACAGTAGACAGTGGTCAGTGAACAGCGATCAGCGCGGTGACTGGTCATCGGAGCGCAGCCGAGCGAAGCTGTCCTCGATGGCGTGAAGGCCAATTCACCGCAAATCTCAGGCAGAAATGGAAGATGTACCTGGTCCACGCGGGCATATCGACAACTCAATAAGCATCTCAGGCCAGTTCGCTATTGATCGAACCGAACGCCAAATGCAGGAAGGGGACGGCATCGCTGCCGTCCCCTTCCTGCATTTGTACCTGTGCTGCCGATCTCATCCGTGCTGGCGGGTTGGTTAACCCGCGACGGCTTGAATCAGGCGGCCTGAACTAGACAACCTGAACGTTCTCTGCCTGCCAGCCCTTGGGGCCCTTGGTGACATTGAACTGGACGCGCTGGCCTTCCTGAAGCGAACGGAAGCCGTTCGACTGGATGGCGGTGTGATGAACGAAGACATCCTCGCCGTTTTCGCGGCTCAAAAATCCAAAACCCTTGGCGTCATTAAACCACTTGACTGTACCCTGTTCCATTGTGTGTTGCTCCTCTTTACTGATTTACCGCGAACGCAATGTGGAAGTTTGCGAGTAGGCGGTAACCGGAACAGGCAAGAACTTCAGATCGAATTCTACGATTGGATTGAGTGTAGCACGGATTGGCAAGCTAACCTCTAAAATATCCGGGCAGCAGGGTCTCGTCGGGGCGCGCTGTCCCGATTTCGAACTATTGAAAAGCGGGCTAGGTCTCATTGAAGGTGGAGTGCGAGGCCAGCCTCCTGACCGGGAAGCGCGCCGGGGCTATTCAACGGTCAGGGTCAGCAACTGAGTCGCACTGGCCACGCCAGACCCTGAAGCGGTCACTGTAAGCGTCGAAACCACGGGACTAACAGGCGGATTGGAACCTCCGCCGCCGCTGCTGTCGCCCGACCCGCATCCCGAAGCCGCCGCCAGCAAGGCAGCCGCCGCTAAAATCGCCACCAGCCCGCCAATCCGCTTTTTGCGGAAAAAGATTAGCGGCGCCAGGAATCCAGCAAACAGCACCAGCGATCCCGGCAACAGATTCTTCCGCTCGGTCGCCTGAGCACTGCTGGTTTGAACCGAGATAGTGACCTGAGCAGTGCCGCTGGATGCAGTTACGCTCAGCGGGGCAGGCACTGTGCAGGTGTCTGCCGCCGGCGCGCCGGTGCAGGTGAAGGTGATCTTGCCTGCGTAGTTTGCCGGCGTAAGAACCAGCTGATACGTTGCCATCTGGCCTGCTGTTACTGTTGCCGAGGCTGACCCGCCCGAGGCCACCGCGAGCACGATCGAGGGCTGAAGCGTCGTGGCGCTGGCTTCAAGCGAGACAGTTCCCTGCCCGGTCGCATTCACCGCCGCCACTTCATACCAATACTTGGTTCCCGAGGTCAGCGATGTGTCCGCAAACGTTGTGCCGGTCAACCCGGTGGCCACTGGAGTCGCCGACTCTGCGCCCAATGCCGTTCCCCGGTAGACGTTGTAGCTGGTCACTGTCCCCCAGGGAGCGGCCCAGGCGAGATCGATCTCGGAGGTGGAGACAGCGGTCGCCGTCAAGCCCGCCGGCGCTGCGGGAACGGGCGGACCCGCCGGGGCTGTAGCGGCGATCTGGCTATAAACATAGGAGTTGCCGCTGAATCCGAGATAGACCTTGCCAAAGGTGTCCTGGCTGGCTGCCATGGTGCGCGGAGCGTCATAGATGCCGGTCGGGTAATAAGCGATGCGATTCCAGCTGGCGCCGCCATTGGTCGAGCTGAAGACGCCCCACTGCGGACTGCCGGCCAGCAATCCGTAAAAGTAGACGGTATACGCCGCATCCCCGGCCTGCCCGCTCCCCGCCCCCAGCGCAATCACCACGGCATGGCTGATGCCCGGAAGCTGCTGAAATGTCTGCCCGCCGTCAACCGAGTGGAAGATGCCATGCGGCGACGAGCCGGACCAGCCATCCGCGTACCATAGATCGTTCTTGACCTTTGCATTTACGGCCAGTTGCCCGCTCCAGGCCCAGTCAGGAAGGTTCGCGCCTGTCTGGCCCAGCCACGTCTGGCCGCCGTCGGTCGATACATAAAGCGAGCTGGGCGCGTGCGTGAATTTCAGATAGAACTTGTCCGCGGTAAATGGGTCGGCACGCAGCAGATGCTGATTGAGTTGCGGGTACGCGAAGCTGCTGTAAGCCGAGTTAGCCGTGTTGATCGTCATCCCGTCGGAATTCAGAGGGAACGAGGCCGTCACATGCCAGGTTGCTCCACCGTCCTGGCTGTACTGCGGCGCAAGGTCGTTGGGCGGGCAGAGCACAATGTGGTCGCTACCCAGCGCGCGGCTTCCACGTGCGCTTACGGCAATCATGCCCGCCGGTGTGTCGCATTGGCTGGCGCCGCACTGGTACTTGAGCGCCGGCCCGAAGCGCGTCCACGTTCTGCCGCCATCCGTTGAGTAGCCGGAATAGCTGGGGCCGTTGGTGTAGACGTTGCTCGACGTGATGGCAATGTACTTGGGCGTATCCGGCGAGTAGGCGACGGTTGTGCCCTGCGAGATGATCTCAGTTTGCCGCGGAATCTGCACCGCGCTGAAGTCGTCGGGGTTGGGGATGTAGAAGCCCGTCGTATCCATGGCCGCCGCAATGATGGTGTCGTTGCTGCCCGGCGGCACAATCATGTCCATCGTCACCAGTTCCTCAATCCCTGTGGTGGAGATCGTCCACTTGGGCGGATTGGCCGCCGTCGCCGCGCTGGCCGTCGCCGTAGCAATGGTGATAGGCCCTTCCTGGCCGGTTGGCGACCACAGATTGCCGGCCGCGTCGATCTTGAGCCCGCCGTTGCTGTGCCATGCGCCCGCGCTCATGCCAATCGTTTGCGGCAGCCATCCCAGAGTATTCGCGTACTGCGGCGAACCCAGGTTGATCCAGGTAGTGCCGCCGTTGTCTGACCGGCTTAGGCTGGTATCCGCGCCGAGGGCATAAATCCGTTGCGGGTTGGTCGGGTCAACCACCACGCTTGTCACCGGCTGATTGATGGAATTCACACCGGCGCTTTGCAGTGAAACGCGGGTCCACGTACCTGCCCCATACTTCCAATAAGCGCGCAGCGATCCATTTGTAGCGGAGTTCTCAGCCACATACAGCGCATCCGTCCCGTCGATGCTGGAGGAGAGAGCCTGATGGCTGAGGCTCTGCCCGCTGGCCGCATCCTTGACGCCTGTCGAGATATCCGTCCAGGTCACGCCGCCATTAGAAGTTTGATAGACGTCTCCCCCCGCATCGCCGCTGTTGTTGATGCTCATGGCATAGACCGTTTTGCTCACGGCCACACCGTTCACCGTGGCCGTGCCCGGAGCCTTGGCGAACTGAACGCTGATGAACTCGACGTTGACGGGGAGCCCCGACGCACCGTTCAGCGGAAATTGCGTCCAGGTCGTGCCGCCGTCCAGCGAGCGGAAAAGACCCTGAGAATCGCTTCCGTAGTAGAGCACCGAAGAATTGGCGGGATCCACTGCCAGCTTTTCGCCATACATGCGGTTGCTGCCATTGGGATTGCCCAGAATGGCAGACGCGGACATGTTGCCAGGAGTAAAGTTCTTGCCGCCGTCCGTGCTCTTGTAGATCTCAACGTAATTCGTGGGGCATTGCACAGCGCAGCTATGCTCGGTGGGGAAAGCCATGTAGACAACGCTGGTGTTGGCCGGGTCAACGGCGATGCTGTCTACGCCATAGCTGGAGGGCGCGCTGGTCTCGGCGGCAGACTGCACACCCGTTCCGTCGGCGTTGCTGACCCGCATCGGAATCCACTGCTGCGTCGCGTTATTCCACCGGTAAGGGCTGCCCACATCGGTGCGCGCATAGCGGACCGTAGGGTCCAGCGGATGCAGCACCATGCCCACCACCCATCCGCCTCCCCCGATGCGAACCGGTTGCCAAAGATATTGCGGCGAGATATCCGGCTGCGCCCCGGCCCATGCCGCCGCCGCGACCAGCAGACCCGCAACAACGCTGCGCAATAGATGTGCCGGTTTCATGCACGCATCATATCGGAAACGAGATGGGCCTGACTGTGCCACTTGAGTGCCAAACGGCAGGCTCATCGGTTGGGCTCGCCGCGCAAGATCGCATTGTGGGGATGCAGCTGGGACAGGCTCTCAAGCGGACAAAAGCATTCGCCCTTTGAGATCAGAGCGAACCTCACATGAGCGATATTGACTGGGAAGAAAAGATCACCGACGGCAAGGAACCTGCTCCACCCGCCGCCTGGCTTTTCAAATAGGATTGCGGGCCGGGCAATCGCCGGTATATTCTCGCTTGGCCGGGAGACAAGCGCAGGGGTTCCGGCTGAAAATGCGAAGTTCAGATCGAAGGATGCCGAAATGAGTGTTTCCCAGGATGCCATTTATGCATGGTCGCTCTTCAAGCAGGCCAAGAAGGTTCGGACGTACGGAAAGCTGGTCATCGAATCCGTCGATGAGGACACACGAACAGGCGGTTTGGTGAAACTCGGTGTCAGAGGCATGCTGGAGATTGCGGGCAAGGCGCTGGGCACCTCCCTTACTTCGCATCCCTATTTTGCCTGCCACAAGGCCCATCTTGAGGCACTTGCACAGGCGCTGAATGCCAGCAGCAACCTCGACGCCGCGCGAGAGGCTCTCGGAAGCGCCATTCGCTCCGCCGATGCGGCCGGGGCGCTTACTGGAGCATTGGCGGATTATCGGACGCGCAAGAATGGACTGAAGGTTGTGTACAGCTTTCAGATTGCGGGCGCGCTGCGGACGCTGCAAGAACGCGGAGGCGATCCGCACCTGAAGGAAACGGTCGAGACGCACGGGCCGCTGCAAGCTACGACAGACCGGAATATTTATGAATGGCAGGCGCTGTGGAGCGAACTCTTCCTTGAAAGCGTGCAACTGCTGGCGATGGCGCAGGTTCAACTGAGAGCCACCGAAGCCGCCATGCAGAGCTTCGACGAGAAGATGAAGGCGCTCAAGTCGGGCGGAGGCATAGGCGCGCTTGGAGCTGCCCAAATGAAGAAGGATCGGGAATTTCAGTGGCTCGACCGTGCCAGAGCCCCCGGCAGCGGCAGCGAGAAGGCCGTTTTGGACCCCGTGGGATACGCGCAGGACCAGGTTGGAGTCATTGCAGAGTTGTCGGATCGGCTGGGCGAAGGCTGCGAGGTTGCCTTGAGCGACGACGCCTACCGTCCCGACGCAATCCAGCACCGATTGGCAAGCTTGTAGTGGGTACCCGATCTGGCTCTATGTCTCCAACCTTGGTGATTTCGCACGTACCGCTTGACTGCCGCGGGAAGGCGGAGCCACCCGATCTTTGTACACCAGCAAAGGGTCAGGGATCTGATTGATCCTGAAGCGATCCATTCCAGCCGATTCGTTGCAAGCTGCTGCCTTTATCAGCTCCGATTATTGCGCATGTAAACAGTTTTCCTATAGGATTTCCATCTGGTTCGATTCCAGGCAGAACCGGCATTTGTAAACTTGCCACGCTTCGGGAGTACCCATGCAAAGACGTTTCGCCGCAGCGCTATGCTGCTTTTCCGCGCTGTTTACAGTTGCCGCCATTGCCGAGGTCAAGCCAGCGGCCCTGTTCAGCGACCACATGGTTTTGCAGCGGGGAATGAAAGTGCCCATTTGGGGTACGGCCGCGCCGGGCGAAGCGATAAGAATCACTCTGAACGGAAGGACCGCCTTGACCACCGCCGGCCCCGACGGAAAATGGATGGCGCGTCTGCGCAGACTGAAGGCGGGCGGACCTTACGAGATGCACATCCAGGGCACGAACCTGCTCATTGTCCGCGATATCCTTGTCGGGGAGGTTTGGGTTGGCAGCGGCCAGTCCAACATGGTCTTCACAGTGTCGAAGAAGGCAGCTTCCTTCGCCGGGATGCTGGATGAAGACAAGGAGATTGCGGCTGCCACCTACCCAAAAATCCGCATGTTCACCGTGAAGACAGAAAAGTCCAATACGCCGAAGGATGACGTAATCGGCGAGTGGCAGGTTTGCAGCCCAGAGACTGTTGGCAGCTTCTCGGCTGTGGGCTATCTGTTTGCGCGTGACCTTCAGCAGCGGCTCCAGGTGCCGGTGGGCATCGTAACGGTTGCATACGGAGCCAGCACGGCGGAAGCGTGGTTGCCGCGCGAGGCCGTGGCCGCAGACTCCAATCTGAGGCCCATGCTCGACCGCTTCGACGCCCAAGTAGATTTCTTCAAAGCGCATCCGGATGCGAATGCCGCCGATGCGCCGCCGGGCCCGCAGACGCTGAACGCCCGCCCGCCCAAGCCCGGTCCGTTACGCGACCCAATCCAGGATCAACACCAGCCTACGGTTCTCTTCAATGGCATGTTGCACCCAATCATCCCCTACGCCATCCGCGGCGTCCTCTGGTATCAGGGTGAATCGATCACCGGCGGCAAGGAGGGACTGGCGCTCTATCCGCACGTGATGGAGACGCTGGTGGAGCAGTGGCGTCATTTGTGGGGCGAAGGGGCTTTCCCCTTCTATGCCGTGCAACTGCCGTCGCTCAAGAACGTCAGCAACAACCCCATGGTGCGCGAGGGTCAGGCGCAGATTCTGCTGCTGCCAAACACCGGGCTTGCAATCACCATCGACGCTGGCGATCCCAACAACGTACATCCGAAGAACAAAGAGCCTGTCGGCGAACGTCTTGCGCTCATTGCCCTGGCCACTGCATATGGCCGGAAGCTCGAATACTCGGGGCCGGTCTACAGCTCGATGAAGGTCGAAGGCAATTCCATTCGCATTGGCTTTACACACGTTGGCGCAGGGCTGGTGACCAAGGACGGCCCGCTGAAGTGGTTTCAAATTGCCGGCGAGGATGGAAAGTTTATCGACGCGGACGCGACCATCGAAGGGGCCGCGGTGATCGTGAAGAGCGACAAAGTGCCCGCGCCGGCCGCGGTGCGCTATGCATGGGCCGACTTTCCCATCGGCTGCAACTTGTATAACAGCGCCGGGCTGCCGGCCGCCCCCTTCCGCACTGACAGGCTGGACGCAATTGCCGAGGTTGCCCAGGAGTTTACCGGCAAATAAAGGCAAACAAGGCAGCTCCCTGACGGCCAGGGGCGCCGCCTTGATCGTATTGGCGTGGCCCGTGTCCTATGGGGGTCGTATCTCAGTCTGGGCACCCAGTTTCTGTTGACTCTGCCGGGTGCGGACGTGGGTCTTATCGAATGCCTCCCGCCCCGAGGAGTTGCTTACTGTCGTGAGCCAGATGGGTATCATTCTCTAGCTGGCCAGCCGCGCAGCACTTCATGAGCACGGCTCTCCAGTGGGATAATGAATGAAAGCCATGACCCATTCAAATTCGGAAAGCCCAGACGCTCTCACCGCCAACACCTTCCTCCGCGATCTGATCGAAGAGGATGTGCGCACCAAGAAGTACGGCGACGCCCAAGTCCAGACCCGCTTTCCCCCCGAGCCCAACGGCTACCTCCACATCGGTCACGCCAAGGCCATCTGCATCGACTTTGGCCTCGCCGACGAGTTCGGCGGCAAGACCAACCTGCGCTTCGACGACACCAACCCCGAGGCTGAAGAGCAGGAGTACGTCGATTCCATCATGCAGGATGTGCGCTGGCTTGGCTTCGAGTGGGATCGGCTCTGCTACGCCTCCGACTACTTCGGCCAGCTCTACGAGTGGGCCATACAGCTTATCAAGGCCGGAAGAGCATACGTCGACGATCTCTCCGTAGAAGCGATCCGTGAATACCGCGGCAACTTCACTGAGCCCGGCAAAGACAGCCCCTGGCGCAGCCGCTCCGTCGAAGAGAATCTCAACCTTTTCATACGCATGAAGAAGGGCGAGTTCCCCGACGGCAGCCGGGTGCTGCGCGCCAAAATCGACATGGCCTCGCTCAACATCAACATGCGCGATCCGGTCATGTACCGCATCCTCCACGCCCGGCACCACCGCACCGGCGACCAGTGGTGCATCTATCCCATGTACGACTACGCACACGGCCAATCGGATTCCATCGAGCGCGTCACCCACTCCATGTGTACCCTGGAGTTCGCCGACCACCAGCCCCTCTACCGCTGGTATATCGAGCAGCTCGGCATCTTCCCTTCACAGCAAATCGAATTCGATCGACTGAATATCACCTACACCCTGCTCAGCAAGCGCAAGCTCCTCCAGCTCGTGCAAGAAAAGCGCGTAAGCAGCTGGGACGATCCCCGCATGCCCACCCTCGCCGGTATCCGCCGCCGCGGTTTCTCCCCTGAAGCCATTCGCAACTTCGTTGCCGCCGCCGGCGTCTCGCGCACCAACGGCGCCACCGATATTGAAATGTTGGAGCACTACCAGCGCGACGACCTCAACCGCCGCGCCAGCCGCGTCATGGCCGTCCTGCGCCCTCTCAAGCTGGTCATCGACAACTACCCTGAAGGACACGAGGAATTTGTCGAGGTCGCCAACAACCCCGAAGACCCCTCCGCCGGAACCCGCCAGGTGCCCTTCTCTCGTGAGCTCTTTATCGAACAAGACGACTTCCGCGAGGTTCCTCCGCCCAAGTACTACCGCTTGTCACTAGGCAAAGAAGTCCGCCTGCGCAACGCCTATTTCGTAACCGCGCAAAGCGTAGTAACGGATGCCGACGGCTCTCTCATCGAGGTCCACTGCACCTACGACCCGGCCAGCCGCGGCGGCAACTCGCCCGACGGACGCAAGGTCAAGTCCACCATGCACTGGGTCTCGGCCGCCCACGCCATTACTGCCGAAATCCGCCTCTACGACAAGCTCTTCGCCAAGGCCGATCCATACGACCTCGCCGAAGGCCGGGACGTTCTCGACAATCTCAACCCCAACTCGGTTGAGATCCTCACCACGGCCAGGCTTGAGCCATCTCTCGCCAACGCCACACTCGCGGACCGCTTTCAGTTTGAGCGCGTTGGCTACTTTTGCCTTGATCGAGACTCGATCCACGGCAATCTTGTCTTCAACCGTACCCTCCCGTTAAAAGACTCCTGGGCCAAGATCGAGAAGAAATCACCATTGATCGGAGCAGACGCTCGCTGATCGCTCGCTTGGGAATTCGTGCTTTTCCAGGCCCCCAAGCGGAACCGATGGCACCCGGCAAGGCTCGTCCGAGCACAAATCCATTAGAGTAGAGCTATGTTCGTTCGCAGACTTTCCATTCAGCGAATCGATTCCTCCGGTTCGCCGCATCCGTGTTCCATTGGCTGGATTGACAACTTCGCCATGCGCAACTTCACCAACGATGCGGTCTTCGACGATACGCTGCCCGCCGCCGATGGAGTGCTTGAAGCCGGGAATCGCGTCCCTCTCGACCGTCTGCAAACGGCCATAGAAGACTGGTTTCGCCGCAAAGGCTACCTCAAGCGCGACGAGCGGCTTGCGGTCAAGGAAATCGACGTGGCCGGCTCGCTGCCCCAAAGCTGAAACTCGGCTTCTCTGCGACCCTTGAGGCCTGCGATCTCCTGCGATCCAACGTGGTCCCAGCGCAGCAACTGCTGGTGTGCTGCGTCATACTGGCCCGCGTTCAGCTCTTTGAGCAGCGTGGATGCCGCCAGCTTGCCCGATCCCAGGTTGAAACAGAAGTCCGCCAGTGCATCGAATTGACCCTGTGTGAGCGAAACCCTCACAAGGCGCAGCACGGCCTGCTCCGCGCCATGCACATCGTTCGCCAGAATCCGGGCGGCATGCGCCTCGTCGATGCCGTTGGGAAAGTTCTCGGATGCGAGAATCCGGTGCCCATAGCCGATGGTCGCAATCCCCGCCACATCCAGATAAGTGTCAGGCCGAAAACCCTCCGACCGCTTGATCAGGTCAAGTCCTGCCGCGCTCAATTGCATTGGTTACCCTCGTTGACGCCCTTCGCCAGGGCCAATTTCACGTTAGCAAAACGCGGGAAATAATCTGCAAAGTGGGGTAGAAGCTTCGGTTCAGCGGTCCCTGCCAGCTGTCGTCTTGCGCTTGGCCGCTTGAACCGGACGGCCTATACCGTGGCCGATCGGCAAACCAGGAGCAGGATTCCTGCCAAGTTCCCGGATGCGGCGGGAAGACTTCCGGAGATGGCGGATTTGCAGATGCTGCCTGTGCAGTCTACGGCATGCAGGCAGCCGAAAAAACCTTATAAGTTATTGATTTAAAACGGAAATAGGTCTATCTCTGACATGCTCCTAGAAAATCTTGTAACCGATGCCGGCGCTCACTCCGTAGGGGTAG
>Ga0302157_10001677_pt1 | contig 26627 bp, 19 predicted proteins | sample I_Bog_N3_3_FD_193502 | JGI IMG/M metagenome (GOLD analysis project Ga0302157, IMG submission 193502) | Peat permafrost microbial communities from Stordalen Mire near Abisko, Sweden - I_Bog_N3_3 | ecosystem: Environmental > Terrestrial > Soil > Wetlands > Peat | place: Sweden: Abisko, Stordalen... | reverse complement strand
ACACCGTTCAGTCGTCGACAGCCTCGGTGAGCCGCAGGCCAGGACCGAGCGCGCTGGCGGCGTGGGTGGGCGGGCTGGCCGCCGCCAGCGCGCTCGGTCCTGGCCTGCGGCGTGGTGAGGGCCTACCTTCTCGGTCTACGCGATTAGGGACCGCCCTCGCGCCTATTGCGCCTGGTACACGCGCACGTAGTCGATGAGCATCTGCTGCGGGAACGAGGACGTTCCGTCCGGCGAGCCGGGCCAGTTTCCTCCGACGGCGAAGTTGAGCAGGATGAAGAACGGCTGGTTCCACACCCAGCTGGCTCCGGCGGGGAGCTGGGACGGCGTCACGGTCCAGTAGAGCGCGCCGTCCACGTAGAACGCGACCGAGTCCACGCTCCACTCCGTCGCATAGACGTGAAAGCCGCCGCCGAACGGAGACCCCGCGCTGAAGGCTCCGGAGAGTCCGTCACCGGGGTAGTTGCCGGGACCGGGGCCGTGGGTCGTGCCGTAAACGGTGTCCGGTGTCCGACCGATGTTCTCCAGGATGTCGATCTCACCGCACGCCGGCCAGCCCGCGGTGCCGATGTTCTCTCCGAGCAACCAGAACGCGGGCCATACCCCTTGCCCCTCGGGGATCTGGATGCGCGCCTCGAAGCGACCGTACTGCTGCGAGAACTTCCCGGCCGTGTTGAGGCGCGCCGAGGTGTACTGGCAGGGGCCGTACCAGCACGAGTAGTTGGACGCCCCTTCGGTGGTGGCGGTGATGACGAGCGCGCCGCTGGAGACGACCGCGTTCGCGGTGCCGCTCGTGTAGTACTCCAGCTCGTTGTTGCCCCACCCGCTGCCGCCGGTGTCGAAGGTCCAGTTGTTCGGGTCGACGCCCGAGCCGTCGGGGCCGTTGAACTCGTCGGACCAGGTGAGGGTCCAACCGGGGAGCGTCGAGCCGCCGCTGCTGGAGCCGCCGCCACTGGAGCTGCCGCCCGGACAGACGGTGCCGCCAGGCTCGCACGCAGGGCCCCAGCTCGCAGCTTGGCACGTGTACCCCTGCCCCTCGTTGGTCGACGTCCAGCCGCACGACTCGCCGAGATTGCCGTCGCAGGCGTTCGCGTTGCTCCCCATGTAGACCCACGCGCTCGCGTTGCACGTCGAGCCACCGGAGCTCGATCCCGAGCTCCCTGATCCCGAGCTCCCCGATCCTGAGCTCCCTGATCCACCCGAGCTCGACGCGACGCCGATGACCGTCGCGTTCCACGTCTGCGCGTTGGTGTGGTTGCAGTCCCAGAGCTGCACGACCGTGCCGGCCGCCGGGTTGTCCGCCGAGACGTCGAGGCACTTGTTGCTGTTCGTGTTCACCAGGTAGACGAAGCCGTTGCCCGCGTCCTCCGTGACGAACGACTGCGCGCCGGTCCCGTTGCAGTCGTAGAGCTGCACCTTGGTGCCGTTCGCCGTGCCGGCCCCCTGGACGTCGACGCACTTGTTCGCCTGCGTGTTGACGATGGTGAAGGCGCCGTTGCCGTCGTCCTCCAGCTCGTACGACTGCGCGCCGGTGCCGTTGCACGGCCACTCCTGGATGTGCGTGCCGTTCGCGGTGCCGCCGGCTTGCGCGTCCATGCACGACCCCGGATTGGCGAGCGTGCCGAAGTTGTAGAGGTCGCCGCTCGTGACCCCCTGGACGGTGTGCCTGACGCTCTCGGAGGAAGGCGCGACGCAGCCTCCCGCGAGGAGCGTGAGCGGGGCGAGGAAGGCGACGGCGCGGAGGGTAGTTTGGTCTCGCATACCGTTCGCAGTCGCAACGGTAGTGCCAGGGCGACGCACGGCGTGTGGTGAGAGGAGTCGCGAGCTTTGCGCGCCTCCGCGACCGGAGTGGTCGCGGGGGTGACCGAATCGGTCACGGGGGGGCGATCCACGGGCGCGTCACGACGGATGGGAACGCTCGCGCTCGCGACGCTCGTGACGCTCGCTCCCGTGTGCTCGATGCCCTATGAGGGCGCATGAAGATCGTGAGCACGGGCCTCGGCGTCATCACGTGGACGCTCGCGGCGCTGCAACTTTCCTGCGGCAAGTCGGGACCCGCGGCGAGCGGCCCGCTCGATGGGTCCATCGCGGCGACCACGAGCGACGGGGGAGGAGTCACCCTTCTCCTCGACGGTTCCAGCGACGGCTCCGCCGAGGACGCCGGTGATCCGTGCCCCATCTATCAGCGGCTCTGCGCGGGGGCCTGCATCTCGACCATCATCGATCCGCACAACTGCGGAGGGTGTGGAGTCGCGTGCGCCGCGCCCCAGGTGTGCTCGGGCGGCGCGTGCTCCGCGACGTGCCTGCCGGGGCTCTCGGCGTGCTCCCAGAGTTGCGTCGATACGCTCACCGACGACGGGAACTGTGGAACCTGCGGCGTCGTGTGCCCTGCCGGGAAGGGGTGCGCCAACGGAACGTGCGTGACCGAGGCCGCGCTCGGGGACGCCGGAGCCGCGTGCGTCGCGGGGGGCGGGCCGATCGCCGTTCCCGTCGGTTCCGCGTCGCAGTGCGCGGGGCTGCTGGCGCAGACGACCTTCACGTGGGCTCTCTGCTCGTGCACCGACATCACGTTCAGCGCGAGCGTGTTGACCGACGGCTTCGACAGCACCAAGGGGCCCTACGTCCCCGGAGGCCTCGGCGGCAGCGTCGGGCTCGACGGCACGTTCGCCGCGAGCGTCCCGACGGTCGACATCGGCGGCACGCTCTGGGAAGCGTCGGATGCCGGTATGAGCCAGGAGGCGCAGACGGTCGTGCGACAGGAGCTCCACGTCGGAGGGCCGCTGTACGGCGCCGAGCTCGCCGTCGCCGGCGACACGCACGTGACGGGGAACGTGACCGGCGCTCCCGGAGATCCGACCGTCGCGGGGCCACCGTACCTCGCGATCGACGGCGGGCTCTTCGTCTCGCCGGACGCTTCGGTGACGGGCAAGGTGACCTGGCAGGGGCCGCTGCAGGCCCAGCTCACGCCGGTGTTGCCCCCCTGCGACTGCACGCATCCGATTCCGGTCGTCGCGATCGTCCAGGCGGGTGCAACGAACAACGACGATGCGCTCATCGGCCTCGACCCGGGGCTGCTCTCGAGTCTGAGCACGCCCGAGCGAATCGACCTCCCGTGCGGCGTGTTCTACTTCGATGCGATCAAGCCGACGGGACCCCTCACGATCGTCGCCCACGGCCAGACGGCGATCCTCGTGGGGGGCGACGTCATGACGACCTCTCCGCTCGAGATCACCGTCGATCCGACGGGCGCGCTCGACGTGTTCATCGCCGGGACGATCAGCGACTCGGCCCACCTCGCCTTCGGTAACCCGAACTACCCGGCGCTCGAGCGCATCTACGTGGGCACACCGCTCGGCATCCCGTTCACCGGCGACGTCGAGCTCGCCGCGAACCTGTACGCCGAGGCGTCGAACCTGGTGTCGTGGTCGAGCACGAACGACATCTACGGTTCGGTGATCGCGGGGAACTTCATCTCGTCGCAGCCGACGAAGATCCACTACGACCTCGGCGTGCTCTCCACCGGAGAGGCGTGCGCGGATGGCGGGACCGCGTGCGGCAGCTGCACGGACTGCGGCAATCAGGCGTGCGTCGCCGGGCAGTGCGGCGCGTGCACCGACAGCGCGCAGTGCTGCGCGCCGCTCGAGTGCTTCAATGGGGTTTGCGCGGCGGCGCCGATCATCAAGTAGGCGCGGCGCGCTCGGACGCACGGTCTTCGTAAGCACCCGAGATCACGTCGTTTGTGAGCGGTGCAAAGCGCGGTACGCAGATCCGCGGAACTCCTACATGGGGAGGCGTTTCGTCTCTAGGTAGAGACGCCGCTCCTCTGGGGAGAGGAGCGGTTTCCGGGGGGTAGAGGAGGCCGTCTAGGGATAGAGGCGTGTGTCCTCTGGGGAGAGGAGCGGCTTCTAGGGTAGAGGCGCGCGTCCTCTGGGGAGAGGAGCGGCTTCTAGGGTAGAGGCGTGCGTCCTCTGGGGAGAGCAGCGGCTTCTAGGGGGAACGAAAGCACTCCTGCCGGTAGAGAAACGGTTCCTGCGAGAAGAGGCGCGACTTCTCCGGGTCGCCGCGATCGCGAACGGCACCAATGTCGCGCGCACGGCACCCCGCGCGATCGGTAGTCGCGCGCGGTGATGGTCGCGCCGCGCGTACCTCCGCTCTTCCCGCTAGAGGCGCCGCTCGTGTTCGTCGCGTGCTTCACTAAAGGTGGTGACGCCGACGCGTAGAGCAACCGATGGTTACTTCGTAACGATCGCTCTCGAGAGCGGGACGGCGGTCGTGCTCCCGGCGTCGATGGTGGTGACCGCGCCAGCGTCGTCGCTGAGGGGGGGCGGCGACGCGTCGTCCGCGGGGGGGCCGCCGTCCTCGCCGCCACAATAGTAGAAGTTGCCTCCGCCGCCGTCGCAGGTATCCCATTCGATGTTCACGGTCGCGCCGCCGAGCTGGTGGAAGTGCAAATCGGTCTGCGTGTACTGCCCGGCGATGATGTCGAGCGAGACGCCGTCAGCCACCCAGGTGACGTCCCCCTGCGTCGTGACGCCGCCGTCTTCGTAGCCGCCGTACGCGAGCGACTCGCACGACTGGTCGTAGGCCTCGCCCGAGAGCCACACGTATCCCGGGTCGAGCGGAGCGACGGGGATGGTGACGCTCGTGCCGGGCGAGACGTCGACGCGCACCTGGGGCGTCCGGACGTCGCTCGTATCGAGTTCGACGCACTGAATGTCGGCCGGGATGTTCGCGAGCTTCATCTCGATGCCCCCGACGTGGGCGCCGAGCACCGGCGCGCTGGGCGCGGAGCTGCTGCCCGCTGAGCAGGCGAGGAAGGAAGCGCCGGCAGCGACGGCCGCGGCAAGGAGAAGCGCACCGGAGGAAGAGGAAGAAGAAAGGGATTTCATGGAGTCACCTCGGGGTGGCACAGTAGCATCTACTGTGCCATGGCCGATGGCGGTGGGATTCCCAGCGGAACCGAGGCCAAGGCAGCGGTGTTAACCGGCGCACGCGTCGCCGGGTGGCCCAGATTGGCGCGCTCGGAGTCGGGATCGCGGAGGCGTTCATCGGTCGGGATCTGATCGCGAGCGCGCAACCGGCCGCGCGCCCCTGCGCGACGGCGACCGAGCGAGCGGCCAGAACCCCCACTGCGACGCAGAAGGTGCCGCGGCGACGCTAACGAAGGTTTCTCGGCACGCCCCACTTGCACTCACGCACCCGCGACCGCCATCTTCTCGATCACCATGCGCTACCTCCACACCATGCTCCGCGTGCGCGATCTCGACCGCGCGCTCGCCTTCTTCGGCGCGCTCGGCCTGCGCGAGTCACGTCGCAAGGAGAGCGAGAAGGGCCGCTTCACGCTCGTCTTCCTCACCACCGGCGCGCCCGGCGACTCGGCGGAGGTCGAGCTCACGTACAACTGGGACGAGAAGGAGCCGTACCCGACGGGGCGCTTCTTCGGGCATCTCGCGTACGAGGTCGACGACATCTACGCGACGTGCGCGCGGTTGCAGGGCGCGGGGCTCGAGGTGCTGAGGCCGCCGCGCGACGGGCGGATGGCGTTCGTGAAGTCGCCCGATGGGCAGTCGGTGGAGCTACTGCAGAAGGGGGAGGCGCTGGAGCCGAGGGAGCCGTGGGCGTCGATGGAGAGCAAGGGGGAGTGGTGAGGTCCCGCGGCGACGCACGTGGGCGCATCGCCGTCGAGTGGCGGGACTCTCAGAGGCCGACCCACCCTCCGACGAGCAGCTTCGCTCCGACGCTCGTTGAGCTCCCGCCGCTCAGCTCCGTGCTCACGTAGGGCTCCAGGCCGAGGGAGACGCGTTCCGGTTCACCGCGGCTCACGGCCCTGCGTTGTACGTCCCGCACACGCTCGCGCAGCTCGCTTGCGTCGGAGCAGGTGTGAGGCCGCCGCTCGGATAGCAGTAGTTCGCCGTGGTACCCGGCAGGCTGTTCTCAAGGCAACACGCCGCGAAGCCCTGCTGGCCCATGCCGCCGATGGGCAAGGCGCACGCACCCGGCGATAGCGTGCCTGGGCAATCGGGACCCTCGCTGGCGCCACCCGTACCGCGGTAGTTGATGCAGTAGTCCGCGCCGCTCGAGACCTGGCACGAGTAGGTGATCGTATCGCCGAGCCCGCCGGCGTCCGGCGGATCCGGGAATTGCGCCGTGCACGCGGACGACGAGCCGGACGAGGAGCCCGAGGACGAGCCCGACGACGACGAGCCGGACGAGGAGCCCGACGACGACGAGCCGGACGAGCTACCGGAGCCCGAGGCCGATCCCGAGCTCGATCCACCGGCATCCCCCGAGTTTCCGGGAGAGCTGCTGCCGCTGCACGCGACGACGGCGAGACAAGCGGCGCCGGCGATGAGGAGAGGGAGAGCGAAATGGTTCATGTGCAGATGAGCCCTCTCGCGAACGATCGTCTCAAGGGAATCGACGCGCGCCGACTCCGGCGTCCATGGCGGCAGGGGGCAACTTCGTCCCGCGGGCGATGCAGGCGACCGACGACGTGACGATGGCAGAGGACGTCGGTGGGCTCGTCGGCCCCCCGCTCCCGGCGCCTCCCCGACGCTCTCGTGCCCGTGGCCGTTCAGCCCATCGAACTGTCCCACTTGCGGGACAGAAGAACGATGAGAGTCAGGGAACTACGGTCGATGCCACGTGCGCGGGAGGGGACTCGAACCCCTACGCCTCTCGGCGGCGGCACCTAAAACCGCTGCGTCTGCCATTTCGCCACCCGCGCGTCGTTCCGAAGCTTACTCGACTCTGCGCCTCTTCGCGTGGCTCCGCGACGCGAGCAGCTTCGCCAGGTGCTGCCCGGTGAACGAGCCCTTCTCGCGCGCGACCGATTCGGGTGTCCCCTCGGCGACGAGCGCGCCCCCTCCGGCGCCCCCCTCGGGCCCCAGGTCGATGACCCAGTCGGCGCACTTCACGACGTCGAGGTTGTGCTCGATGACGACGACGCTGTTCCCGGCGTCGACCAGCTTCGCGAGCACGCCGAGGAGCTTCTGGATGTCCTCGAAGTGGAGCCCCGTGGTCGGCTCGTCGAGCACGTACAGCGTGCGCCCCGTCTGCACCTTCGACAGCTCGCGACTCAGCTTCACGCGCTGCGCCTCGCCCCCCGACAGCGTCGTCGCCGGCTGCCCGAGCTTCATGTACCCGAGCCCCACCGCAGCGAGCGTTTCGAGCGTGCGCGCCAGCGCGGGAAACGCGGCGAAGTGCTCGCGGCACTCGTCCACGCTCGATTCGAGCACGTCGTGGATCGAGCGCCCCTTGAACTTCACGTCGAGCGTCTCGGCGTTGTAGCGCCTCGTGCCGCACGTCTCGCACGGGATCCAGACGTCGGCGAGGAAGTGCATCTCGACGTTGACGGTCCCCCCGCCGCCGCACGTCTCGCATCTCCCCCCCTTCACGTTGAAGCTGAATCGCCCCGCGTCCCAGCCGCGCGCGCGGGCATCGGGGAGCTCGGCGAAGATGCCTCGGATGAGATCGAACGCCTTGGTGTACGTGCCGGGGTTCGAGCGGGGGGTGCGGCCGATCGGCTGCTGATCGATGGCGATGACCTTGTCGAGCGCGTCGAGGCCGACGATCGAACCGTGCGCGCCGACGGGTTGCTCGCTCTGGTGGAGCGCGCGCGCGAGCGCCGGCAGCACGATGCCGTTCACGAGGGAGCTCTTCCCCGCGCCGCTCACTCCGGTGACCGCGGTGAGCACGCCGAGCGGGATGCGCACGTCGATCCCGCGCAGGTTGTGCTCGCGCGCCTTCTTCACGGTGATCCATGCGCGAGGCTCGCGTCGCGTCTGCGGCGTCTCGATGCGGCGCTTGCCGGACAGGTACTGCCCGGTGAGGCTGTCGCTCGCTTCGAGCGCGTCGGGCGTCCCGGCGAACGTGACCTTGCCCCCCAGGTGTCCGGCGCCGGGGCCGAAGTCGACCACGTAGTCCGACGCGCGGATGGTCTCCTCGTCGTGCTCGACGACGATGACGCTGTTGCCGAGATCGCGCAGGCGGCGCAAGGTCTCGATGAGGCGCCCGTTGTCGCGCGCGTGGAGGCCGATGCTCGGCTCGTCGAGCACGTACATGACGCCCGAGAGCTCGCTCCCCAGCTGGCTGGCGAGGCGAATCCGCTGCGCCTCGCCGCCGGAGAGCGTGGCCGCCGAGCGGTCGAGCGTCAGGTAGTCGAGTCCCACGTCGAGCAGGAACTTGAGGCGACCGAGGATCTCGCGGAGCGCCCCCTCGGCGATCGCGCGCGACGACGCATTCAGGGTGATCTTCGCGAAGTGGGCGGACGCCTGCGACACGGTCATCCCCGTCGCCTCGGCGATCCCGACCCCCGCCACGACCACCGCGCGGCTCTCGGGCCGCAAGCGCTTGCCGCCGCACACGTCGCACGGGCGCTCGCGCAGGTACTTGCCGTAGAGCGCGCGCGCCTGGTCCGACGACGTCTCGCGGAAGCGTCGCTCGAGGCCGGGGACGATCCCTTCGTACTTCATCGCCCACGTGCCGCTGCTGGCCGTCCCCGCCTTCCCCCAGCGGACGGCGATCTTCTCCCCCTTCGCGCCGTGGAGCACCAGGCGCTGCTTCTCCTTCGGGAGCTTCTTCCACGGTACGTCGAGGTCGACCGCGAACGCGCGCGCCACGCCGTCGACGATCCGCGCCGTCCACCCTTCGCCACGCGCCATCGCCGACGCCCACGGAGCGATGGCCCCTCCGCGGATCGACTTCGACGGATCCGGGATCACGAGCTCGGGATCGACCTCGTCGCGCTTGCCGAGCCCGGTGCACGCGTTGCACATGCCGAGCGGCGAGTTGAACGAGAAGCTCTGGGGCGAAAGATCCGGGAAGGCGATGCCGCAGCACGAGCGCGCCTGGTTGAAGCTCTGCGACTTGCCGTCGCCGGTCTCGACGACGAGCTCCCCTTTCCCTTCGCGCAGGGCGAGCTCGACCGCTTCGGCGATGCGCGCGCGCTCGCTCGGGCGTACGACCACGCGATCGACGACCAGCGCGAGCGTGTGTTTCTTCTTCTTGTCGAGCGCCGTCGTCTCTTCGAGCGTCGCAAGGCGACCATCGACCGTCACGCGTACGAAGCCGCGCGTCCGCAGGTCGGCGAACAGCTCGCGGAACTCCCCCTTGCGGTTGGCGACGAGCGGCGCGAGCAGCGTGAGCTTCGTCCCCTCGGGCATCGCGAGGATCTCGCGCGTGATCGCCTGCGGGCCGAGCGAGGCGACCTTTTTGCCGCAGGTCGGGCAGCGTTGCTCGCCGATCTTGGCGTAGAGGACGCGGAGGTAATCGTAGATTTCGGTGACCGTGCCCACCGTGGAGCGCGGGTTCGACGACGCGCTCTTCTGCTCGATGGCGATCGTCGGCGAGAGGCCGCGCAGGTGATCGACCTTCGGACGGTCGAGCTGGCCGAGGAACTGTCGCGCGTAGGCGCTCAGCGTCTCCACGTACCTTCGCTGCCCTTCGGCGTAGAGCGTGTCGAATGCGAGGCTCGACTTGCCGGAGCCGCTCGGTCCGGTGAAGACGACCAGCTGCCGCTTCGGGATCGCGAGGTGGTCGATGGCGAGGTTGTGCTCGCGCGCGCCGGTCACCTCGACGAAGTCGGGCTCGCGCGCAGGAGATCGGGCGCCGGGGCGAGAGGGGAGCTTACGGGGCATGGGGCGGCGGGCAGCCTAGCAGCGCGACCGAGAAAGCTATGGCGAGCCCCGCCCGCCGCGTATAACCAAGCCCGGCCGACTGCACCCGAGGATTCATGGCTCAGGACGCAACCCTCCCCGGCCACGCTCCTGCCAGGCCAGTCGTGCACCGACACCGCGACCGACGGCGAGCAGATCACGATCTACCCGACCGGCACATTCGTCATCAACGCGGCCGGCACGACGGGGACCGTCAGCTTCACGGGCACGGCAACTGACTCGTACGAAGGCGAGAGCGTGAGCTGCGCGTTCACCGAGACCGATCAGTACTCCAAGAACCAGAAGGCCCTCTCCTCGTGCACGAGCACCTCATCGCAAAGACGGACGCGCCGGGCGACAAGCTCGACGGCAGCCTCTTCGGACCGAACAACCACTGCTTCGGCTGCGGCCCCCACCATCCGAACGGATTCCGCCTCCGCTTCCACGTGGAGCACGACGAAGTGGTGACGCAGTTCACCCCTCTCAAGTCGCACGAGGGGGCTCCCAACGTGATGCACGGAGGGCTGGTCACGACGGTCGCCGACGAGGTCGGTGCGTGGGCGCTCATCGCGCTGCGCGGGAAGTTCGGCTTCACCGGCACGATGACGTCGCGCTTTCCGCGGGCCGTGCGCGTCGGGACGCTCGTTCAAGGGCGCGCGAAGATCACCAAGGAGAGCACGCGCGTGATGCACGTGGACGTACGGATGCTCCAGGAAGGGCACACGTGCTTCTCGAGCACGATGAGCTTCATCGTCCTGGATCAGAAGGGCGCGGAGAAGATGCTCGGGGGAGAGCTACCCGAGTCGTGGAAGAGGTTCTTCCGGTAGCTGGGTCGGGCACGGCCCCATTCGCGAAGCCGCAGAGCGGCGCGCTACCGGTGGCGCGTCGTCCGCGAGCCGTCCGCTCAGCGGAACGGCGAGACCGGCGAGACCGGCGAGACCGGCGAGACCGGCGAGATAGGCGGCTGCTTCGTCGGAGGGCACGTCGCGCTGCGGCAGATGATGTTCCCCGTGCCGGCCTTCACGTTCGTCTTGATCTTCATGCCCCACTCCCTTTGCGACGGAACTCCTCGTTCGTCTACCAGCTCCCACCTCGCAGCTGCCTGTCACCAGAACGGATGACGGAACGGGTGAAGGGCTGTTTCAGGGGGGGGTCGATGCGAGAACCGTTCGCATTTTGGAGACGGCCGGGACCGAGATGTCCGCCACCTCCCAGGCCGCGATGACACGCTGCGCCAGCTTCCGGGCGGTCGCGCTGTCTCCCGCCGCGAGCGCGCGCATGGCTGCGCGGGGCTCGGCTTCGCTCACTCCGGCGATGAAGGTGAAAGGCATCCTTCGCGCGTCGAGTCGCGTGGCCAGATCGGCCTCGCCCGCGCGCTCGAAAGCCTCCGTCGGGAGCACGCGGACAGCCTCGAGGTTTGGACCCGCGACGAGCGGGCGCCAGGCAGCGACGGCCCCCTTGACGTCACCCTTGGCGTAGCGCCCTGCACCGGCGAGGAGCGCGTCGCCGCCATCTCCCCACCAGTTGATCGCCGCGTGACCGAGTCTCGCGACGCGCTCGAGGCAGCGCGTCGCGAGGTCGGAGCGCGCGCGCATGCAGAGGACCATCGGCGCGTCGAACCCGCGCGCTGTCATGCTCGCCTCGTCCTCGGGGAGCGACAGAAAGCGCACCGCCCACGCCGTCGCCACTTCGCGGCCGCGCCCCGCGACCTCCGCGACGTCGATCAGGTCGAGCATGCCGACGTTCCCGGCGTCCTCGAGGCGGCCGATCGCGCGCCCGAGCTTTCCGTCGTGCAGATCGATGAGCGCGAGGAGGTAGGGCTTCAACACGCGGTTGTCCTCGGCCCCCTCGAGCGGTGTCGCCGCGAGGGCCCGGACCTCGTCGGCGCGCCCCGCCTCCGCGAGCGCGCGCCCGAAGTGCACGGCGCTGTCGAACCCCGGCTCGAGGGCGTAGGCCAGATCGGCATCGCGCAAACGTGCCGGGAGCTCGTCCCCCCGATCGGACGCCGCTTTCGCGAGGAAGCGCGTCTCGTTCGGGAACCATGCGCCGGCCAGGCCGGCGGCGCTCGCCATCGAGCCCGTCGACCCGGCGGCGGTGACGAGCTGGTGCCACGCGGCGACCTCGAGGGGGTCCTCGCGCAGAGAGAGAAGCACGGACGCGTGGGCAGGCTCCGGCTCGTTGGCGAGGTTCCAGAGCGCGGCCGCAGCGAGCGAGATGCGCGCGCGGCCAAAGGGCGACGACTCCCCCTCGCGCATCGTGTCGAGCTTGGCCGCGAGTCTTCGCGCGTCCCCGACGGCAAGCGACGTCGACCCCTGCACGAGCGCCTGCGCGCTCATCGTGAGGGCCTCCGGCGACGACTCGTCCAGCCTGGGGGTCTCGGCGTCCACGGTCGCGCCCGAGCCCGAGACCTCGCACTGCCGCTCCAGCGGGAAGAATGCGTTCCCCAGCGCGCGCGCGCGGAGGCGCATCGCGTCGCAGCCGTCGGGCGAGTCGAGCAGCTCGTTGTTCGTCTGCGTGACCCCGAGCGCGTAGTCGAGCGAGGTCCATCGCGTGACGTCGGGCTCGATCGGTCTGCGTACGAGCGGCGGTTTCCACGACAGGTCGAGCGCCTTCTTCATCGCTGCGAAGAAGGTCGTGTCGCGCGCCTGCGCGCGGCTGATCTCGCGGTCGTCTGCGGCCCGTGCCACCAGCTCGATCGCCCAGTCGTGATCGTAGGTGACCACGCCGTCGAGGTAGGCGGCTGCGCGGGCGCGCGCGAGGTCGAGCGTGTGCGCGCGCTGCGAGCCGTCCTCGTACGGATCGGCGAAGTCGACCACCGGTTGTCTCGGTACGTCGAGGAGCACGGCGGGGGGGAGCACGCGGTCGTCACGTCCACCGAGCTCCCAGTTCGTGCGCGCGCACGCGAGCGTCGCCGCGGCGGCACCGAGTCGCACGCCGACGTCCCTGACTCCGCGCACCTCGAAGATCGGACACGCCAGGCGCGCGTCGGGGCCCGCCAGCGCGAGGACCGCTCTCCTCTCGGACGTCACGGGCTCGCTCTGCACCGCAGGGACCGATCGCCCGCGCGCGAACAGGGCGGCCGCGCCCCCTCCGAGCGCGAGCACGAGCAGCGCGGGAACCGCCCGACGCCACCTTGGACCGCGCGACGGCGGTGCAGACGGAATCGGCCGCGCGTCGCTCGGGCGCGGCTCCTCGCGAGGCGCCGCTGCTGGGGGCGCGTCGGTGAAGGTCGAGTCCATCGGCTGGTTTGCGCCGACGGGGAGGGCGGCGCTCGCCGACGCGACGAGCTCGTCGTGCCAGATCGCTCTCGTGCGCTCGTCGGCCAGGCTGAGCAGCGCGCGCCCGAGCTCGGCCACAGACGGAAAGCGGCGCGAGGGCTCCTTGTGCATCGCGCGAAGGACGATCGCGTCGAAGGCTCCGGGCAGGTCGCGACAAACCGTGCTCGGCGGGCGCGCGTCCTCGGTGACGATGGCGTGCATCGTCTCGTACGCGCTCTCACCGCGGAACGGCAGCTGGCCGGTCGCACACTCGTAGAGCATCACGCCCAGCGCGTACTGATCGCTTGCAGGCGTCGCGTACTTCGCGCCGCGCGTCTGCTCGGGTGACAGGTAGCTCACGGTTCCCAGCACGGTCCCGCTTCGCGTCAGGGTCTGCTCGTCCTCGAAGTCGCCCGAGGTCGAGATCCCGAAGTCGAGCACCGTGGGGTGGACACGCGCGCTTCTCGTCGCGAGCAGCACGTTGGATGGCTTCAGGTCGCGATGGACCACGCCCGCTGCGTGCGCCGCAGCCACGGCCGCCGTGAGCGGCAGGAAGATCTCCACCACCTCGGCGAGCGGCAGCCCCACGCCTCCGCACGCGCGTACGTGCGCGGAGAGCGTGGGTCCGACGAGCAGCCCCATGACGAAGTACGAACGTCCCTCGTACGTGTCGACCTCGCTCGCCTCGACGATGTGGGGATGGCGGAGCTTCGCCAGGAGCCTCGCCTCGCGCGTGAAGCGGGCCAGGAGGACGGGGTTGTCGCGGGTCCCCTCGCCGATGACCTTGATCGCGACGCGCCGTCCGAGCACCGTGTGCACGCCCTCGTAGACGGTGGCCATGCCGCCCCGGCCCAGCTCGCGCTCGATCGCGTAGGGGCCGAGCCGGGAGAGGGGAGGTGCGGACGAGGCCATCCTGCGGGAGCAGCGTGAAAGGAGGACAGACTGTAACTCACGGCCCGGTGGGCAACCACTCGCCCGCCGCCCCGCTACCCGGATAGATTCGAGAGCGATGTCGGATTCGACGGCCGCGGACACCGCGCAGGAGGGGAGCGAGAGCAGGAGCCAGCTCGTCCCCCTCCAGCCCCATCTGTTCGTCGTCCTCGAGTGCGATCGCCCGGACGCCGGCGGGGCGCGGTACTCGCTCGCGAACGTGGACGAGGTGTCCCTCGGGCGGGGGCCGGCGCGTGCGGTGAAGCGCGAGACGGTCGACGGCGTGCGGCGCCTGATCGTCACGCTGCCCGGGCGGTGGCTCTCGTCGGCGCACGCGCGGCTGACGCGCGCCGGGAGCCGGTGGACCCTCGCGGACGCAGCCTCCAAGAACGGTACGTTCGTGAACGGCACGCGCGTCGAGAGCGTCACGCTCGCCGACGGGGACGTCTTCGCGATCGGTCGCGCGCTCTTCTCGTTCCGCGCGGCGCTCCCTACGCCACCGGGGACGCTCGCGGACGTCGACCTTCGTGGAAGCACGGGAGGCCCCGCGACGCTCGCGCCGCTGGGCCAGGCGAAGCTCGACGAGCTGCGGCTCATCGCGCGCTCGCCGGTCTCGGTCCTCGTGCTCGGCGAAACCGGCACCGGCAAGGAGGTGCTCGCGCGCGCCATTCACGAAGCGTCGGGGCGCGAGGGGGAGCTGGTCGCGGTCAACTGCGGGGCGCTCTCCGCCACGCTCCTCGAGGCGCTCCTGTTCGGCCACGCACGCGGAGCGTTCTCCGGCGCCGTGCGCGACGAGCCTGGCTTCGTGCGCGCGGCCGACCGCGGCACGCTCTTCCTCGACGAGATCGGCGACCTGCCCAAGGGGGCGCAGGCGGCCCTGCTTCGCGTCCTGCAGGAGCGCGAGGTGATCCCGGTCGGGACCGTTCACCCGATCAAGGTGGATGTCCGGTTCGTCGCCGCCACGCATCGCCCGCTGGAAGAGCTCTCGACCAGCGGCGAGTTCCGCACCGATCTCTTCGCGCGCTTGAATGGTTTTCTCCATCACGCGCCGCCTCTCCGCGAGCGACGCGACGATCTCGGGGTGCTCATCGCCGGGCTGCTCCCGAGAATGCTCGCGGTCGGTGCGCCGATCCCGACTCTCTCGCCCGAGGCCGGTCAGGCCCTCCTCGCGTACGCGTGGCCTTCGAATGTCCGCGAGCTCGAGCAGTGTCTCGCGCGAGCGGTCGCGCTGGCGACGTCCGGCGCAATCGAGGTGCACCACCTGCCAGACGCGGTCATCCGACCGCCGACCCCGCCCGCGAAGGCGGTGCCGCCGGCGTCGCTCTCGAAGGAAGACGAACGGCTGCGCGCGGAGCTCCTGCAGCACCTCGCGCAGCACGCCGGAAACGTGAGCGAGGTCGCGCGCGTGATGGGCAAGGCGCGCATGCAGATTCAACGCTGGATGAAGCGGCTGCGCATCGACGCCGGCGACTACCGGGCGTAGCCGGGCGGCACGCTCGGCGAGGGACCCCTGCAACGCCCCCTGCAACGTTGCAGACACTGTTGCAGCGTGCCCGTCGCGCGCTCCCGCATCCCCTTCACCTCGTGCAAACGGCGAGAAACCCGCACTCGCGCGCCCAGGCACACCGACTGCAGTGCACCGGCGAACCGCGCGGCATTACCCGCGTCTTCAATGGAGATCATCATGAACAAGCACAGCGAGAAGAACACGACCGTCCAGCCGATCGACGCCACGGAGCTCAAGAAGGCCCTCGCGGTCCGGTCGAAGGTCCGCGCCGGCCTCGTCTTCAGCCCCATCAGCCCCATCGGCCGTGCGTGTCTCACCTGCGGTCGGGGTCTCTGAGATTCCCATGATGACGCCGCGCGTGGGGCTGTCGTTGGCTGTCGATGACGGCTTCCGCGCGGCGACGTCGCCGCTCTTCGAAGCGGGGCTGATCGATGTCGTCGAGTGGTCGTTCGACGTCGCATGGGCGTTCGGAAAGAACCCGACGCCGAAGTGGGTGAGCGCGGTCTGTGACCTCTACTCCAACGCCGGTCGCCTCTATGGGCACGGCGTCGCCTTCTCTGCGCTCTCCGCGAGCTGGGAGGAGCGGCAGGAGCGCTGGCTCGCGCACCTCGCGCGCGAGCTCGAACGTCGCCGCTACGTGCACGTCTCGGAGCACATGGGTTTCATGTCGGCGCGCGGTTTCCACCCCGGCGCCCCGCTTCCGGTCCCGATGACCGACGAAGCCATCCGCGCGGGTCGCTACGCCCTCGGGCGTCTGCGCGACGTCGTCGGTGAACCCATGGGGCTCGAGAACCTCGCTCCGGTGCTCGCGCGTCGCGATGCCGAGGAGCAGGGGGACTTCATGGAGGCGCTCCTCGCGCCGCAGGATGGTTTCGTGCTCCTCGATCTGCACAACGTCTTCTGCCAGTCCTTCAATCTCGGCATCCCGGTCCCCGAGCTGCTCGCACGCATGCCGCTCTCGCGCGTGCGCGAGATCCACGTGTCGGGCGGGTCGCTCTGGAAGCCGGTCGTCGATCCGAAGCGGACGCTCCGCGCCGACACGCACAACGGCCCCGTCCCCGCGGAGGTCATGGACGCCATCCCGCTCGCGCTTCGCGCTTGCCCGAACGTCGAGGTGGTCTTCCTCGAGCGCATCGGCGAAACGTTGGACGCGCAAGAGGACGCGGACCAGTTTCGTCGCGACTTCGTGAACCTTCGCGCGAAGGTCGAAGAGGCGCGGCGTCCCATGCGCACGCACGAGAGCGCGCCGGTGCTCGCATGAGCGACTCTCCGCTCGCTCGCTACCAGTCGGCGCTCCTCGCGCTCTTCCTCCGCGACGACCTCAACCACGACGCCCGCCTCGAGCGGCTCCGCGAGGATCCGGCGTTCGCGCCGTACGCGTCGTACGTCGCCTCGTTCGATCCCGCGTTCGTGGAGCAGGGGGTTCGTGCCACGCAGCACTGGGGGCGCGCGACGAAAGGGGCGGGGAGAGCGGCGCGCCGGGGGCCGCGCGCGGCGAAGTAAGGCGCTTCGCGGCGGGTCGGTGGAAATCGACGCGCGCGCCTCACTTTCTTAGCAACACGTTCTGCGAACGTACCGAAAGGGATCAGTAGGGGCGCCGACTCTCGCGAGCGCGCCACCAGGAGATCCCCATGCATCGGACGATTCGCAGCTTCGCCTTGGTCTCGCTCTTCCTCGTCGCTCCCACGGCGCACGCGCAGGGGTACGACGTCTTCAACGGGACCGACGTGCCGCCGCGCTGGGCGGAGACGCTCGATCACGAGCGCCCCCCCGAGAGCGGCCCGCACGAGCCGGCCGCGCCGAGGTTTGGCGCCCAGGGGGAATTCGTGGTCACCGGCTCGACGAGCATGGGCGTCTCGTCCGAGAGGTTCAGCAACAGCTCGGCGTCCACCTTCTCCGTCGGGTTCTCCCCGGGCTTCGACTACTTCGTGCTGCCGAACGTTTCCATCGGGCTCACAGGCGCGGTCTCGTACGCAGACACGACGCTATACGACAGCTTCGGCAACCTGAACGACACGAAGACCACGAGCGTCTCCGTTGCCCCACGCCTCGGTTATAACGTCCCGTTCGGTGACTACGTCTCGTGGTACCCGCGCGTCGCGTTCGGCATCGCGTCCACGCACACGAGCGAGCAATCGGTCACGCCCCTCCAGGGCGGCTCGGGGACCGCCCCCTACTCGTTCAGCGCCGGAGGGCCGTGGGTGAACGCGTTCGCACCGATCCTCGTTCACCCGGCGCCCCACTTCTTCGTCGGCGCCGGCCCCGGTTTCGAGCACACGTTCGCGGACATGGCACCGGTGTCCGCCTATTCGGGTCAGCCGACGGAGATCTTTGGCGAGGTCGTCGTGGGCGGGTGGTGGGGAGGGACGCCGACGCCCGCGAGCGACGACCGTCCAGAGCCTCCCAAAGAGCGCCTGGCGGTACGCCGCTTCGGCGAGGCCACCGAGTGGGTCTTCACGGGCGAGACATCCATCTACGCCTCCTCGACGCGCTACAGCGCCCAGGGGTCGTACTCGAGCGTGAACGTGGCGCCGGGCTTCGACTACTTCGTCGTGGACGACTTCTCCGTCGGCGCCGACGTCTACGGCACATACGCGAAGACCAACGGGGTCTTCAGCGGAAGCACCACGACCACCACTTACGGCATTGCCGCGCACGTGGCGGTGAACCTGCCGCTCGGGCGTCTGCTCTCGCTCTACCCGCGCGGTTACTTCGGCTTCGGCGGGGAGACGGACCAGCAAAGCGGTGACGCGGGGAGCTCTCAGGTCACGCACTCGGTCAGCTGGGCCGCGCTCTACGTCCCGCTCCTCGTTCACCCCGCCCCGCACGTCTTCGTCGGCTTCGGGCCCAGCGTGAGGCACGAGCTATCGAGCGATTTCACGTACTCGAGCGGGCAGCAGTCGTCGAATCCGGGGACGGTGTTGAGCGCAAACCTGATCGTCGGCGGGTGGCTGTGAGCCTCTGAGTGCGGGCGAGAGCAGGCCGCGGCGAGCCCCGTGAAGGTCACGAGCGTGGCCCGGCCGAGCAGAGATCGCAGGACTGTCATGGGATCGGTTGTCGCACGAATCGGAGCGCCGGGGCCTCGCTGGACGGAAGAAGCCCACGTGGGGCCAACGCGCTACCGAGCGCCCGGCGCTATCCTCGCATCCGTGGCCACTTGCCCATTTTGCGAGCTCCCCTCGACCAGCCTCGTCGCGTCGTCCCCGCTCGTTTGCGCGCTTCTCGATGCGCATCCTGTCTCGCCGGGTCACACGCTCGTCATCCCCCGCCGCCACGTCGCGACGTTCTTCGATGCCTCACCGGAGGAGCAGGCGGCTCTCCTCGCGGAGGTGATCGAAATCAAGCGCGCGCTCGACGCGGAGCTGCATCCCGACGGCTACAACGTGGGCTTCAACGCCGGCGCCGCCGCGGGGCAGACGGTGATGCACGCGCACGTTCACGTGATCCCGCGCTTCGCGGGCGACGTACCCGACCCTCGCGGAGGCGTCCGAGGCGTCATCGCTCATCGGCAGAAGTACCAACCGTGATCCGTCGTGGCCGCGGCGCGCTCTGCGCGCTCCGAGCTCCGGCTCAGCGCGGGCACTTCAGCGCTGTGATTCGCGCCGCCGCGAGCTCGGCGGTCACGGATCGAGGGCGCGCTTCCCCCCAGCGCTCGCGCACCACGCGGTAGGCGGCGCACGCGGCCGGGACGTCGCCCTTCGCTTCCTCGGCGACGCCGAGGAAGTAGTGCGCGCGCGTGTGCTCGATCGGAAAGTCGACCGGGAAGCACGTGTGCGTCGCGCGCGTCAGCGTCGCGATCGCGTCGTCCGTGCGGCCGGCGAGCGCGTACGCGCGGCCGATGGCTTCGTCGGCCAGCGACAGCGGCTTGAACCTGGAGAGCGGGTCGAACTCCGGCTCGCGCGCGACCGCCACCTGGGCATCGATCGCCGTCTCGGCGGGGTTCGCGTAGGCGTACATCCAGACGAAGCTGCGCGTCGTCGGGGGGACGCGCGACGTCCAGCTCTGGACGGTCTTGGCGAGCTCCGCGTCGTACTCCGCGCGCGTGATCGCGTTGACCCGGAGGCGCGCGGCGAGCATCAGCGGGGTGGGCTCGTCCAGCATCGCCCAGTCGTCGAAGCTGGGCGCCGGCTCCCAAGCGTCGCGCCCTTCGAGGTACTTGCGCGCCACCGCTGCGGCTTCGGCGTCGCGGCCGCTCTCGTGATCGATCGCCACGAGTAGCCGTGCGGGCATCCCGTGGTCGGCCGCGACGAGGCTCCCTTTGGCGTCGTCGGCGAGCGCACGCGCCACCTTCTCGGCGTTCACGAAGTCCCCCGCGAGGATCGACGTCTTGATCTCGTCGAGGCGACCGTCGAGCACCGAAGCGTCCGGCGTGTGAATTCGGTCGAGGAGCGTACGTACCGTATCGGTCGACGTACCGCGCGCGTAGAGCGCGTTGGCGAGCGAGCGCACGCCGTCGGCGAAGTTCGGATCGATGGCGAGCATCCTCCGCGCCGCCGCCTCGGTCTTGCCGCACTCCCCCTCTTCGCTGTCGAGCCACTGCCCTTCCTTCAGGCACTCGATGGCGCCCGGCGCCGTGCGGAGGCAGCGGTCGATCATCGCGCGAGAACCGGCGAAGTCGCCGTCGTAGCTGTGAAACTCGGCGCCGATCGAAAGCACGTGAGGCTGCGTAGGATCGAGAGCGATCGATTTGTCGATCTCGCCGATCGCCCGCTTCACCTCGGCCGAGTCGAGGCGGTAGGAGCCCGCGAGGTAGTAGTGGAGCCTCGCGTCATTGGGGAAACGCGCGACGGCTGCTTCGAGGCGCGCGAGCTCCTCGTGGGTGTCCACGAGGCCTCGCTGGAAGAAGGGTTCGTAGGCATCGAGGACCGCGGCGTCGCGGGGCGAGAGGGCCGACCGGAGCACCCACGCGCGACGGAAGTACGGGCGGCCAGCGGTGGCGTCGTCGCGGAAGCAAAGCGTTGCGGCGAGCGCGGCGTCGGCGCTCGTGGGGTACGCGTCGCTGGCGTGGCGTCGCTCCAGGCACGCCTCGTCGTGCCTCCCTTCCCCCTCGTCCGCCGCGGCACGCGCGAAGTACGGCGCCACGTCGGCAGCCACCGATGTCGTCGACGCCACCGAGGCGGCCGACGGCGCGCCCGGGTTCTTCGTGCCCGGAAGACCACGGAGGGCGACCCACGTGAGGCCGACCACCAGCGGAATGCCGGCGGCGAGCGCGATCGCCAGGCGCCCGCGCTTGGCGGGCCGCTGATCCAGCGTCACGTGCGCCAGCCCTGGTCCGGTGCTGAAGCGCAGCGCGGGGAGGCGCGCGCTCGAGCCGGGCGACGGGCGGAGCATGTCCTCGCCTTCGATCTCGTGGAGGAGGTCCTCCATCGTCGCGAAGCGGTCGTCGCGGCTCTTCTCGAGCGCGCGGGCGATGGCGGCGCTCACCCGCACGTCGATCCCGGGCACGACCTCGGCGAGCGTCGGCACCGGTTGCGCGAGGACGGCGGTGATGAGCTGCGCGCCCGTCTTCGCCCCCCACGGCAAGGAGCCCACGAGCGCCTCCCACGCCAATACGCCCCATGCGAACTGATCGGCGCGGCCGTCGAGCGGCTCGGCGTTCAGTTGCTCGGGGGGCATGTACTGCGGTGTCCCGACGGTGACTCCCCGCGCCGTGATCGTCGCGAACGTGGGCGCCGTCGGATCGACCGGCTCGACCCCTTCGACCTCGGTGGATCGTGCGATCCCGAAGTCGAGGATCTTCGCGACGTTCTCCTCGGTGATCATCACGTTCTCGGGCTTCACGTCGCGATGCACGAGCCCCGCGCGATGCGCCGCACCGAGCCCGCGCGCGACCTCGAGCAGCCACGCCAGCTTCTGCGGCTCCGGGACGTGCTTGCTCGCGAGGCAGTCGCGCAGCGTGCGGCCGGCCACGAACTCCATCGCGATGTACGGGTTCCCGTCGACCTCGCCGACGTCGTACACCGCGACGACGTTGGGGTGATTGAATGCGGCCGCCGCGCGCGCCTCGCGCATCGTGCGCGCCCTCGCGACGGCACGAGCGCGTTCGTTCGGCCCTTCCGTGAGGACGACCTTGAGCGCGACGCGCCGGCCGAGCCGTGGATCGAAGGCGAGGTAGACGCGGCCCATTCCCCCTTCGCCGAGGACCGACTCGATCACGTAGCGATCGATGGCGTGGGGCATCTCCATGTCAGCGATGGAGCGTAGCGGTCCGGAAGGGGTGAGTTCTAGTGCTCTCGGGTGGGATGGACGGACGCGGCCGTGGCGTTTCGGCCCCCGACCACCGCGCCGAACCTCAGAGTCCGTACTCGCGCAGCTTGTTGTAGAGCGTGGACCGGTTCACGTTCAGGAGCGCCGCCGCGCGAAGGCGATTGCCGCCGGTCGCTCGCAGAGCGGCCTCGACGGCGCGCCGTTCGAGCGTGGGCAGGTCGATGGGGAGACGCACCAGATCGGGATCGTCGGGTTGATTCTCGGTCGTCGACAGCAGCGGGGGGAGATCGCCCACGTCCACGAGCGGTCCCTCTCCGAGAGCGACGGCGTGATCGATGGCGTTGCGGAGCTCACGGACGTTGCCGGGCCACGAGTAGCGACCGATCAGGGCGGCCGCGGCGGGCGAGAAGCCGAGCACACGGCGCCCTGCAGTCTGCGCCGCGTCCGTCAGCAGTTGCCGTGCGAGCTCGAGCAGGTCGTCTCCACGCTCGCGGAGCGGCGGGACACGGAGCCGGACGACCGCCAGCCGGAACAGGAGGTCCTGTCGAAACTTTCCCGCCGAGACCATTTGGTCGAGGTCGCGATTGGTGGCGCAGAGGACTCGCGCGCGCAACTCGAGCGTGTGATTCGAGCCGACGCGCTCGAACTTGCGCTCCTCGAGCACGCGGAGGAGTTTGGCCTGGCTCCCTTGGGAGAGCTCACCGATCTCGTCCAGAAACAGCGTGCCGCGCCCGGCTGCCTCGAGCGCTCCGACGCGTTGGCTGACGGCTCCGGTGAAGGCGCCGCGCTCATGGCCGAAGAGCTCACTTTCGACCAGCGCCTCCGGGATTGCTGCGCAATTGATCACGCGAAGGGGCTCTCGCGAGCGAGGGCTGGCTTCGTGAATGAGCCGTGCCACGAAGGTCTTCCCGACGCCCGTTTCCCCTTCCAGCAGGACGCTGACGTCCGACAACGCGAGTCGTGGAATTCGCGACGCCAGGTGCTGCGCCGCCGGTGAGGATCCGATGAAGTCGTGAGCCGTACCGAACGACAGCGCGCGGAGTGCAGCGACCTCGCCTGCGGCTACCTCGACGCGACGTAGCCTGGAGGCCGACGAGCCGAAGAGTCGTCCCGCGACGACGAGCATCCGGCGAAACGAATCGGGGATTCCGTCGCTCGGTGACGAGCAGCGGAACTCGATGGACACCGGGTCATCGGTCGGTGCGGGGACGATGAGGGTGGTCGCTCCTTGATTCTCGCGCTCGCCGAACTCGGTGCTGGCCCCAGCGCCGCGGCAGATCTCGACCGTGCAAGACGGCGTCTGGGCGGAGCTCCATGCGGCCAGCGCCGCGGATAGCGCGTTGCTGTCTTCCGCCGTGTCGAGGACCTCGATGAGCGTGTGTATCGCAGCCATCGCGCGCGTGTCGGCGCCGATTCCCGTGAGCAGCGTACGTACGTCCGCGGAGCGGGACTCGGTCGTCGCGGCGGGCGCCGGCGGCGCGATGACCAGGAGCGTGTTCCCGACCAGGATGCGATCCCCCGGCCTCGCTTCGACCGATCGAAGGGGGCGTCCCCCCATCATGAACGAAGCTGCTTCGCCGCAGACGTCGAACCGGACGCCCTCCTCGGTAGCCACGATCTGGAGGTGGCGGCGCGAGACGCCCAGGTCTTTGAGGACGAGATCGGAGTCGCGCGCGCGCCCGATGGTTCGCGCCTCGCTCGTGACCTCGAGCCGTGCACCGTGGTCTTCCCCGCCCACGACCTCCAATACAAACCCAGTTCGCGGCACGCTCGGCATGGTTTCGCCCCGCAAGGTTCGGTCGTCGAGATAGCACGGTGTGTTCGCAATGGGCATTGCCCCGGCCGGGCTCGAGCGTCGTCCGTTTGGGTGACGGGCAGGCGGTAGGGGCGCGTGGCATGAACCCGCCGACCTGTATGTCCGAGCTCTCCCAGAACATCGCGCGGCGGGCCTTGCGCCGATGCGGCAGCTCCCTCGTCGGGCGGTACAACATCCTGCGGCTCATCGGAGTCGGCGGCATGGCGGCGGTCTACTCTGGGGTTCACCGGAACGGGCACGGGGTCGCCATCAAGATCCTCCACGAGCGCCTGGCCTCGGACCCGGAGATCGAACGCCTCTTTCGGCGTGAATCGCATCTCGCCAATCGGGTCGGACACCCCGGCGTGCTGCCGATCATCGACGACGACGTGACCGAGGACGGGTGCGTCTTTCTCGTGATGCCCCTCCTTCGGGGAGAGACGCTACGCGCCCGCGCCGAGAGGAACGAGCGGAGACTGCCGGTCGAGGAGGTCGTTTCGCTCGCGCATTCGATCCTCGGAACCCTGGCCGCAGCGCACACGAAGAGGATCGTGCACCGGGACATCAAGCCGGAGAACGTCTTCGTGACGGCGGACGGACAGGTGAAGGTTCTCGACTTCGGAATCGGTCGCTTCTTCGAGGCAAACGAGCCGGAGTCCGCGACGCGATCGGGGCGAGCCATCGGAACTCCCGCGTTCATGGCGCCGGAGCAGGCGCTCGGGCGCTCGCGCGAAGTCGACGGGCGAACCGACATCTGGGCGCTCGGGGCCACGATGTTCTCGTTGCTCTCTGGTCGCTTCGTCCACCAGGCGCCGACCCCTACCGAGGTCGCCGTTCTGGCCGCGACGCGGCCGGCGCCCCCCCTTCGCGAGGTAGCGCCGGACGTCTGCGTCGAGCTGCAGGCAGTGATTGACCGCGCGCTTGCGTTCAAGAAGGAAGAGCGCTGGGCCGACGCCGACGAGATGGATCGCGCGCTGCTTCGAGCTGCGCTTTCCGGGCTCGGCCTTTCGGCGTCGAGTCTCCCGAAGATGTGTGCGCCAACGTCCGATGGCGAAGGGGAATTCGATGCCGTCCCCACGCGCGTCCCTCCTCTTCACTCCGCCGACTCGGCCATCGACGACCCGACGAGCGCGCGATTGCCTTCGACGGAGCACCTGGCCGTCGAAGCGAGCCGCACCACGAACGGAGGTCTGGCGGGGCCGGAGACCGATCGCCCGGCGCGAGCGCGCGCGTCTTCGTCTGCGATCGTCGCCTTTGCAGCGGCGGGCTTCGTCATGGCCGCGGGCGCGGTCTTCGCGCGCGGGCGCGTCGCCGCCCACGACTCGGCTCCTCGCGGTGTCGAACCCTTGGCCTCCTTCAACGCCCCGAGCGCCCTGTTCGAGGAGTCCACGCCACCAAACGTGACGGCCGCCTCCTCCAACTACCGCGCTGCCGTTCAGTTGTGGAGCGATGGCTCGAGCTGGGACGCAGCCGCCGAGTTCGCGCGCGCCGCCACGACGAGCCCCGACTTCGCGGCCGCGCATCTCTGGTGCGCGACCGCCGCGAACTACGTCGACGCCGACCTCCGCCAGCAATACGCGTCCGCCGTCCTCTTCCGAAACGCACTGAACTCGCGCCAGCTCGAGCTGCTCGACGCGCTCGCGCCGTCGATGGGAGATCCCGAGGATCTCGAGACGACGGTGAAGAAGCTGTCCGAGCTCGTGCAGCGGCATCCGGAGGACAACGACCTTCGCTTCGTGCTCGCGGCGAGGCTCGAGCGTCTCGGGCAGATCGACCGTGGGCTCGACGTGCTCGCACCCGTTCTAGCGAGCGAACGCCCGCTCCCCCTCGCCCATCTCCTTCACGCTCGCCTCGTCCTCGCCGACGAGCGTGTCGAGGAGGCGCGAGCGTCGCTCCGGTCCTGCATCGCTACCTCACCGACGGCGATGGACTGCCTCTACACGCTCACGGCTCTCGAGCGGAACGAAGGGCGCTGCGAGGGGCTCGAGCCGATCTGTCGATCGTTGCTCGCGCGCAGCCCCGACTCCCGCCTTGGGCACGATTGCCTGGGCGACGCCCTGTTCGCCTCGAGTCGTTCACCCGCGACGCTGCAGGCCTCCTACCAGGGGAAGTACGACGCGCTCGCGGAGAGCGCGGCGCTTCCCCGCATCCGGGCGCAGGACGAGGTCTACTACGCCGTCGCCACGGGCAACCTCGCCGACGCAGAGCGTCTCGCCGAGAGTTGGCAAGCGCTCGCCACCGACCCAATCTCGCGGTCCGAAGCCTACGGATACCGAACGGTATTGAGCCTGGAGAACGGTCACGACGATCGCGCGCGCGCCATTGTGAGCGAGTTCACGGCGGTCTCCACGTCCTGGTCCCAGAGCGATTTCGTCGACGTCGGGGCCGTCGGTCTCTACCTCCATTCGCTCGTCGGCGACCTCGACGCACCTGCCCGAGCGCGACTTCGGAGTCATCTCGAGCAGACGTCGCTCGATCCCTCGTACGGTCCGCCGTGGCGACGCTGGTTCAACGTCTACGCGCTCAACGCTTCGTCGCCCGAAGAGGCGCGAGAGGCCGTTGCCCGCATGCTTCCCCACCCTTTCATGGGTCCGCAGTATCGAGACGCCGAGAGCGACTATGTCATCGGGCGCGTGTTTGCGCTGGCCGGCAGCGTTCCAGATGCGAAGCGCTTTCTCGCTCGCGCCGCCCACTCGTGCTCCGCCGCGGCCACGCTCTACGGCGTCCTCGCCACCGCCGAGCTCGCGCAGCTATCCGAGGACCAGCCGGACGAGGCCTGCGCTCTCTACGCGAGCGTCGTGGATCGCGCGCCCACGTCGCAAGGTCGCTCGGCCAAGAACGCGAAGCGGAAGCTGCAAGAGCTTCACTGCTCCTCACACTGATTCACCTCTCGGAAAACCGGTCTTCGGTCTTCTCCGTCTTTCTCTACATCCACGTCTCTCTCTCCAATTCGGGGGTTCCAGATGAGCATCAAGGTATCCGACACGAACGAGCTCGCGAACGACACCGGTTCGGACACGGCGACCGACAGTCATGCGAAGCGACTCACTCTGACCCGCGAGACCCTCCAGGTTCTTCGCGTGCGCAGCACGCTCCGCACGGGTCTGATCGACGCGGGCCACGGCGGCGGCGCGAGCTGCTGCATCGTGAGCGGGTGTGACCCCAGCAAGCCGACCAGCAAGGACATCAACGGTTGATCCGTCACGACGTGGATGCCCTCGGGCGCCCGGCAAACTAGTCTCGGCCCATGCGCGCGACGGACCGATTGTCACTAGGCT
>Ga0302157_10001672_pt1 | contig 26698 bp, 23 predicted proteins | sample I_Bog_N3_3_FD_193502 | JGI IMG/M metagenome (GOLD analysis project Ga0302157, IMG submission 193502) | Peat permafrost microbial communities from Stordalen Mire near Abisko, Sweden - I_Bog_N3_3 | ecosystem: Environmental > Terrestrial > Soil > Wetlands > Peat | place: Sweden: Abisko, Stordalen... | reverse complement strand
CCGGTCGGGCGATGCGTTCCATTGCGCCAACATGGCGGGCACCCACAAAAACGGCGGCGTGCTGGCGGTGTCGGGTGACGACCACGGCGCGCATTCTTCCACCTATCCGCACCAGACCGAATACGTGTTCCAGAACTGCTTCATGCCGGTGCTGAACCCGGCCTCGGTGCAGGACGTGCTGGACCTTGGCCTGGCCGGCTGGGCGATGTCGCGTTTTTCCGGCCTGTGGGTGGCGATGAAGACCACAGCCGAGACGATGGAGCAGGCGGCAACCGCGATCGTCCGATCCAACCCCGCTTTCGTCACGCCGGATTTCCCGGTGCCCGCGCATGGGCTGAACTTCGACCATACCTTGCGCTTCCCCGCCGAACGCGCCGAACTGGAACGGCGGATGATCGAGGAGCGGTTGCCGGCCCTGCTCGCCTGGGCGCGCGCCAACCGGCTGGACCGGTTGATCGGCGGGTCCGACGACGCCCCGATCGGCCTGGTCACCGTCGGCAAGGCGCACGAGGACACGATGCACGCGCTGCGCCGGCTGGGTATCGACCGCCATCCGCAACTCGCCGTTTATAAGATCGCGATGACCTGGCCGCTGGAAACCGAGGGTCTCCGGCAGTTCGCCCGCGGCAAGCGCACCCTGCTGGTGATCGAGGAAAAACGCGGCTTCGTCGAAACCCAGATCCGCGACGCGCTGTACAACCTGCCGGCCGACGAACGCCCCGCGGTCAGCGGCAAGACCATGCCGAACGGCGAGCCGCTGCTGACCGCGCTGATGGAACTCTCGCCCGAGATCATCGCCGGCGGGCTGGCCAAATTCCTCGGCTCCGCGGGCCTGAACCTGCCGCTGCCCCCTGCCCCGGTCACTGCCGATCGTCCGCCCGGCCTGCTGCGCCGGGTGCCCGCGTTTTGCGCCGGCTGCCCGCACGCCACATCCACCAAGCTGCCCGAGGGCAGTTTCGCCAGCGCCGGCATCGGCTGCCACTTCATGGCGCTGGACGACGGCGACCAGACCCGGACCTTCACTCATATGGGCGGCGAGGGCGCGCCCTTCGTCGGCCTGTCCAACTTCACCGAGACGAAGCACATGTTCGCCAATATCGGCGACGGCACCTACATGCACTCCGGCATCATGGCGATCCGCCAGGCGGTCGCGGCGAAGACCCGGATGACCTACAAGCTTCTTTACAACGACGCGGTGGCGATGACCGGGGGACAGCCGGCGGAAGGCTCGCCCACGGTGACCATGCTGGCGGCCCAGGTCGCGGCCGAGGGCGTGAAGCGCATCGCCGTCGTTGCCGATGAGGCAGATCGGCTGCCGAAGGCCTCGGAACTGCCGCCGGGGACGACCCGGCATACGCGAGAAGACCTCGATACCGTGCAGCGCGCGCTGCGCGACTACGAGGGCACCTCGGTGCTGATCTACGATCAGGTTTGCGCGACGGAAAAGCGCCGCCGCCGCAAGCGCGGCACGATGGCGCAGCCGGCCCGGCATGTCGTGATCAACGAGGCGGTGTGCGAGAACTGCGGCGACTGCTCCACCCAGTCCGGCTGCATCGCAATCGAGCCGGTGGAGACGCCGCTGGGGCGCAAGCGGCGGATCAACCCGACCAGTTGCAACGTCGATCTGTCCTGCCTGAAGGGCTTCTGCCCGAGTTTCGTCACCCTGGACGGCCCGCCGGCGGCGCCGTCCGCCGATCCGCGCTGGCAGGCTCGGGAAGCCGAGTTGGGGGCGGGGTTGCCGCTGCCGGTGCTGCCGGCGTTGGGGGTCTGGCGAGGCTTGTTTGCCGGCATTGGCGGCGGCGGGATCGTCACCTCCGGCGCCATCCTGGCCATGGCCGCGCATTTGGAAGGCCGCGCGGTGAAGACATTGGACTTCACCGGGCTGGCGCAGAAGAACGGGGCGGTGGTCGCGCACGTGCAGATCGCGGCGGACGCGGCGGCGCTGGACGTCGTGCGCATTCCGCTGGGCATGGCCGATGTGATGCTGGCCGCCGACCTCGCGGTGGCCTGCCAGCCCGGCGTGCTGGAGCGGAATGCACGCAGCGGTGTGGTGATCGGCAATCTCGATCTGGCCTCGAACGCCGATTTCAAGCGCGACGCCTTGTTGTCCATCGACGCGCTGCTGCATCGGCGCACCATCGAGAAGGTGACGGATTCCCGAGGTTCGGTGTGGCTGCACGGGGTGCGGCTGGCGGAGACATTGTTCGGCAACGCGCAGGCGATGAACACCTTGCTGCTGGGGCTGGCCTGGCAGCGGGGGCTGGTGCCGGTCGGGGAGGCGTCCATCCTGCGCGCGGTGGAGCTGAACGGGGCCGCGGTGGGGCTGAACAAGCGGGCCTTCCTGTGGGGGCGGATCCTGGCCGACCAGCCGGACCTGATGGCCGAGGTGCTGGGCGAAGCGGCCGATGCGCCGGCACTGGCACTGCCGGACCTGATCGCGGTTCGCTCAGCCGCGCTGGTGGCCTACCAATCGCGCCGTTATGCGAAACGCTACGCTGCACTGGTGAAGGACGTGGAAGCGAAGGAAACCGCGGTCTTCGGCAAGCCCGGCAAGTTGACGCGTGCGGCGACCGAGGGGCTGTTCCGGGTGATGGCCTACAAGGACGAGTATGAGGTGGCACGCCTGCACGCGGCGGCTTCCTACGGGCCGGGTGCGGTGTTCCACATGTCGCCGCCGCTGCTATGGCGGATGGATCCGGCCACGGGCCGGCGCGGCAAGATCGCGATCCCCGGTTGGCTGGCTGCGCCGATCTTCCGCGTGCTGCGGTTCGGCAAGATCCTGCGCGGCACCGGGTTGGATGTGTTCGGCCGGCAGGTGGAGCGGCGGGCGGAGCGCGCGCTGGTCGAACAATATATCGGCGACCTGCGCGCCGCACTGGCGGTGCTGTCGCCGGCGACGTTGGACACTGCGGTCGGGCTGGCGGAATTGCCGGACCTGATCCGCGGCTTCGGGCCGGTCAAGGACGCCGCCCGCGCCAAGGCCGAGGTGCGGCGGTCGGCGCTGCTGACGCGGCTCTATCAGGTTCCGGAACCCGCTCTGATGAGCGCGTCGCGCATGTTCGCCGTGACTGGAAAGCCTTCCCCGTCATGACCGGCTTATGCAGATGCCAATGCGGTGCTGCCCGACCATGGCCCCCCGGCCGCGGGCACTGACCGCGTGACCGGCGCCGCGAAAGGGAGGCGCCGAAATCGGCAACGATCACCCGCGGCCGATACGACATGCCGCTGTCACTCTGCCCCCGGACGTCCGGTTTGCCCCGTGGCCTCGGCCAGCCTGTCCGCCGGACGGTTCCACCACCCGCCGCCCAGCGCCTGGAACAAGGCGGCGGTATCGGCCAGGCGACCGGCCTCGGCCTGCACCAGCGCCAGATGCGCCTGCTGATAGGTGTTCTGGGCGTTCAGCAACGCCAGGTAGGCGACCTGCCCCAGCTCCATCTGGCGCCGGACGATGTCCAGGCTGCGCGCGGCGGCCCGCTCGCTGGCGACGGCCGCGGCCAGCGCGCCGGCATCCGACTGCAAGGCCCGCAACGTGTCGGCGACGTTCTGGAACGCCGTCAGCACGGTGCCGCGGTACTGCGCCGCGGCCTGATCGAAGCCGGCCTGCGCCGCCCGCTGCTTATGCAACAACGTGAAACCGTCGAAGATCGGCCCCGTCAGGCCGCCGGCCAAGGTCCAGAAATTCGTCCCCGGTGTGAACAGGTTGCCGGCGGTCGAGGCACTGTTGCCGATATTGGCGCTCAAGGTGATCTGCGGCAGGCGCGCGGCGACCGCCATGCCGATCTGGGCGCTGGCGCTGTGCAGGCTGGCCTCCGCCGCGCGCACGTCCGGCCGCTGCGCCACCAGCTTCGAGGGCAGGCTGACCGGCAGTTCGCGGGGCAATTGCAGCGACGCCAGGTCGAAATGCGCCGCGATCTCCTCGCTGGGCATGCGCCCCGCCAGCGCGGTCAAGGCATCGCGCTGCAGCGCCAACTGCTTTTGCAACGGCGGCAAGGCCAACTGCGCCTGGGCCAGCGCTGCCTCCTGCGCCGCCACGTCGGCCCCGGCCGCCTGGCCCAGGCTCTCCTGGCGATGCAGGATGGCCAGCAGATCGGTCTCGATCGTGATGGTCTGCTGGGTGGCCTCGATCTGGCCGCGCAGCGAGGCTTCCTGCACCGCGCCGCTGACCACGTTCGATGTCAGGGTCAGGTAGGTCGCCTCGAGTTCGAAGCGCTGGTTATCCGCCTGGGCCTGCTGCTGTTCGACCGCGCGCCGGTTGGCGCCGAACACGTCCGGGACGAAGGACACGTTCAACTGTGGGGTGATCAGGCTGTAGTACGGGTTGCCCGTCGGACCGGCCGGCGACAGGGCCGCCGTTGGTGTCAGGTTGCGGCTGGCCGAGAGTTCGCCCGACACCGACGGGAAATAGAACCCGCGTTGCGCCAGGGTCAGTTCGTGCGCCTGCCGCAGCGCCGCCTTTGCCGCTGATATCGTGGGGTTGGCTTTGATCGCCTGCTCGACCAGGTCATTCAGCGCGGTGGAGTGGAAGATATCCCACCACTGCGCGGGAATATCCTGCCCGGGGACGAAATGCTGCGCCGCGCCGAACCGGTCGTTGGCGGAGGCGGTTTGCGGCGCCAGCGTTTCCGGGGTGTAGCTGGCCACCGCGGGCGGGGCAGGGGTCGTGAAGTCCGGCCCGACCGAGCAGGCGCTCAGCAGCGCCGGGATGGTCAGACGCGTGGCGCGCCGGGAGAACACGTCGATCGGCACCCGCCACATCCGCACCTGGCAGGTGCGCAGGATGGCGGCAATGCGGTCCAACCCGCCTTCGATCACCGCATTGCAGAAGGTCATCATCCGAATTCCATCCATGGCTGCGATGCCGAACAGGGCGACGAAGCCGGTCGCGGCCGAGACACTGAAGGGCATCGCTGTGGCATAGAGCGCAAAGATGCCACCGATCAACGCCATCGCGATGACACTGGCCTCCGAATCTGGGCGGGAGATAGCGCGCCGGCTCCTCCCGGCCGATGACCGGCGCGAAACGGCGCCACGTCAAATCGACACCACCCGAAATCGCGGAAGAACCCCTGTCATTCAATCAGGCTCCGATCGCGTTCGTTGTTGGTATGGCCGGTCCGATCCTGCATCGGGATTTTCAGAGCGCCGTCCGGGACGTCAGTTCGTCCGCGGTTTTCAACACGGCGTTAGCCAGCGGCCGGGGCCGCACCGCCATGGGTGAAAATGGCCAAGGGTCTGGCGCCATGGTGGTGAGGGGCTGGACGCGCTATTTTTCATGGCAGGACGTGCGGAGGGCCACGGAGGTCAATATTAACGAAAAACAACAGAACTGCCGAGGCCGCGCCCACGGCCGAACCACAGGCGAAGGCCGGCCGGACGTCTGGAGTCTGACAGTAACGGCGCCGCCGTGGCCCTTGTGGCCCTTCGCACGTCCTACCATGAAAATGGAACCAACCGCTCGTCACTCCCGCGCCAAGGCTTATTGCGACCGGCTTCGGCCGGGTATTGCGTGGCGTTCAGGCCCACGCGCTCATGTCGTGAACCAGCCCCATCGCCTTCGTGGGCTTCGAGCCTTCGTGGTCAATAAACCGTATCCGCAAGAACCTGACCGATCCGCCTGGAGCACCGGCGACGATGAGCGGGTCCGTGAACCGTCTGAAGGTTATTTTCCACCACGAAGGCACTAAGTCCCGCAGGTTAAAGACCCGGACAAGCAAAGCGTCCCGCCCGTCGCTGCCATGGGGGCAGCTGCCGTGCCATTTTCACTCATGGCGGTGCGGGCCCGGCCGCTGGCTAACGCCGTGTTGAAAACAGCGGACTTGCGGACGCAACCGGCGATGCCAGATCGATTCGCGTGACGAAGCGGGCCAGCAATACCAACAACGAACCAGATAAGAAAGTTCAATTAACCCGGTCAGGATCGTTCGCATGACAGCGGATTGTCGTGATGCAACAAAAAGATGCGTTTCCCGGCGGTCCGGAGACGCGGCACGCCGATGGCGGAGACAAGCGGGATTCCGCGCCTTGCATGCCAGACCGCCCGACCCCCGATGGCGCGTGCAAATCTGCCGGCCAGAGGTTGCCAAACGGCCACAGACATTTCCGGTTTGTCCCCGCTGCACCGCCCGTGTCACACTTCCACACGGACGGGGAGACAAGGGATGATCGCTCGCAATCACGATGCGCCGGGGCGGCTGGCGCGCCGCCGCCTTCTGGCTGGCGCGACCGCCGGAGCCCTGCTGGGCGTTCCGGTTCGCGGACGTGCGGCCGCAACCGTCACCATGCAGATCGGCTGGATCGCCAGCGGCAACCAGTTGGGGGAGATCGTCGCGCGCCGGTTGGGCTATTTCGACCAGGAGGGCCTGACCCTGGAGATCCTGCCGGGCGGGCCCAACAATGACGGGGTGGCCATCGTCGCCTCGGGCAGAGCCGCCGTGGGGCAATTATCGTCGAGCCCGTCGCTGATGCTGGCGGCCTCGCAGGATATCCCGATCACCTGCTTCGCGGCCGGCGCCCAGCAGCATCCCTATGCGTTCTTCTCGCTGCCGCGGGCGCCCGTGCGGGTGCCGGCCGACTTCCGCGGCAAGAAGGTTGGGATCCAGGCCACCGGCGTCATCCTGCTGCGCGCGCTGCTGGCCAAAAACGGCATCGACGCAAACGACGTGGAGATCGTCACCATCGGTTCGGACATGACACCGCTGATGACCGGCCAGGTCGATGTCGTGACCGGCTGGACCAGCAATACCACCGCGATCCGGGTGCTGGGACCCGATGTCGTGGTGCTGAAGCTGTGGGATGCCGGTGTACGACTGTATGCGCTACCCTATTATGCGACAACCGACACCCTGCGGTCGGAAGCCGACGTGCTGGCGCGCTTCCTCAAGGCCACCGGCCGCGGCTGGGCCTATGCCCACGCCAACCGCGACAAGGCGGTCGAGTTGCTGGTGCGGGAACTCCCGAACCTGGTTGCCGCGGACGAACGGGCGGCCGCCGATGTCATGCTGGCGGCCGTGTTCACCGCGGCGACTCGGGACGAGGGCTGGGGCACGATGGACCCGGCAGTCTGGCAGGAGCAGATCGGCATGTGGTCGCAACTCGGCCAGTTCTCCAAACGCACACCGGCACTGTCGGAGGTGATGACGATGCAGGTGCTGGAGGCAACCGCCGGCGACCGCCCCCGCATCGGATGACCGCGGCGCTGGCCTGCGACGGGGTCTCGGTTCGCTTCAACAGCGAACAGCGGGCGGTCACGGCGCTGCACGACGTGTCGGTCACCGTGCCGCCGGGTGGCTTTCTGACCCTTCTCGGCCCGTCGGGGTGCGGCAAGTCCACCTTGCTGCGCGTGGTCGCCGACATCATCCAGCCCAGCGCCGGAACCGTCCGCGTGCTGGGCCAGACCCCCGCCGCGGCGCGCCGCAACCGGCAGATCGGGTTCGTGTTCCAGGACGCCGCCCTGCTGCCCTGGCGGACCGCGCTGCAGAACGTCCGCCTGCCGCTGGAAGTCGGCCGCCGTCCCGCCTTGCCGCCGGGGGACCGCACGCCGGAGGACCTGCTGGCGCTGGTCGGGCTGAAAGGCTGGGAGAACGCGCTGCCGCACCAGTTGTCCGGGGGCATGCGCCAGCGGGTCTCGATCGCGCGCGCGCTGCTGGGCGGCCCGCGCCTGCTGCTGATGGACGAGCCCTTCGGCGCGCTGGACGAAATCACCCGCGACCGACTGAATGAGGAGCTGCTGCGGATCTGGCAGCAAACCGGCACCACCGTCCTGTTCGTGACCCACAGCATCTACGAGGCGGCCTTCCTCGGCCGGCAGGTGATGGTGATGGCCGCCGCACCCGGCCGGGTGCAGGCGATCATCGATGTGGACCTGCCCGAACCGCGGTCGCTGGCGCTGCGCGAAACCGCTGCGTTCGTCACCTTGGCATCGCGGCTGCGCCGCACGCTGGAGACCGGGTGATGGACGCACCCGCCGATGCGGCTTGGCTGGGGGCGATGCGGCGCGCGCGCTGGCGCCGGCGGCTGCTGCCGCTGCTGGGGGGCGGGATCCTGCTGTTCACCTGGTGGGCGGTCGTCGCCGGGTTGCATGTGCGGCCCTTCATCGCGCCCTCGCCCTGGGTGGTGGCGCAGACGCTGGCCGCGAAGTGGGCGATGCTGCTGCAGAACCTGCTGCCGACCGCGATCGAGTCGGTGCTGGGTTTTCTTCTCGGCAACCTCGCCGCGCTGCTGATCGCGGTGGCCTTCGTGCACAAGAAGACGCTGGAGGCGACGTTCTTCCCCGTCGCGGTGCTGATCAACGCGATTCCGGTGGTGGCGAAGGCGCCGATCCTGCTGTTGCTGCTGGGCAACGGCCTCGCGCCGAAGATCGCGATCGCCGCGCTGATCTGCTTTTTCCCGACCCTGGTGAACATGGTGCGCGGGCTGGAAGCGGTCTCGCCCCAGGCCATGGAGCTGATGCACGTGCTGTCGGCGACACGATGGGAGGTGTTCTGGAAGCTGCGATTGTTCGCCAGCCTGCCGTTCCTGTTCTCCGCGCTGCGGATTTCCGCGAGCACCGCCGTGGTCGGCGCCATCGTCGGGGAGTGGATCGGCTCGCAGGTCGGCATCGGGGCGCTGATCGTGCAGGCGACCTATAATTTCGATTCGGCTTTGTTATACGCGACGGTGTTCGTCGGGTCGTGTTTCTCGGTCGGGTTCTTCATGCTGATCACCCTGGCCGAACGGCTGTGCGTGCGCTGGCAGCCGGAGGTGACGCGACATTGACCCCGGCCGGCTGCGGCTGGCGCTTTTTCCCTTGACACCATACCGACTGGTCGGTATCAGACATACCAACTGGTATGGTATGGGCTTATGGCCGCTCAGGTGCAGCACGACTCCAAGACGCGGCTTTTGAACGCGGCGCTGCATGTCGTCCGTTCCAAAGGGTACGCCGCGTCGACCGTCGATGATATCTGCGCCGCGGCGGGCGTGACCAAGGGCAGCTTTTTCCATCACTTCAAGACGAAGGACGAACTGGCGCTCGCGGCCGCGGCGCATTTCTCCGCGATGGCGGAAAGCCTGTTCGCCACGGCCCCGTATCACGACCTGTCCGACCCGCTGGAACGCCTCCTCGGCTATGTCGATTTTCGCGCCCATCTGCTCCTCGGTGAGCTGCCCGATTACACCTGCCTGCTTGGCACGCTGGTGCAGGAGACCTATGCCACCCACCCCGACATTCGCGCCGCCTGCGAGGCCGGCATGTCCGCCCATATCGCGGCCATCGTGCGCGATGTCGAAGCCGCGAAAGCGCTCCATGCGCCGGGTGCGCCATGGAGCGCGGAAAGCGTCGGTTACTTCATCCAATCGGTTTTGCAGGGCGCATTCATTTTTGCCAAAGCCAGGCAAGGCCCCGAAGTCGTGCGCGACGGCCTCGCGCATTTGCGGCGATACCTGACGCTGATCTTCAACCGGCCGCCAGCAACCCAGGGAAGGAAATCAGGATGACCCCGAAAATCACGGTCGAAACGACAATTGCGGCGCCGATCGAAAAGGTCTGGCAGGCATGGAATACGCCGGACGATATCAAGCAGTGGAATGCCGCGTCCGATGACTGGCACACGACCGCATCTTCCGTGGACCTGCGGGTCGGCGGCGGCTTTTCATCGCGCATGGAAGCGAAGGATGGCAGCATGGGCTTCGACTTTGCCGGAACCTATACGAAGGTCGTCGAGCACAGGCTGATCGAAAGCACGTTTGGGGACCGGCTGCTGCGCGTCGAGTTCATTCCGATCGGTAACGGCGTCACCGTGCGGGAGACGTTCGATGCGGAAAACACGTTCCCCATCGAGCAGCAGCGCGCCGGCTGGCAGGCCATTTTGAACAACTTCAGGAAGCATGTTGAAACGGAACGTTCAGCCTGATCGGGGTGCATCCAAAATCAGGAGGCTGCCATGAATTCCCGCTATCGTTGGGTCATCGTCGCCGTTGGCGCGTTTATGGGTTGTGTCGCGATTGGCTCGATCTTTTCGTTGCCGGTTTTCCTGCAGCCGATGTCAGTCGCGACCGGCTGGTCACGTACCGAGATTTCGCTGGCAATGACGATCAACTTCATCACGATGGGCATCGCCAGTTTCGGCTGGGGCATGTTGATGGACCGGTTCGGTCCGCGCATCGTCGTGCTGACCGGCAGTTCGATCCTGGGGCTTGGTCTGATCCTGGCAAGCAGAGCATCCTCGGTCGGGCAGTTCCAGCTCATCCATGGCGTACTGGTCGGGGCTGGCGGCGGGGCGATCTTCGCGCCGCTGATGGCGACCGTGACAGGTTGGTTCGACCGGCATCGCAGCCTGGCGGTTTCGCTGGTTTCCGCCGGCATGGGCGTGGCGCCTTTGACCGTCGCGCCGATCGCGGCGCGTCTTGTGTTGATATATGACTGGCGTTTCGCCCAACTGCTGATTGGTCTTGCGGTTTGGCTGTTGCTGCTGCCGGCCGGTTTGCTGGTGCGCCGCGCGCCCGGCCTCACGGGCGGCAAGGCCGGCCGTTTGTCACCCGAACCGCGCATGAGCGTGCGGGCTGCGCTGACATCGCCGCAATTCGTCGTGCTGGCGCTCACTTATTTTCTGTGCTGTGCGACGCATTCCGGTCCGCTGTTCCACACCGTCAGTTATGCGATCGCCTGCGGTCTGTCGGTGACGGCGGCGGTATCCATCTACAGTTTGGAAGGACTGGCCGGGCTGGTCGGGCGCATCGCGTTCGGATTGCTGGGTGATCGGTTTGGCGCGAAGCGGACATTCGTTTCGGGGCTGCTGCTGCAAGCGGGCGCGGCCGGGTGCTATGTCTTTGCGCGCGAGCAGTCCGAATTCTACGCGGTGGCGGCGGTTTTCGGCTTCGCCTATGCGGGCGTGATGCCGCTGTACGCGGTGCTGGTGCGCGAGAATTTTCCTCTGCCGATTATCGGAACCGTCGTCGGCGCGGCGTCCATGGCGTCGAGCATGGGCATGGCGCTGGGGCCGCTGGCTGGTGGGGTGATTTTCGACATGTATGGGACATACGGGTGGTTATACGTCGGTTCCTTCCTGATCGGGCTTGGAGCGGCCGCGATCATGCTCACCTTCAGGCCGGCGCCGTCACCGGGGCCCGCCGGGCAATTTCAGCCGTCCACGTAGGGTCCAACCTCGCCAGGCGAATTTCTCCCGGCCGCGGCCATCCGCCGGTGGCTCGACCATGACGAATTGGCGACGGTTTTCCAGTCGCGCCTAAAATGCGCTACGCCGCCACCTCCGGCGGGCGGGGCGGCTGGTCGGTGATCATCTCCACCCGGCCGGTGATCTGGCCGCCGTCTTCCACCTGCAACCGCCGGCACCGGGCGGTGCCCAGGACCCGGCCGGTGGCACGCACGATCAGGCCGCCGCGCGCGTTCAGGGTGCCGTCGATGGTGCCGGCGACTTCGGCGTCTTCCACCTCGGCTTCGCCCTTGAACATGCCGCCCGGCGCGATCGCCAGTTCGGTGGCGTGGATCATATTGGCCTCGACCGTGCCTTCCACCACCAGGCGTTCGGCGTCCTGCACCACGCCCTGCACGCTGATGCCGCGGCCGACGACCAGCGTGCGACGCTCCGCCGGGTCACGGGCGGGGGGGCGCGGCACAGCGGGCAGGACGCCGGGGCGCGCCGAAGGCGGTGTCGGCGCCGGCGGCAAAGCGGAAATTGGCGAGAGGGGCGGTCGGGACATGGCTGGCGCTTCCTTGGGCGGGGCGGGACGATAGGGAGGCACGCCCAGGCCGCTGTCCAGCGGCCCGCTTTTCATGCCCTTGCTGGGCTGGAGCGTCTCCAGACTGCCAGTCTCTGGCGGATCGCTCAGCCTGTCCGCCAGGGTTGTGCCTGGCGGAACGGGCTGGGTTTCGTCGCGCTTGCGGAGTTTGAACAAGAATCCCCCATCTGAGTGACGAAGTGTGCTGGCGCGGCTTACACGCCGCGGCGTTCGGGAACAACCATCGAGCGCGGGTTATCCACAAGGATTGGCAACTCATGCGCGCAGAGTCGGCGAAACCGCCTGGTCCAGCGCGTGCACCATGGCCGCCGTGCCGAGAACGGGCACCAGCAGGTTCACCAGCGGGACGGTGCTGGCGATCGCCATCACCGCGCCCTGCACCAGCACCACGGGACGAGCCGAACGGTACAGCGCCTCGGCTTGCGGGCGTGGCATCCGGCGCATCGCGACGGCGACAAACAGTCCCCTTCCGATGGCGAAGGCCGAGACCGCCCAGCTCAGCAGCAGCCCGATCCCCGGCAGCAGCAACGCCAGGACCAGGGCGAGCACCTGCAGCCCCAGGACCCGCATCCCGAGGGCCAGGCTGTCCCAGAGCTGATCGAGCCAGGGGGCACCGCTGGGCGGCGGCAGGTTGGGGTAGAACCGCCGCTCCACCGCGCGCGCGATGCGGTCGAAATAGAGCGTGCCGATCACCGCGGCGAGCGGCAGGAACAGCCAGAGCACCAGCAGCGATGCGCCGACCGAGCCCACCAGGTCCGCCGCCCAGGCCAGCGGCCCGTGCCAGTCCAGCAGATGATGCACCGACCAGACCGCGCCAAAATACAGCGCGACGGAGCAGGCGGCGGACCACAGCAGGCTTCCGAGAACAACGCCGAGGAAACTGCCGTCGCCGAGCTGGCGGATGGCGCAGGCCGTGGGGGTCAACAGGCTCAACATGATGCCGCCCTAGGTAGCCCAGTTTCGCTCTGGTGCAAAACCGCGCTAACCTGACGCCAACCGGCAAACGGAGGAACGCCATGAAAATCGTCAAAATCGAGGACCTGCATTGCGACGCCGGCTGGCGCACCTTCTCCTTCCTGAAGGTCACCACCGACGACGGCATCGTCGGCTGGTCGGAATACACCGAGGCCGACGGCAGCCGCGGCCTGACCGCCGTCATTTACGGCCTGGCCGAACAGCTGATCGGCCAGGACCCGCGGCCGGTGCAGAAGATTGCCTCCACTTTGTGGGTCAAGCAGGTGCAGGCGCCGGGCGGGATCAATTCGCGCGCCATCGCCGCGATCGAGAACGCGCTGCTCGACATCAAGGGCAAGGCCCTGGGCGTGCCGGTCTATGAGCTGTTCGGCGGCCCGATCCGGGAGCGGATCCCGGTGTACTGGTCGCATTGCGGGTCCTACCGCGTGCGCAACCACGAGCTGGTCGGCGTGCCGCCGCTGCGCACCTATGACGACATCGCCGCCCTCGGCGCCGAGGTGAAGCGGCGCGGGTTCAAGGGGTTGAAGACCAACATCCTGCCCTTCGATGGGGAAAAGCTGACCAATTTCGGCCCCGGCTTCGGCCGCTCCCCCGGGTTTCCCGAACTCAACTGCGACCGCTCGGTGCTGCAATCGCTGCGCAGGCAACTGGCGGCCTTCCGGGAGGGCGCGGGGCCGGACATGGGGCTGCACCTGGACGTGAACTACCACTTCAAGACCGAGGGCTACCTGCAGATCGCCAAGGCGGTCGAGCCGTTCGACATGACCTGGCTGGAGATCGACACCTGGGACCCGCAGTCGCTGGCCCTGATCCGCAGCAAGGCGCCCTGCCCGATCGCGTCACTGGAATCGGTGTGCGGGCGGCGGGCGTTCCGACCCTTCCTGGACGCCTACGCGACCGACGTCGCCATCATCGACGTGATCTGGAACGGCTTCCTGGAATCGGTGAAAATCGCGTCCATGGCCGAGGCCTACGAGGTGAACGTGGCGCCGCACAATTACTACGGCCATCTGTGCTCCGCGGTCAGTGCGCATTTCTGTGCGGTGGTGCCGAACTTCCGGGTTATGGAGATCGATATCGACAGCGTCGCCTGGCGCGATGAGCTGTTCATCAACGCGCCGGCCATCGAGGACGGCGAGCTGATCATTCCGGCTGGCCCCGGCTGGGGGGTGGACGTCAACGAAGCGGCGGTGCGCGCGCATCCGCCCAAGGAGCGGTGAACTGTGACCGAACTGACATACGACATCCTGGGCATCGGCAACGCCATCGTCGATGTTGTTGCGCGCAGCGACGACAGCTTCCTGTCGCGCCACGACATGCACAAGGGTGCGATGGCCCTGGTGGACGCGCCCACCGCGGCGGCGATCTATCTGGCGATGGGACCGGGGCTGGAGAGCAGCGGCGGATCGGCGGCGAATACCTGCGCGGTCGCGGCGCTGCTGGGGTCCCGGGTGGCCTATCTCGGCAAGGTGGCCGACGACCAGTTGGGCCAGGTATTCCGCCATGACATCAATGCGGTGGGGGTCCACTTCCCCTCGGCGCCGCTGATCGGCGGGCCGCCGACCGCCCGTTGCCTGATCCTGGTCACACCGGACGGACAGCGCACGATGAACACCTTCCTGGGCGCCTGCGTCACCTTGACCGAGGACGATGTCGATGAGGACCTGGTTGCCGCGGCGGCGGTGACCTACCTGGAGGGGTACCTGTTCGATCCCCCCGCCGCCCAGGCGGCTTTCCGGCGGGCGGCGACGGCGGCGCATGCGGCGGGGCGGCAGGTGGCGCTGTCGCTGTCGGACGCGTTCTGCGTCAACCGCCACCGCGACGCATTCCGCGACCTGGTGGCCGGGCACGTGGATATCCTGTTCGGGAACGAGACGGAAATCACCGCGCTGTATGAAGAAAACACCTTCGATGCCGCCGCCGAGGCGGCTCGTCGGGATGTCGATCTGGCGGTGCTGACCCGGTCGGAGGCCGGCAGCCTGATCCTGCGCGGCGCCGAGATGGTGGAGATCGCGGCGGAACCGGCCAAGGTGGTGGATACCACCGGCGCCGGGGATGCCTATGCCGCGGGGTTCCTGGCGGGGCTGACCGGGGGGCGGTCGTTGCCCGCCTGCGGGCGGCTGGGGTCGATCGCGGCGGCGGAGGTGATCAGCCATTACGGCGCGCGTCCGGAATCGGATTTGCGGAAGCTGGTCGCGGCGGTGACGGGCTGAGGATTCGGAGGGGTATGATGAACCGGCGACAATTTCTGGCGGCGTCCGCCGTCCTGCCTTTGGTTCGCCAGACCCGGGCAGCCGAATCCGACCCGGTGCCCGCCTGGCGCCACTTCGCGGTGACGACCCGGGTCGTCTTGCGGGACTCGTTCGGTCCGGCCCAGCTTTTTCTGCCGCTGGCCCAGACCGCGGCCGGCTACCAGACCGTGCTGGACCTGCAGTGCCAGGGCAACGGGCACAACGAGATGGTGCGCGACCAGCGCTATGGTGCGGCGATCCTGCGCAGCACGTGGGAGACTGGCGGCGAACCGCAGCAGCTCACGGTGGTGCAGACCGTTGCGACGCGCGACCGCGGCGATCTGCCGTTCGTTGCACTGACCGAAGCCGAACGGCGCTTCTGGACCGCGCCGGCCCCCAGCGCGCCAACCGATGGCATCGTGCGCGCCACCGCAGAGCATGCGATGGCCGGACATACCACGCCGCGTGAGCGGCTGCGCGCGCTGTATGACTGGGTGGTGGACACCACGTGGCGCAATCCGGCCACGCCCGGCTGCGGCCTCGGCGATGTGAAGGCGATGCTGGAGACGGGCAATTTCGGCGGCAAATGCGCCGACATCAACGGCCTGATGGTCGGCCTGGCCCGAGCCGCCGGATTTCCGGCGCGCGATGTGTATGGGATCCGGGTGGCCGATTCGCGTCTGTTTCCCTCGATCGGCAAGAGCGGTGACATCAGCAAGGCGCAGCATTGCCGGGCGGAAGTGTTCCTGGAGGATACGGGCTGGTTTCCGGTCGATCCGGCGGATGTGCGCAAGGTGGTGCTGGAACAGAAGCTGGCGGTCGACAGTCCGGCGGTGCGGGGCCTGCGTGAACGGTTGTTCGGCCAGTGGGAGATGAACTGGATCGGGTACAACAGCGCGACCGATATCGAATTGCCGGGTGCGGGCGAGCGGGTGCCGAACTTCGCGTTCCTGATGTATCCGTGCACCTTCACCGGGACGGGCCAGCCGGATACGCTGGACCCCGCACGGTACCACTACGAGATCACGTCGCGAGAGATTGTTACGTAACGAAAATCCCGGCTCTTCTGGCGATTACACGACGCGCCGGCCACCGCGCGCTCGTCCCGGTGGCCCGCCATCCATGACTTGCTTGCTGGCAGCGTCGAAGTCGTGGATGGCGACCTTCGTCGGCATGACGGGTGTGGTTGCGCCGCCCAAGAGCCGGTCGTTCGGGCGGTTGGTATCAGTCCACACCCCCGTGTGCCGGCCCCAAAGCCCGCCAGCGGGCGACATTCCGCTCGTGCGTCTCGAGGGTGCGGGCAAACACATGCCCGCCCGACCCGTCGGCCACGAAATAGAGGTCGTCGCTGTGTGCCGGGTGCAGCACGGCCAGCAAGCTTGCCCGTCCCGGGGCGCAGATCGGACCTGGCGGCAAACCCGCCCTGCGATAGGTGTTATAAGGATGATCCCGCTCCAGGTCCGATCGCGTGAGCCTGTGGTCGAGCAACCCACTCCCCCCGCTTGCCGCATAGACCACGGTTGGATCCGCTTGCAGCCGCATGCCGGCCTGCAGCCGGTTCAGATACACCGCCGCCACATGAGGCCGTTCGTCCGGCCGAGCGGTTTCGCGCTCGACAATGCTGGCCAGAACAAGCGCGTCATGGGGGGACTCCAAAGGTACATCCGGCGCTCGGCCGGCCCAGTCGGCCGCCAGTTCATGCGCCATCGCCGCTTGCGCGCGCCCCAGGATCGCGGCGCGGGCGGTGCCGTATTCATAATCGTAGGTCTGCGGCAGTACGCTGCCCTCATCCGGCGGTGGCACCTCACCGGTCGCCGCGTCGATGTGGTTGATCACGCCGGCGATCTGCTGCGCCGACAGGCCCTCGGCGATGGTGACATGATGCTGCACCGGTCGCGCGGTCCGCAGCACGGCCAGGACCTGGTACAGGCTCGCGTGTTGCGGAAAGGCGAATTCGGCGGCGTGCAGGGGCCCGTCGCGGCGGCTGATCCACACGGCGAGCCGGAATTGCAGCCGGCTGTCGATCAGCCCGGTGTCGTGAAGCGTTGCGGCCAACTGGTCGATCCCGCCATGCGGCACGACGATCGCGCGGGCCTCGGGCAGCGGGCCAGGCTGGTCCTCCCGATCCCGCAACCAGACCGTCGCATCGCCGAGACCGCCCAGCAAAACCACAACCCCCACCAGTGTCCACCACGCGAGGACCAGGCGACGGCGAATCACAGGCAGTCTGTCAACCGGGCGCGCGGAAGATCACCGAAGCGTTGGTGCCGCCAAACCCGAAACTGTTCGACAGCGCGACCTTGATATTCCGTTCCTGCGCCACCTTCGCCACACGATCGATCACGCTCGTTCGGCTTGGTTCGTCCAGGTTCAAGGTTGGGGGCGCCACCCGGTCGCGTACCGCGAGGATCGAGAAGATCGCCTCCGCCGCCCCGGCCGCACCCAGCAGGTGCCCGGTCGCGGACTTGGTGGAGGACATCGCCAGACCCTTGGCAGCGTCGCCGAACAGGCGCTCAACCGCCTCCAGCTCCAGATCGTCCCCCAGCGGTGTGGAGGTGCCGTGTGCATTGACGTACTGGATATCGGTTGGAGTCCAGCCGCCGTTCCGCATGGCCGCGCGCATCGACCGATACGCACCCTCGTGCCCCTCGGCCGGCGCGGTGATGTGGTAGGCATCACCCGACATCCCGTACCCGGCGACCTCGGCGTAGATTTTCGCGCCGCGCCGCCTGGCGTGGTCATATTCTTCCAGCACGACCACGCCGGCGCCTTCGCCCATGACGAAGCCGTCCCGGTCCTTGTCCCAGGGGCGGGACGCCTCCCGCGGACGGTCGTTGAAGCCGGTGGACAAAGCGCGCGAGGCGCAGAAGCCGGCGATGCCCAGTTCGCACACCGTCGCCTCGGCGCCGCCGGCCACCATCACGTCGGCATCGCCCCACATGATCAGCCGAGTCGCATCGCCGATCGCGTGCACGCCGGTCGCGCAGGCGGTCACCACGGCATGGTTGGGACCCTTGAAGCCATACTTGATGGACAGATGGCCCGATCCGAGGTTGATCAGCGCCGAGGGGATGAAGAAGGGCGACAGCCGCCGCGCCTTGCCCTGGTGGACCAGCAGCGACCCCTCATAGATCGTCTGCAAGCCGCCGATGCCGGACCCGATCATGACCCCGGTGGCGCAGCGATCCTCCTCGGTTTCCGGCTGCCAGCCGGAATCCTCGACCGCTTCGGTGCCGGCGACCAGCGCCAGATGGATGAAGCGATCCATCTTCTTCTGGTCCTTGACCGGAATCCACTCGCCGATATCGAGCCGGCCGTCCGCCTTGGTGCCCTGCGGCACCTGGCCGGCGACCTTGCATGGCACATCCTTCGTATCGAAGGACTGAATGGCCGAGATGCCTGATTCGGAATTGATCAGCCGCCGCCAGACATGCTCGACGCCGATTCCAAGGGGACAGGCGATCCCCATGCCTGTCACCACCACCCGACGCATGCGCTCAGTCCCCCTTCAGCTTCGTTCTGTCAGGCCGGCTTGCCCTGCTTTTCGATGTATTCGATCGCGTCCTTGACGGTGGCGATCTTCTCGGCGGCGTCCTCGGGGATTTCGACGCTGAACGCCTCCTCGAAGGCCATCACCAACTCGACCGTGTCCAGGCTGTCGGCGCCCAGGTCGTCGATGAACGATGCCTCCGGTGTGACTTTGTCTTCGTCAACACCCAGGTGCTCCACGACGATCTGCTTGATCTTGTCGGCGATTTCACTCATCGGCTCCGCAACTCCTCCGCTAGTGTCCCGTATCGGACAGTCCGTCCGGGCATGATCGAAAACCGGGCTGGTCCCGGCCTGTGACGCTGAAGACGACCCGGCGCCAATTGAATTCGCCGCGCGCTTAGCATGGATTGCGGACCGGAGGAAAGCCGCCGGGCCGCGGACCCGTCTTCTGGCGGTCCCTGCGTCCTTCTGGTCACAACATTGCCATCCCGCCATTGACGTGCAAAGTGGCGCCGGTCACCCAGGCCGCTTCGTCGGACGCCAGATAGGCCACCGCGGCTGCCACGTCCGCCGGCTGCCCCAGCCGTCCCAGCGGGATCTGTTCGGCGAGCTTGGTCTTCTGCGCGTCGTTCAGGGCATCGGTCATCGCGGTGACGACGAAGCCGGGGGCGACCACGTTCACGGTGATGCCGCGCGACGCGACTTCCTGCGCCAGCGCCTTGCTCATGCCGACCAGCCCGGCCTTGGCCGCGGCATAATTCGCCTGTCCGGCATTGCCGGTGGCGCCGACGATGCTGGAAATATTGATGATCCGCCCGCTGCGCCGCCGCAGCATGCCGCGAATCGTCGCACGCGCCAGGCGGAACGGCGCGCTGAGGTCGATGTCCAGCACCATCTGCCAATCGGCGTCGCGCATGCGCAGCGCCAGCATATCGCGGGTCATGCCGGCATTGTTGACCAGGATGTGCAGCGGGCCGGCGGCTTTTTCCGCTGCTTCCACCAGCGCATCCGGCTCCGCGGCGTCGCGCAGGTCGGCGGGGCAGACATGCGCCCGATCCCCCAGTTCGGCGGCCAGGGCTTCCAGCGCGTCGCGGCGGGTGCCGGACAGCGCGACGATGGCGCCCTGGGCGTGCAGCGACCGCGCGATCGCCGCGCCGATGCCCCCCGAGGCACCGGTGACCAGAGCGGGCTTGCCGTCGAGGCGGAACATCGCACGCTCCGTCACAGGGTTTTCAGCAGTGCTTCGATGTCCGCCGGGGACGCGGCGGACATCGCGGCGGCGTCCGGGCTGATGCGGCGGACCAGGCCGGCGAGGACCTTGCCGGCGCCCAGCTCGATGAAGCTGTCCACGCCGAGTTCGGTCATCGCCTGGACGCATTCGCGCCAGCGGACGGTGGCGGTGACCTGGCTGACCAGCAGCGCCGCGATTCGCTGGGGATCGGTTTCCTTGGCGGCCGAGACGTTGGCGATCAGCGGCACCACCGGGGCCTGCGGCGGGGTGGTTTCGAAGGCCTCGGCCATCGCGTCGGCGGCGGGTGCCATCAGGGCGCAGTGGAACGGCGCGGACACCGGCAGCAGCATGGCGCGGCGCACGCCCTTGTCGCGGGCGATTTCCACCGCCCGCTCGATGGCGCCGCGGTGGCCGGAGATGACGATCTGGCCGGCGCCGTTATCGTTGGCCGGTTCGATGACCTCGCGCGCCCCGGTGGGGCTGTCGGGGATTGGCGCGGCTTCGGCGCAGATCGCCTCGGCCTGGGCCATGTCGGCGCCGAGGAGCGCGGCCATTGCGCCCTGGCCGGGGGGAACGGCCTTTTGCATGGACTGCCCGCGCCGCTTCAGCAGGCGGGCGGCGGTGGCGGGGGTGAAGGCGCCGGCCGCGGCCAGGGCGCTGTATTCGCCCAGCGAGTGGCCGGCGACCACCGCGGCTTTCTGTTTCAGGGTGAAGCCGCCCTCCCGCTCCAGCACCCGCAGCACGGCCAGGGAGTGGGCCATCAAAGCGGGCTGGGTGTTCTCGGTCAAAGTGAGTTCCTCGCCGGGGCCTTCGAACATCAGCTTCGACAGCTTCTGTTTGAGGGTTTCGTCAACTTCCTCGAACACCTCCCGAGCCGCGGCGAAGGCGGCGGCGAGGTCGCGGCCCATGCCGACGGCCTGGCTGCCCTGGCCCGGGAAGATGAACGCGTGAACCGGCATGGACGAGGCTCCGACCTGGTTGCCTGATTGGGTGCCTGGAGGCAGCGCGACGCGGGGTAGCGGCGGCCCACGGGGCTGTCAAGGAAGCGTGACGGTGCCGCATTCCCGCGCCGGTGGTCAGGTCTGCGATCCTGCTCGGTTCCTGGCCTGGCGGGGCGGCGTGGCGGCCCGTCCTGGACCGGGGCAGTTCCTAACGTTGCCAAACTGTTTGACCGGGATCAAGGATCGCCGGGAGCCGATCATATCAACTGAAACTGGACGTGTGACGACCTGCAAGCAACTACCAGGGAAACGATCATGAAAATCGGCATGCTGCATCTGTTCGAGAATCCGGTCGGACGCACCGAACACGAGATCATCAAGGAACAGATGGAACTGATGTACGAAGCCGAAGTGCTGGGCTTCGATTCGGTCTGGCCGGCGGAGCACCATTTTTCGGAATATGGTTATTGCGCCTCGCCGCAGGTGAGCCTCGCGGCCGTGGCGGCCAGGACAAAGCGGATCCGGCTTGGCACCGGGGTCGTCGTGCTGCCGTTCCACAATCCGGTCCGCGTCGCCGAGGACTTTGCCTTCCTGGACCTGATGTCGGACGGAAGGGTCGATCTCGGTGTCGGCCGCGGCTATCAGCCGATGGAGTACCAAGGCTTCGGCATGGCCGACAAACAGGCCGACTCGCGCGCGATTTTCGATGAGGCGATCAACCTTGTCCGCCAGTGCTGGACGCAGGAACGCGTCACCTTCAAGGGGACGTATTACCAGGTCGAGGACCTGGTCGTGCGGCCAAAACCGCTGCAACAGCCGCACCCGCCGATCTATATGGCCTGCCTGTCGCCAGCGACGTTCCGGATCGCCGGCCGGTACGGGTTCAACGTGATGACCTCGGGCGCATTCGGGCTGACCGCGGAGCAGGCGACGCAGGGCATCGCCGACTACCGCGCCGGACGCAAGGAAGTCGGGCTCGATCCCGCGGGCGGCATCGTCGCACTGATGTTGAAGATTTACACCGGCGATACGATGGACGGGGCTCGGCGGGATTACGCCGGTCCCTGCACCTGGTACTATCGCACCATCGCGAAATATGTCGCCCCGCCCCCCGGTTCGGCGCCGGTTAAAAGTTATGAACTCTATGGCAATGCGCGCGGCCTGGCGCAAACGCTGGATTTCGAGCGGCTGGCGAACAGCCCCTTGATGGTGTGCGGCGACGTCGACCATTGCGTCGAGAAGCTGACCCGGGTCATCCAGACCTATGGCTTCGATGAGATGCTGTGCTGGACCCGCATCGGCGGGCTGGACTCCCGCAAGGTGCTGCGGTCGATGGAGCTCATGAGCGGCGCGGTGATGCCGCGGGTGCGAAAGGCGGTGACGAAGCTGGCGGCCTGAATGGGGCGAGCCCGGCCGAACTTTAATATGTCAGCGCTTGCGGCCGGACCGGCAAAGGCCCATCTAGCCACGATAGATCACGGTCAGCGTGGTTCCAGGCACTGGAAATACAGGTGCCGGCAATACCTGTCCGGGCCGCCTCGGCGCGCCTTTCGTTCCTTTCATTCAAGGCCGCCGATGACCAACGTTATGGCAACCAGCGACTCTGCCTCGCTCGTCGGGGCCGAGTCGCAGAAAAGCGCGATCCGCGCAATCCTGACCGCCCATCAGACACCGGTACTCGGCCGGAGCCTCGGCCAGTTGGCGTCCACTTTCCTGCCCTTCTTCGCCCTGATCGCGGCGATGTACGCGCTGCGGAACATCTCGCCGTGGCTCAGTCTGACGTTGACGATTCCGGCGGCCGGGCTGATCGTGCGGATCTTCATCATTCAGCATGACTGCGGCCACGGCGCGTTCTTTCGCAACAAGGCCGCGAATGAATGGCTGGGACGGTTCTGCGGCCTGATCACGATGACGCCCTTCGCCAACTGGCGGCGCCAGCATGCGAACCACCACGCGGTCTGGAACAATCTCGACCGGCGCGAGGGACTGGGCGATATCTACTCCACCTGCATGACCGTCGCCGAGTACCAGTCCCTGCCGGCGCGCAGCCGGTGGTGGCACAGAGCGATCCGCCATCCGCTGGTCGCGCAGCTTCTGCTGCCGCCGCTGGTGTTCGTGTTCCTGTATCGGGTGCCGTTCGACACACCGGTCGCGTGGCGCCGGGAATGGCTCAGCGTGTTCCTGACGGACGCTGCCATTCTGGCCGTGTTCACCGTGCTGGTGCTGCTGCTGGGGGCGGGGACGGTGGCGCTGGTGCAGCTTCCCACGATCGGCGTTGCGGCGATTATCGGGATGTGGATTTTCTCGGTGCAGCACCGCTTCGACACCGCGGTCTGGTCGCGCCAGGGCGACTGGAACGCGATGGGCGCGGCGCTGGAGGGCAGTTCACACCTCAAGCTGCCGCGGGTGCTGCAATGGTTCAGCGGCAATATCGGCTTCCACCATATCCATCACCTGCTGCCGCGCGTGCCGAACTACCGCCTGGAGGAATGTCATCGCGCCTGCGCCGACATCGCCACGCCAGTCCGGTCGCTGACATTTCTGCAGGCCTTGCGCGCGCCTGCTTATGCGTTGTGGGATGAAAAGGCGTCGCGGATGGTGCGGTTTTCGGACTTGCGGCGGCGCGGATAGGGGACAGCCGGCCATAACGAACTCTTTCCCCCTCCCCGTGTGGGAGGGGGTTAGGGGGAGAGGGCGCCGCCAGGAAAAGCGCCGAGGCCACAGGCAACCTTCCATCGACCCCTCCCCCCAACCCCCTCCCACAAGGGGAGGGGGAGAAGTTTTTTCTCCGCCCACACCGCTATTCTGATGCCTGTGGGGGACAGCCCCACCCGTCGCTCTACCCCCCGACGAACCGTTCCAGCCAGTGGATCGTGTAATCACCCGCCTGGAACGCCGGATCGTCGACGATCTGCCGGTGCAGCGGGATCGTCGTCTGGATCCCCACCACGGCGAACTCGTCCAGCGCCCGCCGCAACCGGTTGATGGCATCCAGCCGGGTCGGCGCGTGCACGATCAGCTTGGCGACCAGGCTGTCGTAATAGGGCGGCACGAAATACCCGGCATACAGCGCTGAATCCACCCGCACGCCCAACCCGCCCGGCGCGTGGAACATCGTCACCCGCCCAGGCGTCGGCATGAAGGTTTTCGGGTCCTCGGCGGTAATGCGGCACTCGATCGCATGGCCGGAGAACTGGATCTCCGATTGCACATAGCCCAGCGGCGCGCCGGCGGCGATGCGGATCTGCTCGCGCACCAGGTCGATGTCGCAGACCATCTCGGTGACGGGATGCTCGACCTGCAACCGGGTGTTCATTTCGATGAACGCGAAGTGGCCGTCCTGGTAGAGGAACTCCAGGGTGCCGGCATTGCAGTAGCCCAGCTTGCGCAGCGCCGCCGTCGCCGTGCGGCCCAGGGCCTCGCGCTGTTCGGCGGTGATCGCGGGCGAGCCGGCCTCCTCCAGCAGTTTCTGGTGCCGCCGCTGCAGGCTGCAATCGCGTTCGCCGAAATGCACAACGTTGCCATGGCTGTCCGCCAGCACCTGCAATTCGATATGGCGCGGCCGGTCGAGATATTTCTCGATATAAACGGAATCGTTGCCAAACGCGGTGCGCGCCTCGGTGCGCGCCAGGCGGAACGCATCCTCGAGCTCGGCCGGCTCGCGCGCCACTTTCATGCCACGCCCGCCGCCGCCCGCGGCGGCCTTGATCAGGACCGGATAGCCGATCCGGTCCGCAACGCTGCGCGCCGTTTCCATGTCCGGCACCGCGCCGTCGGAGCCCGCCACCAGCGGCACGCCGAGGCTCGCCATCGCCGATTTGGCGGCGATCTTGTCGCCCATCATGGCAATATGCGCCGAGGACGGGCCGATGAAGCTCACACCATGCGCCTCCACCATTTCCGCGAAGCCGGCATTTTCCGACAGGAAGCCGTAGCCGGGATGGATCGCGTCGGCCCCGGTGATCGAGGCCGCGGACAGGATCGCCGCGACGTTCAGATAGCTGTCCTTGGCCGGCGGCGGGCCAATGCAGACGCTTTCATCCGCCAGCCGCACATGCATCGCCTCGGCGTCGGCGGTGGAGTGCACCGCGACCGTCGGGATCCCCAGTTCACGGCACGCGCGCTGGATGCGCAGCGCGATTTCACCGCGATTGGCGATCAGGATTTTATGGAACAAGGGGGCGCCTATTCCACGATCATCAGAACTTCGCCGTACTCGACCGGCGCACTGTTCTGCACCAGAATGCGAGCCACGGTGCCGGCCTTCGGCGCCTTGATCTGATTGAAGGTTTTCATGGCCTCGATCAGCAGCAGCACCTGTCCGGCGGCCACCTGTTGGCCGATCGATACGAACACCGCCGATCCCGGTTCGGGCGACAGATAGGCGACCCCGACCATCGGGCTGGTCACCGCGCCAGGATGCGCCGCGGCCTCGGCTTCGATCGAGGCAGCGGTCTGCGGCAACGCTGCAACCGGCGCCACCGGCAGCGGCGCGGCGGCCATGGCAACCGCGCGCACGACACGGATACGGCTGTCCTTCTCGGCGATCTCAATCTCGGTCAACCCGGTTTCAGCCATCATCGCGGCCAGGGCTCGGATAGAATCCGGATCGGTTGGGATGCGGGTCAACGGTTTTCCTCCAGAATGTCGGCCAGGGCTTCCAACGCCATGGCATAGCCGCGGATCCCCAGCCCGCAGATCACCCCGGTCGCCGCCTTGGACACGAAGGAGTGATGCCGGAATTCATCGCGCTTGTGGATGTTGCTGATATGGACTTCGATCACCGGCAGTTCCACCGCGAGCAGCGCGTCCAGCAGGGCCACCGAGGTGTGGGAATAGCCGGCCGGGTTGATCACGATGCCCGCGGCGCGTCCGCGACAGTCCTGCACCCAGGTGATCAGCTCGCCCTCCCCATTGGTCTGGCGGAACTCGATCGCCAGGCCAAGCTGGTCCGCGGTGTCGGCGCAAAGCTGCTCGACGTCGTCCAGGGTGGCGCTGCCGTAGATGTGCGGCTGGCGCAGGCCCAGCATATTGAGGTTGGGTCCATTGAGGACGACAACCAATGGTCGGGGTTCGGAGTGGGACATGGCGTGCGGCCCCTAGCATAGCTGGGCGCCGCGGTCCAATCGGGCCGGCTGTCGCATCGCCGTATTCTCCTGGCGGTCCGGTTTGTGCCAGGATGCGGATCATAAGCTCCCGGGGGTCCCGTCCATGAACCACCTTCCCAATTCCACCGCCGAACGCGACATCGCGTCCCTGATCCATCCGGCGACCAATCTCGACACGCACCAGCGCACCGGCCCGATGGTGATCACCCGCGGCGAGGGCATCTATATCTACGACGAGGCTGGCCGGCGCTACCTGGACGGGCTGGCGGGCCTGTGGTCGGCCTCCCTGGGCTTCAGCGAGACGCGGCTAGCCGCCGCCGCGGCGCGTCAGATGGCGCTGCTGCCCTATTGTTCCCTGTTCGGCGGGCGGTCGCACAACCCGGCGATCGATCTGGCGGAAAAGCTGCTGACGATGGTGCCGGCCGGGCTGGACAAGGTGCTGTTCGCCAATTCCGGATCGGAGGCGAACGACCAGGCGGTCAAGCTGGTGTGGTACTATCACAACGCGATCGGCAAGCCGCGCAAGAAGAAGATCATTTCGCGCACGCGGGCCTACCACGGCGTCACCCTGTATGCCGCCAGCCTGACCGGGCTGCCGCCGAACCATATCGATTTCGATCTGCCGCTGGGCGGCGTGCTGCGCACCGACTGCCCGAGTTTCTACCACTATGGCGAACCCGGAGAGACCGAGGCGGCGTTTGTCGAGCGCATCGCCGGCAACCTGGAACAACTGATCATCCGCGAGAACCCCGACACGATCGGCGCCTTCATTGCCGAACCTGTGCAGGGTGCCGGCGGCGTGATCGTCCCGCCGCCGGGTTATTTCGAGCAGGTGCAGACGATCCTGCAACGCTATGGCATCCTGTTCATCGCCGATGAGGTGATCTGCGGCTTCGGCCGCACCGGCGGCATGTTCGGCTGCGACACGTTTGCCATCCGGCCCGACATCATGACGGTGGCGAAAGCGCTGTCCGCGTCGTACCA
>Ga0302157_10001669_pt1 | contig 26729 bp, 25 predicted proteins | sample I_Bog_N3_3_FD_193502 | JGI IMG/M metagenome (GOLD analysis project Ga0302157, IMG submission 193502) | Peat permafrost microbial communities from Stordalen Mire near Abisko, Sweden - I_Bog_N3_3 | ecosystem: Environmental > Terrestrial > Soil > Wetlands > Peat | place: Sweden: Abisko, Stordalen... | reverse complement strand
CGGCCCGAGTGCGGCCGAGGGCCTTCAGCCTTCCTCGGCTTCGATCACCAGCCGCACCCGCCGCGCCTGCCTGGCCTCGGTCTTGACGACGATGCGCAGCGGCCGCCCGGCGGGCAGTTCACGGCGAAAGTGGTAGTCCATCGAATCGGTGTGGCCCGGGTTCTCGGTGGGTGCGCGCCGAGCCCATTCAAGGCCGCCGTCCACGTCCACGCGCATGCCGTGCTGCGCACCCTCGGCGAGCCGCATCACGATGAAGCGGCAATCGATCTCGAAACGTCGCGTGCGCCAGGAATCGGCCGGAATCACCAGCGTGGCGACATCGCCGTCGCCGGCGTCGATGCGCCAGCGTTCGGGTTGGCCGGCGGCCGCCTGAGCGGGCGCGGCGGGAGCTGCTTTCTTCATGGGGCCGTATCTTGACGCAACAGGCCCTGACCCTTCATTGCGGCCCGGACGTCCCGACCCGGTAAACTCCGCGGCTTTGCGCGCTCCAACGCCAATGGTTGCCGACTCCACAGTGATTCCGTTTGCGTTCGAACTGAAAGACACCCGCCTGCCGCTGGTCACCGTGGTGCTGCACCAGGCCGATGCAGGCGTCCTTGCGGACGAATTGCAGCAGCGCCTGGGCGACACGCCCAACTTCTTCGACAACGACCCGGTCGTCATCGACCTGGCCCCGTTGCGCGACCACGCGGAGCCGATCGCGTTCGCCGAACTCGTGCTGGCGTTGCGGCAACACCGCATGCGGCCCGCGCTGGTCGCCGGCGGCAGCGCTCAACAGATGGCCGACGCGCTCGCCGCCGGCCTGCCCGCCGCGCCCGAGGCCGCACCGGCGCCCAAGCCCCGAACCGTCGAGGTGGAGCGCGAGGTGATCCGTGAAGTCGAGCGCGAGGTGCCGGTGCACGTGCCCACGCTGATCGTCGACAAGCCGCTGCGCTCGGGCCAGCAGGCCTATGCCAAGGGCGGCGACCTGATCGTGCAGGGCGCCGTCAACGCGGGCGCCGAGGTGCTGGCCGACGGCAACATCCATGTCTACGGCCCGCTGCGCGGCAAGGCCATCGCCGGCTCGCGCGGCAACACCGAGGCGCGCATCTTCACCACCTGCCTCGAGCCCGAACTCATCGCCATCGCCGGCGTCTACCGCACCACCGAGACGCCGCTGCCGGCCAACGTGGCCGGCAAGCCCGCGCAGGTGCGGCTGGTCGACGGCGTGCTGGTCATGACGCCGCTCAAGAGCTAACTTCATCAGAACTTCAGGACTGCATTCCATGGCAAAAATCGTCGTCGTCACTTCCGGCAAGGGCGGAGTCGGCAAGACCACCACCAGCGCGAGCTTCTCGTCCGGCCTCGCGCTGCGCGGCCACAAGACGGCCGTGATCGACTTCGACGTCGGCCTGCGCAACCTCGACCTGATCATGGGTTGCGAGCGTCGCGTGGTGTACGACCTGATCAACGTGATCAACAACGAAGCCAACCTGCACCAGACGCTGATCAAGGACAAGCAGTGCGAGAACCTGTTCGTGCTGCCGGCCTCGCAGACGCGCGACAAGGAAGCGCTGACCAAGGAGGGCGTCGAGCGCGTGTTGAAGGAACTCGCCGAGATGGGTTTCGAGTACATCGTCTGCGATTCGCCGGCCGGCATCGAGACGGGTGCGCTGCTGGCGATGCATTTCGCCGACGAGGCGCTGGTCGTCACCAACCCCGAGGTCTCGTCGGTGCGCGACTCGGACCGCATCATCGGCATGCTGGGCAGCAAGACCAAGCGCGCGATCGAGGGGCTGGAGCCGATCAAGGAACACCTGGTCATCACGCGCTACAACACGGCGCGCGTCGAGGAAGGCCAGATGCTGTCGGTGACCGACATCCAGGAGATCCTGCGCATTCCGCTGATGGGCGTGATCCCCGAGTCCGAGAGCGTGCTGCAGGCCTCCAACCAGGGCACGCCGGCCATCCACCTGAAGGAGTCCGACGTGTCGGAGGCCTACACCGATCTCGTGGCCCGCTTCCTGGGCGAAGAACGCCCGATGCGCTTCGTGGACCACGTGAAGTCGGGCTTCTTCAAGCGGCTGTTCGGGGGCAAGCAATGATGTCCCTGTTCTCCTTCCTGCTCGGCGAAAAGAAGAAGACTGCTTCCGTCGCCAAGGAACGCCTGCAGATCATTCTCGCGCACGAGCGCGGCGGACGCTCCAAGGCAGACTACCTGCCGGCGCTGCAGCGCGAGCTGATCGCGGTGATCTCGAAGTACGTCTCGATCAACCCCGAGGACATCAAGGTGCACCTGGAGCGCCAGGACGACCTCGAGGTGCTCGAAGTGAAGATCGAGCTGCCCGACTCCGCGCGTTGAACGCGCGCGCGGGTGGCGCGCGCTGTCGGGCATGCCGGGTGCTGAGCGTCCACGGCGCCGCGGTGGAGTGGTCGCTGGACGAAGGCGAGGCGACCGCTGCGGGGCGGTCCCGCCCGATCGCGGAGCTCGAGCTGGAGTTCAGGCAGGAGGATCCGGCGGGCCTGTATGCGCTGGCCCTGGCCTGGCAGGCCTTGACGGGACCTGGCGCAGGGTTCGCGCTGGCGCCGGCTCGACGCTTGCGGGCGAGAATGTCGAATGCCCCACGCCGTTTCCCTGCTGCGCTCCGCGCGTCTTGCGCGCAGTGCCAAGCCGTTCCTGGCCAGGGGCGGGTCCACACGCCCGCGATGCGAGGGGTGCCGCCTGGCCCTGGCGCACTGCATGTGCGCCGCGCGTCCACGGGTGCCGACGCGTGCGGGCGTGTGCCTGCTGATGGCCGACATCGAACCGCTGAAGCCGACCAACACCGGCTGGCTGATTGCCGACGTGGTGGCCGACACGTTTGCGTTCGGCTGGGCACGTACTGAAGTCGATCCTGCGTTGCTGGCGTTGCTGAACGATCCGCAGTGGCAGCCGTTGATCGTCTTTCCGGGAGAGTACGCGGCGCCCGGGCGCGTCGTGCACGCCGTCCCGCCGGCGAATGACGAAACCGGCCGGCGCCCGCTGTTCATCCTGCTGGACGCCACCTGGAACGAGGCCCGCAAGATGTTTCGCAAGAGCCCGTACCTGGATCGCTTCCCGGTGCTGAGCCTGCAACCGGCGCAGGTGTCTCGATACACGCTGCGGCGATCGCAGCGGGGCGATCACTTCTGCATCAGCGAGGTGGCGTCACTGTGCATGGAACTGGCGGGCGAGACGCTGGCGGCGCACACGCTGGAAGCCTGGCTGGACGTGTTCACGCATCACTACGTGCAGGCCCGCAACCAGTTGCCCGCCGCGTGGGACGGCGTGCAACACGAGCGCTTGCGCGCACTGTCGCCGCCGTTGCCCATCTAGTACGCGCCCATGTAGTCCTTCTTGCCGATGCCCACGCCGTTGTGCCGCAGGATCGCGTAGGTGGTGGTCACGTGGAAGAAGAACTGGGGCAGGCCGTAGCTGGACAGGTAAGCCTGGCCGCTGAGCTTCTTTTCCTTCGGCGTGCCGGGGCGCAGGACGACCTCCCTGGTTTCGCTGCCATCGAACTTCGCGGCGTCCACGCCGTCGATGAACGCCAGGGTCTTCGCGAGCAAGGCGTCGAGATCGGCGAAGCTGGTCTCCGCGCCCTCGAAGGCCGGGACATCGATGCCGGCCAGGCGCGCGGTGATGCCGCGTGCGAAATCGGCAGCAATCTGCACCTGCTTGGCCAGCGGGAACATGTCCGGGTACAGGCGGGCCTGCAGGAAGGCATCCGCATTCATGGATTTGGCGGCCACGTCGGCGGCGGTCGTTGCGAGGATCGTCTTCATGGCCGTCAGCAGTTGCTTGAAGACGGGGACGGAGTTCGTGTACATCGGGCTGGTCATGGGCGTTCCCTTTGGGGTGTGGAGCGTGATGGCATTCGAAGAATGCACGTCGCGCCGGATCGCCTCATTGTCGCGGCAAGCGCTCGCCGTGGTTCAGCGGGCCACCGCCTGGCGAACCGCATGCTCCCAATCGGCCATCAGCTCGCCCGCATCGGCGCGCGACATCGTCGGCAGGAACGTGCGCTCCACCTTCCACTGCGCGGCCAGTTCATCGAGGTTGCGGTACAGCCCGCACGACAGGCCGGCGAGGTAGGCCGCGCCGAGCGCGGTCGTCTCGATCACCTGCGGTCGCACCACCGGGATGCCCAGCAGGTCGGCCTGGAATTGCATCAACAGGTCGTTGACGCAGGCGCCGCCGTCCACCCGGAGTTCGGCCACGGGCGCGCCGCCGGCGGCCACCGCGTCGCGGCTCATCGCGCCGAGCAGCGCGGCGCTCTGGAACGCGATGCTCTCGAGCGCGGCGCGCGCGATGTGCGCCACCGTGCTCCCGCGCGTGAGGCCCACGATCGCGCCGCGCGCGTCGGCGTCCCAGTAAGGCGCGCCCAGGCCGGTGAAGGCCGGCACGAACATCACGCCGCCGCTGCTGGGCACGCTCTCGGCCAGGCGCTGCACCTCGCCGCTGCCCTGGATCGCGCGCAGGCCGTCGCGCAGCCATTGCACGACGGCACCGCCGATGAACACGCTGCCCTCGAGCGCGAACTCCGGCTTGGCGGTGGGCTGCGCGGCGCTGGTCGTGATCAGGCCGTTGGTGGACGTCTGGAACGCGGCGCCGGTATTCATCAGCATGAAGCAGCCGGTGCCGTAGGTGTTCTTCGCGAGGCCGGGCCGGAAGCAGGCCTGGCCGAACAGCGCGCTCTGCTGGTCGCCGGCCACGCCGCCGATCAGGATGTTGCCGCCGAACGCGCTGGTGGCGCCGAACTCGTGGCTCGACGGGTGCACGGCCGGCAGCAGCGCGCGCGGCACGTCGAGGATCGCGAGCAGCTCGTCGCTCCACGCGTTGGTGTGCACGTCCAGCATCAACGTGCGCGATGCGTTGCTCACGTCGGTGGCGTGCACCTGGCCGCCGGTGAGGTGCCACATCAGCCACGTGTCGACGGTGCCGAACGCGAGTTCGCCGCGCAGCGCCGCGGCGCGAGCGCCGGCCACGTTGTCGAGGATCCACTTCAGCTTGGTGCCTGAAAAATAGGCGTCGAGGATCAGGCCTGTCTTCGCGCGGAACGTCGGCTCCAGCCCTTGCTCGCGCAGCGCCGCGCAGGTGGGCTCGGCACGGCGATCCTGCCAGACGATGGCGTTGTAGACGGGCTCGCCGGTGGCGCGGTTCCAGACGACCGTGGTCTCGCGCTGGTTGGTGATGCCGATGGCAGCGACGTCCGCCGCCGTGAGGTTCGCCTTGGCGAGGGCCGCGCGTGCGGTGGCGAGCTGCGACTCCAGGATCTCCTTCGGATCGTGTTCCACCCAGCCCGGCCGCGGATAGATCTGGCGGAACTCGCGCTGCGCCATTGCCAGGATGCGCCCGTGCGCATCGAACACGATGCTGCGCGAGCTGGACGTGCCCTGGTCGAGCGCGAGGAGGCATTTCGGGTTGGCGCGGGCTGTCAAGAGGCGTCTCGGTTGACGTGGAAGGAGAGGGCGGCGTGCGACGCCCGGATAATACGGAAAACCCCGTCAGCGGCGCCCGGCATCAACCCTCGCGTCGTGTTCCTTCTTCTCGCTGCGCCACGCGCCTGCACGTGCCGGATCCTCTTCGTCAATCTTGCGCCACCGATGCAGGGATCCCCAGCGCTTGCGACGTGCTGGTGGTCGGCGGCGGGATCAACGGCGCCGGCATCGCGCGCGACCTCGCCGGCCGCGGCTTGAAGGTGGTGCTGTGCGAGCAGGACGACCTGGCGCAGGCCACGTCGTCGTCCAGCACCAAGCTGATCCACGGCGGCCTGCGCTATCTCGAGTACAACGAGTTCGCCCTGGTGCGCAAGGCCCTGGCCGAGCGCGAGGTCCTGCTGCGCAGCGCGCCGCACATCATGCGGCCCCTGCGCTTCGTGATGCCGCACGACCCCGGCATGCGCCCCGTGTGGATGATCCGCATCGGGCTGTTCCTCTACGACCACCTGGCGCGCCGCGAGGTATTGCCCGCGTCGCGCACCGTCGACCTGCGCCGCCATGAGGCGGGTGCCCCGCTGCAATCGCGCTTCACCAAGGGCTTCGTCTATTCCGACGGCTGGGTCGACGATGCCCGTCTCGTGGCCTTGAACGCGATCGCCGCCGCCGATCTCGGCGCCACGGTGCTCACGCGCTGGCGCTGTGCGGATGCGCGGCGCTCCGACGGGCAATGGCAGGTCGTGCTGGACAACCCGCGCGGCCAACGCCAGGAATTGACGGCACGCGCGCTGGTCAATGCGGCTGGTCCGTGGGCCGCGCAGTTCCTGGGCGAGCACGCGCACCTGCCGCACGGCCGGACGCTGCGGCTCGTCAAGGGCAGCCACATCGTCGTGCCCCGGCTGTTCGAGCACGAACACGCCTACATCTTCCAGAACCCCGACAAGCGCATCATCTTTGCGATCCCCTACGAGCACGACTTCACGCTGATCGGCACCACCGACGTCGAGCACCACGGCGCGATCGGCGGCGCGAAGATAGCCGACACCGAGATCCACTATCTGTGCGAGCAGGCGAGCCGCTACTTCGCCAGGCCCGTCACTGCGCAGGAGGTCGTCTGGACGTACTCCGGCGTGCGGCCCTTGCTCGACGACGAGTCGGGCGACCCCTCCGCCGTCACGCGCGACTACTCGCTGGAGCTCGACACCGCCCAGGCGCCGTTGCTGACCGTGTGGGGCGGCAAGATCACCACGTTCCGCCGCCTGGCCGAGGACGCGGCCAACCTCTTGATGAAACCGCTGGACGTCGATGCGGCGCGCGGTGCGTGGACGCGCGGGGCCTTCCTGCCCGGCGGCGACCTGAGCCCATGGATCGGCCCGGCGCGTCGGCCCGACGCCGACTTCGACCGCTTCGAGCAGGCCGTTCGCCGGCGCTTCCCGCAACTCGGCGCCGACGTACTGCATCGCCTCGCCAGGGCCTACGGCACCCGGATCGACCGCGTCATCGGCGACGCGGATGCGCCCGGCGCCGAGATCGCACCCGGATTGTTCGAGTTCGAATTGCATTACCTGCACGATCACGAATGGGCTCGCAGCGCCGACGACGTCCTGTGGCGTCGCAGCAAGCTGGGGCTGCACTACAGCGCCGGCGAACGCGCCGCCGTGGCCCATTGGTGCGTCGCGCACTGGGGCGGCGAGGCCGTCACGTGGACCTCGCAAGGCCCGCACGGCCGCTGAGGGTCACGCCGCCGCGGTCCGCAGCTGCGCACGCGGGGTCGGCCGGCTTCGGGAACGCACGGCCGGCGGTGGCAGCCGAATTCAGTTCAGCGGGAAATCGACGATCGGTGCCAGTCGCTCGTTGTTCACGAGCTCGAGCTGGCGACGCACCAGGTCGCTGGCCGACCGATCGCACCAGCGGCTTCTTTCCGCGTCGCTGGCGTCCGGCGGCGCGAGCAGCGGCTCCAGGCGCGAGCGCGCGGTCGCGCGCAACAGGTCGCGTTGCTCGCCTGTGAACTGGGTGAAGGTGATGCGATTGCTGCGCGTCAACATGTCGACGTTGCGATTGCGCCAGTTGAGTACGATCGTCTGGTAGCGCTCCAGGGCGGCAGGTCCGAGGCGGGCGCAGCTCTCCACCAGGGTCTGGACGAAGAACTGGTGTCCGACGACGCTCAGGATGGCGTCGGGCAGGCCGGGTGGGAACGGCCTGCCGGAGCTGTTGACGGGCGGCGAGAGCTTGTCCGCGAATCGGCCGGCGGGATTCGCCCCGGAAGGCGAAATGCGCGGCGGATCGAACAGCTGGCTGCCGGGCGTGAACAGCGGCGCAGTCGGCGCGGCGCGCCCGAGTTCGCGGGTCTGCAGCTTCGCGTCGGTGGGCTGCCGGTCGGAGTAGGTGACCTTGCCGTCCGGACTCACGATGCGATAGGTCGGCCCTGTAGGCGGATTGGCCTGCGCGGACGCGGCCGAATGCACGCCTGGCAAGGCCGAAAGCACGGCGATCGGCAGCAGGAGTTGCAGTCGCAATCGTTTCATCGAGAGGCGTTGAACTTGAAGTCGCTCGCCACATTGTCGGCGTCCGCGCAGGGAAATTGACAGTTTTCGTGTGTCGTGGATGGTACGAAGGTCACGGGTTGTCTTTCTCTATCGTCGCGCGACCAAGTGCTTGTCCGTCAGGCGCCGGCCTGCAGCGCCTCGATCTGCTCGGTGAGCTCCAGCCAGCGTTCCTCGAGCTTGGCCACCTCGGCGCCCACATGGGCCAGGCGGCGGCCCGCATCGGCAATCTCCGCGCCGCTGAGCTTGCCGGTGGCCATCGAAGCCTCCAGCTGCGCCTTTTCGCCGCCGAGCTTGCTCATGCGCGCATCGATCTGCTGCACCTCGATGCGCAGCGGACGGGTCTGCGCCGCGACCTGCGTGCGCTGCTGGGCCGATTGCTTGCGGTCGTCGTTGCGGGCGGCACCGGGCTTCGTGTTGCCGGCCACCGGTACCGGCGCCGCCACGGGCGCCGCGGCGGCGTTCGGATCGATGTACGCACCCTTCTTGCCGCCCTTGCCCGCCTTCGGGGCGGCCGGTGCCGGTGCGGCCGACGGCGGCAGCAGGTCGTTGAGATTGCCCGGCAACGGTGGCGGCGGGGCGCCGCGCGAGATGGCGCGCGAAGTCTCGAGCAGCCACTTCTGGTAGTCGTCCAGGTCGCCGTCGAACGGCAGCACCGCGCCGTGCGACACCAGCCAGAACTCGTCGCACACCTCGCGCAGCAACGCACGATCGTGGCTCACCAGCATCACGGTGCCTTCGAACTCGTTGAGCGCCATCGACAGCGCTTCGCGCGTGGTCAGGTCCAGGTGGTTGGTCGGCTCGTCGAGCAGCAGCAGGTTGGGGCGCTGCCATACCAGCGAGCCCAGCACCAGGCGCGCCTTTTCGCCGCCGGAAAGCGTGCCGATGGGCTGGTGGACCATGTCGCCGACGAAGCGGAACTGGCCCAGGAAATCGCGCAGCTCCTGCTCGCGGCCTTCCGGGCCGACGGTACGCGCGAGGCGAACCATGTGTTGCAGCGGCGTGTCGTCGGCATGGACGACGTCCATCTCCTGCTGCGCGAAGTAGCCGATCGACAGGCCCTTGCCCTCGGTCACCTCGCCCGCGAGCGCGGGCATGCTGCGCGAGATCGTCTTCACGAGCGTGGACTTGCCCTGGCCGTTGGCGCCCAGGATGCCGATGCGCTGGCCGGCGAGCACGCTCTTGTTGATGTTGCGCACGATCGCCTTCTTCACGCCCTCGGGCGGGATGTGCGCGTCGGCCGGATCGTCCGGGTCGGCGAACACCGTGTAGCCGCACTCCATGTTGCTCATCGCGAGCATCGGGTTGGGCAGGCTCTTCGGCTCCTTGAACTCGAACGAGAAGTCCGCGGCCGTCAGCACCGGCGCGATGCGTTCCATGCGCGCCAGCGCCTTCACGCGGCTCTGCGCCTGCTTGGCCTTGCTGGCCTTGGCCTTGAAGCGGTCGATGAAGCGCTGCAGCTGGGCCACGCGCTCCTGCTGGCGGCCGTGGGCGGCGGCCTGTTGCGACATGCGCTCGGAGCGCATCTCCTCGAAGGTGCTGTAGTTGCCGCCGTAGCGCGTCAGCGCGGCGTCTTCCAGGTGGAGGGTGACGTTGGTGATCGCGTCGAGGAATTCGCGATCGTGGCTGATCATCACGATCGTGCCGGTGAAGCGCTGCAGCCAGGCCTCGAGCCAGACCAATGCGTCCAGATCCAGGTGATTGGTGGGTTCGTCGAGCAGCAGCAGGTCGGCCGGGCACATCAGCGCCCGGGCCAGCTGCAGGCGCATGCGCCAGCCGCCCGAGAAGCTGTTGACGGGCGCGTCCACCTGGTCGGCCTTGAAGCCGAGACCCATCAGCAGGGCTTGCGCGCGGGCACGGGCGTCGAAGCCGCCGACCTCGCCGATCTTCATGTGCGCGTCGGCCATCGCGTGGCCATCTTCCGCGGCCTCGGCCGCCTCGAGTTCCTTTTGCGCCTGCATCAGCGGGATGTCGCCTTCGAGCACGAAATCGGTGGCCGGGTCGTCGGTCTCGGGCATGTGCTGCGCGACCTCGCCCAGGCGCCAGCGCGCGGGGATCTCGAAATCGCCGGCATCGGCTTGCAGCCGGCCGGCCAGCAGCGCGAACAGGCTGGACTTGCCGGCGCCGTTGCGCCCGACCAGGCCCACCTTCTCGCCGGGGTTCACGTTGACGTTGACGCCGTCGAGGACGATCTTGGCGCCGCGGCGCAGTTGCAGGTTACGGAGCGTGATCATTTCAGGAAGACTTGGGAAGACCGGCGTCGAGCATCGCGCGGGTGACAAGCAGCACCGCGTCGTCGTGCAGTTGGGTAGGGAGCCAGACGACGTCCAGCGCGGGGAAGGCGGCATCGAAGTTGTCGCGTTCGTTGCCGATCTCGAGCACGAGAACGGCATCGGGTGTCATGTGGGCCACGGCGTGCGTGAGCAGCACGCGGATGAAATCCATGCCGTCGACACCGCCCGCCAACGCCATGACGGGCTCGGCGCGGAACTCGGCCGGCAGCTCGGCCATGGCGGTGGCGTTCACATAGGGCGGGTTGCACAGGATCACGTCGTAGCGCCGGTCGCGGCGCACCGCGGCCAGGCCGTTGCCTTGCAGCAGCGAGATGCGCTTGGCCAGTTCGTGGCGTTCGACATTGATCTTGGCGACCGCCAGCGCATCGGCCGACAGGTCGGCCGCGTCCACCGCCACGTCGGGCCATGCCATCGCGGCCAGCACGGCCAGGCTGCCGTTGCCGGTGCACAGGTCGAGCACGCGGTGGATCTCGGCGGGCATCCACGCGTCGATCAGGCCTTCGGCCAGTACCTCGGCGATCAGCGAGCGCGGCACGATCACGCGTTCGTCGACGGTGAACGGCACGCCCTGCAGCCAGGCTTCGCCGGTGAGGTAGGCGGCCGGTTTGCGCGTGGCGATGCGCTCGGCGATCAGCGCGTCCAGCGTCGCGATCTCGTCCTTGTTCAGTACCCGATCGGAGACGCTGTCGAGGTCGTCCAGCGGCACGCCGAGGCGCCACATCACGAGCCAGGCGGCCTCGTCGAACGAATTCGTGGTGCCGTGCCCAAATGAAACGCCCGCCTCGTCGAGGCGGGCGCTTGCCCGGGTGAGATAGTCGATGAGCTTCATGATGGCGTTTCGGACGCCAGCAGGCGCTCCATGGTGAGTCGGTAGATGTTCTTGAGGCGGGGAACGGCGTCCACCGCCACATGTTCGTCGATCTTGTGGATCGTGGCGTTGACCGGGCCGAATTCCACTACCTGGGGACAGATGCGTGAGATGAAACGGCCGTCGGACGTGCCGCCGGTGGTGGACAGCTCGGGCTCGACGGTGCCGTCGGCGTCGCCAGCCGTCTCGTCCCGGATCGCCTGCGCCAGCGCCGCGCTGAGCGACCCCGGGCGCGTGAGAAAGGGCGAGCCGCCCAGCGTCCAGGCGATGCGGTGGGAGACGTCATGCCGGTTCAGGATCTCGACCACGCGCGCCTTCAACGACTCGGGCGTCGACTCGGTGGAGAAGCGGAAGTTGAGATCGATGACCGCGTCGCCCGGGATCACGTTGGTGGCGCCGGTGCCCGAGTGCAGGTTGGAGATCTGGAAGCTGGTGGGCGGGAAGTGGTCGTTGCCCGAGTCCCACTTCGTGGCGGTCAGTTCGGCGATCACCGGCGCGGCCGCGTGGATGGGATTGCGCGCGAGGTGCGGGTAGGCCACGTGGCCCTGCACGCCCAGCACGGTGAGCCGCGCGGATAGGCTGCCGCGGCGACCGTTCTTGATCATGTCGCCCAGGCGAGTGACGCAGGTCGGCTCGCCGACGATGCAGCAATCGAGCTGCTCGCCGCGCGCCTGCAGCGTGTCGACCACGCGCACGGTGCCGTCGACGGACGGGCCTTCCTCGTCGCTGGTGAGCAGGAACGCCAGCCGTCCGGCATGCCGGGGATGGGCGGCGACGAACTCCTCGGTGGCCACCACCATCGCCGCCAGCGACGTCTTCATGTCGGCGGTGCCACGGCCGTACAACCGGCCGTCGCGGTACGTGGGCACGAAGGGTGCGCTGCTCCACTGGTCGTGCGGTCCGGTGGGGACGACGTCGGTGTGGCCGGCCAGCACCAGGGTCGGGCCCGGACGCGCGCCGGTGCGCACGGCCCACAGGTTGCTCACGCGGGCGTCGTCCGGTCCGAACGGCAGGTGCTCGCACGTGAAACCCAGGGGCTCCAGCCGTTGCGCGATCAGCGCCTGGCAGCCAGCGTCGTCCGGCGTCACGGACGCGCGGGCGATCAGCTGTTCGAGGAGCAGGAGGGTGGCATCCATCAGAGATTGGAAAATTTCAAGTCAGAAGCTGTGGATGAATCCGGCATGTCCGAGCAGTGCGTCCAACGTGTCCGATCAAGGCGCAAAGCACAGCCGTGGCTCGGGCTACGGCGAGCATTTGCAACGCAGAGCGGGCGCGTTTGGGCGTGACGAGCGGGCATGGCGGATTCGTTCATGGCTTCTCAGGTTCAGCCGTGCTTGGATCGGTGCAGATCCATGCCCGGCAGGCGCTGGCGCGGCGCCGTCGGCGGGGCCTCGGGCAGCACGTCCAGCGTGATCTCGGTGAACGACGGTGCGTCGGACTCCACCTTGGCAACTTGTACCCGCGAGACCGGCGCCATGTCGTTCTGCAGCCGCCACAGCAGGTTGGTGGGCGAGTCGGCGCCCAGCAAGCCTTCTTCCTGGGTCACGAGGCCCAGGCCGATCAGGCGCGCGATGTCCGCTTCGAAGATCTGCGAGCCTTCGGCCAGCGACTTGTCCATCGCCTCGCGCACCCCGGGGATGTCGCCGCTCTCGATCAGCTCGGAGATGAAGCGGCTGTTGAGCAGCACCTCGACGGCCGGCACGCGACCGCCGGCGGTGGAGCGCATCAGGCGCTGCGACACGATGGCCTTCAGCGCCGCTGCCAGGTCGCCCAGCAGCGCCGGACGCGCTTCCGGCGTGTAGAACGACAGGATACGACCCAGCGTATGGGAGCTGTTGTTGGCGTGCAGCGTGGCCAGCACCAGGTGGCCCGACAACGCGTACGAGATCGCCATCGACATGGTCTCGCGATCGCGGATTTCGCCGATCATGATGCAGTCGGGCGCCTGGCGCAGCGCGTTCTTCAGCGCGATCTGCAGCGAGGCGGTGTCGCGGCCCACTTCGCGCTGGTTGATGATGGAACGCTTGTTGGAGAACAGGAACTCGATCGGCTCCTCGATCGTGAGGATGTGGCCTGAAAGCTGCGTGTTGCGCCACTCGATCATCGACGCCAGCGACGTGCTCTTGCCGTTGCCGGTGGCGCCCACCATCAGCACCAGGCCGCGCCGCTCGAGCGCCAGCGAGGCCAGGATGGGCGGCAGGTTCAGCGTGTCCATCGACGGGATCTTGTGCGGGATGCAGCGGATCACGGCGGCGATGGACGCGCGTTGCTTGAACGCCGACAGCCGGAAGCTGCCGACGGCCCGGATGCCGATGCCCAGGTTCAGCTCGCCCGTCTGGTCCAGCTCTTCGAGCTGCACCGGCGTCAGCAGTTCGGCGAGCAGCGCGCGCGGCTGGCCCGGCGTCAGGATCTGGTCGGACACCGGAACGAGCTGGCCGTTGATCTTCAGCTGGATCGGCGAATTGGCCGTCAGGTAGACATCCGATGCGCCTTTGTCGGCCATCAGATGCAGCACGCGTTCCATGTTTCCGCCGTCCATCGAGCGTCTCCTGGTGGCGCCTGGGGTTCAGGCGCGGGGTTCAAGTGCGTGCCGCGGGTACGGCGAAGGGAATGACAAGCTCTTTATCGACCGGCCGGGGCCGGTGTCGAGCTTCCTATGCGCGCAGCAATTCGTTGATGCTCGTCTTGGATCGCGTCTGCGCATCGACGCGCTTGACGATCACGGCGCAGTTCAGGCTGTACTTGCCGTCGGCCGACGGCAGCGAGCCGCTGACGACCACGGAGCCGGCCGGCACGCGGCCATACGTGACTTCGCCGGTGGCGCGGTCGTAGATCTTGGTGCTCTGGCCCAGGAAAACGCCCATCGAAATGACCGAGTTCTCCTCGACGATCACGCCTTCGACCACCTCGGAGCGAGCGCCGATGAAGCAGTTGTCCTCGATGATCGTCGGGTTGGCCTGCAGCGGCTCCAGCACGCCGCCGATGCCGACGCCGCCGGACAGGTGCACGTTCTTGCCGATCTGCGCGCACGAGCCGACCGTGGCCCAGGTGTCGACCATCGCGCCTTCGTCGACGTACGCGCCGATGTTGACGTACGACGGCATCAGCACCACGTTGCGGGCGATGTAGCTGCCGTGGCGCGCGACGGCCGGCGGCACGATGCGCACGCCCGTGGCCCGCAGCTCGGATTCGTCGAGGTGGGCAAACTTGGGCTCGACCTTGTCGAAGTACTGCAGGCCGCCCGCCTGGATGGGCTTGTTGTCGTTCAGTCGGAACGACAGCAGCACGGCCTTCTTGATCCACTGATGCACCGTCCACTCGCCCACGCCGGTGCGGGTGGCCACGCGCAGGCGGCCGGCGTTCAGGTCCTCGATCACCGACGACACCGCAGCGCGTACGTCGGCCGGCGCGTCAGTGGGCGAGAACCGGGCGCGGTCTTCCCACGCGGCGTCGATGAGGGATTGCAGGCTGTTAATCATTCGGACTCGTGAATGTCTTGGATATAGGCAAGGATGCGTTCGGCGGCCGCCACGCATTCGTCGGCATCGGCCACCAGCGCGAGGCGCAATCGGCCGGCGCCGGGGTTGATGCCGCCAGATTCGCGGGCGAGCAGGCTGCCGGGCAATACCGTCACATTGTATTGAGCCAGCAGGCCCAACGCGAACGCCACGTCGTCGCCGCCGTGCAAATGAGACGGAATCCCGGCCCAGAGGTAGAAACCGGCGTCCGGCAGGCGCACGTCCAGCTTGGTGGCGAGCATGGGCGTGACCTGGGCGAACTTGCGCCGGTATTGCGCGCGGTTGTCGCGCACATGCACCTCGTCGCTCCAGGCCGCGGCGCTGGCCGCCTGCACCACCGGGTTCATCGCGCTGCCGTGGTAGGTGCGGTAGAGCAGGAAAGCCTTCACCAGCGCCGCGTCGCCGGCGACGAACCCCGAGCGCAGGCCGGGCACGTTGGAGCGCTTGGACAGCGACGTGAAGACGAGCAGATTGCGGAAGTCGCTGCGCCCGAGCTGGCGCGCGGCGTCCAGCGCGCCCAGCGGCGCCTGGCCTTCGGGGGCGAAGTAGATCTCCGAATAGCACTCGTCGCTGGCGATCACGAAGCCGTGGCGGTCGCTCAGCTCGAACAGCGTGCGCCACTCCTCCAGCGGCATCACTGCACCGGTGGGGTTGCCCGGCGAGCAGACGAACATCAGCGCCGTGCGGGCCCAGGTGGCTGCGTCGACGGCGCTCCAGTCGGCCGCGAAGTTGCGCGCCGGGTCGCTGTTGGCGAACGCCGGCTCGGCGCCGGCCAGCAGCGCTGCGCCCTCGTAGATCTGGTAGAACGGATTGGGGCACAGGACGACGGGCGCCTGCTCGTCCGGGCGGCCGCGCCAGGTGGGGTCGATCACCGTCTGCGCGAACGCGAACAGTGCTTCGCGCGATCCGTTCACCGGCAGCAGTTGCGTGGCCGGGTTCAGCGTGACGCCGTAGCGCATCCGTGCCCAGGCCGCCATCGTCTCGCGCAGCCCGGCCTCGCCGCGGGTGGCGGGATACGAGGCGAGTCCGTCGAGGTGGCTGGTGATCGCGTCTCGCACCAGTTGCGGCGTCGGATGGCGCGGCTCGCCGATGCCCAGGCTGATGGGGCGGTGGACCGTGGAGGGGACGACGTCCTTGGCGAGGGCGTGCCAGCGTTCGAACGGGTAGGGGTGCAGCGAGTCGAGCAGCGGGTTCATGCGGTCGATTATCCGATGCCGTTCGCGCCGGCATCGCGGCGGTGTTCCGCAGGCTGCCCGGCGGACTCCTCGTCCGTGCAAAGCGGCGGCATGAAGACTGGACATTCGATCAGCTCCAGGCTGCAGCGTCCTTGGCACGCCGTTTGCCACTGCCGACTACCTGGCGCAACAGAACTTCCGTCGTTGCCTGTGCCAAGTCAGTTCCTGTTCAGGTTAGATGACACCGACCAGGACAAGGAACCTCGACCCTCGGCAAAATGACGAACATCTTCAGATGGCGCGCTTTTGGAGCGCTCCGGACTCATGACGCACCCGCTCTCCATTGCCCTTCGCCTCGGCGCCTTTGTGATCCTGATGGGTTCCGCCCTGTTCGTGCACCTGCGCGGGCGGGCGCGCTTCGGCCTCATGAAGGCCCTCACCGATTACACGGTGCTGCTGGCGCCCTTCAACATGTTGATGGTGTTGTTCTCGCGAGTGAAGGCCGTCCCGTACGCGCCCGTCGCCGAGTTCCCGGACCTGGCCGTGCTGCAGGCGCACTGGGAAGAGATCCGCGCCGAGGCCATGAGCCTCAACGAGGCCGGTCGCATCGGGGTGGCCACCGGCTACAACGATCTCGGCTTCAACTCCTTCTTCCGTTCGGGCTGGAAGCGCTTCTACCTGAAGTGGTACGGCGAGGAACTGGCGTCGGCGCGTCAGGCTTGCCCGCGCACGGTGGAACTGCTGTCCCGTATCCCGTCGGTCAAGGGCGCGATGTTCGCGTCGCTGCCGCCCGAAGGCAAGCTGGTGCGCCACCGCGATCCCTACGCGGGCTCGCTGCGCTATCACCTGGGCCTGTTCACGCCCAACTCGCCGGCCTGCTATATCGAGGTGGACGGCCAGCGCTACTTCTGGCGCGACGGCGAGGCCGTGGTGTTCGACGAGACCTACATACACCACGCGGAGAACCAGACCGACCAGCAGCGGGTGATCCTGTTCTGCGACATCGAGCGCCCGATGCGCAGCCCGGTGCTGGCCGCGATCAATCGCTGGTTCGCGAACAACGTGATGGCCGCGTCGGCCTCGCAGAACGAGGTCGGCGAGCGCATCGGCGGCCTCAACAAGTTCTTCCAGGTGGCCTACCAGGCGCGCCTGCAGGCCAAGAAGTTGAAGGCCACCCACCGCCGGCTGTACTACGTGTCGAAGTGGGTCGCCATCCTGGGCGTGCTGTACCTGATCTTCTTTTCCTGGATCTGACGCCCGGGCTCAGGCCCGCGCCGCGGTCACCAGTTGCTTCAACGCGTTGGCCAGGTTCATCGGCCGCACCGGCTTGTCGAGCGTGGAGAAATTCCATTGCGCGGAGAGCTCCAGCAGGCTGCGCTCCATGTCGGAGTCGGCCATCAGCGCTCCGGTGACGACCACGATCGGCATGTGGGCCCGGTGCCGGCGGATCTCCTCGACGATGCGGGCCGCCGTGCCGTCGCCCAGCAGCCAGTCCAGCACGTAGGCGTCGAAGCGGCGGTGCGCGATGGCGGCGTGCAGGCTGGCACTGTCCGCGAACGGCGTGGCGACGATGCCCAGCGGGCGGAAAGCCTCGACCAGCGCCGCGGCGGCGCGCGTGTCGTCCTCCAGCAGCGCCACCTGCAGGTGGGGGTGGCTGCGCACCGTGAGCGCTTCGATGGCGTGACGGCGCGCGCCGGGGGGCTCGTCGCCGTTGACGTGGATCTCCCAGCCGGTGCCGGCGCGTACCGCGACCAGGTCGCTGCTCTCGCCCGGCGCGAGCTCGGCACCCGGCACCAGCAGGCCGCTCGGCGGCAGATGGGCCACGCGGATCACGGCCTGCACGGCGTCGGCGCCCTGGTGGGCCACGCGCGCCAGGTCGTCGTGCGGCAGCAGGTGGTCGTCGGGCGCGCCGAAATGGTGGGCGATGGCCCGCAGATCGGTGTGTCCCCACGCCACATCGCCTTTCAGGCGCCGGTACGACTGCGAGCGATCGACGTCGATGATGCGGGCGATCTCGGACGCGTGGTTGTGCTCCTTGACCCCGTGCGAGAGCAGGAATCGGCGCACGTTGACGCTGGTGGCCGGCTCCGCCGTGCCGTCGAGCTCGAGTGGTGGGCGGTGCTGCGCGGTGTCGTCCATGGGCTCCGTTCGCCAAGCTAGGGGGAGCGTCCAGTCTAGCGCGATTCACACCAAAATGCCCACAAATATCGGATTGATGGGCTGAAAATTGTGTGTCACAGTCATCTCAAGCCAACAAACAGGCCATCGATCATGAAGTGTTGTGATTGATCGCAACAATTGTTGCCTGTGGCGATTCAACTTGCCTGAAGCAAGATATCAAGGGGAAGACGATGACGCAAACCGGTGTTGCCAAAGGACCGAGCGACCAGAAGACGCTCAACGAGGAACTGATCGAGGGCCTGGTGGAAGTGGCACGACGAAATCCGCAGCACGCCGTCGAGCTGTTCGGCGTGCCGCTGGGCGTGGCGATGCGCCTGGCGGCCATGGCCGATGCCCAGCTCGACGACCTGGCCACCACGCCCGTCGCGTTGTGGCGCCCGGCGCTCACCGAGCGCCTGGTGCGCCGGCTGCCCGAGCGCCGCCCGATGCTCACGCCCGACCACGAGGTCTACCGTCCGCTGGTCAAGCGCATCAACCGGCTGGCGCTGGCCACGTTCGTGCGCTACGCCGACGATGCAGCCAGTGCAGCGCTGGTGTGCGACATCACCGATCGGGAGGTGATTCGCGCACTGCAGGAACTGCCCGCTTTCGCCTTCCTCGAATGGGGCGGCAACCCGGGCACGCTGCTGGCGGTGCCCCGCCTCAGCGACGCGCTGATCGACCGCCTGTTGCGCGCCGACGACGACGGCGTCGAGCCCGGCCTGCGCGGGCTGCTGGCACTCACGCAGTGCTGCGAGCAGGAATTCGCGCTGATCCGCCACGCGGTGCAGCAGGAAAGCGTGGCCTACCGCGTGGCTGAGCACCGCGCCGTCAGCAAGCGCTCCGGCCGTCCGCCGTCCAGCTTCCTGATGCCCGGCACGTCCAGCCTGATCCTGGCGATGCTGCGCCACCAGATGCGGCCCACCGAAGTCGAGGACCGCATGCTCGCCACCAGCGACGTCCGCGCCGCCCAGTTGCGCGGCATCGCCGAGACGCTGAACCCGAAGCCCAAGCGCGACAAGGGCGCGCCACGCGACCGAACCCGCGACCATCGCGATTTGTGGGGCAGTGCCCACCGCCGCCTCAGCGCCACCGCCGTCTTCTGCCTGCAGCGCCGATTGGTCGATGCCGGGGTCGAAGCCTTCGAGGCCATGGTGTGGGCCTACGACTACTACGCCTGCACCTACGACGCCGACTGCGGCGTGTCGCTCAGTCGCATGCTGAAGGACGTCTTCACGCCGATGCGCGAAGGCGCCGATACCCACCTGGGCCATTGCGCCAAGTGTGGCGTGGTGCACCTCGCGCACGAGGAGAAGACGGGCATCATCGAATGCCCCGTGTGCGTGCTGGCACGCGCGGGCAAGTACGGGCAGCGGCGAGCGCGCGCGGACAAGGCGGAGCCGGCAGCGCCGCGCGACTACCGAGGCTGGCCAGCGGCGGCCGGTTGGTCGGGGTCGGGCGTGGTCTCTCCGCGTGGATGACGGCGCTCAGTCGGAGGTGTCGGCGTCCAATTTTGTGCGGAACAGCCCGTTGAGCTCGGTGCCAGAGGCGGCATCGGCGAAGCCATCGAACACGCCTTGCGCCGCGATCGCCTTGGCGGCTCGCATGAAACCGCCCCACGCCGTGCGCGCCATCGCACCGCCGACGCTGACCCGGCGCACGCTGAGCGCGGCGACGTCGGCCAGCGTCAGGTCGCCGGCCGAGCTCACCAGCAGGTTCACGGGCTTGGGCGCGACGGCGCCAACCACCGCCGCGATGTCTTTGCGCATGCGCAGGCCAGGCGCGTAGAGGCAATCGGCGCCCGCCTCGGCGTCACGGCGTCACGCGACATCGCACCGTCGGCCTGGGCCTGCGTCCACGCGAAGCCGGGGGCGAATCAACGCGGCCAGACCATGTCCACCAACGTGTCCACGTCGGGCTTCCTGCCCGCCGCCTTCGCCGCGTCCTTCCACTCCTGCGGCGCCGGCGCGTAGGCGGTCGGCGGCTTGTCGCTCCACACGCTCACGCGCAGCGCGAAGACGATCTCGCCGCTCTTGACGGGCATCGTCGGCGTGGTCGCGACGGTGTGCGTCAACGCGGCCATCGTCGCGGCACTCAATGCGGGCTTGAAGTCGAACCAGGTGTGCGCCTGGTTGCCCGGGCGCACGGCCACGACGATGAACCCGGCGGACGGGATCTGCTGCGGGTTGGCGCGCATCGTTTCGGTGGCGGCCGCTCCCAGTGCCTTCAGGTAGGCCGCCATGGCATCGGCGCCGCCGTCGACGCGCTGCTCGATGAGCGTGCCGGGCTGCAGCAGCACGACGTCGTGCTGGCGCAGCGGCTCGACGGCGTGGGCGCTTGCAGTGGCGGTCAGTGCGAGCGCTGCGGCGAACAGGCGTATCGAGGGCAGGGGGGCGAGGCGCGAGATCGTCATGCGCCGATTTTCACACTATCGCAGGCCCCTCGAGCCGGGAAAAAGGGCATGCGCACTCGCCGAGAAGTCGCCCTGGATGCAAGCACGACGCCCGAGCTTGTCCTCAGCCGGCGATGACCCCGTACACCCGCTCGGGGAGGACCCTGCCAAATACGGTCGCATCTTGCGGCGGCCCCTCGACCGCGAATTCCGGCTGCGCCGTGTCGCGGCGATGCGTCTCTCCGCTCGGCCGGCCATTCTTGTCGCTCAGTGTCGCCACGAGCGGATGGGGGCCGGCGGCAGGTCGCCTGATCGCCACACCGATCTCTCCGGAGTTCAACCTCACCAGGCTGCCTGGCGGATGGGCGCCCAGCGTCCGTATGATCGCCATCGCCAAAGGATCGCCGGGATGTTGCTGGAACAACTGGCGAACGGCGATCTGCGGCACCATCGGCTGACGCTTGGCACGCGGACTGATCTTGGACATGTAGACATCGGCTGCGCGCAGGACTTGTGCCGCTTGGCCGACTTCGCCTTGACCGCGTGGATAGCCGCCGCCTCCAGGTCGTTCATGGTGGGCCGCCACCGCGCCCAGCCACTCCTCCTCGTCGATTCCTGCCGCCCGAAGCATGGCCACCGTTGCCTCCGGGTGGGCACGGATCTGTTCGAGTTGCTTCCTGGTCGGAGGTGTGTCCTGTTCGGCCATGGCTGCCTGCAGTTCGAGTATCGACAGGTTCATCGTCAGGGCAGCACCGCAGATCGAGGCACATTGCGCTGCGGGCCATCCCAGTTGGCGGCCTGCCAGCAGCACCAGGACTGCACAGTGGATGGCGTGCCTCAACGGATACAGCGCATACCGGCGATCTTCCTGGCGAGCACAGAGAAAGAGTGCGACGTCGGGATCGCGATCCACCAAGGCTTGCAGCGTCGTGAAGAACGGCGCAACGGCGCCGCCAGGCTGTTCCTTGCGCGAGAGCGCGCGGGAGAGCTTGTCGAATTGCCACAGCAGCCGTTCCCATCGATCGAACAGCGACAGCTGCGCCTCGACGGGCGCCTGCGAAGCCGCGGCGCGGGCCTTGCGTGCGGCCTCGACCAAAGACCGTTCGGCCCACGCGCCCCGTTCGATCAGGGCATCGAATTGCGCCTCGTCGGCCAACACCTGGCCTTCGTTCAACAGCAAGCGGTGTTGGGAGTCGAGCACTCGAAACGGGAGCGCCTGCCCAATTCGCAGGATATCGCGAACTTGCGAGAGCGGGATGCGATCCGAGGCGGTCATCGACAGAGCGGGTTGTCCGGGCTCAGTGTGGGCTCAGAAACGTGCAAAGTCCAGTTCGAGTCCGTTTGCCCGGCGCTCCTGGAAGCAAGTCGAGATATAAAGTCGGTCATGAAACCCGTGAACCCGAACGGCGGCCTTGTCTATTCGACGGAGGCCGGCCGCATGTGCCCCGTCTGTCGCCAAGCGGTGGCGCAATGCGCCTGCAACAAGGCCGCGGCGCCGCCGACCGATGGCGTCGTGCGCCTTTTCTTCGAAACCAAGGGCCGTGGCGGCAAGGGCGTGACGGTGGTGCGCGGGCTCGGGCTGGCCGACCCGGAACTGTCGGCGCTGGGCAAGAAGCTCAAGGCCGCGTGCGGCGTCGGTGGCACGGCCAAGGACGGCGTCGTCGAATTGCAGGGCGATCATCGCGACCGCGTCATGACGCTGTTGAAGGCGCAGGGCCTCAACGTGAAGAAGGCCGGCGGCTGAACCTCAGTCGGCAGGCAGCTCCGGTGCCTCACGCAACTGGATCATGTTGCCTTCCGGATCGCAGCCGTCGCACACGCGCAGGCCCTGGAAATCCCATTCCTTCCCGGGCGGGTTCAGCTCGCCGCCGGCGGCCTGGGCGGCGCTGCGCGCGTCGGCGAGGCTGTCGACGGCGAAGCTCAGCTTGAACGCGGTGTTCTCGCGCCGCAGCGGCGGCGTCGAGATCACGATGCGGGCGGCGGCGGCGGCAGGGATCGCGACGATGACCAGCTCGTAGGTCTCGGACTCGAGCACGACGTGGTCGTCGACCTCGTGGACGATCTCCAGGTCCGCCACGGCGGCATAGAACCGGGCGAGGCGCGCGATGTCCTTGGCGTAGACGATGGCGCCGGCGGTGAAAGGGTCGGCCATGATGTGATCCTCGGGGAAGTTCGGCGGCAGTATGCCGAATTCTCCCGCGGTCGTGGCGCTGCGATCAGGCCAGTTCGGCGCGCAAGGCCTTGGCCGCGTCCACCATGTTGCGCAGCGCGGCTTCGGTCTCGGGCCAGCGGCGTGTCTTCAAGCCGCAGTCCGGGTTGACCCACAGGTTGGTCGGCGGCACCACGGTGGCGGCCTTGCGCAGCAGGTGCAGCATGGCGTCTTTGCCCGGCACGTTGGGCGAGTGGATGTCGTAGACGCCCGGGCCGATCTCGTTCGGGTACTTGAAGTCCCCGAAGCCGCGCAGCAGTTCCATGCCGGAGCGGCTGGTCTCGATCGTGATGACGTCGGCGTCCATCGCCGCGATGTCGGGCAGGATGTCGTTGAACTCCGAGTAGCACATGTGCGTGTGGATCTGCGTGGAATCGCGCACGCCGCTCGCGCTCGTGCGGAACGCGTGCGCGGCCCAGCGCAGGTAGACGGGCCATTGCGCGCGACGCAGCGGCAGGCCTTCGCGGATCGCGGGTTCGTCGATCTGCACGATGCCGATGCCGGCCGCTTCCAGGTCCGTGACCTCGTCGCGGATCGCCAGCGCGATCTGCAGTGCCGTGGCGGCGCGCGGCTGGTCGTCGCGCACGAACGACCACTGCAGGATCGTGATCGGGCCGGTGAGCATGCCTTTCATCGGACGCGTGGTCAGCGATTGCGCGTACACCGTCCAGTCCACCGTCATCGCGTTGCGGCGCGCCACGTCGCCGAACAGCACCGGCGGCTTCACGCAGCGCGAGCCGTAGGACTGCACCCAGCCGTTGGCGGTGAACGCGAAGCCGGCCAGTTGCTCGCCGAAGTACTCCACCATGTCGTTGCGCTCGGCCTCGCCGTGCACCAGCACGTCGATGTCCAGCGCCTCCTGCTTCATGACGGCCAGCGCGATCTCGCGCTGCATCGCTTCGCGGTAGTTCGGCGCGGAGAGGTCGCCGCGCTTGAACGCGGCGCGCGCGGCGCGGATCTCGGGCGTCTGCGGGAACGAGCCGATCGTGGTGGTGGGAAACGCCGGCAGCCTGAAGCGCTCGCGTTGCAGCGCCTGGCGCGCCGGAAATGCCGACGTCCGGCGATCGGCGTCGTCGGGCAGCGCAGCCAGGCGCGCGGCCACCTGCGGGTTCTTCACGCGCGGGCTGTCGGCGCGTGCGGCCACCGCGGCGCGGGCCGCGAACAGCTCGCCGCGCACGGCCTGCTCGCCCTCGGTCAGTGCGGTCTTGAGCGTCTTCAGCTCGGTCAGCTTCTCCTGCGCGCCGGCCAGCCAGCTGCGCAGCTCGGCGTCCAGCGATGCGTCCTCGGCCAGCGTCATCGGCACGTGCAGCAACGAGCACGACGGCGCGATCCACAACGGACCGCTGCGCTTGTCGACGACCTGGCGCATCTGCGCGAGGGCCTTGTCGAGATCGGCGCGCCAGATGTTGCGGCCGTCGACGATGCCGATCGACAGCTCGCGATGCGCCGGCAGCCAGTCCAGCACGGCCTGCAGTTCGTGGCCGGCGCGCACGGCGTCCACGTGCAGCGCGGCCACCGGCAGCTTCGCGGCCAGGCTCAGGTGATCCTCGAGCGGCGAGAAATAGGTGGCCACCATCAGCTTGACCTGGGCCGTATTGAGCGCGTGGTACGCGCGGTCGAAGGCGAGCGACCAGGCGCCGGGCAGATCCAGGCCCAGGATCGGCTCATCGAGCTGCACCCACTCCACGCCGGCGGCGCGCAAGCGGCCCAGCAGCGAGACGTAGGCAGGCAGCAGCGTCTCCAGCAGGTCGAGGCGGTCGAAGCCGTCCTGCTTCTCCTTGCCCAGCCACAGGAAGGTGAGGGGGCCGACGAGGGCGACCTTGGGCACGTGGCCCAGCGACCGCGCCTGCGCGACCTCGGCGAGCAGGCGCGTGGCGGACAGCTTGAACGTGGTGGCCGCGTCGAACTCCGGCACCAGGTAGTGGTAGTTGGTGTCGAACCACTTGGTCATCTCGAGCGCGGCGGTGCCTCCGCCGTCGCGTTGGCCGCAAGCGCAGTCTTCGCCGTGTACATGCTCGTCGGCGACGCCGCGCGCGAGCGTGAAGTAGCGCGCGAGATCGGTTTCCTGGCCGCTGAAGCCGAAGCGGGCCGGCTCGCAGCCGAACAGCTGGATGTGGTTGGCCACCTGGTCGTAGAACGCGAAGTCGCCCACGGTGACGACGTCGAGCCCGGCATCGCGCTGCAGCGCCCAGTGGCGTTCGCGCAGTTGCGCACCCACGGCCTCCAGGGCGACGGCGTCGATCTCGCCGCGCCAATGGCGCTCGAGGGCGAACTTCAGTTCGCGTTGGGCGCCCATGCGCGGGAAGCCGAGGGTATGAGTACGGATCATGATGGTAAGTCTTCTGAATGAGTATGTTGCAATGATCGGCAAAAGACATCTATGATTCAAACGAAACATTTTCGGGTTCATCATGAATCCAGCTCACGCATGCCTCAATCGCCTCTCGAACTCCGCCACCTGAAGACCCTGCGTGCCTTGCGCGAGACCGGCAACCTGTCGCGCGCCGCGCAGATGCTCAACGTCACCCAATCCGCGCTGTCGCATCAACTGAAGGGGCTGGAGTCGCACTACGGCGCCGAACTGTTCGAGCGCAAGTCGAACCCCGTGCAGTTCACCGCGGCGGGCCAGCGCCTGCTGCGCCTGGCCGACGTCGTGCTGCAGCAAGTGGACGACGGCGAGCGCGACGTCGCCCGCCTCATCGAAGGCGCCACCGGCACGCTGCGCATCGCCGTCGAGTGCCACACCTGCTTCGACTGGCTGATGCCGGCGATGGACGCGTTCCGAACGCGCTGGCCCGAGGTGGACCTGGACATCGTCTCAGGTTTCCACGCCGACCCGGTGGGCCTGCTGCACCAGGGCAAGGCCGAGGTGGCCATCGTCTCGGAGTCGGCCGAAACCGAGGAGGCCAACGTCGCGTTCCTGCCGCTGTTCAGCTTCGAGATCGTCGCGATCCTGCCCAACGACCACGCGCTGCTCGCGCGCTCGCACCTCACGGCCAGGCACTTCGCCAACCAGACCTTGATCACCTATCCGGTGCCCGACGAGATGCTGGACCTGGTGCGGCGCGTGCTCGTGCCCGCGGGCGTCACGCCCGCGCGCCGCACCACCGAGTTGACGGTGGCGATGCTGCAACTGGTGGCCAGCGGGCGCGGCCTGGCGGCGCTGCCGCTGTGGGCGGTCAAGAGCTACCTGGATCGCGGCTACGTCGCGAGCCAGCGCATCGGTGCGCACGGCCTCACCGGCCGGCTCTATGCGGCCGTGCCGGAGACCTTGCGCGAACGGCCGTACGTGGCGGAGTTCGTGCGGCTGATGCGGGAGATGTCGCTGGCGACCTTGCCCGGAGTGACGCTGCTGTAGTTCGACGGTTGCCAACGTCGATTCATGGAGACTTCCCTTGAAGTCTCGCGCCCCCCTCCCAATTGCGGCCCAATGCCACAGCCGCGGGGACTCGCCGCCTTTCACGACATGATGCAACTCTCGTCATTGACCTGGTCCAGACGGCTCCGCGTGGCGGCGCGCACGGCGTTCGTTCGGCTCGCCGCCTGGCGTGACGGCATGTCGAAGGCGCTCGCTCCCGTTCGATCGGTGGTGCCCTACGACTGGTTCACCGACGCCGAGATCGCCGGCTACGACGTGTCGTTCGACCCCGACGACCCGGCCCGCATCGACGATGCGACGTGGCGCGACCTGGAGGTGAAGACACTGTTGCGACGCATCGGCGATGGCGCCAGCATCTACGCACGCCAATACCTGTTCCACCGCTTGCGCCGCGGCGCCGTGCTCGAGCGCGGTGTGCGTCCGGCGTGGATGGGCCAGGACGCCGATGCGCGGCAAGTGCTGGCCCGCACCGAGCCGGCGCGGCTCGAGCTGCGGCGCCAGGACATGGCGGTGACGTCCGTCCTGTTCCACGGCCAACTGGCCGCCATGCCGGCGTGGTTGAGGCATCTGCGCTGGGCCAAGGCGGCCTGGATGGTGGCGCTGGTCCTGGCATTCACCGCCTGGGGCGGTCTCGGTGTCGTGCTCGCACTGGGCTACCTGGGCGTCTACGGAGCGGTGGAGATCCGTTTTCATGCGCCGCTGGCGCTCTGCCGACGCCAGCGGCGTGCCGTGCTGGCGATGCTGATTGCGATCGC